>Ga0247727_10015562_pt1 | contig 12451 bp, 13 predicted proteins | sample WisWelCaveWW1625_FD_202498 | JGI IMG/M metagenome (GOLD analysis project Ga0247727, IMG submission 202498) | Biofilm microbial communities from Wishing Well Cave, Virginia, United States - WW16-25 | ecosystem: Environmental > Aquatic > Deep subsurface > Groundwater > Cave microbial mat | place... | reverse complement strand
GCCGCTGCGCGGCCTCCTCATCTTTCCTCTTTTCACTCTCACCGGGCCGGGGGATCCGAACCCAGTTTCATGCTCATCCTTGGATTGGAAAATGCTCCGGCGGCATGGGCGAGGTCTACCGCGCCCGCGACACCCGCCTGAACCGCGACGCGGCGCTGAAGTTTCTGCCCGCCGCCTTCGCCAAGGACCGCGAGCGTCTCGCCCGCTTCGAGCGCGAAGCCCAACTGCTGGCCCAGCTCAATCACCCCAACATCGGCGGCATCCATGGTCTCTAAGAATCCGACGGGCTCCCCTACCTCGTGCTGGAGTACGTCCCAGGCCAGACACTCAAAGGCCCTCTGCCCGTCGAGGAGGCGATGCAGGTCGCCTCTCAGATTATGGCCGCCCTGGAGGAAGCCCACGGCAAAGGGATCGTCCACCGGGACCTGAAGCCGCCCAACATCAAGATCACCCCGGAGGGGAAGGTCAAGGTGCTCGACTTCGGGCTGGCCAAGGCTTTCAGCGGCGACGTGGCGGAGGGTGATCCGGGGCACTCGCCCACGCTGAGCGCGCTGGCCACGCGCATGGGGACCATTCTGGGCACGGCGTCCTACATGTCGCCGGAGCAGGCGCGCGGCAGGCCGCTCGACAAGCGCACCGACGTGTGGTCGTTCGGCTGCGTGCTGTACGAGATGCTCACCGGGCGGCAGGCCTTCAGCGGCGATACCGTCACCGACATTCTGGCCGCGGTCGTCGGCCGCGATCCGGACTGGACGAAGCTGCCCGCCGAGACGCCGCGAGTGGTCGAGCGGCTACTACGGCTGTGTCTGGAGAAGGACCAAGCCCGGCGGCTGCGCGACATCGGCGACGCCTGGATCGCGACCGAGGAGCAGCCGCCGCCGGCGCCCGCCGCGCCGCCGCCGCCGCCGAAGCGGGCGTGGATCCACTGGGCCGTCCCTGCCCTCGCCACGGTGTTCGCCGCGGTGGCCGGCTGGCTGCTCCTGCGCGCCCCCCAGCCCGCCCCGCGCCAACTGGTTCAATTCACTGTGGCCGTGCCGCAACTGGAGCGGGCGACCCCCACCGGAGGGGGAGCCCTCGCTCTGTCGCCGACGGAAGCCGCCTGGCCTACCCGGCCGGCTCGCCTCCCCGGCTTCACGTCCGCATGCTGGACCAGCTCGAAGGCAAGCCCATCCCGGGAACCGACGAGGCCCAAGGGCCCTTCTTCTCGCTCGACGGCCAGTGGCTCGGCTTCTTCCAGCAGAACAGCTCGAACAGCAGCTTCCGCTGGCGGAACAAACTGAAGAAGGTCCAGGTCATCGGCGGCGCTACCATCACTCTTTGCGATGCTGGCGCTTATAACGCCGGGGCGAGCTGGGCACTCGACGGCACGATCATTTTCGGCACAGTGAACCAGGGCCTGTCGAAGGTCTCGGCCGCCGGCGGCACCCCCCAGGCCATCACCCAGCTCGATTCGAAGCGTGGCGACCGCTCCCACCGCTGGCCGCAGATCCTGCCGGGCGGCCAGGCCGTGCTGTTTGCCGCCGGCGCGGCTGCTTTCGACGACGCCAAGATCGTCGCGCTGTCGTTCAAGACAAGCCAGCAGCGCGTCCTGGTCGACGGCGGCACATATCCGCACTACGCCCATACCGGTCCCGCCCAGCCGGATAAGCGCGGCACGGGCCACATCGTCTACTGGCGCAGGGGGTCGTTGTTTGCCGTCCCGTTCGACCTGGCCCGGCTCGAGGTCACCGGCTCGCCGGTGCCCATCCTGGAGGGCGTGCGGGGCGTCGGCGCCTCGGGCAACATCAGTTACAGCTTCTCCGACGCGGGCAGTCTGGTCTACGTCCCGGGAGTCGCCACGCAAGCGGAGCTGAGTCCGGAGCTGAGTCTGGCCTGGGTGGACCGCCAGGGCAAGGCGCAGCCCATCCCGCGCCGCCGCACCCGTACTTCGACGTGCGCCTGTCGCCGGAAGGCCAGCGCGTGGCCGTCACGATCCTTCGGGCGTCCGACGGGGCCGCAGGTGCGAATGCCCGAATGAAGCCCGACATCTGGGTTTACGATTTGCCCCGAGGTACCCTGACCCGGCTCACATTCCAGGGCTTCAACTTGGGCCCGGTATGGACGCCGGACGGCAAGCGCGTGACTTTCGTCAACGTGGACGCCGGCAAGAATTCGCTCGCCTGGGTGCTAGCCGACGGCAGCGGCCCGCCCGAAACCCTCGCCGTGGTGGAAGGACAGCCGACCTCCTGGTCGCCCGACGGCAAGCTGCTGGCGTTTGACGGCGGACCCCGCGGGCAGAACGACATCATGCTGTTGCCGCGGCCCGACGGCCCGCCCGCCGGGCCCACAGGACGCCCCGCCGCGCGGCCGTTCCTCAAGACACAGCACGACGAGCAGACCGCCATGTTCTCACCCGACGGGCGCTGGATCGCCTATCTGTCGCGCGAGTCGGGGGATTCTCAAGTCTACGTGCGGCCCGCCGCGGCCGGCCCAGGGGGCGCCTCCGGCGGCAGGTGGCAGGTTTCGACCGGCGGCGGCTTTTCCCCCCGCTGGGCTCGTGGCGGTGGGATTTGGTATCGTGACCCGGATCTCCTCCCGCACCATGTAGGGATGCTTGCCCCGGTACAACGGTCCCTCGAAACCCAAGGTGCGCAGTCCCCAAACGAGCTCTTTCCAGGAGACAGGCCCAAGCTTAGCTTAGCTAAGCTAAGCTAAGCTAGCCATGAACCTCGGCCGGCTCCGGCGCCGCCAGAGAGATCCCATCCAGAGCCGGAATCGGCAGGCCTTTTTGCAGGCTCAACACCAGCCAGCCTTCGAGAGTATCGAGTAGAGTTTCCCGGCACTCTTCCAAGGTTTTCCCCGTTGCCCAAACGCCCTGGCACACTCGGAACTCGCCGTAAAACGGCTCGGGATCTTCGATCATCTCGTAATGCGCTCTGCGCATTGCCGCGTCGAGGTATTGCGAGATCATAAAGACTGTCTACCAGTTTCAGTTTACAACGAAAGTCCTTGGCTTCGAAGCCTCAGCCTAAGACCTTACTCCCGCTGCCGGATGGCCCAAGCATGCTGCGCCTCAAACAAAGGCAGCAGATCGCTCCGTGACAATGCCTGTTCCAACACGGAGAGCGTAGCTCGAATCCGTTCCCTGTCCAGCGTCTGCATTCGCGCCGCCAGGACCGATCGGGCGTCCTCGATGTCTTTGGGCCGGCCGGCGAGAATCTTCATCACCACCAGATCTTCCGGCGCGATCACCGGAACCGCAACCCCTTCGATGTCCACCTGCACGGCCCTCTGGAGAAACTGCTCTTCCAGACCGGGGCCCGCCAGCACGACGTCCAGCGGCAACTGGGTGGGTTGATGGAGAAAGGGCAGGACCCGCGTGCGCGCCAGGAAAGATTCCGGGTCGGAGACACGCAACTGGAAGCCGGCCCCTTCCATGTCCGCGCAGAAGCCGCGCGCGTCTTCTGGCTCCAGACGGACCGTGATGTCGACGTCGGCGGTCAGTCTGGGTCTTCCCCAGAGGATCACCGCCTGCGCCCCAAACAGGTACCAGCGGTCCCCCCACCCGGCCAGAACGTCACGAACTGCTGCCAGGAGTTGGGCCGGAGCTGTAGTTTGCCGCATGCCGCAGAGCTTGGGAGAGACGCGTGTGAGTGGTCAAGTCGGTGTCGCGCTCCGCCGAATCGGGCCAGTCTGGCCTGACGCCTCTGACGTACCGCCGCAGCTCGTCGCCGAGCCGGAGAACGGCCGCGGGAGTCAGTAGGGCCTTCTGCTCGATCCAATAGTCGTCCTTCACGCGCTGCAGCAGTCCCCAGTCGCGCTCGAGAAGGCCGGCCAGCTCCGTCCTGTTCATCCCTTATCCTATCACAGCGCGGCCTTCCTCCTCCGTAGGACATCAGCGGCGTTCGCCGTGGACGCTACTTCTTGGTGTGGACGGAGAACTGTCCCTGCGGTGGATTCAGCATGATATCGAGGGTCTTCTCGGGCTCCCGGATGGTGTAGGTCGCCCCGTGGGTCTGATACCCCTTGGCGATCACCTGGACCAGGAACTTCCCCTGGGGTAGCGGAGGCAATGGCGCCGCCCCCTGCTGGCTGGTTCGCAGCTCGTAGGACCCCTTGACCTTGTTGCCCTTCATCGGCTTGACGATCACCGAGGCCCGGTCGACGGGTTGGCTGTCCTGATTCTTCACTTGAACCGTGATCTTGGTGTACTTGGTCTTGGCCTCCCCGAGCGGGCTGATTCCCAGCAGGAGCAGGATGGGGAGAACACGCGGCAGCATGTCAGAAAACGAAATTCACGCTGCCCCGAAAGCTGCGGGCAGACTGGATCAGGAACAAGCGCCGGCCATCGGCCAGGCGCATGGGGAAGTAGCCCTGGGCCAGCAGGTTTCGGAGCTCCGCCGTGGCCTCGAACCGTCCGGGCAGGTAGCTGGTTTGGGGCAGCGGCTGGCGGACCAACAGGTTCATCCCGGGCAGCGCGCGGGTCTCGGAGGCGTTGAACGGATCCGGCGCCGTCACTGCCTCCTGGTTGCCCCATTGGTAGGAAGAGTGGATCCAGGTGCGAGCCTGGGGCAACTGCGCGCTCAATTGGGCGGTCACCGTTTGCTCGCGGACGGGCTTGAGCACGGAACGGAGCTCGCCGGCCTCCTCGCTGGCCAGCGACTCGCGGACCGGCGTCAGCACTCCGCTCAGCCCGTAGGCCACGCCCGCGGTCACAGATTCGGTCATCCGCCGCGAGTAGGAGACGCGGTACCCGGTGGTCTCATAGGCGCCGGCGTTGAACGACGAGGTGTGGGAGAACAGATCCGGAAGCGCATCGCCCGCGGCGTAGAGGCTGCCAGGCAGCAACGCGGTCACGGCGGCGTTGGAGAAGCCGTCGCGGTAGGCGGCTAACTCGATCTGCCCCCCCCGCCAGACTTGTTGCACCGCCATTTCCATGTGCTCGCCGCGCTGCAACGAGGGGCGGCCGCGCAGCACCGACATGCGCGGATACAGACCAAGCGCCGTCAGGCTGCGCCCCAGCGCGTTTTCCCCGGCGAATGCGGACTCGGGGCGGGGCACCCCGCTCGAGTAGCGCAGCAACGCCTGGGTCTGACTACCCAGTCGATAGCTGAGCTTGCCAAACGGGCTGAGATAATCCAGCCGATCCAGAAAGCGCACCGCATCGTAGAGGAAGCCGTACTCCAACTCCACCAAATCCCCCAGCGACAGCCGATCCTGGAAACCGACCGAAAACGTCTGCAAGACGGGAGTATTCTGGCTCAGAGGGCCAAACAGGGCCTGTCCGGACTGAACCGGCAGGAAGAGCTGGCGCACGGTCAGCGAGATCTCCGGTTGGGCGCCATAGGCCAGCTCGCGGCGGTAGCTGGTGCGGAATCCGGCGGAAGGAGCGCCGCGCTCCAAGCCGTACCCCAGATTGCCGCTGACCAGCAGGTTGTGTTGGCCGAACAGCGAGGTGGCGACGGCGAAGGCGGTCCCCAGATCCGACTCGGTGCCGAAGCCCGAGACGCCCCCCCGGTCCCCGGCGCTCAGCCGGACCAGGCCCTTAGTCTCGGCGAACATTCCCGAGAGGCGGCCCGAGAAGCGCCGCACAACCCTTTGCCTCTCCTGGTCTTCCCAGGCGGTAAGGCGTAAAATCGGACGCGTCGAGGCGGCGCTTCGCAACACCCACTTCCAGTCCTCCGACATGTCGCGCCAGTTTCCCTCGGCGGGGTAGACCAGCCGCATCGAAGCTAACCCCTCGACAAGCTGCACCGCTACCAGGCGTCGAATCCCCGGCTCGACCAGGATCCGCTCCCGCAGCGCGGGCAGGAACCGCGGCACGGTAACCCGCACGCCGTAGAAGCCGGGGAACAGATCATCCATCAGAAAGTCCCCGGTCTGGGTGGTGTAGACGCGGCGCAGAGAACGCCCGGCGGCGTCCAGCAGCGTGACCACGGCTCCGATCTGCCCAATCCCCCGCTCGTCGGTGACCGACCCGGAGATCGACCCGGCCACCGCCCCGCGGACAGCCGGCGCGGCCAGCAGAATCACCCCCGCCAGCCCGGCCCGCATCCGCCCTGGCAACACCCGCCTCCACGCGCTGTTTCCAGCCATCTATTTCACCGTGAATGTGGCCGTCGGATTCACGCTCTGCTTGGAAATGTTGTCCGTCACCTTCATGGCCAGGGTGTACTGGCCGGGCTCCAGATTGGCCAGCGGAAGCAGCTTTTCGATGGTCACCTGTTGCGCCGACGCCCCCTTGATGCTGTTGATGTCTTCGGAGAACTCGAGCAGCTTCTCGGCCCTGCCGGCCCGGCTCAGCGCATAGTGAATCTCCCCGCTCGGCCGGTTGGTTCCTTCGTCCGCGCCGAAGTTGTAAATCTGCAGGTAGATTCCCAGCTTCTCCTTGCGCTCGAAGCTCTCGCCCACCCGCGGGCGGATCTTCGAGCTGCCCACCACGAACTGGCCCGTCCCGATCGAGCGGGTCGGAACCTTTTCGATCAGGTCAGCCAGAATCAGCGAGCTGTGACTCAGCTTGTCCTCCTCGAACTTGGGGACCCGCAGGGCGGTCTCGTAGGTGCTCATGGTCTCGCCCACCACGTCCTTCACCACCACGTTCAGCCGGTACATGCCCGGGGCCAGGGGCACCGCCTTCTGATAGATGGAGGAACGCCCGGCCGCCTGCTGCAGCAGCTCAGTCGGCGTGTCGACGGTGACCACGTCCTCGAAGACGTTGGCCACCCGGCGGGAAACCGTCGTAATGCGGGCGAAGATGTTCATCACCGCCCGCTGCAGACCGTCCTTCTCCTTGAACACCAGATCCTTGTTCTGCACCTGCAAGGTGATGGCCGTCAGGACCGAGTTGTCGGTGATCTTGACGTAATCGGTCTCGATCCGGAAAGGCAGCGTGTTGTACCGGATGTGGCTCTCCACGGCCGCTTCCAGGTCCTTGAACTTGATGGCCGGAGGCTTCTGCACCTTGGCGTAAAGCTCGAGGCGCTCGAACTGGTTCATCCGCATGGGCGTGCCGCCGAAGGCCTCGCCCAGCCGCGTCCCATCGGTGCGGTTGAAGCGCTGGGTCTTGTCCGACATGCCCATCTGCTCCATCAGGGTCAGGCCGGCGTTGGGAACCATCAGCAGCGCGTCCTTCTCCGACGGATCCATGGTCATGCGGTACTCGCCGGTCATGGTCGGATCAACGAACTCCAGGATGATGTCGGTGCCGATGCCCTCGATCCAGCGGTAGCGCCACTTCTCGAAGGGGAATGTCGAAGTAGTACCCCCGCCTTCCTCGGGAGGCCGCTCATAAGTTCCGCCGGAAGGATGCGATTCGATCTCGTCGGGCGGCCCGAAGGTGATATAGATCCGGCCGCGGTCGGCCTTCCACCCGGGGATTCCCGAGGCGTACCGCTCATTGGCGTATGCGATCCGCCGGTAGTGCTCTTCCTTGAACTCGTTCTCCGACGTATCGGGGCTCGGATCGCGACGCAGCCAGAACTGCTCGATGAACTGGTCCCGCTCCTCGTCGGTGGCCAGCCGCTTCAGCGCCTGGCGCTCTTCGTCGGTGATGATATAGGCGACATCCTCATTGAGCCACTTCTTGAGCTGGCTGCCGAGCTCTTGCTCCAGCTTCTTCTGCCGCCGGCGCATCTCCCTTTCCGACAAGGGCTTAGCCTGTGTCTCACTCTGAGGTTTGGCGACCCTGGCTTGTCCCCATGCCGGGAGCGATCCCAGCGCGAAAGCGAAAAAGACAGTCCAGCTAAGCGCTCGGCGCATCATACACTTGCCCCCCTCGAGTTCCATAGACTTGGGTCATCGACAGTTTGGATACAGCCTAATTGTAGTGCGGCCACTTTGCCAGGTCAAGGGAAAGACATCCGCCGGGCCTTGGGGGGCATTACGAAATCTCCTAAAAACCATAGAAGTGGCTGTCGTTCAGGTGGTTCGAAACTGGCGTCGGCGTCCCGCTATGGCCCCACAAGAACCCATCACCCGCCGCCCGCCTTTTGGGCGGTCGGGTGCATGCCCTGGTCAGCCAAGATGCCATTAACGCCGTTCATGCCGCGATTTCACGCAATATCTCGGGATGCAGTTCTGCCACTCTGATGAGTGTCTTGGCCGCGCCGCTTGGTTCGCGGCGGCCCTGCTCCCACTGCTCCAGCGTGCGCCTCGAAACCCCAAGCAGTAGTGCGAACTGTGCCTGGGTAAGGCCCGATTTCAAGCGCGCTCGCAGGATGGGCGAACGCGGCTCAACCTGGAACCGTTTCCCCTGGCCAGCCTTGATTTCCCGCATGCCGTCCAGGACCTCCTGCCAGATGTCGCGCTCAGCCTCGAAGCGGGCGAGCGCCCGCCCGGTCAGCTTCTTACTCATGTCGGAACGCCTCCTTCATCTGCCTGAGAATATGGGCCGGCACGTTCTCCTGCTTGGCTTTGGCGTACAAGCCCAGCATCCAGAACTCGTTGGGCTGATAGCGCACGAAGTACATCAACGGCAAGCCGCCACGCTTGCCCGCGCCCTCGCGCCTCCAGCGGAGTTTCCTCACCCCGCCAGAGCCACGAACGATGTTCCCTGCTGCCGGGTTCTGCATCATGAACTCCCGCATCTCGGCGTATTGGTCGTCATCGAGGTACAAAGGGCGCAAGCGCTCAAAAGCGGCCGACTGTGATGAACGTGAACACAAGGCCATTCTACGCCTTTGGCGTAGTCTTGTCAACAGCCAAGCTTGTCGCACGACACTTCAGCCACCCCTCAGTACCCTTTTCTGTACGTTGATCGGGAGCTGGAGTTGATGGCCCGCAACCGGTCCCCAGGCCGGACCCAGCCCGCGCCGCCGGACCCTGTGGTGCCACTCGATCGGCCTCCACGCCGGCGGCGGTGTCCTTTCCATACCACTCCGTCGTCGGGCAGCTCGAACCGCTTTTGCTGCTGCAGATTCAAGATGGCCGCCAAAACCGGAAGTGTAGCCCCGACAGCATCCCCGTTATGAAGTCCAAACAGAATCTGCGGGACGTGGAGGGATCGCTCGACCGCCACGCTGAGGCAGGCCGAATACGCCGTACTACGACCAGGACCGCAGCGAGAGTGGGTCGAGTTGCGCCCCGTGGTCATTATTCAGCCCGCCGAAAGAGGGCCGCTGCTCTACTACCTCTACGCCCTGGGCATTCCTTCAAGCTCGGGGCCGACATCCGGCGCGTCCGCTTCGACCGCCAGACCGGCGGGGTTTTCAACGGGCGGTACTTTTTCGGCGCCATCTACACCTCCAACCCGCAGGCACCCAACTCCGGCGCCCCCCTTGCCGATTTCCTGCTGGGGCTGCCGTCACTGATCGAAGGCGAGCAACAGCTCGACTGGACGCGCCTGCGGCAGATCTACGCCGGGGCCTTTTTCCAGGACGACTGGAAGGCCACGCGGCGGCTGACCGTGAACTGGGGACTTCGCTACGACCTCTACACCGCGCTGGTGGACGCGCGGGACCGGGGCTCGCTGTTCGACGTGACGGCGGCTCGTTTCGCGCGCCCGGGGCAGGACGGCTACTCGCAGGGCGTGATCGGCGGCGACCACAACAACTTCGGCCCGCCCTGGGGCCTGGCTTTCCAGTGGCGGCCGCGGATCGTGATCCGCTCCGGTTACGGCATCTACTTCGGCGACAGCGACCGCAACGCGAGCTCCCACCTCCATGGGAGCCAGATCCCCAATGTCCCGATTCTCACCGCCCCGCCGGTGGACGCGCTGCGCACCGTCACCCCGCCATACACCGTAAGCACGCCGATCCAGATCGCGGCCTTCAACCCGGATCTGTCCACGCCAAGCTGCGATCGCATCAATCTCCAGCAGCTCCCCTTCGAGTTTGCCTTGCACGGACGCAACACCCAGGCCAACCGTCGCTACCCGTTCATCAACTTCATCAACGGGCTGTTTGCCTACGATCAGAGCACGGCCACCAGCAACTACAACTCGGTGAACTTCAAGGTGGAGCGCCGGCTTTCGGCGGGTCTGACTTTCCTGGTGAATTATTCGATCCAGAAGACGCTGGAGCGCGGGGTGCCGGGCGTGATCGGGACGTTCACGCAGAACGGCGGCACCTCCCTGCCGCTCGACAGCTTCTTCAACCCGGCGGCCTTTTCCGCGCCGCTGGCCGTTACCAGCAGCACCGGCGCGCGCATTCAGACCTACGGCAACTCGGCCAAGCGCGTCGCCCGCGGGCCCGGCCTGGCCAACTGGGATGCTGGATTGTTCAAGAACACCAACGTCAGGGAGGGCGTCAACGTCCAGTTCCGGGCGGAGTTTTTCAACCTGTTCAACACGCCGCACTTCGGCCTGGCTTCGGCCGCCAGCCCGTCGCTGACCTTCGGCAATCCCGCTTTCGGCAAGCTGGTGACTTCGGCCGAGCTGGGGCGGCAGATCCAGTTCGGGCTGAAATTCGTTTTCTGACCACAAAGACACAACGAAGAAAAGCTATTTGCACCGAGAGAGCTTGGCCGCGCCGAAACGAGGGACCACCGCGCCGGCGCGGGAGTCAAAAGAAACCGACCCTGGCCGGGCCGCAAGGTATGATATGGGCGTGCCGCGGACCCTGCTCCACTACCAGCTCGGCGACAAGATCGGCGCCGGCGGCATGGGAGAGGTCTACCGCGCGCGACACGCGCCTGGGACGCAACCTCGCTCTCAAGCTGCTGCCGGCCGCCTCCGCCGGCGATCCCGACCGCGTGCGCCGCTTCCAGCAGGAAGCCCGCGCCGCCTCCGCCCTGAACCACCCGCAAATCGTCGCCATCTACGACACCGGCGAGGCCGATGGGTTCCACATCGCCATGGAGCTAGAAGGCGACAGCATTTCTTCGCTGAGCTGGTCCCCGGGACGGCCGCTGGCTCGCCTTCTCCGAGGGTATTCTCTTTCAGACCAGAAACCTCTATTTGATCGATCCCGCAGGGCGGAACAAGCGGGCGGTAACTAACTTCCCCTACGGCGGCGTCTTTGCCCAAGCCTGGCTGCCCGACAGCCGTCGGCTCGTCATCGCCCGCAGTCATGACCGCCTGTCGGCCCCTTACTCCGACGTCTGGGACCTCAGCATGGTGTCGGTCGACGGCGAACCACCGCGCCGCCTCACCATGAACATTGGCGCCCGCTTCAACCGGCCCAGTGTCTCAGCCAAGGGCAACCGCATGGTGGCCACCCTGGAAAGCTACCAGCTCGAAATCTGGCAGGCGCCCCTGGGACCCGATCCCAAAGCGAACGCCGCTCGAGCCGCGAGCCGTGGTTAGGCGAAACAAGTTGGAGCGGCACTAACTGACTGGTCTTTGCGCGGGCTGGCGGCCTCCACGCGAGTGTCTGCGCCGCGTTGTTGGCCTGGGAACGGCGGCGGGCTAAGACGCGGGGAACAGATTGGCGAGGGCAATCTCCAGGCCAGGAAGCAAATCGTCGCCGGTGAGCTTCCCGTCGATCCCGACGGCGCGCACGGGCTCGTTTGGCTTGTACACCCAGGCGCGGCGGATCTCCGGATCGATCACCCAGACGATCTTGACGCCGCCCGTTACGTACTGCTCGATCTTGCGGGCCACGCGCGAGGCGCGATCGTCCGGCGAGAGAATCTCCACCGCCAGATCCGGCGCCCGTTGGAGCGCTTCGCCGCCAGGCTGCCGCGCGCCGAGAACAACGGACAGATCTGGAACCAATGCACGCCGGCCTGGCAAAAAAACGCAGTGCAGTTCGGTGTACGCCCTGCCAATCGGGTTGGCCCTGAAGTACATCACCAGCTCGGACCCCAGTTGGATCTGCACGTCGGCGTGTTGTTCCGCGGGCATCGCTTTTTCAATGATCTCCCCGTCCCAGTACTCGCACCGTGCGTAGAGGTCCTTGTCGTTGATTCCTGCCAGGAACTCTTCGAAGGAGACAATGACCGGTTGGGGGAGCGCACCCATGGAAAGCATTATAGCAGCGGACAGCGCTGCGCGATCGGCGGCGGCAGATGTCGGTAGGTGGGGGAGTTGAGCGGGTGTCCACAAAAAGGATTCCGGGAACGCGACGCCAACTACTTCAGCCACCCCTCAGTACCCTTTTCTGTACGAAATCTTCCAGAAACCATAGACTGCGGCCCCCCGGCTCGTACCATACTATAAGTGGCTGCCGTTCAGGTGGTTACAGACTGGCGCCGGCGTCCCGCTATGGCCCACAAGTTGCAGCCCGGTAACCGTCCCAATTTTGGGTCCGGGATTGCTGTCCCCTGGACCAGCACCGGGACGACGGGCATGCTGGCTGATCTCCACTTCCGGTTTTCGCGGGCGCTGCTCACGATCCTGACGGTCGCGGCGGTGCTGGCGGCCATCTTGAATCTGCAGCAGCAAAAGCGGTTCGAGCTGCCCGACGACGGAGTGGTATGGAAGGACACCGCCGCCGGCGTGGAGGCCGATCGAGTGGCGCCACAGGGTCCGGCGGCGCGGGCTGGGGTCCGGCCTGGGGACCGGTTGCGGGCCATCAACAGCGTGGCGGTCGAG
>Ga0247727_10015561_pt1 | contig 12454 bp, 5 predicted proteins | sample WisWelCaveWW1625_FD_202498 | JGI IMG/M metagenome (GOLD analysis project Ga0247727, IMG submission 202498) | Biofilm microbial communities from Wishing Well Cave, Virginia, United States - WW16-25 | ecosystem: Environmental > Aquatic > Deep subsurface > Groundwater > Cave microbial mat | place... | reverse complement strand
AACGTGACAGCAGCCGGGATGAACGTAACTGCGGCAGTCATCATCGTGACTGTGGCTGAGACGAACGTGACTGCGGCAGTAACGAACGTAGCAGCGGCTGAGATGAACGTGACGGAGGAAGTGACGGACGTGATAGCCGCAGTGACGGGCGTGACAGCCGAAGTCATGCTAAGTAAACAGGAGAGTTCTTTCTTGTGGTGTCGGATGCTTCCATCCGACACTGCGTGTGCCCTCCCGCCCGTCAGATGCCTGCCTGTCGGCAGACAGGGAAGCATCTGACGGCACACCCAATTCTAACCCCTCAACAAAATATTCCCCCGCTATGCAATAATTAATCCTTACCTTGAGTTATACGCATACCTATGCCAACCGACCTCAGGAAAATCCTGCTGGGTTCACTCATTGTGAGCACGGCAGTTGGCGGTTCCTTCGCTCAGCTTTCCGCCAATTTCAACTACCAAACAGCCTGCGACCGTACAGTCACTTTTAACAACAACTCCACTGGCTACACATCCGTGTCGTGGGCTTTTGGCGATGGCAATTCTTCCGCCATCATCAACCCCATGCACCAGTATGCAGCCGGAAGCTATATGGTGACGCTCACCGTCAGCAACGGGGCGCTCACCGCCACCTCCTCGCAGCCCGTCATTATATATGACGAGCCGGGAGCATCCGTAAGCGGCAGCCTTTCCGCCTGCGCAGAGGGCAGCGGAACCTACAGCGCCTCCACCACCGGCAACAATTACCAATGGAGCATCACCGCGGGAGGCATCATCAGCGGGCAGGGAACTCCGTCCATTGATGTGCAGTGGCTCAGTAGCGGCACCGGCTATGTTGAATTGACGGAAACCAACCCGCTCGGCTGCTCGGCAACAACGAGAATAGAAGTAGTTGTCCATCCGCTGCCGGTTCCGGCATTCAGCACGCCTTCCGATTCCGGAATCACTCAAAACCGCCTGTCAGCCTGCATGGACGACAATAAATTGTATTTGTTGGTTCCTCCGCTCAACGCGGGAAGCACTTACTTGTGGGAAGCAACTGGAGGAGACATCGTGGGCAGCAACTCATTGGATAACGCAACGGTGCATTGGAACACAGTTGGTATTGGAACCGTGAAGGTGACGGAGATCAGCGTGTTCGGATGCGTGGGAAGCGGAACGCTGGCGGTGGACGTGGTGCCTTCGCCTGTCGCTAATTTCACTACTGCCGATGTTTGCTTCGGCACCGAGGCGGTTTTCAGCGACCAATCCACCGGCACCATCGCGACCTGGTATTGGGATTTCGGTGACGGAGTGAATTCTTACGACCGGTTCCCGACTCACCTTTTCACCGCACCCGGAACTTATGATGTCACGCTGATGGTGTCTGCGTCACCGCTCTATTTCGGAGAAGCCTGTGCCGATGACACCACCATCAGCATCAGCGTTGACCAAAATCCCGGTCCGGGAATCATCTGCCCGGGCACCGTTTGCGCAGGCGGTGAAGAAACATATACTACTCCTTCCATTGCAGGCGCCACTTATATTTGGAACGTCCTGGGAGGAACCGTCACCGCAGGCGGTGGAACTTCTGATAATGAAATCACCATCGCATGGGGAAACGGACCGGTGGGAACCATTTCACTATTAGTGAACGGAACGGGAACGGATTGCCCGTTTCCAACAGTAGTTGAAATCCCAATCGTTTCACCGAACCCGCCCATCAGCGGACCGACAGTGGTTTGCCGCTTTGCTACGGAAGTTTATGATGCGCCAGTGCTGCCGGGCGCCACTTACAACTGGACGGTGACAGGCGGAACCATCCTTCACGGGCGGGAGACCAACAGCATCAGCGTTTATTTTTCCACCACGGGCGCCAAGACCATCACGCTCGATGTGTTTCATGATTTGGCGGAATGCAGCGGGCAAAGCGCGCTCAATGTCGAGGTGCTGAATCCATTCAGCTTATCTGCGAACAATTATGCCTGCGCGCAATCAACGGTGAGCTACACCGTTTATGGAACTCCCAACCCGACAGGCTACACGTGGAACTGGACAGTGACGGGCGGCTCGATTTCGTCAGGTCAGGGAACCCGCACCATCAATGTACTATGGGGCAGCGGCACGGTGGGTGAAGTTGTTGTAGATGCCCCGGCTGGAATCTATTGCAACACCCGCGAGTCGCGCAACATCACCATCAAGCCGATTCCTCCTCCGGTGGTATTGAGCGGAGCCATGCTGGTGTGTGAAACTTCCACCACGACTTATTTTGTTCCGGATGGATTTTACAATTCATGGACAGCCACCGGGGGAACCATCATCAGCGGAGGAACGGGAAGCAATTTTGCAACCGTGCAATGGGGAACGGGAAGCACCGGGCAAATCACGGTGACGCGGGAAGACCGCACGACATGGCCCTATTGCCCCACCACCACCAACTTCACGGTGGATATTTCTGATAATAATCCCATTACAATTTCTGGTCCGACTCCGGTTTGTTCCAATTCCATTCACACTTATACTTCGTCTTCGAATGCAAGCTATCCGCACTTGTGGGAGGTGACGGGCGGAACCATCCTGTCAGGACTCGGAACCAACAGTATCAGTGTGCAGTGGGGCACCGGCTTGTTCGGAACGGTGAGCGTCACCGAGCTAATCTGCAACAACACCGAATTGCTCACCATTGAAATCATCACACCCGATGCTCCGATGATTGACACTGCAGGTGCCAGTTGTGTTGGAAACAGTTTGACATTATATATTCCGGGAGATTATGCCGGCTACGTATGGAACACGGGTGCAATAGACACTTTCATCACCATCACTACTCCCGGAACTTATTCAGTAACCGTCACCGACCAATTCGGCTGCTCCGCTGAAGGCTCGGTGACCATGAATGCGCTGCCCACGCTGCCAACACCTTCAGCGTTTATCACCGGTTCCGGTCCTGCCATCACTCCGATATTAGTTCTGGAGCTTACTGCCTTTCCTTCAGACCATCAGTATTTGTGGTCGAATGGAGTGGATAAGCAAAGCACCTACGTTTCAGCGGTCGGAACATATTTTGTTACAGTTACAAATGAATACGGCTGCTCGGATGTTGCATCGGCAGATGTTACCTCAACGCCCGCAGGAGGACTCCAGGGAGGGGGCGGTTCCTGCGGAGGTGGTGGAGGTGGAGGCGGAGGATCGTGCCCTCTGCTTTTTCCTGATTTCACTTTTTCAAATTGCAACCCGATTCAATTTACGAACACGACCTTGCCATCAGCTTTAGCCTACCTGTGGCGTTTCGGTGATAGTGATTATGCCTGGGGTGAACATCCCATTCATGATTATGCGGCAGCCGGAAGTTACACCGTGACGCTCTACGCGACCGACAATGGAACTTGCTGGAGCGTGATTCAGCATACGGTGAACATCACTTCATTTCTCCAGCCTGCTTTCAATTTCACGCAGGCATGTCCTCCCAGCCCGGTGCAATTCACCGATATTTCAAACAGCAACCTGCCCATCACCGGATGGCAATGGGATTTTGGCGATGCAAGTTCATCCACTTTGCAAAACCCCTCTCATTCTTATGCAGCACCGGGACTCTACACCGTTGAGCTGACTATTACCGATGGCGTTTGCATGAGGTCATTCAGCGACACGGTTCGGGTTCATGAGTTGAATGCTGCATTCAATTATCAAGAGGCGTGTCTGGGCATGACCACTTTGTTCATGGATAACTCCACCGGCTCGCGAAGAGTGGTGAGATGGCGTTGGGATTTCGGTGATGGAACGGACGCCAACCGAAAAAATCCTGCTCATAAATACCCGGCAACGGGAAGTTACAATGTTGCGCTCACCGTAACTGATGTATCGGGATGCACGGCATCAATTTCAAATATCATCAACGTGATTCAATTCAACGCAGGCAATGTCAGCTACACGCCACCCACTACATTCTGCTATGGAGGCAGCCTCCTGATAGACGCGCCTTCAGGAGCGGGCTTCACCTATCGCTGGTCAATCGGGGAAACGGCACAAAGCATTACCGCAAAGCAAACCGGAGCCTATTATGTGGTGGTTACCGAAACCGGGGGATGCAGGGACACGCTGGGACCCGTTTCAGTTTTAGTTTATCCGCCTCCGTTTGCATACATCACGGCAAATGGTCCGCTCAAGTTCTGCGAATACGGTGCATACACCACGCTTGCAGCCAGTCCCTCCGGAGCAGGCTTTAGTTATGAGTGGAGGCAAAACGGCTCGCAGATTTCCACTTCGCAGTCGGTAGGAGTTAATAATGTTTTTGACAGCGGGAGTTATGAAGTCATCGTCACGGATAATCACGGATGCAAGGATACCTCTGTTGCGGTGGTGGTGAATATTTATCCGAATCCGCCTTATCCGAACATCACCGCCTCGGGTCCCACCGAATTCTGTGAGGGAGGAAGCGTGGTATTGACCGCGCCTGCGGGTTATAGTTATCAATGGACCAATGGAAGCACCACGCAAAGCGCTACGATACTTACCGGTGGTTTCCACTCGGTGACCATCGCGGATGTGAACGGATGCGCGGCAGTCGGTTATCAGAATGTGGTGGTGAAACCATTGCCTGACATGAGTCTGGTGGCTTACGGATGCTATGATGTTTGCGTGTCGGACAGCAACCGCGTTTATGGACCTCCGGCAATGACAGACTACTTGTGGTCAAATGGAGAAACCACTCAAAGCATCCTGATTGATGCGGCAGGAACCTACAGCCTTACCGCAACAAATCATTTCGGGTGCAGCAATTCATCGAGCAATCTTTATATCTCCACCACCAACTTTTTGGGAGTTGATTTGGGAAACGATGTCAGTTTCTGTGATGGAGGAACCGCAACATTTGACGCAGGGATAGGATTCACTTCATACCAATGGCAGGATAACAGCGCGAATCAAACTTTTATTGCCGCCATCTCAGGCACGTACTTCGTTGACGTGACTGACGCTAACGGATGCCTTGGCAGCGACACGGTTTTGCTGACGGTGTTTCCCAATCCCGTTGTGGACTTGCATGATACTACTATTTGTGACGTCATCAATATCGTGCTGGATGCAGGAACGGGATTCTCCTATTTGTGGAATGATAATTCCGCTAGTCAAACTTTGAATGTGACTTCAGCAGGCAATTACAGTGTGACAGTGACTGACGCGAATAGCTGCACGGATTCTGATAATGCGAATGTAAGTCTTGCAAATTCAACATCACCTTTAATTGCCACTCCGCCTCTTTCAACCATCTGCGAGGGAGAAAGCGTGCAATTGAATGTAACGGGCGGAACAACTTTCGCATGGTCGCCACCGGCAACGCTTGATAATGCTTCCATCAGCAATCCGATAGCAACACCCACCGTTTCGACTTCCTATATTGTATCTGCTCTTGATGCCTCCGGATGCGCGAAAGCGGATACGGTTCAAATCAATGTGCTGCCAATTTTTTCAGCATCCATTAATTCGGCATCGCCTCTTTGTTTTGGAGAAAGTATTCAATTGAATGTAAACGGAGGAACAACGTATTCATGGTCTCCAACAACGGGATTGAGTTGCCCGGATTGTTCTAATCCTGTTGCGAATCCAGCGCAAACAACCGATTACAGTGTTACGGTTTCAGCGAACGGATATTGCAACACCGAAACGCTTACGGTAACGGTTCCTGTTAATCCTCTTCCCGAGCCTGAGCTTGATTCTGAAATCACCATCAGCTACGGCTCGCAGGTGACGCTTACTCCGAATGGCGGCTTTGATAATTACGACTGGACTTCATCCGGTGGGTGGAGTTGTGAAGGCTGCCCGAATCCTACAATATCACCGGCTGTAACCACCACCTATACGCTGGTCGTCACCGACTCCAACAATTGCACGGCATCAAAACAAATTATCGTTGAAGTACTGAGTGAATGTGAAGGGAAATTCTTCATCCCGACCGCTTTTTCTCCGAATGGAGACACGCACAACGATATTTTCAGAATCATTCATCCCGGAGATTTGCAACTCATTGACTTCAAGGTTTTCAACCGCTGGGGTGAAATTGTTTTCGAAACCACCGACCCTGACCAGGGATGGAACGGATTCTTTCAAGGGGGAACTCAAGACCTCTCGGTTTTTGCCTACTATGCGCAGATGACCTGCGGGAATAAAGTAGAAACCGTTATCGGGAATGTGACGCTGGTGCATTGACAGTTTCCAGTTTACCGTTAGTTGTATTCAAAACTGGAAACTCTAAACTCCAAACTGGAAACCCACATTGAACTTTCAGCTATTTTGAATCATCTTGCTTTCGGTTCCGGGGCATTCTATCTATCATTGCCCTTTAAATCACCCGACAGGATGAAGCATAAAATTCTTCTCTTCTTTCTTTTTCAAACAGGCCTTCTGTTTGCTCAGAAAGTGAATGTTACGGAATTGTGCAAGCTCGACAAGGCTTTGCAGGAATCTTCAGGCATCGTGGTGGCAGGCGGAAAAATCTGGTCGCATAACGACAGTGGCGGGCAGCCTGTGTTGTACGGATTCGATAACACCGGAAAAGTCAGTGACATCATTTATGTCAGCGGAAAAAACACCGACTGGGAAGATTTGGCTAAAGACGATGCTGGTAATATTTACATCGGTGATTTTGGAAATGATAAAAACAAACGTCATGATTTGAAAGTGTTGAAAGTTCCCAACCCTGCAACGTTGAAGGAAACAATTACAAAGCCTGAAATCATCGAATTCAAATATCCAGACCAAAAGCTGTTCCCCCCCGACACTGCCGCCCAAACCTTCGACATGGAGGCGATGATTTGGTTCAACAACCATCTTTATCTCTTTTCAAAAAACAGAACCAATCCGTTCACCGGATACACAAAAGTTTACCGCCTCCCCGACAAAGCGGGCAACTATATAGCAGAATTGATTGATAGTGTTTATCTCGGACCTGCACCGATGATTACCAGCTGGGTCACCTCAGCAGACATCAGCCCTGATAAAAAGAAATTGGCTCTGCTCGGTCATGACAAAATCTGGTTGTTCACCTGTTTTCAGGGCGACAAGTTTTTTTCTGGAAAAAAATACACCATCGCGTTCAACACCGTCACTACCCAGAAAGAAGCCGTCTGCTTTAAGAGCGACAACGAGCTTTACATCACCGATGAATTGGTGATGCGCGTGATGGGCGGTAAATTGTACTCCATGGATTTGAGCGGAGTGAAATTGGAGCCGTGCAAATAAGACTCAGTAAGGGCTTCAAGCGATGGCGTTTCCCCCGAGTACTCGGGGGAAATACAAAGGGGTAGCTGGAAAGACAGCTCACTTACCCAACCAACCTTCTTCTTGAAATAATTCTGAATTGTTTTTTCGTAGCTTTTGAGCAGGTAACAATCGCATCGGGTGCTCAATTCAACTTTATCAGACAAAGGTTTTTTCAGAGTGAAAGACTGGTGGTGGAGCAAAGCCGCCTTGCTGATGGGCATGGTGTATTTGCTCACTGCATGGTTTGAGATTGAGTTTGAAAAATTTATTCCGCTGGCATTGCTGTCCCTCGCCACCATTTCTGGTTTCGCTTCATTGGGTTATTTGCTCAATGATTTTTTTGATCGGGAAAAAGATGCAAGGGCAGGAAAGAAAAATTTTCTTGCAGGCAAATCACCGCTGCTGGTGATTTTATTTTTTCTCATTTCCATTTCCTTCTTGCTGCTGCCATGGAAATTTTTGCCCTTCGACAATTTTTCGGCAGCTCTGATTATTTCGCAGGTGTTATTATTCCTGATTTATTCAATTCCTCCTGTTCGGTTGAAGGAGAGAGGCTTAGCCGGGATAATCACAGATGCGCTGTACGCGCATTCCTTGCCGGTGGTACTTGCTGCTTATACCTTTTCTCTCGCTGCAGAAAGGGCATTTCCTGTTTTTCCGGTCATCTTGCTTTTCGCATGGCAAACATTGACGGGCGTTAGAAATATATTGATTCACCAGGCTGATGACCTCCGGTCGGATAAAAAATCGGGAGAGAAAAATTTTGTCCCTGAAATTTACCCGAAGCCATTTCACTCCATCGTGAAGTATCTCATTTTCTCCGAGCTGTTGTTCAGCCTTGTTTTTTTCGGGATGCTGACTTTTTCGCAGCCGCTTTTTCTGATTTGCATGGTTGCAATTTTCATCGTATCGGCACTTGTCGCATTGTTTCATGAAAAAGGGGTGGAGCAGTTGTTGAAAGGAGGATGGAAATTTTTCCCGAACAATTTGTTTGAAAAATGGCTTCCGCCCTCCGTGCTGATTGCACTTTCAGTTATTGACAACCGGTTTATTGCAATACTTCTTCTGCATCTTGCCTTATTCAATTTTGATTTCTATACGCAAATGGCAATGCGGGTTGCCTTGCCATTGGTGTATCTCGTAAAGGATGTTGTGTTAAGAGTAATCGCCCTTTTTCGAATCGCTTCTGCAGCATTGCTGAACCACTCCATCTACTACTGCTTTCTCATTTTCGGAGTAGATTTAAAGAAGGAAAATTCTTCCGCGCTTGATTATTTAAGGAAACTCCGGAATAAATCTGATGGGTAAAAATGTTTTTGTTTTTGTGGTGTGCGGAAAAAGCGAGCACTTAAATACGCTTCAGTATTCCCTTGAAGCGCTCAAGCGTTTTTCAAAGAATGAAATTATTGTTGTCACCGACTCATCCAGAAATGAAGCCCTGATAGTTCACGAAAATCAAATTGATATTTCAACGCCCAAAGAATTAGACCATCATCAGGCGAGCATTTATCTCAAAACGCGGCTTCACCATTATCTTCCTTCCGGAAATAATTACTGTTATCTCGATACTGACGTGGTTGCGGTGGATGACCAGGTGGATTTGATTTTCAATCATTTTAAAACGCCCATCACGTTCGCTCATGACCATTGCGTGATGGACCAGTTCAGTCCGTTCGCCATGAAGTGCAACTGCGCTAAGGAATTTGCAGCCTGGGAAAAAGAGATGAAGCAGCTTTTAGCACGGCATAAAAATGTAATTCGCGTCCCAGAGAACCCTGAGAAAAAGCGAAAGCTGCAACATCGGCTGGAGGAAATTAAAAAAGACAAGTGGCGCTACCGGCTGATGTCGCTGCGATACAGTTTGTCTCCCAATGTTTTCAAATTTGATGATGACACTTTTCTGAACAAGAGAGAGCATTACTGGCATGATAAAGATGGCGCGCCCATTATCTACCAAACCGTAGCGCCCACTTTGGAGGAAGTCATCGAAAATAATTCCCCATACCGTTTTGACCGAAGCGATAACAAAACGTGGACTATAAACGGTAAAAACGTTTTTGACTGCCGCTGCAATCATTTACAGGAAGCAATAAATGAAACTTTCGGAACAGAAATCAGCGATGCAAAGTGGCAGCACTGGAACGGGGGAGTTTTTTTATTCAATGAGATGAGCCGGGATTTTTTAAATGGATGGCATGAAAAAACCATGAAAGTATTTTCATTGCCGCAATGGAAAACACGTGACCAGGGAACGCTGATTGCAACCGTTTGGCAAAATAACCTGCAAAGTCACGCCATGCTTCCGGTGGAGTTCAACCTGATTGCCGACTACAACAATTTACTGATGCGCCACAAAGGCAATCTTTGCTTTGACGTGAACGAGCAACATCGTGAAGTGAAGCCGCATTTTGTTCATGTATATCACCATTGGGCGGATAAAAAGTGGGATGTGTGGCAGGACGTGGAGAAAAGAACGGGCATCGTGAGCAAGCACGAAAGCAACACGATTAACTCTCTTTGGATTGGCAGGGAGTTGAGCGCCATCGAGATGCTTACCATTCATTCGTTTCTTGCACACGGACACCGGTTCAAGCTGTGGCTGTATGATGAGATTGAAAACAAGCTGCCGCCCGGTGTGGAAATAGGGGATGCATCTGCCATCATTCCTGCGTCACAAGTTTTTTCATACAAAAACTCCAACCAATACGGTCATGGCAAGGGAAGCTACGCGGGTTTCTCTGACATTTTTCGCTACAAGCTTCTGCATGAGCAGGGCGGATGGTGGGTGGATATGGATGTGTGCTGCCTGAAGTCACTGAATTTTGACAAGCCCTATTTTTTCAGAAGTCACCATGAGTTGAAAGTGGTGGGGAATGTGATGCGGTGCCCGAAAGGCAGCGCGCTGATGAAGCAATGCTTTGAAGAGGCATCCGCGACAATAGATAAAAACAATACGAACTGGCACAAGCCGATTGACATCTTGAACAAGCACATTTCCTCGCTTCAATTGGAAAACTACATCGTGAATGAAGTGAGCAATCACGACCGGTGGGCGGAAACCAGTGATTTCATTTGGACTCATCGAGAACTTCCGGCACACTGGCATTTCATTCACTGGCAAAATGAAGAGTGGAGAAACCAGCCCGTGAGCAAAAGCGGTTTTTATCATCGCAGCACGCTTGCGGACCTGATGGCGCACTATGGAATTTATGAGAAGCCACTAAAGAAATTTGACCAATGGAGAAATGAAATCCGCTATGGCAAGTCCTGGCAGAAAGTATGGCAGATGTTTAATCCGTAAATTTATTCTGCCATGATACTGAGCAAGCAGGTTTTGAAAAGTTATGCAGATGCTCGCAGCAATACCTACAAGAGCATTGTTTGCCATGCGCCCTTTGTCAATCTCAACTTTGAGCAGAACGGCAATGTGCGCGCGTGTTGCTATAACACGAAAGACATATTGGGCAAATGGCCCGAGCAATCCATCAAACAAATCTGGTTCAGCGAGCAGGCGCAGAAATTGCGCAGTCACATTCGTAACAATGATTTGGGCGGTGGCTGCACCGAGTGCGGCAACATGATTGCTGCCGGAAATCACCAGGGTGTGCGGGCGCGCTATTTTGATGATAATGCTCCCGATAATCTCCATTCAAGAATTCACTATTTCAGAAATAAGCTTTCGGGTCACATTGACTTCCCGCGCGTGCTGGAGTTTGAGTTGAGCAACAAGTGCAATCTGGAGTGCGTGATGTGCAACGGGTATTTTTCCTCCAGCATTCGCAAGAACAGGGAGAAGCTGCCACCGATTCATTCTCCCTACAACGAAAAATTTGTGGATGAGCTGGAAGAATTCATTCCGCAACTCACCGATGCAAAATTTCTGGGTGGCGAGCCGTTCATGATTGACATTTACCTCTCCATTTGGGAGCGCATCCTCAAGATAAAACCACAAATCAGGATTCACATCACCACCAACGGCACATTTTTGACTGACCGCGTGAAAGAGCTTTTGGAAGGATTGCATGCAGGAATTATTATTTCGATAGATTCAGTGGTGAAAGAGACGTATGAAAAAATCAGGGTGAACGGCAACTACGAAAAGGTGATGTCGAATCTTGAGTATTTCAGGGATTACACCCGGAGGAAAAATACTTTTATCTCCATGGCTGCCTGCCCGATTACTTACAACTGGAAAGAATTGCCGGGCATGCTGGATTTCTGTCTTTCGAAAAATGTCGCTTTGTATTTCAATGCAGTTTTCACTCCCTTTGAACTTTCGCTGCGCGAACAAACCATCGAATTGCAGGAAGAGGTCCTTGCTTATTTGGAACGGCATAATGTTCCGGAGATAAAAGACTCTGCTCAATCGCCCCGAAATTTGAGCATCAACGCGTACAAAGATTTCGTGAAGCTTTTGAAAAGCTGGGTGGAAGACCGCAAAGTGATGATTCGTGAAAAAGCGGAACGAGTCACGCAAGTGGATAAAACAATCAGCTATTCTGAAATTTCAAATGAGCCGATTGAATGGAGTCTTGAAAGGATTTCAAAAGCTTTGGTTGATATCACGTCTGTGGAGCGAAAGGGATTGTTTGAACAGGAGAAAAAATTGAAGTCTGAATTAGGACAGCTTTTAGTTTCCACTCCGAAAGGAAAGTTGAACGAATCCTTATCACGCTACCTGCAACTCTATGAGGGCTATCACCAATTGGTTGCCGACTCTGAAATGAGCGATAAGTTGAGTTCTTTTTCAATGCTGATTGACAGCAATGAACATAGGAATAATATACTGTCGCATCTGGCTACGCTTTCTCCCCTGTTCTTTGCCAAATGGATTTGCGAAAATGATATCGGGCAGATGAAGGAAGGCGTGAATCAGTTTTTCAATGCGTGACGGTGAGGTGAACGTGCCTGTTCTCAAAATCTTCCACAGAACTCGTGATGCTTCGCGTTTCTAATTGATGATAGAAAACATCGGGTGGAACTCCTGCAACAGTTTTATAAAATTCGACAGAAGGGTTTTTCTCTTTAAGGAGGGCGACAATGTGGTTTGTTTTCTTAAACAAGTTTTGCAGGCGATATTTTTTCTGCTCTTCGCCCTCATTGAATTTCGAGTAGATGAAATCGGAAATTTTCTTTTCGAATAATTCTTTAGCGGCTTTTTCGGTCAGCTCTTCAACAACAGGGATGGCTCTCGATTCCCTCTCCACTGATTCCCTCAC
>Ga0247727_10015560_pt1 | contig 12454 bp, 11 predicted proteins | sample WisWelCaveWW1625_FD_202498 | JGI IMG/M metagenome (GOLD analysis project Ga0247727, IMG submission 202498) | Biofilm microbial communities from Wishing Well Cave, Virginia, United States - WW16-25 | ecosystem: Environmental > Aquatic > Deep subsurface > Groundwater > Cave microbial mat | place... | reverse complement strand
TGCAAACGGCCTTGCGGCGCCGGCAGCCACCAAATATTTGCCGTTGGGCGCAAAGCAGACGGTGTAAACCGGGCCTAAATGACCTTCCAGCACTTGCAGGCATTTGCCGGTTTCGATTTCCCATAAGCGCACAGTGTGGTCATCACTTCCACTTGCTAGCTTCTGCCCATCAGAGGAAAATTGAACGGACCATATACCGAATTCACACCATTGGGTTTCCATTTCGAGTACCCGCAGCATGTTGCCACTCTCGACGTCCCACAATTGTACACTGTTATCCAAACTCCGGCCGCTCTGATCTTTACCCATATCTAACCCAAGTTGTGACCTATTGACTTTTTCCTCTTCATCCATACTTTGTTCAGACAATAGTTTTTCTGCGTTTTTACAATTTGACGGTATGTAACATTCAACATTGAAGTCAAATCATTGTTGGGATACGAGAGGAGGATATCATTAAAGATGTTTGAAAATTCTCAGGTTTGGTCAATTGCAATCACTGTATCACAATCTTTGATTTATCATTTAACACGGAGGTTAACGTCATGATTTTTCACAACAAGAATCGAAGCATCAGATTTCTTTCCTTGGTGCTCATCGTTTTAAGCTTCGGCGGTATCCAATACGGTTGTAGCAAAGTCTCTGAAGACGATGCTACGTCTGACCATATGATAATGAACCCGATGAAACAGAAACTGGAGTCAAAAGCTGCCGCATCAACACCTATTATAACCGCTATTCCAGTACCGACTGGATTTAAGTTAATCTTAACCGGAACTGGAGTCAGCGTCTACAGGAAAAACTATACTGGCGGTCAACCAGATTTTGTGACCGTAGTAGATTTAGGAAAAGGCAGTGTGATCAATTTGACTGGCACCGTGAAAGATGTTCCAAACGATCCAAACGATAAGATCTGGCGGAAATCGTTGGGTACTTTCTGGAGTGACGCAAAGGCAAAGAACACGAGCACACGAACCGCAAAGGTAGTAGTGAATGGAACCTTCTTTTCAACTAAGGATAACCCAACACCTATTGCCTTCGGTCTCAAAATCGGTGGAAAGGTGATTAGTTATGGCTACGGGCTTAACGAATTCCCCAATCTTAACCGAATACTTTCCATCGATGCTTCAGCAGCCAAAGCAATGATCGACCCCTATAATAAAGCAACTTTTGATGAATCGACGCCCGATGTAGTTGGAGCACTTGACCCTGCCGCCAACAAAAATGCTTCAGGTTGGGTTCCGAGAACATTTGTCGGCGTCCGCGACGACGATAATATCGGCACAATTGAGACGGTAATGTTTTATTCTAGCAAGTTGGCAACCCAAGCATTGGCATCAAACGTTCTCAAGGATTTTGGTGCCACCAAAGTAGCCATGCTTGACGGAGGAGGCAGTACGGGACTCATAATTGACGGGAGGTCATACATTACTCCTAGCAGGAAGATTCCGCATGCTATCGCAATATACTCAGGGAAGTAAAAACGCCATTATTCAGGAATGTAAGTGAAGTAGTAATGACGAACCCGAACGATTCGTCTGATGAGGTGGACGACTAATCTTCACTTATTAGGCATTGCGCAAAATCTGCTGCAACGGCGGGCGGATGGCGTCGGCGGCATCGAGATGGGTGAGAAAATAGACGATCTTGCAGTCGAAGCGACGGGTGTTTAGAACGGGCAAATGAATGTTGTTCCACCGAGTTCGTCATAAATTTTGCGCGCCAGGAAGAATTCCAGGAACGAACGGTGCATAAAAGAAAAATTGCCCGACTCATCGCGTTTGAGAAATGTCGTGGTCTGCATTTCACGGGCTATGTCTTCGGCTTGCTCGTCGCCAAATTCCATGACCTTCGCCGTGATCAATTTCTCTACAAAGGGCGCAAGCTCGCGGTAGTGGATGCTGTCCTTCTCCTCGTGCCATAAGCGCCAGGCCAGCTCCAGCATCAGTTGCAGCTTGATCTGCTTATCCAAAATGCGGCCTTTTTGCTCCTCGCGCTCCACCCAAATGTTGGTGTAAACCGTGTAGAGATTGGCGGCGTTGATGGTTTGTCCTGCGGCAAGCTTGGGCAGGGATTTGACAATCATTTCCAACAGCAAGGGCCGCTGCGCCAGCTCTTTGAGATTATAAATGCTTTGGATTTTCTGCCAACGAATTTTCCTTGCGCACTTCCTTCAACGGAATGAGCACAGGCGCGGGATGGCGTAGAGGATCGCTGGCAAAACTCTTGGCGAGGTTGTAAGCGAGAAACCGCGCGAGCGTGCTTTTGCCGGTGCCGAGATCGCCGAGCACAACGAGAAAATTGGAGCGGCTGTCACCGAGCCATTTGGCAAAGTGGCTGAGCGCCGGCTGTTTTTCGTAGGTGATGTCCGTGAGCAGATGCGGGCGAATGTACCAATCTTCGCCGCGCCAGTTTTCGGTCACCCAGGTTTCGTATTCGGCGATGAGATGCTCGTTGTATTGATCCAACGGCACCAGCTCACGCAGCAGCTCGGCATAAGTGAGGCAGGAAACGCCCGCCTCTTCCAGCGCCAGCCGCGTCTCCGCCGCAAAGCCATCGGAAGACACCGCGATCCAACGATAAGCCGGCAATTTCTTTTGCGCGAGATTTTGCTGCGCGAGAATCTGATCGCGCTCGTTGGCGGTGATGCGCTTGTCTTTGCACTCCACAATCGCCTGCGTGAGCAGCCCGCCTTCTTTCTTTTGAATTTGCAAATCAATCTGCACGCTGCTGAGCTGAATGTCGTGTTTTACCTCGAAGCCGAGCAAACGATAAAGCGTCGCGACCTCCTCTTCGAAGCGCTTGCCCTTCTTGTAGGACAGGCGGCCTCGCCTGTCCAGTTCCATCTCATGTTCCCGAAACTCAAATTCTTCTTCCCGTGCAAACTCGCGTCGGGGCAAATCGAGCGCTTGCAGCAATTGGCGGAAGCGGAGGTCGAAATCTGGTTTGTTGCGGAAGTCAATGTAGAGAATGTTGCGGAACGTGGGTAGAATGGCGCAGTCTTCAATCAGCAAGGGAATGATCGGACGATCTTGCGAGAGTGGGTCGCCGTGAAGTTGGCTGAAACTTTCCACCAGCGCCCAAACTTTGCCATCGCGAAAGTAGTTGGCGCTCCACACGGCAATCATCTTGCGCGATTTGGCGAGGCCGTCATTGAGTCGCGCCAGCAAGTTGTCGCCAGGCTGCAACTTCCATTGGTCAAACCATACGCGCACACCTTCGTTGCGCAGGCGTTCGGCGAGCGTTTCACACCAGGCAGCATCTTCGCTGGCGTGGCTGAGGAAAATGTCGTATTCTTGGTCGGGCATTTTATTTTCCCGCAATTAAACAGTCGTCCGGACGGTGAGTTTCAAAATTAGTTTTTTGCAAACTCGCCTCAATAAACACAAAAAAGGAGAAATTTCCAAATAGAAAATGTTCTTGATTTTGTCTTGAAGATCGATTAATATATTGTCATCGGTTATGAATACGAGCATAATAAAACCAACAGGCGTTCATATGAAAAATGTTCAGTTGACTCTCGATGAAGATTTGTTCACTCAAGTCAAGCATGCCATTGAACAAGAAAAGACCACACTTTCGGAGTTTATAAAGGAATCCGTTATTCATTATTTGAATAAACTCAAAATCAGAGAGTTGGAAAAGCAGCATCGGGAAGGCTATAAAAAGCATCCGGTTCAAAATGGCGAGTTTGATGTTTGGGAAGAGGAACAAGTGTGGGTATCATGATGGAACGAGGCGAAATCCGCTGGTACAAATTCAAGCCGCCGGACAAAGAAAGGCCGGTGGTGATTTTGACAAGAGATGCGGCGATACAATTTTTAGGCGAAATAACCGTCGCTCCCATCACTTCGACAATACGAGGCATTCCAACCGAAGTTCTGCTTGACGAAAGCGATGACATGAAGGGGGCCTGTGCAATCAATTTTGATCATGTTCAAACCGTTGCGAGAGGTAAACTGGGAGCATTGATAACAAAACTCCCCGAAACTAAAATGCCCCAACTAAAATCTGCTTTGCTGTTTGCATTCGGCTTTGACGATTAACTTATCACCCTACCACATTCAGCACCATCTTAAAAGCATTTTAAAAATATCGCTATCGCCCCAACTGCCACTTGCGAATCTTTCTGCGCAGCCGGACATAAAGATGTTTGATCAGGTGAAACCAAAAGCGGGGCGATGACCATTCGCCAAGCAAAAATCCTTCCCGCCATGGCAGACCGTTGGCAAAACGCCGGCGGTCTTGCTCGCGCCAAAAGGCGAAAATCTCTGGCTCGTACAGCGTCCAAATTTTGCAGAGCGGCGCTTTCACGCCGGAAAGATCGATAATACAGTTGGCAGCGCGGCGCGCTGCTTCATTTGCCGCTTCCATCGATGCCAGGTCGGTGTTCGTCCGCACGTAATCCGAAGCTAAAAACAAATTCGGTATGCGCGTATAAGCTTCCGGGCGCAGGCCCCAAGTGTTGACGAGATTGACCAGCAGCGGCGCGGTGTTGCGTTTTTTCTCGGGATTCGGATCGTCCGGGCCGTTTTCAAAAACAATGTCCGGATCGAGATGATAAGAATGAACGTCTTCATCTTTGAGAATCTCCGTGCCACCGACGTTGAGGCTGCGTTTAAGCTGATGCCACACTTCTTCAAAGATTTGCTGTTTGGTGCATTCTTTTGCCGCCAAGCCGTTCAGGCCCTTGTTGTCCCAGTCGGAAATATCCACGGAGATGATTCCCCGCACGGTGCCGTCGCCGTATTGCGCGAGATCGAATTCCTCGGACCAAAACTGGCGCTGCGAGATGCTCGTCAACGACCACGGAGAATCGACATAATTCAGATGCCCGTGAATGAGCCCGACGTCGCGTTTCAAATAAACTTGCAGGCCGTTCATCCATTCCACTTTCGTACCCAGCTTCCGAACATCTGCGAGCGTGTGGTCGATCTTGACCATGCGATCGGAAATGAGCGCCGCCGTAGCCTCCACCGGCAAGGCGCAGATATAATAATCGCCGCTGACGTTGATGGTGTGGCCGTCTTTTTCGATGGTTGCACTGACGACCTTTTCATCGTCACAGTTGATTTTGGTGACGCGAGCATTGAGATCGTATTCGACACCGGCGCTTCGCAGGTGGTCCAACCACGGATCGATCCAGACATCGTTGGTCGGGCCATTGAGCAGCCGGTCGAGGTCGCTGCTCGGATCAACGATATCAAAAAACAATTGCAGAAAGATATTTCCTATTGTATACGTGCTCGCGACTTCCGCGTGCGCCGCCACCAGCGTGCGCGTGAGGCTGCGAACAAAAAACTTGGCATATTCCGCGGACTTCGAATCGGCTTCGAGAAACTCCCACCAGCCGAGCTGCTCATATTCGGCCAAACGGCGCTCGGCGCAGCTCGTCATCAATTGCCAGACCCGCGTCGCGAAAAACTCACTTTCTTTCCGTGGAATGCCGACATCGGCGCCGAAAATCGTACGGAGCAACTCCTTCAGCCCTTTCAACGTCCAGGGGACCTCCGCCTTGAAAACGATCATCGGCTTGCCAAAGCGGGCGAGGCCGATTTGCGTCGCCGGCACGAGATTGTCGAACACGCCGTTGGGGTTTTGTTGATAGGGAATACGCTTCATCGTGTCGGGGAGGTGCTTGTAAAAGCCGGGGAAAAAGCGAAAGCCGTGCTCGCCGGGCAGCGGTTTTCTGCCCTCGGTCGCCGAATCGGGAACGTCGAGGCTGCGCGCCTTGCCGCCGGGAATCGCGCCGTGCTCGTAAACCGCCACGCCAAATCCTCGCTCGACGAGCTCGTGCGCCGCGCTCATGCCCGCCACACCGCCGCCCAGGATGATGATTTTTGCTGCCATCGTCGAAGCTCTGTTGTTTTTAAACCTGTTTGGCTGCGCCTGTAAGGTTTCGACTCGTTCGGCTTGAGCTATAAGCTTTCAGATTTTTTCTAAGTTTTGCGACCTTACGACATTGCCTATTTGCGCCGCGGCGAGAAACTGTAAACAAACCCCACTTCATGCGAGCCCGTACTGATAACACCAAGATCAGTGGTAGGCAAATTGAAACTATAAAACAAAGAGGCGCTGCCTCGCAACAATAGTTGCCCGTCAAACGAGACGTTGTCGAGTCCGTAACCGAGGCGAAAGCGGCCGCTGCGAGACGAGAAAATTTCCGCGCCCAAAATTGGGTGCATTTGCCGTTGCCACAAATGCGCGCCGAGGTCGAAGCGCAAAAAATTGTGTGCGAAATTCAAGCCGAATAAAGTTTCCATCGGGAGTTTCGCTTCAACATCGCCGAGCGCGACGTCGGGTTGCGTGAGATGAAAAAGCGAGACGGCGAACGCGAGCTTCTCGTTGAGCTGCGCCAGAAAGCCGACGCCCGGATCGAACACCACCACCGAGCTGCCGCCGCGAAAAACCGGATCATCCGGATCAACCAGATCGAAATTTTCTCTCGCGTAGCTTTTAAACAGAACGGCGAGATCGAGTCCCACCGCCACGTGCTCGTTTAATTCGCGCGCGATGCTGCCGCCGAACCGTCCTTCCTGGAACAACGGCGTGTTGAAATAACGCCCGTGCAATCCCGTCGCAATTTTATCCTGCCCCACGTGCGGCAGCGAGAGATTAAAAAAAGAAGCTTTCAATGCGAAAGCATTATTGGGAATGGCCCCCGGATAAATCAATTTATAACCGAGATAAACACGCGCTTCCGTCACCGCTGCCGTCGCGGGATTGACGAGCAACACCCGCGCATCCTGTTGGTTGGCCGGATTGACGGAGACGGTGATCTGGGCGTGAAGCACCGCGAGATCGATAAAAAAAATTAGCAACAGATTTATCAGAATAACGCCGAGTTGCTGAGTTCGCGCTCTCATGTTCGGTCTTTAAATTCGAAGACAACTTGGCAACGTAGCGTGTAAAAGGTGAGTCTTCCAGCGACGCCCACGATTGTGGGCGTCACTTCAACCTCTTCGCTACTATGCGAAGTTGCCCTCTGTAATTTGTTCCTCGAAAGATTCAAGAATTTGGTTGATGACTTCCGGATTATCAAGATCGTTGATATTTACGGTCTGGGCATTGCGTAATTGCAGGGGAATCTTGGCAAGCACATGTGAGTGGGTGACAATAGGCAGAATTGGCTTGTCACCCATCCAGGCCCCGCCTAATTCCTGCAACACCCAGTCTGATTCAACAGAATTAGGCGATAACAGCACAACGAATATATCACATTGCGCCAACTCGCTTTTGAGCTTGGATTTCCAATCTTCAGCGGCGCTCAACCCCTCGTGAGTAAATATTCGAAGATTGAAGTGTCGTGATAATATGCGGCGCAATTTGCGTGCATGGTCATTATCCGCTGTCTCATAGCTGAAAAAGACACGGATAGGCCGTTCTTGTTTAGTTGGATTCATCTTTTGACTCCTTTGGCGCGAATGAGAAGCTGTTCAATTTAAGCTTTCTCTTTTAGAGAAGCAAATTATATTTCATCAAGACTCACTTTCACACCCGCGCAAAAGCCCGCGGCTGCCCCTCACCGCGGCCGCGCTCGCGCTGCGGCGGGCGGCTGCTCGGCGGAATCGCGACGTCGACGCGCACCGTGTTCGGGCCGAAAATTTCTTTGACGCGTTGCAACAGGCCGGCGTTCGGGCGGATTTTTAAACCCTTCGAGCGAAAGTCATAATTCGACGCGCCGCCGTTGCGCAAACGGAAGAAGAGATTACACGCGCCTTGATTGGCGCGCAGAACTTGAATGAGCTGTTGAATTGCCGCGTCGTTCGTTTGTTGCACCGGAATTTCCAACACCAATTTTTTCGGAATGTCGTTCCACGCCTCGTCGACACTCATCGCCTTTTCGACCAAAATTTTCGTCGGTTCATCCTCGCGCGTCGAGGCGGTGCCGACGAGCACGATGACGGCGTCGGGTTGCAGCAACTCGCGATGCGCTGAGTAGGTGTCGCTGAATGCAATCGCCTCGACGCTGCCGACAAAATCTTCAATTGTGAGAAAGGCCATCGTGCCGCCTTTGCGATCAACGACGGTTTTGATGTTGGTGATCTGGCCGCAAATCATCACGCGCGAATTATCGGGCAATTCACCGAGATCCTGCAGCGGCGTACTCGAAAAGAGTTTCACTTCCTCGCGGAAGCGTTGCAAAGGATGGCCGGACAAGTAGATGCCGAGAAATTCTTTCTCGCGCGTGAGCCGCTCCGCATCCGGCCAATCCTGAATATCCGGCAAAGCCGGCTCGGATAGCGCCTCGTCGCCGCCTTGATCGAAGATCGAAACCTGGCCGCGCGAGCGTTGGTCGTTCTTGCTGGACGCATACGCCGTCGCCACGTCGAGCGCCTGCAGCAATTGCTGGCGATTGCGCTTCGGTGAGAACGAATCCATCGCGCCGGATTGCGCCAGACTTTCCAAAACTTTTTTATTCACCAGCCTGAGATCAACGCGGCCGCAAAAATCGAAGATCGAGATAAATTTGCCTTTTTGCTCGCGCGATTTGACGAGGCTCTCAATCGCGCCGAGGCCGACGTTTTTGATTGCGCCGAGGCCGTAACGAATCGCTTTGTTCGTCACGTTCGCCGCGGTGATATGGGCTTTGCTCGCTTTCGTTTCGGTGGGCATGTTGACATTGTCCATCACCGTAAATTCCGCGAAGCTTTCATTCACCTCCGGCGGCAGCACGGGCACGCCCATGCGTTTGCAGTCGTCGAGCAGCGTCACGATGCGGCCGGTGCTGGTCATTTCGCTGGTGAGGTTCGCGGCCATAAATTCCGCGGGATAGTGCGCTTTTAAATAACCGGTTTGAAACGCGACCACCGAATAACCCGCCGCATGTGATTTATTAAAACCATACGCGGCGAATTTGTCCATCAAATCAAAAATCTGATTGGCGACACTCTCGCTCACGCCTCTTTCTTTTGCGCCCTCGACGAATTTTTTGCGCTGCTCGGCCATCAGCTCCGCGATCTTTTTTCCCATCGCGCGCCGCAGCAAATCCGCGCCGCCGAGCGTGAAACCGGCGAGCTCGCTGGCGATGCGCATGACCTGTTCCTGATAAACGATGACGCCGTACGTCTCGCGCAAAACCGGCTCGAGCTTCGGGTGCAGATACTCGATTTTTTTCGTGCCGTGCTTGCGCGAGATGAAATCGTCGATCATGTCCATCGGGCCGGGGCGATACAGCGCGTTCATGGCGGTGAGATCCTCCACCGATTGCGGCTTGAGCTTTTTGAGATACTCGCGCATGCCGGAGCTTTCAAACTGGAACAGGCCAATGGTTTCGCCGTTGCCAAAAATGTCGTACGTGCGTTTATCGTCGTAAGGAATATTGTCGAGATCGAGCTCGATCCCTTTTTTCTTCAGCATCTTCACGGTTTTATCCATCACCGTCAGCGTGCGCAGGCCGAGAAAATCCATCTTCAGCACGCCAATGCTCTCCAGCGATTTCATGTCGTATTGCGTCGTCACGTCGCCGGTGTTGGATTTGTACAGCGGCGCGTAATTCGTCAGTTCATCCGGCGTGATCACCACGCCCGCCGCGTGCGTTGAAGCGTGGCGCGCGAGTCCCTCCAGCACTTGCGAGTAATCCATGAGCTGTTTGTAAATCGCTTCACTGTTGATCAGGTTGCGCAAATCCGCGGTGTCTGCCAACGCCTTTTCGAGCGAGATGCCGACGGTCGCCGGAATGGTTTTGGCGATTTTATCGACGTCGGTGTAGCGCACTTTCAACACACGCCCAACGTCGCGAACCACGGCGCGCGCCGCCATTGTGCCAAACGTGATGATCTGCGTAACGTTGCTGTCGCCGTATTTTTTTCGCACGTATTCGATGATCTCTTCGCGGCGCTCGTAACAGAAGTCGATATCAATGTCGGGCATGGTGACGCGCTCGGGATTGAGGAAACGCTCGAAGATGAGATTGTATTTGATTGGATCGATGTTGGTGATGCCGATGCAATAACTCACCAGACTGCCGGCGGCGGAACCGCGGCCGGGGCCGACCGGAATGCCGCGTTCGCGCGCGGCGCGAATGAAATCCTGCGTGATCAAAAAATATCCGGCGTAGCCGGTTTGCTTGATGACCGCGAGCTCGTGGCGCAGGCGCTGCTCAATTTCCGGCGTGATTTCTTTGTAGCGTTGCTTGACGCCTTCCCACGCGAGTTTTTCGAGAAATTCATCGAGCGAAAGATTGTTGTCGGGTTCGGGAACTTGATAAGTGGGCAGATAAACTTTTTTGAAATCCAATTTGAGATCGCATTTCGCCGCAATGTCCGCGGTGAGCTTGAGCGCGTCTTCATTGGCGGAAAAGGTCTTTTGCATCTCTTCGGCGCTCTTGAAATAAATCTCATCCGTGGTGTAACGTAGTCGCGTCGGGTCGTCGCGATCTTTGCCGGTTTGCAAACAGATGAGCACATCGTGCGGCATCGAATGCTCGCGCTTGAGATAATGCGTATCGTTCGTCGCCACCACGGGAATGCTCAATTCTTTGCTGAGCTTGAGCACGCCCTCGCGCGCTTGATCTTCTTCGGGAATGCCGTGGTTGTGAATTTCGAGATAATAATCGTCGCCAAAAATTTCGCGATATTCCAACGCAACTTTGCGCGAGGCCTCGTAGCCTTCGTGAACCATTTTATACGCGACTTCGCCCTTCAAACAAGCGGAGAGGACGATAATACCCTCGTGATATTTTTGCAACACTTCGCGGTCGATGCGCGGGCGATAATAAAAGCCTTCGAGAAAGCCGATGGAGACGAGACGCATTAAATTTTGATAGCCCCCAAAATTTTTCGCGAGCAGGACGAGATGATACGAGGCGTCGGAAATATTGCCTTTTTGCGCGCCTTTCTCTTTGCGGCTGCGCGGGGCCATGTACGCCTCGACGCCGATGATCGGCTTGATCTCGGCCTTCTTGCAGGTTTTATAAAATTCAATCGCGCCGAACATGTTGCCGTGATCGGTGAGCGCCAGCGCCGGCATGTTGCACTTCTTCGCCGCGTCGACGAGATCATCGATGCGGCACGCGCCGTCAAGTAAGCTATAATGAGAATGATTGTGGAGGTGAATGAAGCCGAGCATGTGTGTGATGAGAATAGATAAAGGGAACTGCGTCAATTTTAAATTTTAAATTTCTGAACAACCGCTGGTAAAATTAAACAAGATTTTACGCATTTGCAACAACAATAACGAGAAAAATATATTGACAATAAAGAAAAAAATCGTCATTGTGCAAGAGCATGGCGAGGATATTAAAGTGTGGAAGAAGGAAAGTTCACGGAGTTGGTGGTGGGATTGCCGAAAGAGAACGCTTATAACTTTGGGCTACCTTATTCGTACACGATCATTGTAAAGAATAACCAATATGAAGAATATCGTAGCCCATTTTTCTGAGCGCCAGCGCGGCACGCAACCGAACGTTTTGGTCGGCTAAAAATTTCATCCGGCCATGACGGTTTCAGTTTCAGCCGAAGGATACCATGCCTTTTCTTTAACAACGTCGTTGGCAAAAGCCACACAGGCTAAAACGTCCTCCGTCGTTATGCCGGGAAAATCCTGGAGAATTTCGGACATCGGCAAGCCCTCGGCCACCGCGGCCAGAATATTGGTTACCATGATTCTGGTGCCTTTGATACACGGCTCGCCGTGGCAAACTTTCGGATTGACTGAGATGCGTTCGTGCAAGTCCATTTTGTGCGCTCAAAAATTTGACTTTTGATTTGGTTTATGTACAATATATGAATCCGATCTCAAAAAATCAAGCTTCAAAGTGTTCACAATTGATTTGACCGGTTCGTATACAGTTCGTTGCAATAGCTCTTTAACCTCAACCATGGAGACACAAACATGAAACATTTGCTTTCTTTCTTCGCCGTCGTTGCCCTGCTTGGAGCACAAAGCCTCCGGGCGCAGTGGATTCAAACCAATGGGCCTTACGGCGGCAATATTCGGTGCTTTGCCGTGAACGGCTCGAATCTCTTTGCGGGAACTCAGGACGACGGCGTATTTCTTTCCACCAACAACGGCACAAGCTGGACCGCCGTCAATACCGGCTTGACGAACAAAGAGGTCCTTTCTCTTGCCGTAAATGACTCGAATCTCTTTGCGGGAACTAATCGCGGCGTGTTTCTTTCCACCGACAACGGCACAAGCTGGACTGCCGTCAATACCGGCTTGACGGACACTTATGTTCTGTCTCTTGCCGTGAGTGGCTCGAATCTCTTTGCGGGAACTTTTGGCGGCGTGTTTCTTTCCACCAACAACGGCACAAGCTGGACTGTCGTCAATACCGGCTTGACGAGCCGTTCTGTCTATTCTCTTGCCGTGAACGGCTCGAATCTCTTTGCGGGAACTTATGGCGGCGGCGTGTTTCGTTCCACCAACAACGGCACAAGCTGGACGGCCGTCAATGCCGGCTTGACTAGCACTGATGTCCGTTCTCTTGCCGTGAACGGCTCGAATCTCT
>Ga0247727_10015559_pt1 | contig 12455 bp, 11 predicted proteins | sample WisWelCaveWW1625_FD_202498 | JGI IMG/M metagenome (GOLD analysis project Ga0247727, IMG submission 202498) | Biofilm microbial communities from Wishing Well Cave, Virginia, United States - WW16-25 | ecosystem: Environmental > Aquatic > Deep subsurface > Groundwater > Cave microbial mat | place... | reverse complement strand
TCTCCACGCATCGAGTATCGTATCGCGAAACTCTGCCGCCCGTGCTTGGAGCACGGACCGCTACGGAAGCTCTTCCCCCGGTCGTCTCCAAAGGTCCGGCCGCTCCTGTTCTGTCCTCTTGTCGAGCGGCTGTCGAGGATGAAGCGACCGGACCGGCGACCGGACGGTCACGCGAGGCTCCGACCAGCGATAACGCCACCTGTTGTGGAACCGACGACAACGTTGCGGGCCTTGTGGGATCTCTTTCGAACCCTCCGGCCTTGCTGCGGGCACTCCTCGACGTCGTGTCGCCTCAAACCCGTGAGCAGCGCACGGGCGCTACTGCCGGCCGTGGCAGTAGGCCCGTCGTTCTGTGCGCGTCCTCGAGCCGGCGATCCGGGGTACCCCCTGCGCGAGATTCGGGGATAGGTGTTCTGGGATACCCCGCACACGGTTCGATCGGTCGAGCGGACGGCTCGTCGATCTGATCGTCCTCGCGCAATGGCCGCAGCTCGATGGCTCCGGGGACGTCTGCTCAGTGTGGTTCAGTGCGCGATCGGGAGTTGTAGTTCGGTCACGTTGCTCGTCGGGTGTTCGTCGTCCCATTCGTGGTAGAGCTCGCGGCTGCGACCAGCCAAGTGATAGCCGCTGTCCTCGATCCAGCGGACGAGCGTCTCGTAGACCGGTACGACATCGGCCATCGATCCGCGGTGAACGACACTGGCCGCCTCGAGGATCGGCAGCTCGACGACGCGAACTCGTTCGCTGTCCGGGACGTCTTGGTCGCCGATATCGAACCCGGCGTGCACCACGACCGTTCCGTCGTCGGCGGGCTCGTCGTAGTGCGCGACCGAGATGCCAGGGCGTGCGCCCGCCCGCTCGAGATGGCCGAGCACCTCGGGGAGAAGCCGGCAGAAGACAGATCCGAGGTTCTCGTGGCCGAACCCCGGCGCGGTGCCGCCCGTCTCGGCGACCCGCAAAGGCTGTGTGTGTTTGATAACGATGTCTTGGACATCCATGGTGTCGTTCCCTTCGAGTGCTCGGACGTGCGCTTCGACACGACGTAGTCGAGCTTGTTCCTCACCGACGGTCTGTTCGATCTGGGCCTGACGCATGCGCAACATGCCCCGAAGCTGCGCGAGCGAAAGCTCGTCATTCAGGATGCCGCCGATCTGGTCGAGGGTGAAGCCGAGATCCCGCAACGCCAACAGCCGATGCAACCGGGCGAGCTGGTGTGCGGAGTACGAGCGGTATCCCGTCGCGGGGTCGACTCGCTCCGGGCGCAGCAATCCAACCTCGTCGTAGTGGCGCAGCATCCTCGGCGAGACCTGACCGAGTCGTGCGAACTCTCCGATGCTCAACATGCCGTCCTCACCTATATGCCCTCACACAGTGTGAAGGTCAAGCAACAATCGCTCGCAGAGAATCCTCGATTCCTTCCCCTCGCCAGCCCTCGCTGACGTACCCACGACGCCGAAGACGTCGAGACGGTCGCCGCGGCGAATCGGCAAGCGAGAATCGAGGACCGGCGTGCGGCACCCTCGGAAGGCGACGCCGGCAGACTTCCGCGCGTCCCACTCCCGGCAATCAGGGACACCCCAGCGTCGTCGTCCTGTGCGGCTGGACCTCATGGCATTACGAGCGCCGAGCGGGCACTATGGGCGTCGTCGAGCTACCGCTTCAACAACTGGTTCGGTCAGCGCTTCCAAGACGTGCTTGGTTGGGTTCTGGAACTCATCTGATTCGCGCCAGAACTTTCGATCGGCGACCACACCGGACGTTGACCACGCGTCAGTACAGACCTGGGTGCGGGAGCGTCACCCGGTAGAGCACTTCGTTCGCGGTGATGTACAAGGTTCGGCGGTCGGCGCCACCGAAAGCGCAGTTCGACGGCTGACGACCGTCGAGTCCCGGATTCGGCAGAGGGATGGTGCCCCACCTGGTGCCGTCCGGAGCGAAGACCTCGATGCCGAAGCCGACGCTGGCGACGAACAGGTTGCCGACAGCATCGACGGTCATGCCGTCGGGGAAGCCGGCCGTGGTCGCGAACCCCCGGCCGTCGGAGAGGGAGCCGTCGGCAGCGACGTCGAAGACCCGCACCGTCTGGGCATAGGTGTCGGCAACGTAGAGGAGGCTCTCGTCGGGTGAGAGCGCCACGCCGTTGGGAGATTCGGAGATGGCGCCCCTCCGTTCAGCGGTGAGGTCGCCGTTGGGAGCGATCCGAAAGACGCCGCGGAAGTCGAGCTCGGCCGCGGATTGCTCGAAGAGGGGATCAGTGAAGTAGATGGTGCCGTCGGAACGGACGACGATGTCGTTGGGCTCGTTCAGGCGCGCGCCCTCGAAGCGATCAGCGATCGGATTGACCGTGCCGTCGGGCTCGGTGCGTGTCACCCGACGCGCACCTGGCTCTGCGGCGAGCAGCCGCCCCTGTGGATCGAGGGCGAGGCCGTTGTACGCGCTACTCGACTTTCGAAACGCGGTGATCTCGTCACCATCCGCGAGCTGGTAGATCGTTCCCGGTTGTTCGGCCCAGGGCCTGGTTAGGTCCGACTCAGAGAAGACCAGCACGCCATCGTCAGGCATCCACTGCGGTCCCTCGAGGAACCCGTAGCCCTCCCCGACCACCTCCACCTCGCCGCGACCGACCAGCGGGTCGGACGGGGCGACCGTCGTGGTCGGTGCACTGGTCGTGGCTGCAGTCGACGAGGCAGTGCCACCGCCATCCGCGCAACCGGCAACGACAAACAGGCAACAGACGACCACGGAGCTGTGCCACGAGCGAAATCGAGAGCGCATAGGGGCCGGACGGTACCGCAGAGCATCTCGCAGTGGCCTCGGGCGGACGTGCGGTCTTCCTCGACGACGTCCACAGGCGCCAAGTTCTTTCGCCGCCCGCACCAACCTCTCCTGGGGAAAGATGCTTCTTGAGCGCGGTGCCCCTGGCGACGCCGAGAAGGCGCGGGACCTTCTCACCAAAGCGCACACCGCCGCAGCGGCCCACGGGAACGCGAACGTCGAACGACGCGACGCCGCAGCACCACTGCAACACCTGGGCTGACCGCTAGCCGAGTCCAAGGTGCGTCCCCTAACGCGCAACCGGACACCGCGAATCGCGTGGGCATAAGTGCCGACGGGGACACGCCCGAAAACGCTCGACATCCCGGGTCAGCGCGGCGAGTGGCGGTGCTCCAGAACGCGTGGGCGGTCCTTGAAGCTCACTCGGTCAAGAAGGACTGTTCGTCTTTCGAACCCGCCGTGACGAGGGGAAACGTTGTCAATCTCACGACGGCGCGGAGGGAGTGGGATTCGAACCCACGGTGACTCGCGCCACGCCGGTTTTCAAGACCGGTGCATTCGTCCGCTCTGCCATCCCTCCGGGAACGGAAGCCAGCGTAGGGCTATGCGCGGGGCTCGACGCGTGAGAAGCCGCAGTAGCCCTGCAGTACTTCTGGCACACGGAAGCCGCCGTCGGGATCCTGGTAGTGCTCGAAGAGAAAGACCAGCGTGCGGCTCACAGCGCACGCGGTGCCGTTGAGGGTGTGCACCAACTGGTTCCCACCGTCACGCCTGACACGCGTGTCGAGACGTCGCGCCGAGTAGTCGAGGTAGTTCGAGCACGACGTGATCTCCCGGTAGCGGCCCTCGCTCGGTAGCCACACCTCGATGTCGTACTTCTTCGCGGCCGAGGCACCGAGATCACCGGCCGCGATGTTCACGACACGGTAGGGCAGCCCGAGCCCGGCGACGATCGACTCCTCGATCGAGAGGATCCGCTCGTGCTCCTCCCACGATCGATCCGGCTCGACGAACGCGAACATCTCGACCTTGTCGAACTGGTGGACCCGAAAGATCCCTCGGGTGTCCTTCCCGTACGTGCCTGCCTCTCGCCGGAAGCACGGTGAATGCCCGGCGTATCGGGCGGGAAGCTGCGACGAGTCGAGGAGGTCGCCGCGATGCAACATCGCGAGCGGGATCTCCGCGGTGCCGACGAGAAAGAGCTCGCCGTCGACCTCGTAGACCTGCGCGCGGTCAGTCGGGAAGAAGCCGGCTTCGACCATCGCCGCTTCCCGCACGAGCACCGGTGGGATGACGGGCACGAACCCCTCACGTTCGACACGGCTCATCGTCCACTGCACCAGGGCGAGCTCCAGGACCACGGCCTCGCGCATGAGATACGCGAAGCGTGAACCGCTGACGTCTGCGGCGCGCTCGCGGTCGAAGAACCCGATCCGCTCCCCGAAGTCGGCGTGATCGTGCAGCGGCGGCTCGCGCCGCGGGCCGCCGACCTCGCGCATGACGGTCCCTTCGTCCTCGCCGCCGTCCGGAACGGAGGGATCGGCAGGGTTCGGTACCTGCAGCACCACCTCGTTCCGGCGGAGCTCGATGTCGGCGAGCGTGGCCTCGGCCGCGCCGAGCTCGTCCTTCAGCGCGCCTGCGGCTGCGATCTTGGCCGGGCGATCCGCAGGAACAGCCCGACCGATCTCCTTGCTTGCAACGTTCTGGCGCGCACGCAGCTCCTGCACTGTCGCGTTGATCGCTCGCCACTCCTCGTCGAGGGCGATCACCGAATCGAGCAAACCCTCGCGCACTCGCTTGCGCTCGATCCCCTTCCGGTAATCCGGATCGTCGCGGAGGCGTTTGAGGTCGATCATCCGCCGTCCTCGGGGTCGTCGAAACGACTACTCGGGCGGATCTCCGATCTGATCCCGTCAATCCAATCGGAGGCAGTACGCCATGCCCGCGTTGCGGCGCGCCGACGTACGACGCCGGCTTCCTGTGGCCCGCCGACCGGATAGCTGCCGAGGAACTTCACCTCTGCCTTGCTCGCCGAGACGTGGCGCAGCGCGTCGGCAACCAGCTCGTCGGCAACATGGCCGTCGAGATCGATGAAGAAGCAGTAGTCGCCCAGGCTCCGCTTCGTCGGCCGCGACTCGAGCTTCGTCAGGTTCACCGAGCGCGCGGCGAACTCCTGGAGTATCGCCAGCAGCGACCCGGGCCGGTCGGCCCGTTGGAACACGACGATCGACGTCTTGTCGTGGCCGGTCGGCGGCGGGACACCGCGGCCGACGACGACGAAGCGCGTCTCGTTCTCCGGGTGGTCCTCGATATCGCGCGCCAGCACCCGCAGCCCGTACCGTTGTGCGGCGAGCCCGTTGCAGATCGCCGCGAGCGGGCGCTTGCTCTTCGACACCTCGCGCGCTGCGTCTGCAGTGCTGTTGGCCGCCTCGAACTCGGCGCTCGGCAGCTTCTTCGCGAGCCAGTCGCGGCACTGCGCGACAGCGTGGGGAAACGACAGCACCGAACGCACATCGCCGAGCCCGACTCCCGGCCGGGCGCAAAGATTGAGCGAGATCGGAAGGTCGACCTCGCGTTGGATGAGCAGGTCACTCTCGAAGGCGAGCGTGTCGAGCGTCACTGACACGCTGCCCTCGATCATGTTCTCGATTGGTACGACGCCGAGACCGAACTCACCCCTGTCGACGGCCCCGATCACCTCAGGAACCGAGCGTTGTGGGGTTCGCTCGAGCGCGGCGAGGTCCGGCTGACTGAGCAGGGCCTCCTCGGTGAACGTGCCCTGCGGGCCGAAGAACGTCACGGCGAGCACCGGGCGATCGTACGCGGCGCCGACCCGACCCTCGGGCCGATTGGCGCGTACTGCGCCGTGGTTCAGATCGTCACCTCACGCAGATGACCATTGGTGACGTCATAGACGAAGCCACGTACCGACCCCTTCGAGGTCACGAACGGGCTGGCGAGTATCCGTCGGATCGAGACGCGCACATCCTCGTCGAGGTCTTCGAACGCCCCGAAGGCCATCGGCGGTTGCACCCCCGTCGCGGTCGCGAGCTCCGCAGCGAACGCGGCCTCGTCGAGACGGTGCAGCCCGCAGTCGGTGTGGTGCATCACGAGGACCTCGCGTGTACCAAGCAGTCGCTGCGAAAGAACGAGCGATCGGATCACATCGTCGGTGACTTGGCCGCCGGCGTTGCGCAGCACATTCGCGTCGCCGGGGAGGAGACCGAACGCGTCGTAGACGTCGATCCGGCAGTCCATGCACGTGATGATCGTGAGCCGAAGGTTCGGGAACCGATCCTGCGCGCCGATCCTGCGCCAGTTGGCGCGGTTCCGGGCGAGCAAGCGATCGGTCACGAAGGGATCGGTCACGAAGGGAAGTCTGCTCCGTACTTACCTGCGACCTCACGCATCATCGTTGCTCGCGGCGTGGAACGCCTCCGCGAGCTGCGCCCTGACCGAAGCGGGAACCGCTTCGAGGTCGGCAGCCCCCAACTGTCCGGTTGCTTCGATCGTCAGGCGCATCTGCCGGAGGTACATGTCGCAATCGACGCAACGCGCGAGGTGGCGCTCGAAGGAACGCGCGCGACGGCCCGGCATCGCGCCCTCGAGGTAGTCGGTGACCAGCGCGGCCAGGTCCGCGCACGTGATCCGCATCAACTCTGCTTCTCTTCAGGCCTCGCCGGGTTCGTCACATCGCTGTCGTGTAGTACTCGTCGAGCGCCGCCCGCAGCCGCGTTCGCGCGCGATGGAGCAGCACCCGTTGGTTCGTCTCGGTGATCTCGAGGGCGTTACACACCTCCACCGAGGTGTACCCGAGCACGTCGCGCAACACGACGACCTCTCGCTGGCTCGCCGGAAGCGCGTCGATCGCGGCGTTCACCACGTCCCTGACCTCGGCGGCCAGGGCGCGCTCCTCCGGGATGCCCTCCCATCGCTGGGGAGACGTTCGCCAGTGCCGGTTGGGATCCTCGTCCGGCGACAGGAACCACTCCGCCTCGACCGCGTCGCCGTCGTCTGCGGCGGTGACCGATGCGAAGGGCACGGTGCGCTGCTCACGCACGCCGCGAGTGCGAGCGATGTTCAGAAGGATCCGGTAGATCCACGTCTTGAGCGATGATCGCCCCTCGAACCCGTCGAGACCCTTGACGATCGCGAGGAACGTGTCCTGGACGACCTCCTCCGCGATCGCGCGCGAGGGGACGTACTGCTGCGCGAGGCGGACCAACGAACCGTGATAACGGTCGACGAGCCAATTGAACGCGTCGTCGTCACGCTTTCGCAAATCGCGCAACAGCGTCTCGTCGTCGGCATAGTGCTCGAGCATGCGCGGGCGAGTCTCGCGGCTGACCCGAGCCGCGCCAAACGCGCACGCGCCGCTCCCTACAATCGCCGTCGATGTCCGAGATCCGCGATTTCGTCGCCGCGCGCCTCGAGATCCATGCCGAGTTCGTCGATCGGAGCACCGTCGAGCGCACGTGGGACTCCGACCACACCGTGTGGCAGGACGATCCGGCCGAGTGTGCCGACCGCCTCGGATGGTTGGCCGAACCCGTCAGCGCCCGCGAGCTCGCGCCGAGCCTCCTCGACGACCGCAAGGGTGTCGCGGATCTGGGGATCGATCGCGTCCTGTGGTGCGGGATGGGCGGCAGCAGCCTGTTTCCCGACCTCGTATCACGCATCGCATTGCCTCGCACCTCTGGTCTCGAGCTCCATGTGCTCGACACCATCCATCCCGATGCGATCGCCCGCGCGCGCGAGGCCCACCCCGCGCGCCGCACCTTGTTCGTGTTCGCGTCCAAGTCCGGTGGCACGATCGAAACCCGCACACAGCTCGATCTCTACTCCGCATCGACCGAGGCCACCCACCTCGCTGTCGTCACCGATGCTCGCAGCCAGCTCGACGTGCTCGCTCGTGAGAACGGCTGGCGAGTGTGGAATGCGAACCCCAGGATCGGCGGCCGGTTCTCCGCGCTCTCACATTTCGGTACGGTCCCGGCAGCGCTCGCGGGCGTCGACCCCTGTGCACTCGCCGACCCCGCGATCGAGATGGCCGGCCGATGCCGCTCGAGCGACGACAACCCGGCGCTCCTGCTCGCCGAGTTCCTCGCCGCCGGAGTCCGCAGCGGTCGAGACAAGCTCACGCTGGTCACGCCGCCGGCGCTCACCGGCTTCGGCGCCTGGGTCGAACAGCTGGTCGCCGAATCGACCGGCAAGCGCGGGACCGGCGTCCTTCCCGTGGTCGATGAGCCCCTCGGCACACCCGACGAGTACGGCGACGATCGGATGTTCGTCACGTACGGCGACGTTGCCGGGCTCGGCGCGCTCCATCAGACCGCGCACCCGTTGCTCGATCTCGGCCCGGCGACCGCCGGCGCGTTGGGCGGCGAGCTGTTCCGCTGGGAGCTCGCTACCGCGTGGCTCGGCGCCGCACTGGGGATCAACCCCTTCGACCAACCGGACGTCGACGCCGCGAAGCGCGCGGCAACCGCGGCCCTCGACCAGCGAGCGGCTCCGCCGCCGATCCAGCCGCCGGAACCGTTGCTCGCCACGCTCCGACCCGGCGACCACATCGTCGTGCAGGCATTCGTCGACCCTGCCGGTCCTCTCCCAGCTCGTCTCGACACGCTGCGCCTCCGGCTCCGTCGCCGTTTTCGCGCCGCGGTCACGATCGGGATCGGGCCGCGCTACTTGCACTCGACCGGTCAGCTGCACAAGGGCGGACCGAACACCGGAGTGTTCCTACAGGTCGTCGACAGCGGCCGGACCGACGTGGCGATCCCCCACCGGGACTTCACCTTCGGCGAGCTGCTGCGAGCGCAGGCCGACGGCGACCATGCGGCGCTCCTCGCCGCCGAACGTCGTGTCGCGCGTGTCGACCTCGACGAGCTCCTCGCGCTGGCGTAGACGCGAAGTGCTCGATTTCCGCGTGCCGGGATAGCGTCTCCTCGCGGCGGCACGTTGCCGCCTGGAGAGGAAGGCCGCCATGAAGGCAGCGATGTTCGTCGGCACCGGTGAGCCACTCGAGATCGAAGAGGTCACGCCGAGCCCGCCCGGCCCGACCGATGTCGTCATCCAGCTCGGCGCTTCGGGCGTCTGCCACTCCGACCTCTCGATCAAGAACGGCTACGTGCCGTTGCCGCCCGGATACATCCTCGGTCACGAGGGTGCCGGCACCGTCGTCGATGTCGGCAGCGAGGTCGCCAAGGTCAAGGCCGGCGACAAGATCGTCGCCTCCTTCATCCCGGCGTGCGGTGTGTGTCCCTCCTGCTTGCACGACCAGTCGCACTTGTGCGACACGGAGTTCGATGTGATGACAGCGTTGCGCGGGACGCGCGCCGACGGCGCCCCGTACCTCACGATGACCGGCCTCGGCACGTTCGCCGAGGCGATGACTGTCAATCAGTCGTCGGTCGTGAAGGTCGCCACCGATCTGCCGTTCGATCAACTGGCGCTCATCGGTTGCGGCGTGACGACGGGGGTTGGTGCAGCGTTGAACACCGCGCGCGTCCACCCCGGCGCTTCGGTGGCGATCATCGGCTGCGGCGGCGTCGGCTTGTCGGTGTTGCAGGGTGCGCGCATCGCGGGGGCCGGCCGCATCATCGCTGTCGACCAGGGCGACGAGAAGCGCAAGGTGTCCGAGGCCCAGGGCGCGACCGACTACATCGACTCGACGCAGGGCGATCCGGTCGCGCAGGTCCAGGCGCTGACGGGTGGGCGCGGCGTCGACTACGCGTTCGAGGTGATCGGCCTGCCCGAAACCACGTTGCAGGCCTACAACATGATCCGCAAGGGCGGCACGGCGATCATGGTCGGCATGACCCGCGCCGAGGCGCAGGTGACCCTGCCGACGTTCGACCTCTTCTACAACGAGAAGACGTTGAAGGGGTGCAAGTACGGCTCTGCGCAGGTTCGCCGCGACTTCCAGCGTTTCGTCGATCTGGTCGAGACGGGCCGCCTCGACCTCGGGTCGATGGTCTCGCGCCACATCAAGCTCGAAGAGGTCAACGACGCCTTCCGCGCGATGGAGAACCGCGAGGTCGTGCGCAGCGTCATCACCAGCTTCTAAGAGCGTGAGCTATCCCGGGCATTGGGCGGTCGAGTGCCCTGACAAGGTGGCCTACGTCATGGCCGCGAACGGCGCGGTCACGACGTACCGGGAGCTGAACGACCGCTCCAACCAGTTCGCGCAGCTCATGTGGGCCGCCGGGCTCCGCTTCGGCGATCACATCGCCGTGCTGATGGACAACAACGACCGGTATCTCGAGGTGTGTTGGGCCGCGCAGCGGATGGGCTTGCTCTACACCGCGATCAACTGGCACTTCACGGCCGACGAGGCCGCGTACATCGTCGACGACTGCGACGCGCAGGTACTCGTCGTCTCGGATGCGTGCCGGGAGGTCGCGGCCGAGCTCTCGTCGAGTATGCCCCGAGTGCGAGTGCGCCTCATCGTTGGCGGCGACCTTGCTGGGTACGACCGCTACGAGGAAGCGATCGCGCGGTACCCGGCGGTGCGCGTCCCTGAGGAGTTCGAGGGCACCCCGATGCTCTACTCGTCTGGCACGACCGGCCGGCCGAAGGGAATCCGGTACCACCTCTCGAAGGAGCCGGTCGGGCAGATGCCCGCGAACCTCCTCCTCATGACATCGCTGTTCGGCTTCGACCACGACAGCGTGTACCTGTCGCCCGCGCCGCTCTACCACTCCGCTCCGCTGTTCTATTGCATGAGCACGCTGCGCCTCGGTGCGACGGTGGTCGTCATGGAGCACTTCGACGCGCTGCTCGCGTTGCAGTACATCGAACAGTTCCGGATCACGAACAGCCAATGGGTCCCGACGATGTTCGTCCGCATGTTCAAGCTCGCCGAGGAAGACCGGAACCGGTACGACCTTTCGAGTCACCGCAGCGCCGTGCACGCGGCCGCGCCGTGCCCGGTCGAGGTCAAGCAGAAGATGCTGGAGTGGTGGGGCCCGATCATCTGGGAGTACTACTCGGCGACCGAGGGCATGGGCGCGACGATCATCTCGCCGCAGGATTGGCTGGCGCACCCAGGTTCGGTCGGCAAGACGTTGCTGGGCCCGATCCACATCTGCGACGACGGCGGCAACGTGCTGCCGGCCGGGCAAATCGGCACCGTGTGGTTCGAGCCACGCGAAGGAGCTTCGGGTGCCGGGTTCAACTATCACAAGGACGAGGCGAAGACGAAGGAGGCGATCGACGAGCGAGGCTGGTCGACCGTCGGCGACATGGGATACCTCGACGGCGAGGGCTACCTGTACCTGACCGACCGCAAGACGTTCATGATCGTGTCGGGGGGCGTGAACATCTATCCACAGGAGGCCGAGAACCTGCTCGTCACGCACCCCAAAGTGTTCGACGTCGCTGTCTTCGGCATCCCCGACGACGAGATGGGCGAGCGGGTGCACGCCGTCGTGCAGCCGGCATCGATGGACGGCGCCGGAGCCGAGCTCGAGCGCGAGCTGCTCGCGTTCTGCAAGGAGCACCTCGCGCACTACAAGTGCCCGAAGGCGATCGACTTCCAGGCCGAGCTGCCGCGCCAACCGACAGGGAAGCTCTACAAGCGCCTGATCCGAGACCGCTACTGGGGCAACAAGAACACGCGCATCGTGTGATGGGCCGCTGATGGAACCGGGTCGGCTGCTCGCATCGGGACGTGACGCCGACATCTTCGAGTTCGGCCCTGGGCTCGTCTTGCGGCGGGCCCGCGACGGCAGGTCGATCGAATACGAGGCGCGGGCCATGGCGCACGCAGCGGCGCACGGGTTCCCTGTACCCGAGATCCATGAGGTCCGAGCGGTCGGGCGCGAGATCGTCATGGAGCGGATCGACGGGCCCAGCCTCGTCGGTTGGATGACGCCCAAACCATGGCGGATGCTGCGCGCCATCGATGTGCTCGTCGAGCTTCACGACGCGCTGCACGAGATTGCTGGACCGGGTTGGCTGTTGCAGCTCCCCGACGGTGGTGACCGCCTGGTGCACCTGGATCTGCATCCGCTCAACGTCATCATGCGCGACGACGAACCGGTGCTCATCGACTGGGCGAACGCCGCGCGCGGACGTGCCGAGACCGACATCGCCCAGTCCTGGCTGATCATGGAGTCGAGCGACCTGAGCGACCTCGGGGCCGTGCGTGCCGCGTTCCTCGGATCGTTCCGTGCGGGGCTCGTCCGGCGCTTTCTCCGGCGGATCGATCGCGCCGCCGTGGTGCCGTATCTCGGTCCCGTTGCCGACGCCCGCCGTTCCGATCGAAACGTGCGCCCGGCTGAGGTCGCTCGGATGGCGCGTATCGTCGAGCGTGAGGAACGCCGGCGCCAACGCGGCCGGTAGCTGTGAGGGCCAGCTCCGCTCGCAGGGCCAGCTCCGCTAGCAGGGATGGTGGATCCCCCCGAGCCCACCATCCCCGCTCCTGCGGTTGCGCCGGGTTCGCGACCGGGGTCGCGATCCCGCCGGCGCGGTGTCCCCACCTCCGCAAGGCCGCACGATACGCAGGGCGGAGCCGGGCCGTCAACGACGTTCGGTAGGGTCGCCCGGATGCCGCACGAGCTCGCGCGCCGGATCTACGACGTCGCTCATCTCACGGGTGCGTTCACGCTTCGATCCGGGGTCACGAGCACGGAATATTTCGACAAATACCTGTTCGAATCGGATCCCGAGCTGCTCCG
>Ga0247727_10015558_pt1 | contig 12455 bp, 9 predicted proteins | sample WisWelCaveWW1625_FD_202498 | JGI IMG/M metagenome (GOLD analysis project Ga0247727, IMG submission 202498) | Biofilm microbial communities from Wishing Well Cave, Virginia, United States - WW16-25 | ecosystem: Environmental > Aquatic > Deep subsurface > Groundwater > Cave microbial mat | place... | reverse complement strand
CTGATTTCAGGGGTAGAGACCCTTCGCTAACGCTCACATCGTCCCGATGTCCTTCGGGAGGGTGACATGGAAAAGCGAGGTTGAGCGAAAGTCCTGATTCAGATTCTTTCGTTGACTTTCGGAAGAACACGAATTGAGAAAACATTCCGAACACAACGAGACGATAAATATCTCCTGCAATTATTTCACGCGAATCTGAACCTTCCCCACCCTGGAATGGCGATCAGGCATGAATATTTACTCCAGGCGTGATGGATCAAAAATGGTTCGTAAATCAGGCTGTTTTGACAATGTCCCGATCCTGATCAAAAAATCCACGCTGATCTGCGCCGTGTCATAAATGGATCGGGATCCGTCCTCCGGCTCGCTTTGGAATAATAATTGATTTTCTGCAAGCGTCATCAAGTGAAGCTGATCGTCTGCCAGAATCTGGTCCACCGGTACCCCGATATACTTTGCGGCGATCTGCCTCGTCTCTTCGGGGTTTTTGATCCGGTAATCCACTGCTTCAAACCAGGCTTTCAGAAATGCGCGGATATCCTCCGGTCTTTCCTCAACGACGGCTGATCGGAATGTGATCAGGTCTGGATACAGGCTGGATATTTGAGCGCTCGAAAATAATACCTTATTGCCTTTATCTAATAATTGGGTCGTGTACGGCTCCCAAACAAACCCGGCTTGAATCTGATCAGGCAGGGCATCCGGCACCTCTTCCGCGCTCATGTTGACAAGCACCACATCTGAAAGTTGCAAACCCGCTGTAAAAAGCATCTCGTTGACGAAGAGTTCGTAGGGCGACCCAATCTTGACTCCAATTCGCTTTCCTTTCAGGTCGGCGATGGATTCAATTTCAGGAATTGCAACGATGGTGTTCAAACCGCCGTCGTCATACGCGGCGACCACCTTCACGCCGGTATGCTCCGATGCAATAAGCGCATCCCCGATGGAAAAGAGACCTCCGTCAATCTTCCCAGCCGCGAGATCGGCTGGCGCTTCGGGGAAACTTTCGTAATACACAGGCTCGACACTCACCCCATATTTTTCAAATAAACCTTTCTCTTGTGCCACGAGCAGGGTAAAGTCACCCCACCAGAAGGCAAATTCCACCTTCAAGGGAGGGCGCTCTTGCTGTGTGGGAACAACTGTGCCGCAAGAAATCAATATGGCAGACACCGCCAGCAAGCGCATCAGCCTCAAACCGAGTTGAGATTTCATGGAGGTTTCTCCTGGTAAATTTCGAATTCACGAAGAGTCATTACCTGATCTGTTGATTCATTTGACCTCTTACATAAGTCGAATACAAGGTTTGCGAAGGCGGACGTTAGAGAACGTCCGCTACACAAAATTATTATTTTTGTGTAGAAGTGCGCTCTCTAGCGCACTTTTGCAAGAGGTCTAGTTAATTCATCCAATGACGGCGATTATAGTTCATGTCCTACAACACAACCTCCCAAAGTTGAAAACCATGCTTAATAAGAACATCATCCGTTACGAACGGACGATGTTCTTATTTTCAGATCTTACGTCTCTAGCCGAAAAATTTACGGCGTGCAAACCGCTTTGAAATTTGCCTGACCTGTTACTTGATTGGGTTGAGTCGTGCGTACGATCATCGTGTAATCCCTCGCGCTTTTCACTTGGTACAATTCATGCACGGTTTTTGTGCCGCCTTCTTCAAACAGGATATTCCTTTCGGGGGAACTATCGCCTGTGCTGGTCTCCTCCCAACGCCACATCACAGTGGATGGACCGCTCACGGTGATTTGCACGTTGATCGTGACCAGTTTCGGAAACGCATTACACGCGACGTTCATTACAGCCGGTTCAATGCTCACCTGGACGGCTGTTACCGTGATCTCAGGCGGATTCACCACTGGGAGCGACTCCACATTCCCCTCCGTGTTGACCAGGAACGCGGCAAGCCAGCAGAACGTGGAAGGGTCGCTTGGATTCTTGACATACCACCAGGATAGATCCGGGCTTTTGCCCACCATCTCGGCTTGCCTGCCCGGTTTCAATTCTCCAACGACTGTATACGACGTGCCGGGTCCAGAGCGGCAATTGACCAATTGATCTTTGGGAAAGGCAACCGAAAGACTCGGCGTCCGCGTTGGGGCAACAGTTGGCGATTCCAATGCGAGCAGAGTTTCGATGGGAATAAGCGTCGGCGTGGAAACGCTCGTCGAAGGCGTATCAGCCGTCGGCGGGGAAGGAGACGTTTGTATCGGGGATGGAAAATTGCAAGATGTCAGAATCAAATAAATAACGGCGGTAACGATCCGGCGGCGATTTCTCATTCATCCTCCTTTCAACGAAAAATCTTAATCCCACGACGTGATTATCGCAATAGCCCTTCTGGTATATAATCTTTCAAACATTTCACAGAAGGATGAGTTCCATCATGCAACGCACAACCACCCTGCTCGCATTGCTTTTGATCTTTGCTTTGACCGGTTGCAGTCTTCAATCAGCGCCGGTGATCGGGGGGTTTTTCCCAACCGATACGCCAACGATCACTCCGACATTCACCCCCACGCAAACGCCGATTCCCACATCCACTGAAACTGCTACGCAAACACTTACGCCAAGCCCCATCCCAACCGATACGCCGACCATCACGCTCACGCCGGGTCCTTTCACCTTTTTCGACGATTTTTCCCAGCCCAATTCAATCAGCCAATACAGTTGCGATCAGTGCGTTGTGAAAGATGGCAGTCTGTTGTTTGGACCGTTCGACCCGGAAAATAATCTCGGCGAGCAATTCAGGATGGTGATCCGCGAAATATGCGGCGCACACACACATTATCGCTTGAGTGTGGATGCAACCTATGTTGACGGACCGACTGATCGCTTTTTTGGAATCGTCGCACTGATCAAAGGCGATGAAAACAATCTGGATCGCGTGGTCTATTTGGGAATTTCAACGTGGCAGGTATATGTGATCCGCGATTACAACTATAAGACGGGAATTCTGAGCGACTTGAGCGCCGACCTCACCGGTTACGTAAACCCGGGCAGAAACACAAACCACATCATGATCGAAGTGAAGCCCTCGGCCCGCGACGGTTTTGTGGATGTGTATTTCACGATCAATAATGGTTTGTTGTACGTTCTATATTTACAGCCAGCCGAAGGTACCCTGGCAGGATTGGGAATGAGTTTCCACTCGATGACGGTTTCATTTGACAACTTCAGATATGAAGAAATCGTTGTGGAATAAACGCCTCGCGCGCCGCAACCTGCCTCTACACCCAACGCGTTTTCTACTCTGCTGTCATTGCGAGACCTGCGGAGCAGGTCGTGGCAATCCCGCAAGGGGATGATATCTCAACTAACCTGTAATCAAGCGCTTGTTTGTGAGTTGAGATTGCTTCGTCAGGCTTATGGCTTTCTCAAAGTAGCTTGACAAAGGAGGCATGTCATGCTGAGGGGCGTTTTTTGCCCCGAAGCATCTCTACGACGATCTGAGAGACTCTTCGGTCGCTGAAGAACGCTCCCTCAGAGAGACATAATTCTAGACTTTGAGAAAGCCATATCGTCAGGCTGAAGCCTTCCTCGCAATGACATGATGTGTGATAAAATATTCCTAGAACATTTTTTCTGTTTTCATATATAAGGAGACAAGCATGAGTAAAAAGGTAATGGTCTTCGTGGGGACGAGCAAGGGTGGATTCGTTTTCAGCAGTGACGCCAAACGCAGGAAATGGCAAGCCAGCGACATTCAATTTAAAAGTTGGAATGTGATGCACATGCAACTGGACCCACGCGACCAACGCCTGCACGCGGCGACGAGTCACTTCGTTTATGGTCCTACCACCCACTATTCAGATGATTTCGGAAAGACATGGACGCAGGCAAAGCAAAGCCCCGCGATCTCGCGTCCATCGAATTCCGGCAGACCCTCTGGAACGGTGGATGAAGCGTTCCGTTCTGAGGCTGGGGAGAGTGTACAAGATAAGCCTGAGAAAATGATCAAGGTTTGGAACATCAAGCCCGGGCGCGCGAGCGAGCCGAATGTGTTGTATGCCGGCGCACAACCTGCTTCATTATTTATTTCCAGAGATCGCGGCGAAACGTGGACTCTGAATGAAAGTCTATACGATCACCCACAGCGCGGTCAATGGAACCCCGGAGCCGGCGGGTTGTGCCTGCATACAATATTGTTGGATCCGACGAATGAAAAACGGATGTATATCGCGGTCTCAGCCGCAGGTTGTTATCGCACCGATGACGGCGGGCTGACCTGGGCGCCCTACAACAAGAATGTGCGCGCTGATTTTATGCCGGATAAGTTCCCGGAGTTTGGGCAGTGCGTCCACAAGATGACGATGCACCCGTCAACCCCGAATGTGCTGTATCAGCAGAATCACTGCGGCGTGTATCGAAGCGACAACGCCGGGGAAGATTGGGTTGATATCGGTGAAGGCAATCTTCCTTCTCGATTTGGTTTTCCCATCGCGGTGCATCCCACTGATCCGCGCACGATCTATGTTGTGCTTGAAGAAAGCGACGAATATCACATGAGCGTGGAGGGTCGCCTTGCAGTCTGGCGCAGTCGCGATGCAGGCGATTCGTGGCAGAAACTGACCAACGGTCTGCCTGAACGCGCGCATGTAGATGTCCTGCGCGAAGCCATGGCAACAGATACCTTTGAAGATGCAGGCATTTACATCGGCACGAACACCGGTCAATTGTTTTACACCCGCGATTCGGGAGATAACTGGGAAATGCTGGCAGATTTTCTGCCGCCGATCCAATCCGTGGAGGCGGCGGTGGTGGAGGAATAACGATTGCGGGCTGGGAAAGACGGATGTAACAAATCCGTCTTTTCGTTTGATAACATGATGATATACTCCCGCCAGAATTAAAACAGACTGCGCATTGTTCGGCAATTCGCAACAAAAGCCGCGCTGATAAAACTAAAAAGGCTTCATCCCATTAACATTGTAAAACGGTCATTATTGGAGGATCAAATGGGTTCCATCGTTGGTTTCACAATTTATCTTGAACTATCCCCGGAGGAATCAGAGCGAACGATTGCCAGGCAAAGCCGTGCGTTATCCCCTTTTGCGCACCTCGAAAGAATTACCCTTCCAATCGGCTCCTCAACACTACATGTGTGGGGACATTCCCCTCTATCAGAGCGCATCCACAAAATGCCGGACGAATCAACACTGGCGTTGATCGGCTCTCCGCATGGCGAAGTAACATGGCATGATGTTCAGGAGAACCTGCTGAAAATTGATCACCCTGAGGACTTCGAATTGCCCTGGGATGGGCGCGCTATTCTCCTGCATGTCAGCGCCGATGGCAATCGCTGGACGATCTGGAATGATTGGCTGGGAAGCATCCCAACCTACTACACGGATATTCGAACCGGGCGCATCGCCTCCACGCTCGAACCTGTCACTGTCGCCGCGGCTGGATGCACCCCTGATGATTTCTTCCTTCCAGGTTTAGTGTCCCTGCTGGTCAATGGACACTTCATCTCGGACTGGACCCTGTATAAAGATGTGAAAACCATTCCGCCAGACAGCGTCACACAGTGGGACGAAAAAGGCTTTCGCGCGAAACAGGTTTGGACGTTGCAACCAAGCCAGGATAGGTGGGCGGCGGGTTGGGACGATCTTGTGGATGAGATGCATGCCTTATCCCATAAAGCAATTGCCGATGTCTTGAAAACGCAATCCACATGGATCTTGCCGTTATCCTCCGGTTTGGATTCCCGCCTGATCGCGGCCGTTGCCGCAGATGTTGGCGTGAACGCATTTACCTACGCCTGGGGCTCATCAGAAAACACCGATGTGGTCTATTCCCGGAAGATTGCGAAAACACTGGGTTTTCCATGGAAACATGTGACTTTGCCAAAAGACTTCCTGGTCAGATACACGCCGCAATGGTCAGACTGGTTTGGCAGCGCCATGCATTTCCAGGGTATGTACCTGATGAGTTTCCTGGACGAATTGAAGACGGCGCCAGCCGCGCCTGTCCTTTCCGGATACATTGGGGATGTGCTGGCTGGAGATGGCTTGAAAAACTGGATACTGCTCCATGGAGTTAAAAGTTACCAGGTCAACCACGAATGGTATTCCGATTGGGGAGCGAATCAACTCAGGGCGGTCGCGAAATTCCCCGTTGACGAGGCGCTCAAAATCAATACGGTAAACCTAAAGGAACAAATCGAATCATTTCCGGGGGCAAGGTTTCAGCAACTGCTATACCTGCAATTGTGGAACCGGCAACGGTCGTTTACCAGTTATCTATCCATCGTGAAGGATTATTGGAGAGGCGCGGCTACGCCATTTATAAACCGGTCCTATGCCCGCTTTTGTACATCGCTCCCTCGCGCAACGCTCGAAAATCGCAGGCTACTCGGGGATGTCTTTCGCCGGTATTATGGCAGGCTGGCGGTCATTCCCGGAACGTATGCCGACTCTCCCTTTGTCCTGACAGGTAAATATTTGGTCCAGCGGCGGGTAGACAAAATGTTACCTTCTTCCCTTCGTCGTCAACTCTTGAAAGGGTTTGGCAAAGTGGATATTGGCGTGGATTTTGAACCCATTCAGACCCACGGTAAAGATTCCCTGTGGCCCCTCTTCGAGGTTTGGGATCAACTCGCGGAGTGGTTCGATGTTCGTCAACTGGAGCAGGATTACCAGACCATCATGGCGTCTACAAAGGACCCACGACCGCTGAGAAGATTGCAAGCCGTTCAAACGTTTGCCTCCCAATTTCTCAACAGGACAAAAGATTGAAACTAAAATGACCTGGAAGAAACCGATACCAGTTCTCCATAAGATTGATTACACCCGCGATTCGGGAGATCGCTGGGAATTGCTGGCGGATTTCCTACCGCCAATCCAATCGGTGGAAGCGACTGTAGTAGAAGGATGATTTTGTAGGACGAGATAACCCTTCGACAAGCTCAGGGCAAGTATCCCGTCCTACTTTTATTACGGTTGCAAACACGCAGGGATGGAATCGCTGTTTACCAAAAGACCGGTAGTATGGATTTTTCGACCCATTTCCCATCTTTGAGTTCCAACACAAGCCGATAATGGTCCGTGAAATAGTATTCATCCCCGTCATAAAAATGCTCGACCAGAAACAGGGATTTGATTGAATCTGAGTATACAAAGGCGAAGAATATTTTGGGGATTGTCCGATCGCTGAAATATTTTTTCAGATCTTCTTTTGTGCACGCTCGAATTGAATCGGTGTCGTAGAACCAGCACTGTTCCACATCCTGCTGGCTTGAAGGAACCCCAAACAACACGGTGCTCTCCACCTTCAATTGCGAAAGTACAATCAATACGGGGCGGCTATAACTTATGTCTTCAACCGCTATGCGGGCAACGAATTCCTCCACACTTTCGTTTTCAGACTGAATCAGCGGATCAGAAATTGGAGGTATTCCGATGAACACCGTGGAAGTCGGCTGTTGCTGGACAGAAGCGGCTGTTGCCTCAAGTTGGGCGGTTGGCGCAATTTTAGATACACAACTGGATACGACAAGCCCCCACACCAATAATGACAATAGGATGGATTTATTGGCAAACATGGTCACCTCGCCAATGGTCAAGCGGATGTGTTTTTATCCCCACACAAGCATCATATCACCTTCGGTCTGCCGATACATTAATTTTTGTAGGACAAATTGGTCGCGAAGCATCCCTTTGGGGCAATTTGTCCTACGGTTGCAAACACGCGGGGATCGAATCCGCAAACCCGCTGGGGAGTTGCGTCGTTCCGTTTTCATCGTATATCTTCACAAACTTGACTTCGGAGAATTGTTTGAGATTCAAAATGAGCAAATCGGCGATATTGAAATCCCGGCCATCGGGAGCGCATACGCCTTTGAGGTAGACATGCGCGACGCCGTCGACTAACTCAAATCTGCTATATCCTGTAAATCCGTTGAAGAGGGCAATCCAACCAAACGATGTGCGTTCCGTCGCGCCTGGACCCTTGAAGTATTCATTCAACACGGTGGGGATCACATTGTCCGTTTTCGCCCAGCGGACTCCCGCTACCTCAAACGGTGGGGTGTTCGCATTGTAACGACTCCTACTCACAAAATACACATTTACTTTGACATACAACGGCGTGGCAGTGGGTCGCCGCGTATGCGTGGGAGTTGGAGCTCGGGTCGGTGTGCGCGTGGGAGTGGATGTGCGCGTTGGGGTCGGCGTCGCGGTTTTGAACTCGGACAAACAACGCGGCTCCGAATCGCTGAGACCATTCGGGGTTTGTGTCAGACCATTCTCATCATAAATTTTTACAAATTTTATTTCGGGGAATTGTTTGAGATTCAACGTGATCAAATCCGCGATGTTGAAGGTCTTGCCTTCGGATGTACATGTGCCTTTGAGGAACACTTGCGCAACGCCATCGCGCGCTTGCAGACTGCTATAGCCTGTGAAGCCGTTGTAAATGCCGATATAACCAAACGAATATCTTTCTGTCGCGCCGGGACCTTTGAAAAATTCATCGAGCGCATATTGATATACACTGTTGGATTTCACGTAACGCACGCCGGTCACTTCGATGGGAGGGGTGTTCGCAAGATAACGCGACCGGCTTGCAAAATAAACTTTGATCTTCGTATACTGCGGCGTGATTGTCGGGCGCGGCGTATGTGTTGACGTGCGCGTGGGTGTGGGAGTTTTCGATAAAGTTCCGGTTGCCGATGCGGTGGGTGTACGTGTGATCGTGGGCGTGCGAGTTGCAGTTGGCGTACGAGTGAGAGTCGGGGTTGAGGTAATAGTTGGAGTGCGTGAAACAGTAGGGGTTGGAGAGATCGTTTGCGAAGGCGAAGCCGTAGCAGTCCGTGTCAGCGTGGGAGTCGTTGTCGGGGTAACCGTAACAGGACCGGGCGGAGTCGGAGTCGTGTCTCCCAGAAAAACGAATCGGACAGCATCCGCACCGACGAATAAATCCGCAATGGCTACGGCTTCATCCTGAGTCCGATTCGTTAATTCGACGTGCTCGCCTCCCGCGCCCGAAAAGTTGTATCTGCCAATGTACACCCATCCATCTGTGACGTAGAACGCGTTCGGGAAAACATCCTGATTGACGACGACCTGGTCGGCTTTGCCGTTGTGCCGAATGGTGTAGATCGCGCCTTCGGTGGTTGCCCTGACAGCAGGGATGCGAACATACAGCGAATACACACCGGCTGAAGACCCCGCGGGCAAAGCCCACTGCGCGGTACACGTGGGCGATGTGGTACGCGGCTTCGAATAACGGAACGAGTTGCCTTGCGCGCTGCCTGAGGAGGTGATGGTCCAACAGGCATCGGGAGTTTCATCGAAGTTGAAAGAGCCATCGTCAACGATGGTGCCAGTCGGTGGTGTTGCAGGATATGCGAGTTGATCACCCGATGGATAAATTTGCGCGCCGTAATACGCCAGCGACGGGTAAGCCACCCATAATGATTCGCGTTGGTTGCTCACCCATGGGTCTGCGCCTGAAGGAGTCCAGCCGTAGGGGTCAACGGATTTGTTCGCAGGATTGCGAACGAGCAAATGCAAATGCGGACCTGTTGACAAGCCTGTATTGCCGCTGATGCCGATCATTTCACCATGTGGGATGAAGGTGCATCCGGGTGTTGAACATGCCTGCACAGCAACAGAACTCATATGTCCATAAAAGGTGTTGTAGCCGTTCGAATGATGTAGCCGCACATAAATGCCGAGATTGATCTTATGATTTTGCGGATCCCACCAGCCTGCGTACACAACCTGGTCCGCATCTGCCGCGGCGTAGAGGGGACGATAGGACATGCCATAGTCCACGCCATCATGACCGTCATATGCCACCCAATCTGCGAGGCTATATGACCAGTAGATTCCATCCCCCGCGTTGCACACACCGGCAACCGGAGGCGGAACACCCGGAGGCGCGGGTGAAGGACAATCTTTGTGCGCTTCCTTCCCGTTGTATGCAAGCACGCGACTATCGTACGTGTAGTTGGGAGTCGAGTGATCGAAAATGGATTCTTGTGACGCAGTCCCTGGATAGGGAGGATAAAGAAATGGCGTAACGATTTGCAGGGGCGCGAGATCAGGCTCCGCGGACGCGCCGCGTGTGCTCAGAAAAAGTCCGCACAGAAGGATTGCAACGAAGATATTTTTGATGCGGGTCACAATGCACTCTGATTAAACAAATTTTATATAATCACCGATGCATAACAAAATGCTCCCTCACCCTAACCCTCTCCCAAAGGGAGAGGGGATCAAGGCGCGGGCGTGGCTTGTGAAACGGGAACAGATTGAAGCGTGGAAAGAACCGTCTCCGTGTCCACGAGACATTCGTCCGCTTGTTCATCGAACACCACTTCAAAACCTGTGAAAACTATTTTATCTCCGCCAACGTATGTGACAAATTTCTTTACACCATCCTGATACGCTGTATTGACTTCAAAGAACACGCTGTCGAGATAAAGAATATCGTGTTCAACGGTCATGTTCGCGGGCAAGCCGCGGCCCGATGCAGGCGAGATCGCGCAATATGGAATGTTGCGATGACCAAGCGCAGGAAAACCAACCTGATCTATTGTCACCGCCCAGAGATCGGGATCATAAGTAACGCGGAACGAAAAGCCTTGTTGCGAATCGCCCGGATATGTGGGCGCGCCGTCCCACACCATTTTCGCGGGGGCATTCACTGCCTCGGTTGGAATTTCGAGTGGAGGTAATTGCGTTTCGGTTGGTGTGATCGAGGGAGTTTGGGTTGGTTCAGGCGTAAAGGTTTGGGTGGGTTCTGCTGTCGGAGAATTTTCCACAACAAGTGGAAATTCATCTGCATCTGTGGCGGCGGGCGCTTCCGTTGCAGGAGGGGCCTCTGTGGCAGCCGCCCCGCCACAGGATGACATAAATAAAGATAGGATCAGGATAAATATGATTCGGCGAATCATCTGGACTCACTTCCGCATCCACGCGGGACAGCAGGTTGATTCCGTTTCGAGGAACATGATCTCAGGGTTGGGAGACCCAACCCCTACGTTATCAACATCCGCAATGGACACTCTCATTCTACCATTTACGACTTCGTTGAAAGCCAAAGTGTTCCCGTCTGGCGACCAGAACGGAGTCTCTACGCGACCTTCTGCGAAGTGCGTGATTTGGGTCAATGCGACGGATTCAACATCAAGGACATAAATATTGCTTATTAAAGCGGCACTCAATTGATTCGCGTTTTCGTCCTCAGGATTTTCACGCATGACAAAAGCGATTCGTTTCCCGTCAGGAGACCAATTCGCCGCGTAGCCGTGACCGGAATCTGCATCGGCTAATTTACGCTCATTCGAGCCATTAGAATCCATCACCCACAACTCCCCCACCGTGAACGGAGTCTGCGTATCGGGGGTTTTGATGAAGGCGATTTGACTTTCATCTGGTGAAAAGCGCGCAAAGGAAATGTAATTGTATTGATCGGAATATAACAAACTTGTGTTTCGCCCATTATTTTTGGCGAGATGAAGTTCGCTCCCATAGCCAAGTCCGCGCGAGAAGGTGAAGATGAAGTCTTCATTTGTTGGATTCGATGTCATGTCATAGGTATATTCGGTGATCTCAAGTTGATTTTGCGTTCCATCCACATGAGCGCGGATAATTTGCGGGCTTCCGAGCGAATCGATTTTCAGATACGCGGCATTGCCATCAGAAGTCCACGCGAGGAAGTGACTGTCGGATTCAGTAACAGGTTGAGAAACAGAATCAGATTCAGTATCCAGAAAAAGAACCGTTTGTCCATTGGGACAACTGAGTTCGATTGCAAGATATTTTCCAATCGGCGCGGGGAATGTGTTGTACAGTCCGCACGAGGGAGGAATCACAAATGGAATTTCCCTTATTAATTGATAGTCTTCAGAATATTCGATAAATGCAGGGGGATCGAAGCGATAGAGGACGAATGTGGTTTGAGGAGGTGGGGTTGAAGTGGAAGTGCAGGAAAAAAGTAAAACAGTAATCAGTAACCAGTGAACCGTGACCAATCGTTTGAATTTCATGCGCGAATTATACAGGCGGGAGAGTTATAATCATCAACAGAATGTCATTGCGAGGAGCGTTCTTTGCGACGAAGCAATCTCCTTGCAAATTCGGGGATTGCTTCGCCCTTCGGGCTCGCAATGACACCAAAACCCTGAAATCGGAAATCAACCCATGCACATTCTTGTTACCAACGACGACGGCGTTCAAGCTCCAGGCTTATTGGCTCTCGCGCAGGAGATTCGCAAACTCGGCACGGTGACTGTGTTCGCGCCGGAAAAAAACTGGTCGGCTTCGGGACATGTCAAGACGTTGGATCGCCCCTTGCGTGTGCGTGAGACCATGCTTGCGGATGGTTCGCCCGCGTTCACATCAGACGGCGCGCCTTCGGATTGCGTCGCGCTACCCTTGCTCGGCTTGACCGATCCTGTTGACCTGGTTGTTTCGGGAATCAACCCTCAC
>Ga0247727_10015557_pt1 | contig 12455 bp, 14 predicted proteins | sample WisWelCaveWW1625_FD_202498 | JGI IMG/M metagenome (GOLD analysis project Ga0247727, IMG submission 202498) | Biofilm microbial communities from Wishing Well Cave, Virginia, United States - WW16-25 | ecosystem: Environmental > Aquatic > Deep subsurface > Groundwater > Cave microbial mat | place... | reverse complement strand
GCGCGCCCAGGCCGCCACGGCCGGGATACGCTCCGCCTCGGGTAGCAGCACCGTGTGACGCACGATCAGCCCGAGCGGCGGTGCGACGCTCGCCTCGGCGTAGTGGAACCACTGCCAGTAGAGCGAGCGCTCCTTCGTTCCGGGCGCGGGCTCGAGCCGGCCCTCGCCGTAGCGCTCGAGCAGGTGCTGGAGGATCGCTCCCGACTCGAAGAGCACGACGTCTCCGTCGGCGAGCGCGGGTACTTTGCCGAGCGGATGCAGCGCGAGATGCTCGGGACGCTTCAGGTCGGCGAAGCTGCGTGTTGCCAGCTCGTAGGGCAGGGCGAGCTCCTCGAGCAGCCAGCGCACGCGCAGCGAGCGTGAGAGCGGCACGTGGTAGAGCGTGATCATGCGGCGCTGACGGGCATCCGGGAGTGACTACCCCAGCGCGTGTCCTCTCAGCAACCCGAGTCGGCGCAGGCGAGAGCGACGCGCGGGTCGCCTGCCGGCCTCCACTCGCTCTGCCGCAGACGCAGCGCAGGGCGCACCGCGCTCGAGCCCTGCGGCCGGAAGAAGCGGCCGCGCAGCGCGTCGGCTTCGACCCTGGCCGCTGCGAGCGGCTCGCTCTGCGTCACGGCGGGGGATACCGCCGCAGCCAGCGGCATGGGGCCGAGCGCCGCGCGCGAGCCCTGCAGCAGGCCGAGCACGAGCACGAAGCCGATCAGCGCGCTGTCCTGCCACCAGCGACCCATGCGCCGCCTCCACGCGCTTCGATGCGGAGGCGCTGCGGCGGGCAGCTCCGCCGCGAGAGTCAGAGAGTCGGTTCCGGGAGTCACGTCCATGGACGTCTCCTCGGGGGGCTCTGGCCCTTCTCGGCCGGCCCGCGCCGGAACTTTCGTTCGTGTTCATCTTGCTTCATAAGTAGCTGGATTCAATGAGATTTTTTGGATAGCCTCGGGCGGTGACGGAGGGACCCGGCTGGCGGCGGATCGGGGCGGCGCTGCGCCGGCCGGAGATCGAGCCCGGTGCGCTGGCAAGCTTCCGTCGCGAGCGCGCCGCCGACGCGACCTTGCCGCTCTGCATGGCGCTGCTCGAGGGCGGCTTCATCGGCGTGATCGCCGACAAGGTCTACCACGCGCATCCGGCCTGGATCGCGCTGGCCAGCGCGGCGCCGATGTTCGGCAACCTGTCGAGCGTCTGGTGGGCGCGGCTCGCCGAGCGCGTGCGGCCCGTGCCGCTGCTGGTGAGCTTGCAGGCGGGGCTCGTGGCGTGCGTGGCCGGTGTCGCGCTGCTGCCGCGCTCGCCGCTCGGGCTCGTGCTGCTGATGTGGCTGCTGATCGCAGGCCGCCTCGCGATCGGCGCGGCAGTCACGGTGCGCTCGGTGGTATGGACGCGCAACTACCCGCGCGCCGTGCGTGCGCGCATCACCGCACGGCTCGCGATCCTCTCGCAGGCCGCGATGGCCGTGATGGGAGTGCTCGCCGGCTTCGCGCTCGATCGTCATCCGGATGCGCTGCCGTTCCTGTTCGCCTTCGGCGCCGCGATCGGGGCGCTCGGCGTCTTTGCCTACGCGGGCGTGCGGCTCGGCGGCGACGCAGGCGCGATGGGCGCTACGCCGGCGCCGCCGCGCCTCAGCACCTGGCGCGTGCTGCGCGAGGATCCACTCTTCGCGCGCTATCTCGGCTGGCAGTTCCTGCTCGGCGTCTCGAACATGATGATCGAGCCCGCCGTGGTGTACGCGGTCTCGCGCGAGATGGGCGCGGGCTACGGCACGAGCATCGCGATCGTCACGGTCGTGCCCAACGTGCTCAGCATGGCGACGCTGCCGCTCTGGGCGGGCTGGGTCGATCGCATGCATGCCGCCGAGTTCCGCGCCAAGCACAGCTGGCTGTGGGTGCTCTCGCAGGGCGTGATGGGGCTCGGCACGCTCGCCGGCTCGGTGCTCTGGATCGGCCTCGCCCGCATCGTGTTCGGCATCGCGCGCGGCGGCGGCAATCTGGCCTGGTCCCTCGGCCACAACGACTTCGCGCACCCGGAGCGCGCGGGGCTCTACATGGGCGTACACGCCTCGCTCACCGGACTGCGCGGCGTCTTCGCGCCGTTCCTGGGGATGCTGCTCTACCTCGGCGCGGCGCCGCGCACCCTGCTCGGGATGCAGCTCCCCGGCATTCCTGCGCTCGGTGGCTGGATGATGGTGCTGGCGGCCGGCCTCTCGCTCTGGGCCACGCTCGGCTTCGCGAAGCTGCAGCGCGAGATCGAGCGCCGCCGAGCGGCTCAGCCGCCGCCGCGGGCGGCCTGAAGCCGTAAGCGCGGTCAGGAGCCCGAGGGTCGGCCGAGATTGCGGTCTTCGCGCTCCGAGATGCGCTGCAGCGCCTTCTCGTCGAGGATCGTGATGTAGCCGCGGCTCATCGCGGCGACGCCCTCCTTCTCCCAGCTCTTCATCTGCTTGTTGACGCTCTCGCGCGTGGTGGCGACGAGGTCGCCCAGCTCGGCCTGGCTGAAGCGCTGCTCGATACGAATCCCACCGGCGGCCTTGCGGCCCCAGCGCTCGGCCAGCTCGAACAGGCACTTGGCGAGACGCTGCGGCAGGTTGAGGAAGGTCTTGTCCTCCACCTTGGCGGTGAGCCGCTCGACGCGCGCGGCGAGCACCTCGAGCAGCTTGAGCGCGGCATCGGGATTGCGGCGCAGGAACGGGAACAGCTCGCGCCGGTCGATCACGATCAGCTGCGAATCGCGGATCGCGACCACGCTGGCGGTGCGCTTGCCCCCGCGCATCAGCGCCAGCTCGCCGAACATCTCGCCGGGCCCCATGATCGAGAACACGATGTCGTCGCCGGAGGCCGAGGTGGTCTGCGCCTTCAGCACGCCGTCCACGATCAGATAGAGCTGGTTGCCGGGATCGCCCCTGTGGCAGAGCGTCTCGCGCGCCTCGACCCGGCGCAGCTGGACGGCGAGCACCAGGTCGGCGAGTTCGCGCTCGCTGAGCTTGCGGAACAGATCCTGGCGGGCGAGCAGCTCGCGCTTCTGGCTGGGGCTCAGGACCATTCTGCACCCATGTCAGTCGACGGGGGCGAGCATACCGAGAACGCGCCGACTCAGGCCCCCGCGTCGAAGAGAGCCGCGAGGTGGGGGTTGAGGAAGCGCCCGCCCGGGTCCAGCTCGGCGCGCAGGCGCTGGAACGCCGCGAAACGCGGGTAGAGCGGGGCGAGCGCTGCGGCGTCGAGGCTGTGTCGTTTGCCCCAGTGCGGGCGTCCGCCGTGCGCGCGCAGCACGGGCTCGACGTCCGCGAAGAAGTCCTGCCAGGGCAGCTCGGCGCCCTGGTGCAGAGAGAGCGTGACCGTCTCGCGCGCGTGCGCAGGGGAGAGCCAAGCGTCGTCGGCCCGCACGCTGCGGTACTCGACCGGCCAGGCCACCGCGGGATGGTGGCTCCGTATGCGCTCGCGCACGGCGCGGAAGCACGCGGGGCCGGCCTCGGCCGGCACTGCGTACTCCATCTCGACGAAGCGCAGCTCGCGCACGGAGGGCAGGATCTCGTGGCTCCAGCCGATGCGCTCGTCCTTTCGGCCGGAGGCGGCCTCGGGCGGGAGCTCGGTCGGGTCGAGGGTCTTCGTCTCCGCGAGATCGCGGGTCGGATACCAGAAGAACTCGAAGTGACGGTGCGACGCGATGCGCCCCTCGAGGCCCGCGAGGCACGCATCGATGGGCAGGCGCTCGACGCGCTCGTGCAGCCGGAAGGCGGGCACGCAGTCGATGCGAGCGGCGGTCACCACGCCGAGCGCACCGAGCGAGACGCGCGCGGCCGCGAGCCGCTCGGCGCCGTCTTCGGCGCGCAGCACGAGCAGGCTGCCGTCCGCGAGCAGCAGGCGCAGGCCCGAAACCCGCGCCGACAGGTTGGGCAGCGTGCGACCGGTGCCGTGCGTGCCGGTGGCGAGGGCGCCGCCGAGCACCTGCACGTCCACGTCGCCCAGATTCTCGAAGGCCAGGCCGAGACCGAAGAGCGCCGGCCCGAGCGCGTGCAGCGTGCTGCCTGCGCGCACCCATACCCGCCGCTGCTCGGGCTCGTGGCGTGCGATGCCGGCGAGACCGTCGAGCGAGAGCAGCAGCCCGTCCGTGGCGACGAGGGGCGAGAACGAGTGCCCGCTGCCGGCGACGCGCACACCGAGCTCGGCGCGTGCCGCATCGCGCAGCGCCGCCACCACCTCTGCCTCGCTCGCAGCGGCAACCCGCAGGCGCGGCTCGCAGCGCACGTTGCCGGCCCAGTTGCAAAACGACACGACGTCCGACGCTAGTTGGTCCGTAGCACCTCGGGCAACGGGGTGAGGGCGCCGGCGGTCGGCAAGCTGGCTCGCCGCGCCAGAGCCTCTCAGTCGACTCGCTGCACCCGCTCGATCACCGGATAGCCGAAGCGTCCGTCGTAGACGGAGAGCACGACCGCGCTGCCTTCGGGAAGGATCACGTCGCGGTCGATCACGGCCGGCACCCGCCGACTCTGCCAGTCCACGGTGATCGTGCGCAGCCAGCGCTGACGAAAGGCCCGCTCGGAGAACCGGCTGCGGGCGGACCAGCCGTCGACGACTCGTGAAGCCACGAGCGAGCGCTCCACCTCGGGCTGCTCGGCGTTCAAGTGGATTGCCGTAGCGCCGCCCGCGAGCGCGAGCCCGAGCACGAAGCCCCACCACTCCGGCCGAGCGTTGCTCCAGAATCCGCGCAGGGCGAAGGCCAGGCCGGCTGCGAGGCCGGCGCCAGCGCCGACACCGTGGCCGAACAGGGCCAGGCCGTCGATCGTGTTCCGGGTGATGGGCAGCTCGTACGCCGCGAGCAGGATGCCGGGGAGGGCGAAGAGCGCGCCGGTCCAGCCGACGGCAGCGATCTCGTTGCGCCGCTGCCCCCGCGCCAGCCAGTACTCGAGCACGCCGAGCGCCTAACGCGCGAGCTTCAGCGCCGTGCCGAAGGCGAGCACCTCGACGCCGACCGTGCCGCGGGCGTTGGTGAGCGGCGAGGAGATGTTGCTCGATTCGAGTCGCACGTTGATCACGGCGTCGAAGCCGCCCGTCACCGCCTCTTCCTTCATGCGCAGCACGCTTTCGCGGCGCGCCCGGTCGAGCAGCGATTCGTAGGAGCGCACGCGACCGCCGACGAAGCCGTGCAGCTGCGCCAGGAAGCGCTTGAAGTAGTCCACCGAAACGACGGTGCTGCCGGCGACCAGTGCGGCGCTCTCGACGCGCCAGTGCGCAGGCGGGCGGCGCAGGTTCGTCGTCGGCAGCCGGCGCAGGCGCAGCTCGCGCACGCGAAGGCTCTTGTAGTGGCTCTGCTCCGCCATCGTGCCGGCCACGTAGCCGAGCCCGAGCAGGAAGGCGGGGACGGCGAGCTGGAGCAGCGTCTCTACCACCTAGTCGACCCGCACCGCCGTGCCGTAGGCGAAGAGCTCGGCGGCGCCCTGGGCCACGGAGCTGGTCGCGAAGCGGATGTTCACGACCGCGTTCGCGCCGAGCGCCTTGGCCTGCTCGATCATGCGCTCGATCGCTTCCTGGCGGGCCTCCTGAAGCAGCTCGGTGTAGGCCTTGAGCTCGCCGCCGATGAAGTTCTTGAGGCCGGCGAGCAGGTCCTTGCCGAAGTGCTTGGAGCGCACCGTGCTGCCGGTGACCACGCCGTAGAACTCGCGGATCGCGCGGCCCGGCACTTCTTCGGTGTTGCTGAGGATCATGGCGCGCCCCTCCCGCGGGGAGAATCGACCGAGCGCTTTCCGAGCTTGAGCCGTCACGAAGGGGACGTTCCTTTTCGGTCACTTGTGAAGAAGTGACGAAAAAGGAACGTCCCCTTCGTGACGGCGGAGCGCGGGTCAGGCGAGAGGGGCGGAGGAGAAGGGGGCGCGGTCGCGGATCAGGGCGCGGGCCTTCATCACGAGGCGCGGGCGGTTGAGGCCGAGCACGCCGCACACGCGGCCGTGGCTTCCGAACAGCATCACGAAGCGCCGCTCTTCGAGCGAGCCGTCCACGATGCGCGTCGCGTCGGCGCCTTCGAGGCGGCCGGCGACCTGGATCTTGCGGTCGTACTGGTCCGACCACACGAACGGCACGGGAGCGAAGGGCTCGCCGCCGCCCTCACCCGCGAGCAGCGTGGCCGCGGCGTGGTCGGCCTGCTCGGTCGCATTGGTCCAGTGCTCGATGCGCATCGAGGTTTCGAACAAGGGATTCGGCCAGCGCGCGACGTCGCCGGCCGCCACGACGAAGGGCGCCCGCGTCGTGCGACAGCTGGCATCGCACACGACGCCGTCGGCCAGCTCGAGGCCCGAGCCCTCGAGCCAGCCCGTGCTGGGCGCCGCGCCGATTCCGACCAGCACCACGTCGGCGGGGATGCGCGTGCCGTCCGCCAGCTCGACCGCTTCGACCCGCGTGGCGCCGACTAGCCGCGCCACCTTCGCGCCGAGCCGGAGGTCCACGCCCTGATCGCGGTGGATCTCGCCCACGTAGGCGCCGAGCTTCGCGCCGAGGCCGCGCTCGAGCGGCGCTGCCAGCGCTTCGACCACGGTCACCTCGAGCCCACGCCCGCGGCAGGTGGCCGCGACCTCGAGCCCGATGAAGCCGGCGCCGATCACCACCACGCGCGGGCTCGCGTCGAGCGCGCTACGCAGCGCGAGGCAGTCGTCGAGCGTGCGCAGCACGTGGATTCCGGCGAGAGGCGGGGCGCCTGGCAGCCGCCGTGCGTACGTGCCGGTCGCGATCACGAGGCCGTCGAAGCCGATGCTCTCTCCGCCGGCGAGGCGGACCTGCCGCGCGCCGAGGTCGAGCGCCTCCGCGCGCCGGCCGAGCCGCCATTCGACCGCGAGCGCGTCGTCCTCTGGGCGCAGCAGTCGCGTGCGTTCGACATCCCACTTGCCGGCCAGCACGTCCTTCGAGAGCGGCGGCCGATCGTAGGGCGGCTCGCTCTCCTCGCCGATCGCGATCAGCCGGCCCGAGAAGCCGAGCCGCCGCAGCGCCTGTGCCGCGCGCAGTCCCGCGAGGGATGCGCCCACCACAGCCACCGTGTCCATTCGCTCCATGGCGCGACACGATAACTTTCCGCGCGATGCGCGCGCGCCCTCGCCTTCAGCTCCGTCGCGAGGGCGGCGCCCTCGTGCTGACCGGTGGCCGCAGGCACGCGGGCGCGGCCGTCTTCGCCGGCGTCGCGCCCGATCGCATCGACCGCCGCCGGCCCGTCGCGCACTTCCGCAGTGACGAGCGCCTCGAGCTGCCCGGCCTGCCTGCGGCCGATCGCCACTTTCTCGTCGTGCTCGGGGCCGACGGCCACGAAGAGCTGGTCGCCGAGCGGCTGCTGCCGCTCGACGGCACGCAGAACTTCCGCGACCTCGGCGGCTACGAGGCGGAGGGCCGCGGCCGCGTGCGCTGGGGCCGCGTATTCCGCTCCGACTCCTTGTCGTCACTCTCCGATGCCGACCTCGATCGCCTCGAGCGCATCGGCCTGCGGCTCGTGTGCGACTTCCGCGGCGACGCCGAGGTGGAGGAAGAGCCGAACCGGCTCGCCGCCCGCGCGCCCTTCGACTACTGGCGCCAGCCGCTCGGCGACCGCAGCGTGCAGCCGGCCGAGTGGCGGCGCCGCTTCGAGTCGGGCGACTTCGGCGAGATCGACGCCTCCTGGCTCACGCGCAGCTACCGCGGGATGATCGACGAGTGCGCGCCCCAGCTCGGCGCGGTGCTGCGCCGCCTCGCGCACGAGCACGGGCGGCCGGCCGTGCTGCACTGCACCGCCGGCAAGGACCGCACGGGCGTGGCCTCCGCGCTGCTGCTGCTCCTGCTCGGCGTCTCGCGCGAGCTGGTGCTCGAGGACTACGCGCTCACCGGCCTGTACACCGAGGGCCGCATCCGCTCGGCCGAGCGCTTCTTCGCGGGGCGCGGCATCGAGCTGACGCAGGTGCGCGCGCTGCTCGGCTCCGAGCCCGCGACGCTGGCCGGCGCGCTCGACCACCTCGACGCCGCGCACGGTGGGGCGGAGCGCTGGGCGAGGGAGCGCGCGGGGCTCTCGGCTGCGGAGGTCGAGGCGCTGCGGGCTGCGCTGCTCGAGTAGGCGGGCTCCGGCCCGGCTCAGGTCCGTTCGATCTGCGCGCCGAGCGCGCGCAGGCGCTCGTCGATGCGCTCGTAGCCGCGGTCCACCTGGTGGGCGTTCATGATCAGCGAGCGCCCCTCGGCGCAGAGCGCCGCGGCGAGCAGCGCCATGCCGGCGCGGATGTCCGGCGAGGTGATGGTGTCGCCCGAGAGTCGGGTCGGGCCCGTGACCAGCGCGCGGTGCGGGTCGCACAGCACGACGCGCGCGCCCATCGCGATCAGCCGGTCCACGAAGAAGAGGCGGTTCTCGAACATCTTCTCGTGGATCAACACCGTGCCGTGCGCTTGCGTGGCGAGCACCAGCGCGATCGAGGTGAGATCGGTCGGGAAGCCAGGCCAGGGCGCGTCGTCCACCTTCGGGATGGCGCCGTCCATGTCGTCCTGGATCACCAGCTCCTGCTTGGCCGGCACCAGCAGGTCTTCGCCTTCGACGCGGATCTCGACGCCGAGGCGCGCGAGCACGAGCAGGATCATGCGCAGATCGTCGCGCCGGATTCCACGCACGCGCAGCTCGCCGCCCGTCATCGCGGCGATCGCGATGAACGAGCCGATCTCGATGTGATCGGGCCCGAGGCTGTGCTCGGCGGCATGCAGCTCCGGCACGCCTTCGATCTCGAGGACGTTGGTGCCGATGCCGCGGATCTCTGCGCCCATCGCGTTCAGGTAGCGGCACAGGCCCTGGACGTGCGGCTCGGAGGCGGCGTTCGCGATGCGGGTCGGGCCGTCAGCCACGGCCGCCGCCATTACCGCGTTCTCGGTGGCCATCACGCTGGCCTCGTCGAAGAAGATGTCCGTGCCGCGGAAGCGGCCGTCGAGACGCAGGTGGTACTGGCGCTCGCGCGGCTCGATCTCGGCGCCGAGCATGCGCAGCGCGTGCAGATGCGTGTCGATGCGGCGCCGCCCGATGCGATCGCCGCCCGGCCGCGGCAGGATCGCGCGGCCGGTGCGGTGCAGCAGGCCGGGCGCCAACAGGAAGGAGCCGCGGATCGTGCCGCCGAGGTCGGAAGAGGGCGCACGCCCGTTCAAGTCCTGCGTCTCGAGCCGCGCCTCGCTGTCGCCGACCGGCAGCGAGGCGCGCACGCCGAGCCCGGCCAGGATCTCGAGCAGGGTGCCGACGTCGCGGATGCGCGGCAGGTTCGAGATGCGGTGCGCGCCCGGTGCGAGCAGTGAGGCGGCCAGCACCGGCAATGCCTCGTTCTTGTTGCCGGCCGGGACGAGCGTCCCGCCCAGCGGGCGCCCGCCCGTCACCACGAAGCAATCGCCGTGCGGCTCTTCGATCATCCGCTCCCCCCAGTGCCCGATTCAGAAACGGGAACCAAGCTAGCGGTTCTCAAGAAGACCTCAGCAGCTGCGCCATGCGCGTCGGGTCGTAGCCGCGAATGATCTGTCCATCGATCTCGACCACGGGGATGCTGGTGCCGCCGGTCTTCTCGAGCAGCTCCTCGCGCCAGATGTCCTCGGCCTCGATGTCGCGGTTCTCGAAGGCGACACCCTGCTGCTTCAGGTACGCCAGGGTCTTACGGCACCAGCCGCACCAGGACGTGGTGTAGACCACGACCTCGTGCTGCATGGCGCGCTCGATCGGCGCTTCGAACGGCTCGCGCGTGGGACGCTTCGCGGGGCGCGCGGCCACTGGGCCCGGCGGCGCGCGCTGCACACGGTCGTTCGAGACGGAGCGCGCGCTGTCGCGCAGCGCGGCCGGCACCTCGTCCAGCGAGGTCACGAAGCGCATCGTGCCCGAGGCGTCGGTGTAGCGGTAAAACGAGCCGGACTCGCGCTCCGGCTCGGCCTCGGGCGCGAGGCCGAGGTCGCCGGCGACGTCCTGCACGCCTTCCCGTGCCTCCGCAACGAGCGCCGCGGCCAGCGTGGCCTCGTCGCCCGCGGGCCGACCCTGCACGAGAATGAAGCCGCCGGTCACGGCGCAGAACAGCAAGAGGCCCATCAGCCAGGCGTTGCGCATGGGCCCCATCATCGGCCATCCGGCGGATGGGGCGTAGTCCCGGCGCATCTACGCCAGCACCGCACATCTGTCGGATGGGCGCGGGACGCGCCGGCCCTGAGTGTCGACCTCCCCGGCGACGCCGAGCGCTTCACGCTGCCGAACGATTGGCTCCAACCCGGGATCCTCTACACCCTCGATATCAAGCTGATCGCCGAGAACGGCAATCAGACAGTTCGCGACGTGCGCTTCACGACCGCGGACTAGGCGAGCTGTTCGCGGCGGCGGCTGGGATGGACCTCTTGCCACCGCAGGTCGATCGGCTGTCCTAGGCGTCCTTCCAGACCGGCTTCCGTTTCTGGAGGAAGGCGCCGATCCCCTCGCGGAAGTCGCTGGTCTGCGCGCACAGGACCTGGTTGCGGTCCTCCATCGCCACCACCGCGTCCATGCTGTTCATGTCGAGGCTGGCGTCGAGGCACTCCTTGCTGAGGCGGAGGCCGAGCGGCGAGGTGGCGAGCAGCTCGTCCACGAGCTTCCGGGCCTCGGCCTCGAGCTGGTCGTCGGGCACCACGGCCGAGACGAGGCCCAGCTGGCGGGCGCGCTCGGCGTGGATGAAGCGGCCGGTGAGGATCAGCTCCGCCGCGAGCGACGCGCCCACCAGCCGCGGCAGCAGATAGGACACGCCGACGTCGCAGCCCGACAGGCCGAGCTTGATGAAGGCCGCGTTCATGCGCGCGGACTCGCCCGCGATGCGCAGGTCCGACGCGAGCGCCAGCATGAAGCCACCGCCACAGGCCGCGCCGTGCACGCAGGCCACGAACACCTGCGGCAGCCGCCGCATCATCAGCGCCAGCTCGCTGATGTGCCGCTGGCCGCGCAGGCCGCCCGACACCGTGCCCATGCCGTCCTCACCGGTCCCCCCTTCCTTGAGGTCGAGCCCCGCGCAGAAGGCGCGGCCTGCCCCGCGCAGCACCACCACACGCGTCTCGCGGTCCTGCGCGAGCGCGCCGTAGAACGCGCGCAGGTCGTTCACGAGCTGGCGCGAGAGGGCGTTGAGCGCGTCGGGGCGGTTGAGGGTGCACCAGAGGACGGGGCCTTCGCGGCGCAGCACCAGGGTCTCGTAGGAATCGGGCATCGTGGCCTCCTGTGACGGCCGGCCATGGTAGAGCGCTAATCGCGGGCGTCTCTCCATGTGTCATGCTGGGTCTGGACGAGGATCGCGACGACCGGCGCGACCTCGTGTGCTCCTTCCCGCTGCGCGGCATCTCGCTCGGCGCGTGGCCGATCCAGGTTCCTCCGGCCTGCGTCCGCGGCGCGACCTTGGCCGGCCGCAAGCTGCTCGGCTGCGACGAGGTCGAGATCGTCCCGTAGCTCCCGCGCTACCGTGCGCGGATGCCGAAGCCGAGCGAAGAGCGCGCTGCTGAAGCGGTCGCGGCGCTGCCCGGCGCGGTCTACACGCCCTTCGACCTGAGTCGCCACGCAGGCCCGCTGTTCCCGCTGCACGTCGGCGACACGTGGCTGGAGCCGGCCGTCGGCGCGCGCATGGAAGACCTGCGCGAGGCGGACTTCCCCGGCCTCCACCGCTACGGGCCGACCGGCGGCATCGCGGCGCTCGCCGATGCGATCGTGCAGAAGCTCGGCGAGAAGAACCGGCTCGCCGTCGCGCGCGACCAGGTGCTCGTGACGGCGGGCGCGACCTCGGGCCTGGCCTGCGCGGTCGCCGCGCTCTGCGATCCCGGCGAAGAGGTGCTGATCTGCGCGCCGTTCTGGCCGCTGATCCGCGGCATCGTGCGCGCGCAGCACGCGACGCCGGTGGAGGTGCCGTTCTTCGACCGCGTCGCGAGCAGCGCCGAAGCGCTCGCGGCGCTCGACGCGAAGCGCACTGGCCGCACGGTCGCGCTCTACTTCTCGAACCCGTCGAATCCGACCGGCCGAGTGCTGCCGCCCGACCAGGTCGAGGCCCTCGCTACTTGGGCGCGCCGGCACGACCTCTGGATCCTCTCGGACGAGGTCTACGACGAGTTCGTCTACTGCGCGGAGCACGCCTCTACGGCGCGCTTCGCGCCTGAGCGCACGCTCAGCGCCTTCTCGTTCTCCAAGAGCTACGGCATGGCGGGCAATCGCGCCGGCTACCTCGTCGGTCCGGCCGCGGTGATCGCCGAGGCGCACAAGGTCTCCGTGCACTCGGCGTACCACGCGCCGACGGCGGCGCAGCTCGCGGCGCTGCGCGCGCTCGAAGGCGGCGCCGACTGGGTGAAGAACGCCCGCGAGTCCTACGCACAGGTCGGGCGCGAGGCCGCGGCGCTGCTCGGGCTAGAGAGTCTCGCGTAATAGAATGACATTCTGGTCATAGAGAGAGACCGGCCTTGTGGAGGAAACCCACGATCCGGTCGGGATGACGGTGGAGCAGGCGTTGGCCGCGGCGCAGCTCGCGGCGG
>Ga0247727_10015556_pt1 | contig 12456 bp, 10 predicted proteins | sample WisWelCaveWW1625_FD_202498 | JGI IMG/M metagenome (GOLD analysis project Ga0247727, IMG submission 202498) | Biofilm microbial communities from Wishing Well Cave, Virginia, United States - WW16-25 | ecosystem: Environmental > Aquatic > Deep subsurface > Groundwater > Cave microbial mat | place... | reverse complement strand
GCAAGTCCATTGAGCTAGCGGCCCCAGAGGAATGTCCTGACGCCGCCAGCTCAATGGACTTGCCCGACGCGGTGTCGATGAGCCGTGTGCCGGCCAGTGCATAGCGGCCGTCAGCGCTCACGGCGCAGAACACACGCTCCGACTGGCTGTGGATCAACTCCAGCGGCGCGGAGGACAGTTCCGTGGGCGCCGATTCGGAGCCAACCGGATGACCAAATTGCCACCAACGCGCCATGCGGTTGACGTGATCCCAATATTGGCAAAGCAGCACCCGGCCGTCCTGGCTCATCGCCAGCGCATCGATTTTCGTGTGGTGCTTGATCGGCTCGCCGATTGCCCGGCCCGTTTGCAAATCCCAGATCCGCAGCACACCGGCGTCGGTTCCCCAGGCGGCAAGGCGACCGTCACTACTCACAGCCGAACACATGACATTTTCCGGCGACTGGATCAGCAAGCGATGCCGCGGCACAGCGCGTTGCCAGGCGGCCAGATTGGCCCGAACCGCCCATCGCAGGTCGTCCGCGCCGCGCGGCGCTAGTTCGAGGCTGCGCACGAACCAGAGCAGTCCGATCGCCGGCTCGCCCGCTTCACACTGCTGAATACCCCGCTCGAACGCATAGGTAGCCGCGAGCAGTTGCGCTCGGTCCCTTTCAGCCTCCGCGCGATCTCGCTCTGCAATCACACGGTGAAAGCTGGCACCGGCCACGATCAGGCAGACACTCGCCGCCACTGCGATCGTCGCGGCCAGCGCCGGCTTGCGCCGGCACCAAAGCGCGAACCGACCAAGCGTCCCAACTCGTCGCGCCCGGATCGGCCGATGTTCGAGCCAGGCCCGCAAGTCGGCCGCCATCGCACCGGCCGTGGTGTAGCGCCGCGACGTCTCCTTGGCCATCGCACGCTGACAAACGGTTTCAAGGTCGAGCGGCACTCCCGGCCGCACGCTGCGCAGCGCAGGCGGCTCCTCATCGAGTACCCGCTGCAAGACGCTCGCCCCACTCCCCTCGAACGGCCGCCGCCCGGCCAGCATCTCGTACAGCATCACGCCGAGGCTGTACACGTCCGTCCGCGCATCGACTCGATGGCCCTCGCCGCGCGCCTGCTCCGGCGACATGTACGCCGGCGTGCCGAGAATGTCCCCTTGCTGCGTGAGCGTCGCGCCGGCGTCCGCGTGCAAGGCCAAGCCGAAATCCGCGAGTATCGGCCGGAGAGAAGAGAGTTGAGAGTTGAGGGTTGAGCGTTGAGGGTTCAGAGCCAAAGGTGGAGTGTTGTCGTCGAGTCTCTGGCCCTCAACTCTCAACCCTCAACCTCCTGCATCATCACGTTCGCCGGCTTGATGTCGCGGTGTACGATGCCGTTTTGATGGGCGTAATCCAGCGCCTCCGCCAGCACGGCGATCCACTCCGCGGCCTGCGCGGGCAACGGCTTCGTTTGGCCGAGCAACACGGCGAGCGATGAGCCCGAGATGAACTCGTACACGATGAACGTCGTCCCGCCGGCTCGTCCCTCGTCAGCTCCATCGCCCGCATGACCCACTTCGAAAATCGGCACGATCGCCGGATGCCGCAGCCGCGCGGCCGCCTGCACCTCGCGCTCGATTCGCTCGCGAAAGCCCGGCGCCCCGATCAGTTCCGGCCGCGGCACCTTGATCGCCACCTCGCGCCGCAGCTCCGGATCGTACGCTCGCCACACGGTCGCGAATCCGCCGTGCCCCACCTGCTCGCGCAATTCATATCGCCCCAACGTCGCTGGCATTTTTGGCGTGTCGTCGTTTCTGTGCGTACCGACCCCGCCACCGGGCTTGCCCCGGTGGCTTGATGGCTTCTGCACTACGGGCGTAACGCTCTCATTACCTACTAGCGCAGAAGCCACTGAACCACCGGGGCAAGCCCGGTGGCGAGAAGCTTCGGCCAGAGCCGCGTGCAATTCGACCACGCGAGTCGGAAACCGGGCGGTGAGTTCGTCGTCTGACGGCGGCGAGCCATGCAAGGCGCAAACGTGCAACTCCTCAACGATGAGTTCCAGCGGCACCGTGGCCACATCGCCGAGTTCAGGAAACTGCCGAAGGTACTTTTCGACGTGAATCCGCTCGCCGCGACCCCAGCGGTATTCCAGGTCTACTTTGATCAATTCGACGAGCAATTCGCGCCGCTCGTCGCCCGGTTCCGGCGGCAGAAATTCCGCGATCGTCGCCTCGCCAGCGGTCTGCCACCGCTCGTCGAATCGATCGACCGAGTGCATGCGGCGAAACCAGGCCGAATCCGGTTCGCCTGCTGGCTGACTGCATGTATCGCGCGATGGATTCACGGCTGCGCCTCGGGATGGGGCCGAGTGTCTTTCAGCAAGCTGACTGCGAGTTTCTCCAAATCGGCCATCGCGCGGAAGACGCTACCGCGCGACCGTTTCACCTTCACGGCAATCTCGTCGATCGAATCGCCGTTAAGCCGATGCACGATGATATCCCGGTAACTCGCCGGCACGCGTGTAAGGATCTGCTCCAAGTAGTCCACAAGGATTGCGAGATCTTCGGGTCCGGGTTCATGCTGAGGCAGCGCCAGCGCTCCGCCGACGCCGCTCGCGCCGGACTCGATCGGCGTCTCACGCCGCACGTCGCGCCGTTGCCGCTGATGGAATCGCGCCGCTTGCGTTGCCTTTTGCAACGTGAGCGCGGCAAGAAGCCGCCACACGTCGGCCGACTCATCGAAGGAACCGCCCCTCGCGCAATCGCTGAAAGAAACTGCGATACGCCGACTGCACCACGTCTTCCGGGTCCACGCGGCGGCGCACACGGCTCGGCAACCGCCGGGCGGCGAGTCCGAGTAGCCGCTCGGTGTATCGCTCCACCACGTTTCGTTCAAAACCCGGCTCGAGGCCGAGAATTCGACTGAGTAGTTCGGACATGCAAACATTCTCGTGTTCAGTCATCGCAATATCCAGTGTCACGGGCGTTTCGTCAGGTCGCGACTTCGGTGTCTCCCGCATCGAAAGGGGTTTTGCTAGAATCCGCCGCAACTTCGTCTTCTCGATTTTGTTCGACGCGATGGAAAGGAACTGCCGTGCGCTGGACGCAGACGCTTATCCCCACGCTCAAGGAAGACCCGGCCGACGCCGAAATCCCCAGCCACAAACTAATGCTGCGTGCCGGACTGATCCGCAAACTCCAGGCCGGCGCGTACAGTTACTTGCCGCTCGGCTGGCGGGCATTGCACAAGGCGATCGAAATTGTCCGCCAGGAAATGGACGCGGCCGGTGCGATCGAAATCCTCATGCCGGTGATCCAGCCGGTCGAGTTGTGGGAGGAAAGTGGCCGGTACAAAGATTACGGCCCGATGCTCATGCACTTCGAGGATCGGGCCGGCCGCCGAACCGCGCTCGGACCGACGCACGAAGAGGTCGTCACCGACATCGTGCGCAACCACGTCAACTCGTACCGGCAGATGCCGATCACGCTCTATCAGATTCAAACGAAGTTTCGCGACGAGATCCGCCCGCGATTCGGCGTACTCCGCAGCCGCGAATTCCTCATGAAGGACGCCTACAGCTTCGACGTGGACCTCGACGGCCTGAACAAGAGCTACGACGCGATGTACCAAGCCTACTGCCGCATCTTCGATCGCTGCGGCCTGAACTACGTTGTGGTCGAAGCCGAGAGCGGCCCGATCGGCGGCGACGCCTCGCACGAGTTCATGGTGCCGAGCGACTCCGGCGAGGACGTGCTCGTGCAGTGCTCGAAGTGCAACTACGCGGCGAACACGGAGAAGGCGGAGGTGGGAGGGAAGGAGTCAGTGCTCAGGGGTCAGGAGTCAGGGGAGGAGCCAAAGCCGTTCAAGAAGATCGACACGCCGGGCAGGACGACGATCGAGCAGGTGAGCGAACTGCTCAAGTGCAAACCGCACGGCATGATCAAGGCGCTGATCTACAAGGCCGACGGCAAGCCGGTCGCGGCGCTGGTCCGCGGCGATCACGAGTTGAACGAGTTGAAACTGAAACGAGCATTAGGTGCGGCGGCGATCGAGATGGCCGACGCAGACACGATCCAGCGAGTCACCGGCGCCCCGGTCGGCTTCGCGGGGCCGGTCGGTATTCAGTGCGACGTGATTGCGGATCGCGCGGTCGGCGAAATGAAAAAGTGCGTCGTCGGTGCGAACGCGGCCGACGCTCATCTCGTCGGCGTCATCCCCGGCCGCGACTTCTCCCTGCCGCCGCTCGCGGACCTGCGCAAGGCCGTCCAAGGCGACCCGTGCCCGCGCTGCGGCTCGGCGATGAACTTGCGTCGCGGCATCGAGGTCGGTCACGTGTTCAAACTCGGCACCAAGTACTCGAAGGCGATGGGCGCGTGCTTCGTCGACGCGAAAGAAGAACGGCGCGAAGTTATCATGGGCTGCTACGGAATTGGCGTGAACCGCATCCTCGCCGCCCTCATCGAGACCAATCACGACGCCGACGGCATTCGATGGTCGACGGCGATCGCCCCGTACACCGTGCTCGTGCTGCCACTCGCGATGCAGAACGCCGAATTGGTGGCGGCGGCGGAGAAGATCTACGCAGAGCTGACCGCGCGCGGCATCGACACACTGATTGACGATCGCGAGGCCCGCGCCGGGTTCAAGTTCAAGGACGCCGATCTGATCGGCATCCCGCTTCGCGTCGCGATCGGCGAGCGGGGAATCAAGGAAGGCGTGGCCGAAATCAAATGGCGGCACGAGACCGAGCCGAAAAAAGTGCCGCTCACTGACGCTGTGAACGCAGTGATCGCGGCGCTCGCGGCTGCGCCCGCACTGAGCGCTCGCAAGTCAGTGTAGTTCGGAGGTATATCGCAATGACGTCACATCAATGGGACATCCGGCTTGAAGGACGGGCCTGGAGCGCCGAGGAAGCGCGAAAGAAACATCATTTGTCGCCGGAGAAGATCGAGATGATTAGCGGCAAGCTATTCTGGTCTGACGAAGATCGACTCACGATGCTCGGCTTGCTTGTCGAAAATGTCGGAGCGCGAGAAGCCGTGCGGCTCGGCCGGCCCGAAATCTGGCGCGCGGCGATTGCCGCGCTCGACAACCCTGCCCTCTGAAGATCGCGCTCGCCGTGGCCGAACCAACAGAACCTGATCCCGTAATGTTGATAGTCGCCGCGTTCAGCCGGTGGCCGGACGCGATCGGTTTGGCGCGGGAGAACCTGCAGAATCGTTACGGCCCGACGCGGCTCGAAAGTCCCCTCTTCGATTTCGTCGAGACGCACTATTACGATGGTGAGATGGGCGGCGGCCTGAAAAAGCAGTTCTTCGCCTTTGAGCGGTTGATCGAGCCGGCGACGTTGGCGGCGATCAAACTCGCGACGAACGAATTGGAGAAAGTCGCGGCCGAGTCGAGCGAATGGGCGGCGGCGCAAACCGGCGTCGCGCGGCCGATCAATCTCGATCCGGGCTACCTGAACGCCGGCAAGTGGGTGCTGGCGACGACGAAGGATCAGGCCCACCGGCTGTACTTGGGCAGCGGCATTTTCGCCGAGGTAACGCTGCGATACGAGCACGGCGAGTTTGTGCCGTGGCCGTGGACGTATCCAAACTATCGGCGTGACGACTACCGGCGATTCTTCAACGAGGCACGCTCAGAGTACTTGAGACTTCTTCGCGCATGGGCCAAATTTCGCTAGCCACGTTTCTCACGGCCTTCGCGCTCAGCTTTTTCGGCACGTGGCTCATGCGCCGTCTTGCGCCGCGGTTCGGACTGATCGATCAGCCGGCCGCGCGGAAAGTACACGTGACGCCGAAACCGTTGGGCGGCGGCGTGGCGATCTGGGCGGGCGTCGTGCTGACCGTGTTGCTTGCGTACGTCGGCGCCGCGGCCGTGCGGGGCCGTTGGGGCGGCAGCTACGCGTGGTTTCCAGAAGCAGTCCGCAGGCACATCGACGGATTGTTCAGCGTCGCGGAGATGGTCGCACTAGTGCTCGGCATGGGCACGATCGTGATGGCGATGGGTTTAGTGGACGACCGGCGCGGGCTGAGTTACCTGTTGCGGCTTTGCGTGCAGATGCTGTTGGTGCTGGTGCTCGTGTGGAACGGCGTGCGGCTCACGATGTTCCCGCCGCTGTCGAGCGTCTGGTTCAGCGCGCCGCTGACGGTGCTCTGGGTCGTCGGCCTGACGAATGCGTTCAATTTTCTGGACAACATGGACGGGCTTTCCGGCGGCGTGGCGTGGATCAGTGCCGGTTTGTTCTGCGTGCTGATGTGGCTGACGGGCGACTACTTTGTCGCGGTGTTCTTGCTGGCGCTCATGGGCGCGCTCACGGGCTTCCTCAGTTTCAACTGGCCGCCAGCGAGCATCTTCATGGGCGACGCAGGCTCAAATTTTGTCGGCTTCATGATTGGCGTGATCACGGTGCTCTCGACGTTCACGACGCCGAAGTTGCCGGCGATCACGATTGCCGCGCCGCTGTGCGTACTCGCCGTGCCGCTGTATGATTCGATTTCCGTCATCCTGATTCGGCTGCATCACGGCCGTAGTCCGTTTCTGCCGGACAAGAACCATTTTTCGCACCGGCTCGTCGCGCTCGGGATGAACTCGAAGCAGGCGGTGCTGACGATCTATCTCGTGACGCTCGCGACCGGCCTGAGCGCACTGTCGCTGTATCCGCTGTCCGAGTTGGCGATGTTTGGGGAACTCGCGGAGGCCGGCGTGGTGTTGTTGCAAGTCGTGTGTCTGCTCGGCGTGGTGGCGATTCTGGAGGCCGCAGCGCGAAAGGGGTCCAATGGCAACTCGCCACCGGACGCGCCCGCCCAATCCTGAAAGTCACCCCGCACCGGCGCGGGGCCGCTCGGCCGAGTGGCTTGAAATGGCCGCGACGCTGCTGGCCGTCATCCTATCGACTGCGCGGCCGCTGTTTCCGAGCGAAGACGCGGATCAAGGAAGCGGCCTCGTATTCATCGGACTTTGGGGCTTCGCGGCGGTTCTGTGGTCGTGTGCTCAGATGGCTCGCGGCGAGCTGCGGATCACCTTTCGCGCCGTGGACGGCTGCGTCGTGTTGCTTGGCGGCCTCGTCGTCAGTTCGGCGTTTTGGTCGGACACGGCTCGGCCGGCGATCAACATGGCCAGCGAGTGGGCCGGCCTCGTCGTTTCGTACTTCGTCGTGCGGCAACTCTTTCGCACGGCGGCCACGCGCAGCCTGCTCATCCGCGCGATGCTCGCCACGGTCGTCAGCCTGTCAGCACTCGGCATCTATCAGGCGTTTTGGGGTCTTGAGCCGCTACGGCTGGAGTACGAGCAAGATCCGATCAGGATCCTGAAAGAGTTGAACATCGCGCCGGGCAGTCATCAGCACACCGCGTTTGAGAACCGGCTGCGTTCGCACGAGGTGTTCGCGACGTTCGCCTTGGCGAATTCGCTGGCCGGCTTCATCGTTGCGTGGTTGCCGCTCGGCTTGGCGTGGCTCGCCGAGCTGCTGCGACGGCCCCCGGACGCCGACGCATCGGGCAAGCACTCCGCGCGCGGACCGCGCCCGCGAATGCTCGCGATTGTCGCCGCGGCGATCATCAACCTGGCCGCGCTGGCGTGCCTGATTCTTACGCAAAGCCGCACCGCCTACGCGGCGTTCCTCATTGAACTCGCACTGCTCGCCGCGTGGTTCGGCCCGGGGCTGGCAGGGCAACTCCGCCAGCGAGTCTCCGCGTGGATTCTGTGGGCGAGTGCGGCGGTCGTCGTCCTGGGCATCGCCGCGCTCGTCGCGCTCGCCGTGCACCGCGGCAAAATGGACGAGAAGCTGTTGAGCGAGGCATTTAAGTCGCTGAGCTACCGCGGCCAATACTGGCAATCAACCGTGCAGATGATCCGCGAGCGTCCGTGGACAGGCACCGGCGTAGGCAACTTCCGCGGTCACTATCTGAAGCATAAGCTGGCCGAATCGAGCGAGGAGATCGCCGACCCGCACAACATGATTCTGGAGATCGCGGCCACGAGCGGCCTCGTTGCGGCCGCGATGCTTCTTGTTGTCGTCGCGTGGTCCGTAACTCGCCTGTTTCGCGCGACAAGTTCGACGGCGGAGGCGTCGGGCGATCGCGGGCACGGACCCGGTTCGCTGCTGGTCGTCGGCGTGCTCGGCTGGTCGTTGGCACTCGCGCTGTCGGCGTCGGACGCGACCCAGTTCGTCGAGCTGTGTTTGATCTGGGTCGTTGCGGCGGTGGTGCTGGCGTTTGGCACGCGCGGCGACTGGCCACCGCGCGTGCTGGCGGCGGGTGTGCTCGGCCTTTCGATCAATCTTCTCGGCGCGGGCGGCATCTCAATGCCCGGAGTGGCGCAGAGCTTGTGGCTGCTGCTGGCATTGGGCCTGAACGCGGCCGAGCACGCGCGTGAAGCGCACGTGATTCGAAGTCCGAAGCTCACGCGCTGGATCGCGCTGGCGGTCACGGTGGCCCTGCTTGGGTTCTGGCTGGAGGTGCTTCGTCCGGTGACTTCCAGTCGATCGGCAATGTCTCAGGGGCGGCAGATGTTCCTCGGAGGCGACCGGGCGGGGGCCAACGTGCAGTATTTGGCGGCCGCGGAGTACGACGATTTCTCGGCCGAACCCTGGATCGAGCTGTCGCGTATCCACTACCAGCGCTGGGCGGAATCGCGGGGTAGTTTGTCGGACGCGCAGTTCGATCACGCGGTCGGGTCGCTTGAAGAGGCGGTACGTTTGGCCCCGTCGCGGCTGGAGCCGATCACGCTGCTCGCCGAGTTATTCGAGGCGCGGGCGCGACGCGACGATCATCGCGGGTATTGGATGCACGCTGCCGAAGCGTACGGGCAGTGCGTCGAGTTCTACCCGACGAGCGCGCGGCTGCGGGCGAAGTCGGCCGAGGCGCTCTGGCAGGCCGGCAGCCCGGACGCCGCGCGGGCTGAGGCCAAGCGAGCGCTGGAACTGGATGCCCACTCGCCGCACGTGGACAAAAAACTGCGCGACGCCGAACGACGACGCCTCGAGGAACTGCTCGAAGTGCAAGTCACGCCGAAAGGCGCGACCCAATGACGCTCGGCGCCTTGAATTGACACGTGGCACAATTAGAATGAATTTTCCGTACGACTCGCCGATGGAATCGCACGCTTGACGAACTGAACAGCCCGGCACGTGCTGAAGGAGAGTTTGCCATGAGGATTTGGATTCCCACGTTGCTCGTCGTCGCCGTCACGGGTCTGCTGCCCGGCTGCGACAAACACGAGGAAGTGGTTGGCCAGCCCGGAGTGAAGGCTCCGCCGAAGAAGGTCACTCGACCGCTCGTCAAGGTTGACCCGCCGCCGCGCGTGTCGGTGGCCGATTCCGCCAAATACAATTTTGGCCAAATGGGCCAAAAGACCAAGCAGAACCACGTGTTTCAAGTGACCAATGAGGGCGAGGGCGAGTTGCAAATGCGATTGGCCGACACGCGATGCGGCTGCACCAGTGTGCGCATCGGCGACGTGACGTGGATTCCGAAGGACATGCCCTCGCCGCCCGACGACATCTTCTCCGTCGCGCCCGGCGGCAATCTGGAGATCGACGTGATGTGGGATGCCGAAGAACGCTCGGGCAACTTTACCACCAGCGTCAAGGTGGAGTCGAACGACCCGAACATGCCACTGGTGGACCTCGCCGTTGAAGGCGAAATCATGCCCTACGTCGAATTGACCGAGAACACGCTCAAATTGATCGCGGCACGAAACACCGAGGTGACGACGACCGCGTTCACGATCTATTCGCGGATGCTCGACGACCTGGAGATCATCGAGATCATTCCCTCGCACGAAAAGGTCCGAACCGAGGTAGAGCCGGCGACGGAATCGTTCATGGAAAGCGTGAAGGCGAAACGCGGCTACCGCTGCAAGGTACACATCGACCCTGGGCTTCCGATCGGTCCGTTTTCCGCGGACATGCTCGTCCGTACAAATTGCCCACAACGACCGGAAATCACTGTGAAGTTATCCGGCAACTTCGCCGGGGACGTTTCGGTCAACCCGGCCCGCCTGGACTTCGGCGCCGTCCGGGGCGGCGAGAGCGCCAAGCTCATTGCAATGGTCAAAGTCCGCACTGACACACCGGTCGAAATCAAGGTCGGCCGACGAGTTCCGGAATTCCTCAAGGCCACTGTGACTCCGCACGAAACTGGAAAGAACCTCTTCAAACTCACGGTGGAGATCCCGGCCAACGCGCCGGGAGGGGAACTTCAGCAGGCGGGAGTCGAGTTGGAAACAACGCACCCCGGTTGTGAGTTTGTGAAGATCCCAGTGCGCGCGACCATCGCGATGCCGTCGGCGGGCACGAATGCCGTCAACCCGTAACTGGCCTGTCTTGTGTCGCAACAACGGAGGGAGCCGTCGTGTCGCCAACCCGAATTCTCCTTGCAATCGTTCCGATCGTTGCCGTCGCCGTTGCGGGCTGCGCCTTCTGGTCCGCCGGCATGGCCGACAGCGGCAGCGCCACGGCGAACGCTCGTCCAGCAGCGTACTTGGTTGCAGAGACGCGGCCGGTCGATGCGAATCTGCTCGACGCGGATGAGCGCGACGCGGACGAGTCGCTTGAATCCATCGGCACGCTTCAAGCCAGTCAGAAACCGACCGGACGCGTGGAATCGAAACAAGCGGATCCGCCGAACCGGCTCAAACTCTTTCGCGACTGGCCGACGCCGGACGCCGTCATTGTCTTCTCCGGCCAGCAGCACGGTTATCTCGAACCGTGCGGTTGCTCGCCGCAATTTCAAAAGGGCGGACTGGCCCGCCGGCTCGGTTTCGTGAACAGCCTGCGCCAGCAGAAGTGGCCGCTCGTGCTCGCCGATCTCGGCGGCATTCTCGACGACCACACGCAACAACTGCCGGAAGGTAAGTTGGCCGTCGGCCAAGAACAATCGCTCGCGAAACTCGAAATCGCGTTCGAAGCGCTGCAGCACATGGGCTACACGGCCGTGAACTTCAGTTCCGAAGAACTCGGCGTGCCCAACGGATTCATCGGCCTGATGGGCACGCTCATCAACATCAACAATCCGCCGCAGCCGCGACTCTTGAACGCGAATCTCGAAATGACCGACCAGTCGTTCATCGACGAGGGCCTGCTGCTCCGCTCGACGACGCGCTTGGTCGGCAACACGAAGATCGCGTTCGTCGGCGTCGTCGGCGAAAAGCACAAAGAGCGGTTGAACGACCCGGAAATCAAGTCGCTCCAGACGCCCGACCACGCGCTGCGTTCGTCGCTCGGCAAGCTGATCCGCGAGTCGGACCTGCAAGTGCTGCTGCTCGCCGGCGACTTCGCCGAGGCCCAGCGACTCGCGAAAAGCTTCCCTGAACTCGACGTGATCATCCACGGACACGACGCCGAAGAGCCGACCGGCCGGCCGGAATGGCTGATCCAGGTTCGCATGAGCCGCAACAAGGTCGGCTTCGTGAGCGGTTCCGACGGCAAGAACATTCGCCGCGTGGAAGAAGAGACCGGCGCCAAGATCGAACTCAATGACGACGGATCAATGACCGTATCGTCCACCAATGCCGCTGCCGCCGACAAGGCCGTCGAGCAGGTGCGACTGCTCGCCAAGGTGCCCTCGCTCGACAAGCTCGGCAAGACCATGCTCGTCACGATCGGCAAGAGGGGAAAATACACCGGCACGATCGGCCTCTTCTCCAAAGGCGACACTCGCGCGCGGTTCGAACTCGTGCCGCTCGACGACCGCTTCGACGACGACAAGGACATTCGCGAACTGCTCGACGTGAAGTACATGCAGAAACTCGCCGCGCTCGATCTCGTCAAGAGTTCGCCGAAGGTGCCCTACCCTGACGGCCCGGAACTCTCGTTCGCCGGCTCCGAGGCGTGCAAGACGTGTCATCCGACCGTATTCGCGAAATGGTCGTCCACGCGGCACGCGCACGCGCTCGACACGCTGGTCAACGGCGTCGTACACAACAACAAGAAGATTGCCGGCGGCAAGCACGTGAATCCCGAGTGCATCAACTGCCACGTCACCGGCTTCCCGTACAAATCCGGCTTCGACGGCAGCGACGCGACCAAGCACCTCTTCGGCAACGGCTGCGAGAACTGTCACGGCCCGGCCAGCGAACACGTCGCGGTGTACCGCAACCTGCAATCGACCAAGGAAGAACAGAAGCGAGCCAACCGCCGCGTTCATCGCGACCCGCAAACCGACGAAAAGCACGTGTGCGCGCGCTGCCACGACTTCGAAAACGATCCGGGTTTCAAACTCGACGAGCGCTGGCCGGAAGTCGAACACGGCGTCGAGGCAGGCGAAGACCAGAAACTCTGGCCGAAGATTCGCGAGAAGCTCGGCCGCAAAGAGTAACGAGTCATTTCCACACCCGCACGTCGCACAAGCATCCCACGTGTCCATTTCAGGGGAATCTCCCTGTCAGTTCGTGCCATTTTGACAGCCATTTTGTCGATCTGGATGATTATTTATGTAAGATGTTGCATATTATTGACTTGCGTACTATGTGCTTAGTGCAACAGAGTACA
>Ga0247727_10015555_pt1 | contig 12457 bp, 10 predicted proteins | sample WisWelCaveWW1625_FD_202498 | JGI IMG/M metagenome (GOLD analysis project Ga0247727, IMG submission 202498) | Biofilm microbial communities from Wishing Well Cave, Virginia, United States - WW16-25 | ecosystem: Environmental > Aquatic > Deep subsurface > Groundwater > Cave microbial mat | place... | reverse complement strand
AGATTTTCACCAGCGCCAGCTCTGGGTCTACAATCCAATACTCCAGAACGCCGTGGCGCTCGTAGAGCTTCTTTTTGACCACCTCGTCCGTCTTACGGGTGGTCTCGGAGAGAATCTCGATCACCAGGTCGGGTGCCCCCTGGATATTCTTTTCGGTGATCATGAAAGTCCGCACTGCCAAGATCACCAACAAGTCCGGTTGGACAATGTTGGTGGCAGAGAGCACGACATCCATAGGTGCGTCAAATGCCTCTCCCGCCTTGGTACTTTGCAAATAGTCCTGGAGCAAGTAACCTAATCGAAAAGAAATCTTTTGATGCCTCGTGCTCGGAGACGGACTCATATAACAATCCCCCTCGATGATCTCATACCGCTTCCCGTCCTCCGGAAAGGCGAGATAGTCTTCGTATGTCCACGGAATCGTTTGCGCCGGTTCTCCCATTCCTCGTCCCCCGTCACCCTGACCGCCGCACCATAGCAACCAGATTAAGACCGCGTCAAGACCTTGATGCGCCCCGTCCAAGCCAAATAGGAAGGGTTTGGGCTGGTTCTCCCACGATGTTCGTCCTCCTCATCTTCAACGTCCACATGTTCCACGTGGAACACCCGGACAGAGGAATCATGCCGGATCGGTCTGGGCTGGATCGGTTGCGGGCGGGTCGGTTGTGGGCGGCGGCGATTTCTTGTGCACCCAGCCTGCTTTATTTTGCTGCGGCACGCGGGCGAGGGCAAGGGTGTCCGGTGGGACATCCTCCGTGACGGTCGTTCCCGCCGCGATGGTGGATCGCGCGCCGATGCGCACCGGCGCCACCATCTGCACGCCGCTTCCCACAAAAACGCCGTCTTCGATGACCGTGGAATGCTTGGTCTCGCCGTCAAAGTTGCAGGTGATCGTGCCCGCGCCGATGTTCACATCCCTCCCCACCGTGGTGTCGCCCAGATAGGTCAGGTGGTTGGCCCTGGCGCCCTCGCCCAGATCACTCTTTTTAATCTCCACAAAGTTGCCAACCTTGGCCGCCTTGCGAATCCGGCTTCCGGGGCGAATGTGGGCAAACGGGCCGATCACGGCGTTCGCCTCGATCGTTGCGTCCTCGATCACACAATGGTCCTTGATGAGCACATCCGGGCCGATTGCGCTGTCCTTGATCCGGCAGGGGTAAAGGACGGCCCGCTCGCCGATGCGCGTGTGGCCCTCCAGCGTCACGCCCGGGTGCAGGACCACGTCACGCGAAAGCGTGACAGACGCATCAATGCGGGTGGTGGCGGGATCAAGCAGCGTGACCCCTTCGGCCATCCAGCGCGCGTTGATCCGCTTGCGGAGAATCCGCTCGGCCTCCGCCAAATCCTGCCGACTGTTGACGCCCAGAACCTCTTCTGCGGCCGTCCGAACGCTCGCAAGCAGACGGCGCTCCGCCGCCATCCGGACGACGTCGGTCAGATAGTATTCCTTTTGGTCGTTGTCGCAGCCGAGCCGCGTCACCGCCTCGAACAGGAAGGGGGCCTGCGCTGCGTACAGGCCCGCGTTGATTTCGCGGACGGCCCGCTCCGCCGCCGTGGCGTCGCGCTCCTCCACCACGCGCACAATTGCGCCATTATCCGCGCGGACGATGCGCCCATAGCCGCGGGGCTGGGAGAGCGTCGTCGTCAATACGGTGAACGTCGCCTTGGCCTGATGGTGGTGCGAGACCAGATGTCGGAGGGTCCCCTCGCCCAGGCAGGGCGTATCGCCGCTGACAATCAGCACCGTTCCAGGAAAATCCCCCAACGCGCGCCGGGCCTGTAAAACGGCATGGCCCGTACCCTGCTGCGGATCTTGAAGAATACACGTAACGTCGTATCGCGCCTCCGCCATGGCCGTTTCTACCGCCTCGGCTTGATGTCCAACAATGACGCAAATCTGCTCGCAGGACAAATGCGTGAGCAGGTCCAGCACATGGAACAGGATCGGTCGCCCCGCCACAGGGTGAAGCACCTTCGCCCGATCGGACTTCATCCGCGTGCCCCGGCCGGCGGCCAGGACGATGGCCGCCACTTTTACGGAAGGTTCGGTGTGCATATGCTGGGTCTGGAAGCGCCGTGGATCAGGACAGGCTGATCACACGCTACGGGTTTGAAGGTAGGGCAACCACCTGGATGAGCAAGCCAATACGGCGAATGGCCTCGGCAAAGGCGTTGGCCTCGACCGGCTTGGTGATGTAGACGCTGCACCCCAGGTCGTAACAAAGCGCAATCTCACGCGGGTTGTCGCTGGTCGTCAGTAAAATGACCGGGATGCCCTTCGCGGTAGGATCGCCCTTGATCTTGCGCAGAAACTCGATTCCGTCCATCCGCGGCATGTTGATGTCCAGGAGAATCACCAGCGCATGAGAACGCGGCTTGCCCGCGTAGCGGTTCTGGGCCCAGATGTAATCGCACGCCTCCTGACCATCGCGCGTTCGGATGATATTATTCACGATGCCAGAGCGCTTCAGGTTGCGCTCGATCAGCGTCGCATGGCCGTCGTCATCTTCCACCATCAGAATCGTTACCGGATCTACCTGCATTTCCCCCTCACTCACGTCTTTGTCCGACAAGCCCAATCTCCGCACGCTTGTTATTCTGATCTGAAATGACGGGCGCTCTGGGCCTCCGTGGACCTCCGCGCGAAGACTCCACGACTCCATTGGGAATGACAAACACAGGCCCCGAGCAACGGGGGCAATGGCAAGCGCCTCACGGCGTTTCGTATGCTTCCAGCCCGGCCAGATCGCCGGACGGCGGCTCATCGTCTTCCGTCACGCGTTGGATAGGCCAATCCACCCAGAACGTGCTGCCCACCCCCTCAGTGGAGTCTACGGTGATGGCGCCCTGGTGCCGTTCCACAATCCGCCGCACGATGGAAAGCCCAATGCCGACCCCCGCCACATGATGAGGATGCAACCGCTGGAAAACCCGGAATACCTTCTCCTGGAACTCCTTTGGGATGCCCAACCCATTGTCTTTTACGTAGAGGCGGTGGAAGCGCGCGTCATCTTGCGCCGACGCCACGCCGCCTTCTTGGCATCCGACTTCTACCACGCCGGGCTGACGCGGATCAAGATAGTTCACCGCGTTTGCGATCAGGTTTGCGAAGACCTGCTCCACGGCGTCGGGATCGCCCCAAAGGCGTGGCAGTGTGCCCATGTGAACCGTCGCCCCCCGCTCCGCAATGCTCAGATGCATGGCGTCAACGATCCGCTGGACGGTCGCCGTAAGGTCCACCTCCCGCCATCGGTACTTGACCGCCCCGGTGCGCGAGAGGCGCAGCAGACCGTCGGTCATGTCATTCATGCGCGCCACGGCCGTGTGAATAAAGCGCAGGGAGCCATCAATGCCGTCGTTGAGCAGCGCCAGCCCCGCCTGCCGCTCGGCATCGGGCATCGTGCCGCGTTGAAGCGCCCCACGCAGCGCGGCCCCCGCGTAGCCCAACTCCTTACTGAATCCCATCAGGTTAACCAGTGGGGAGCGCAGGTCGTGCGAGACACTGTAAACGAACATCTCGTTCTCCCGCGTTTTTTGGATCAGGCGTTTGTTGACGGCAGACATCTGCGCGTTGGCGGCCGCAACCTCGGCGCTCTTTTTGTCCAGTGCCCGCGTTCGGTCTTCGAGCGTGCCCATCATCGAGTTGAAAATCCGGGCCACGACCCCAGCCTCGGTCTCCGGCTCCACGATCGCCCGCCGCGTGAGGTCGTGGCTGCGCTCGATGTAACTCATGTCCTGCGCCAGATCGAGCCAAAGCGTCCGTGCGCCGTGCTCGGAGAGATTGAGCCCCTCCTCCTCATCCGCCGCACTCACCCGCAGTGGCGAGATGAAGCGGTCAAACCCCGCCACCAGCAGCCATTCGACCACAAACGTGAATACGAAACAGACGGCCACGCCGAGCGCCTGAACACCCACCTGCTGGATCCGGCTTCCCCCCACCAAAAACTCTTCTCTTGCGAAAAGACCGACGCACAAAACCCCCATGATCCCAGCACCCAGATGCACCGGAATGGCGCCGACGGCGTCGTCAATCCGCAGCCGATGGAGCAAGGCGTCCATCAGATTCATCGCCACGCCGCCCAGCACGCCAATGACCATCGCCGAGATCGGCGAGACGTAGGCGCAGGGGGCGGTGATGGCCACCAGGCCCGCCAGGGCGCCGTTGAGGACGGCTTCCACCTCCGGCTGCCCTTTGTAGAACCAGGCCCAGGCCATGCAGAACAACGCGCCGGTGCAGGCGGCAAGATTGGTGTTGATGATAATTGGGGCCACGCTGCGGTTCATGGCCAGCGTCGAGCCGCCGTTGAATCCGAACCAGCCGATCCACAGCAGAAAGACGCCCAGCGCCGCCATGGGGATGTCCGATCCCCAGATACGGTTGGTTGAGCCATCCGGGTTATAACGCCCCTTGCGCGGCCCCAGCACCGCCAAGCAGGCCAGCGTCGCCGTTCCGCCCACCATGTGCACGACGGAAGAGCCCGCGAAGTCTTTGTAGCCCATCGCGGCCAGCCACCCCTTCTGCGGGGCCAGATCGTATCCCCCGCCCCAAGCCCAGTGGCCGAAGACCGGGTAGAGGATCGCCGCGACCGTGAAGCTGACCCACATATAGCCCCGGTAGCGAATCCGTTCGGCGACCCCCCCCGCAACGATCGTGGAGGCCGTGCCGCAGAACATGTCCTGGAAAAACCAAAATGGGAAAATCCATCCTTCCGCGTCGCTCGCGATGTATTTGCTGAGGAAAAAGCCGTCGGTGCCGATCCAGCCGTTTGCGCTTGCGCCGAACATCAGCGCGAAGCCTACGGCAAAAAAGGCGACGCTGGAGATGAGAAAGTCGGTGACATTTTTGATGGCGACGTTGATGCTGTTTTTTTGGCGGACGAAGCCGGCCTCCAGACACATGAAGCCGGCTTGCATTAAAAAGACCAGAATGCCGCAGATCAGTGTCCAGGCTACGTCAATGGGGGGATGACGCATGCGTTTCCGCTCCGCGAGGCGCGTCCAGATGACGCCATGCTTCAGGCCGCGATGGGATAGGGCGCGCTCAAAAGGCGGGCGAGCGCCTCCGCAGGCATGGGGTGATCGAACAGATACCCCTGCGCGGCGTCGCATCCCAAAGACCGCAGGACGGCCATTTGGGGTTCGGTCTCCACGCACAGGGCGATGCACTTCGCCCGTAGTCCGTGGGCCATGGCGATCATGGCCCCGACCGTGTCTGCGGCGGCGGATGCGGCCCCACCGGTTCCCGCGCCGAGGTCACGGACAAAAGACGCATCCATCTTGAAGGCGTCAATTGCATGGGACTTGAAATGACGAAACGAGGTGTTTCCCGTTCCAAACTGGTCGAGCGCAATCCGCACGCCGAGCCGGCGCAAGCCGGCGCGCGTACCTTCCACTGCTTCATGGGTCTGCGCGAAAAGCGTCTCTGGAATCTCCATCTCCAGATTTTCCGCGCGCATATCCGCTTCTTGCAGGATTTGCGCAACCGTCTCGACCCAATCTCCGGCCGCAAACTGCCGGATGGAGACATTGACCGAAATCGGCACGGCGTTCAAACCGGCACGGCGCCAGGCGGTATGCTGCTGGGCGGCGCTGGAGAGCACCCGCTTCCCGATCGCAACGATCAGGCCCGTTTGCTCCGCGGCGGCCATAAAATGCGACGGCGTGACGATCCCCCGTTCTGGATGTCGCCACCGCGCCAGGGCCTCCACGCCGACGATGTGCCCGGTTTGCACGTCCACGCGGGGCTGGTAATAGACCAAAAAGGCATCTTCCTCCAACCCTCGCGCCAGGTGTTGCTCCATCTCTTGCTGGGCGACCAGCGTACTTTGCGCCTGCTCCCCATAAAAGGCGTATCGGTTTTTTCCAGACTGCTTGGCGCGATACATGGCCGCGTCGGCGTGCCGGAGCAGTGTGTCGGCGTCCAGACCGTCGGAGGGATAACGCGCGATACCGATACTCGCGGTGACGTGCAGCCCCACGCCCGCTTGTTCGTCCGATGGACCCAACGCCCCATGCCCCGCCGCCGCTTGTGGGTGCGTCGCACCCTGGAGATCGCCGTGCGCGGCGCGGAGAGGGAAGGGCCGGGAGAGCGCATCCAGGATTTTTTGGGTGACCGTGGCTGCGTCTCTCTCTCGCGTGACGTCGGGCAGGAGAACCGTGAATTCATCCCCCCCGAACCGACACACCGTATCGGTGGGACGCATCTCCAGGGTCAAGCGCTGGGACACGGCTTGCAGCAGGGCGTCGCCTTGTGTGTGTCCCAGCGTGTCGTTGATGACCTTGAAATGATCCAGATCCACGAAAAGAAGCGTCCCCCCCCGTAGTGTACGCGCCGCGGTCGCCAGGGCCTGCGTCATTCGGTCGAAGAAAAGCGTGCGATTGGGCAATTGCGTGAGCGCGTCGTAATAGGCCATCGCATGGAGACGTGCCTCCGCCTGCTTGCGCTCGGTAATGTCGCGTACCACCACGGTGAAGCACGCCTCATCCTCCACGCGGATCTCGGAGATGGCCGCCTCCGCGGGGAACGGCGTGCCATCGGCCCGCAAACAATGGGTCTCGTGCGCCTTGGCCGAGAGATGCAGGGTGTGGGCGGAGAGCCCGCCTGGCATAAAACGCGAGAGGACCTGCCCCCGTGCCTCGTCCTGTGCACAGCCAAAAACGGCCTCCGCCGCGGCGTTAAACAACGTGATCCGCTGATCGCCGTCCACGGCAAGAATGGGGTCCATCACCGAAAGAAGAATGGCCGACAGGCGCGCCTCGGAGTGCGCCAGGTCGCGCTTGGTTTGGACCTGCACCAGCACCCGCTCCACCGCGTCGGGGAGATACTCGAGGAAGTCTTGCGATTTGATAACGAAGTCAGAGACGCCCGCCCGCAAGGCACGCAAAATCAGCGACTCATCCTGGTAGCCGGTTGCGATGATGACGGGAAAGTCGCGCCCTGTCGCCCGGATCCTCTGATAGAGATCAAGCCCGGTCGTGCCGGGCAGTTGGTAGTCCAAGACCATGAGGTCTATCTTTTCGCGCGCGACGCACGCCAGGGCCTCTTGGACCGTACGGGCAACATGCACGCCGTAGCCCACCCGCCCGAGGTATACGGCCTCCAGGGTGGAGGTGGCCGGATCGTCCTCGACCACCAGAATTGTTTTATTTTTTACAGGTTGCACGACATCTTTCTCGAGTCGGCGATACCATTGTGGCTGCCGGGAATCGCGGTGGTCGCCAGGAACCCGCGCCAGGGTGCGGCACGCCTATCCATTCACCTTCCGAACCAGTATGCGCTCACTGAAATAGTCTATGATGTTTACTGCGGCGTATTTCTGCTCGATCCTAAAGAGGGCCGAAAGCGGCATCGAGAGGGCGTCGGCCAGAATGACCCGGTTGACCCCGCCATGCGCTACGATCGCAATTTCCTCTCCGGCGTGCCGCGACAAAATCGCCTCCAGCGTCGGGATCACCCGCTTCTGCACGTCCTGATAGGCCTCACCACCCTCGGGACGGCTCCCCGCAGGATCGGCCTGCCAGATCGCCCACGCCGCGGGATACAGCCGCGCGACCTCTTGCACGGTTCGCCCTTCCCAAACGCCAAAATGCTTCTCCCGCAACCCGGGCTCGGCCACGCACCGGACGGAGACGGCCCGGGCAATGGCCTCACCGCCGAAGATGCTGCGCCGGAGGGTGCTGGTGTAAACGGCGCGAATCGGCTCGCCCGCCAGTTGTTGCGCCACCGCTTCCAATTGGGCCCGGCCGCATGGGGTCAACTCCACGTCGGTGTGGCCGTTGAAACTTTTCTGATCGTGCGTGACCACCTCCCCGTGCCGCACCAGATAGAGGCGCGTGGGCCGGTCAGACGAGAGCGCGGGAAAACGAATCATGTAGGGGCATTCCCACGGGCCCAAGTGGGATACGCACTACACACGGCTACACACCGCGCGCAGCCGCCTTCACCACCGGTCCTTAAAAGACCAGGGCGAGAAGGGCAATATGGAGCGGGAGACGGGATTCGAACCCGCGACCAAGAGCTTGGGAAGCTCCTACGCTACCACTGCGCTACTCCCGCCCGCCGGACATGGTAGCGACTCACCCCAGTGATGTCAACCGCTTGTATCACGTGTCATGACTCTGTGGCCACGTCACACCTGTGATCACGTCACACCCGCGACTCGTTAGAAATGTCACGCCGTCACGCGACGGGTCGCGTGAGCATCAGGGCATCGAGGCCACTTCGGGTGGTTTCGCTAAACCCGACCTTCTTATAAAACTCCCGCTTATCCCGCGTCAGCAGATGAAACACGGGAACGCGCGCCAAGGCCGGATGTCCCAATAGCGCGGCCATCAGCTGCCGGCCCACCCCCCTGCCCCGGACATGGGGATGGACGATCACGTCGTAGATGGCCGCGCGAAACACAAAATCGCTCAGCACGCGGGCCATGGCCACCAGTCTCTCGCCATCCCACAGGCTCACCACAAGGCTCGCCCCCCGTAGCGCCTCCTCGGCGGCCCGTTCCGTGCGGTCTTTTGCCCACTCGGCGTGCCGGTAGAGTTCCAACACCGACGCAATAGGCAGGTCTTTACGGTCGCTGACGATATAGGGCATTTCCGCGATCTATGCCAGCGATCTATGCCAACGATCTATGCCAGCGGCCTAGCGGGGGGCGGGGCCCGGCGAAGGAGCGGCGGCCCCGGCGGGGGGGGCCATGGAGACGGGGGTGGACGATGCAGTGGGTGTTGCAGTTGCGCCTGCGCCTGCGGATGCCGGCGTGGGCGTGGGTTCCGGCGTGGGCGTGGGCGGAACGAGCAGGTCCAGCCGCCTTTTGGCGTCCATCCCCCAGGGAGATTTCTCGAACTCAGTCGAAACCTTTTTGAAGATGGCGATTGCCTCCGGTTTGTTTTCCATCTGCTCCAGGAGTCTCCCCAGTTCTAATCCGGCTTGGTCCGCTACCTTTGTCTTCGGAAGTTCATATGCCTTTCGCAGGGCCGCGAGCGCCGCGGCATTATCCCCCTTGATCTGTCGTAAAAAACCGAGTTTGAGATGGATCACGGCGGCCCAGTCCTTCTCGTTGGGGTACCGCTCTAGGAAGGTTTGGTACTGCTTCTCGGCCTTCTCGTACTCCTTCAGCGCGTAATAGACGTGTCCGCTGGTGTAAAGCGCCAGGGGCGCACTGGAACTGCCAGGGTATTTTTGCAAAAGCGTTTCGTAGAGCCGGACAGACTCCTTCAACCGCTCGGTCTTATCGGTGATCTCTGGTTTCTCCGGTGCGGGCTTCCCTTCTTCTTTGGGTTTCGGTAGCGGTGGCGGATCGTGAAAGAGATGCGAGGCCTCGGCCTCCAACGCCCAGGCCCGCTCTTCGGTCTGGTAGTTGGAATACCAAGCGAACGCGAGGATCAGCCCCACGAGCACCAGCGCGCCTGCCCCTCCCCAGATCCACTGCGGATGCGCGCGGATCTGCTCAATCCAGCCCTCCGACTGGACGACGAGGGCGGGCGTTTCTTCTTTTTGTTTGGGTAGACGGATTTTATAAGGCATCGTTGGTCTTCGGCGTCGGAGACGTGCGCGCGTTGTATTGGTTCATGGCCGCAGCGAGGCGACCTTCCAAGAGGAGCAAAATGGCGTCCCGCCCCTGCTCCACGCCGGTTTGGACCCGGCGCAGTGCCTCTTGGCGAAACGGTGAGAGGACATAATCAACGGTATCCTGTTCTGGATCGCGCCCAATGCCGATACGAACGCGAAGGAACGCCTCCGACCCAAGCGTTTCAATGAGAGAGGTGACACCCCGGTGTCCACCCGACCGGCCGGTGACCTTAATCCGAAGGTGGCCCTGAGGAATGTCCAGGTCGTCGTGCACGGCGACCAGATCGGCCAGGGCGACCCCATGACGCCGCATCAGCGCGCCCACCGCCCGACCGCTCCGGTTCATGTACGTCTGCGGTTTGGCAATCAGCACGTCATGCCCGCCGATCCGCCCCAGTCCAACGAGGGCCTCATCACGCCGATCCACACAGGCAACCCCATGCTGCTTGGCAAAGGCATCCACCACCCAAAAACCGACATTGTGTTTGGTCGCCTCGTACTCCCGTCCTGGATTACCCAGCCCAACGACGAGTTTCACGTGGCCTTCACTCCGAACCGGCGGAGGGCGCGCGGGCCACGCGCGTCACCTCTATAACGCGGACGGAAATTGAACGCCGGCACCCCTCTCACTTGTCGCCCGCGCGGGCAAGCGGCCTTGCGGCACGCGCGGCCCTATTTTTTGGCCTTCTCTTCTTTCTTGGGTTCGGCCTTTCCCTTCGCCTCGGCCTTCCCCTTTACCGCAGTTTCTTCCTCGGGTGCCTTGGCGCTAAGCACCTCCGGTTCGGCCCCCTCCTTGGGCGCCGTGGTCAGAAGGGCTTGGAGTTTCTCCTCGGAGATGGCGGACATGACGGCAACCACGGACTGTCCCGGATCATCCAATAACGCGATCTCCGCTTCCACCTGCAGGTCTTTGATATGAATCGCCTGGTTGATTTTGAGGGCGGAGACGTCCACCGTGATGCGGTCCGGAATCCGCGCGGGCAGACAACGCAGATGTACTTCGCGGAGCGTCACCTGGAGAATACCGCCATCCTTCACGCCGACGGCCGTCCCCACCACCTCAACGGGCACCTTCACATCCAGCGGTTTGTCCATCGCAATTTCAAATAAGTCGGCGTGAAGAATCGCGCCGGTGATCGGGTCGCGCTGATGGTCGCGCAAAATCGCGACGCGCGGCCCCTCCGCCAACTTGAGGGTAATCAGCGTATTCTCTCCAGACACCGAGCAGAGCGCCTTTTTGATCTCTTTGGGATCGAGGGTCAGCGGCGTCGCCTTACCCGCGCCGTAGAGTACCGAGGGAATCCGTCCACGCATCCGCAGCTGTCGGGCCACCCCCTTGCCCACACCCACGCGAACCTCACCCTCCATTTCCACTGTCTGCATCACGACCTCCTTGAACAAGAACCTCTCAGTAAAAAAGCGAGCTCACCGACCCTTCCCCGTGTATGCGCCGAATCGCCTCGCCCAGCAACGGCCCGACCGAAAGCGTGGTCAGATTTTTGACCCCCTTCCCGTGGAGCGGGATGGTATTTGTTACGACAATTTCATCAATGGGCGCATCGTTGAGACGTTGCACCGCCTCCCCGGAAAACACCGGGTGGGTGCACCCGATTATCACGCGCCGCGCCCCGCTGTGTTTGACCGCATCCGCAGCCTGGGTGATCGTCCCGGCGGTATCCACCATATCATCCAAAATGAGGGCGTCTCGCCCCGCCACCTCGCCGACGAGGTTCATGGTTTTAGTGCGATTGGGGCCCTCGCGCCGCTTATCAATGATTGCCAGCGAGGCATCAAGCCGCTTGGCGAAGGCCCGCGCCCGCTCCACCCCACCCGCGTCCGGCGAGACGACCACCAAGTTTTTGAGTGCCTGCTTTTTAAAGTGGTCGAGCAAGACCGGCGCGGCATAAAGATGATCCACCGGAATGTTGAAAAAGCCCTGGATTTGCCCCGCGTGCAGATCGAGCGTCATCACCCGATTCGCCCCCGCCGTCACAATGAGATCGGCGACCAGCTTCGCGGTAATCGGAACGCGTGGCTGGTCTTTCCGGTCTTGCCGTGCATAACCGTAATAGGGCAGCACCGCGGTAATCTCCTTGGCCGAGGCGCGCTTGAGGGCGTCAATGATGATCAGGAGCTCCATGATATGGGTATTGACAGGCCGACAGAGCGACTGCACGACAAAGACCGCGTGCCCGCGCACGCTCTCCTCGATCTTGACGAAAATCTCCTCGTCGCTGAACGTGGAGATGACCGCCTTTCCGACGGATAGGTCGAGGTAGCCGCAGACCTCCTCCGCAAGGGCGGGATTGGCGTTGCCACTGAAGATTTTAAGGCGATCAGGTGTCATTGGACGCCCCTTCATTTTTGCCCGCCCGAGCGAGACAGGAACGCAAACCTTACAAACTGGCCGCCCTGATCGGCATCGGGAAGACCCCCAACCCAATTTTTAGGGGCGGATTATACATGGTCAATACAGACAAAGCCAAGTCCAGGCATCCGCTACGTACATGCTGACATTGTCATAGGGGCCTGCCGCACAAATCGTCGCCAGTCGTTTCCAGGACGCCCCCAACCCCTCCCGACCCTGTGATCGTCGCTCCTGGGGTATCCTCTGGGGCATCCCGAGAGGTCGTTTTTTCGGCACAGGGCTTCTCGGATGGGCGCAACTCGGATGGGCGCAAATGGATTCGTGCAACAGGCTCATACGTGCAACAGGCTCATAACAGGCTCATAACAGACTCATGGGGGCACGGCAAGCGGATACGTGTCCTTGACTTGGGGAGGGAGGGGATGGTAGAAGAACCCTTCGCGTTTTTGTGGATCGTCTCGTGTCTTTCTCTGGCGTGTCTGTCTTGCTTGGCGCTTCGTGCTTGGGCGCTTCGTGGGTGC
>Ga0247727_10015554_pt1 | contig 12459 bp, 7 predicted proteins | sample WisWelCaveWW1625_FD_202498 | JGI IMG/M metagenome (GOLD analysis project Ga0247727, IMG submission 202498) | Biofilm microbial communities from Wishing Well Cave, Virginia, United States - WW16-25 | ecosystem: Environmental > Aquatic > Deep subsurface > Groundwater > Cave microbial mat | place... | reverse complement strand
CCTGATGTCCTTGCGATGGCAGCAGGTCCTCTGAAGGATGCGGCGATTGAAGCGGCCAAAACGGAAATGGCATCACGACTGTTGATCGCTTCGCTGATGAATGCACCGGCGGCGATTGTCTTTTCAAAGATCCTGATTCCCGAAACCAATCCGGAAGCCATCAATGCAGATCTTCGTGTTTCCAATGAAAGCATCGGAGCAAATTTCATAGATGCACTCGCAAACGGAACCACAGAAGGGCTGAAGCTTGCGATGAATGTCGCCGCCATGTTATTGACTTTCATTGCAATTATATATATGCTCAATGCATTCATGTCGGGAGTCATCGGGGATTGGACCTACGGAGGCGATATCACTCTCAACGAATGGGTAACATGCTCAACATCAGGCAGATTTGACGGATTTTCACTTCAATACCTGCTGGGCCAAATGTTCCGCCTCGTGGCATTTGCGATGGGGGTGGAGTGGGTAGACACTCTGGTCGTCGGCAGCCTCCTGGGTACCAAAACAATTGTCAATGAATTTGTTGCCTATTCCGATCTGTCGAGGATGCCCTTGTCCCTGATGAGTGAGCATTCACGCGTAATCACGACGTTCGCTTTGTGCGGATTCGCAAACTTCTCTTCTATTGCGATTCAGATCGGAGGGATCGGCGGTCTTGCTCCGGAAAAGCGCCCCGAGATTTCGAAACTCGGTCTTCTCGCCGTACTTGGCGGTACCCTGGCTACTTTTATGTCGGGAACGATCGCGGGATCATTGTACTGAACGTCGTCTCTTACCCCTTACCCCTTACCGCTTACCGCTTACCCCTTACCCCAGGTCCTCGTACTAACATCCCTCCACACATTTCCCCGTTTTGTCAATCTTGAAAAACTTTCCGCCTTTGCTGACTTCTGCCTTGCCGCCGGCAAACGGGGCCGCCTGCTCATACATATAGTTGATGATCATGTCACCTTTGGCGTCTATGTATCCGTATAATTTTCCTTTCTGAACTTTGGCCAGGGATTCGGTAAACGGAAAAGCGTTTTCATAACGAATCGGAATGACAACAGCGCCGGTCTTATCAATGAATCCCTTTTTGCCGTCTTTCTCCACCACTGCGAATCCTTCCTGGAATTCATTGATGTACGCGTATTCAATCGGGACAACCAGTTTCCCCGTCAGGTCAAGCAGGCCCTGGTTGTTTCCGTTGATGGCAACCAGCATTTCCGTTCCGTGTTCCCACAATTGCTCGTATTCCGGTGCTATCACAGTCTTTCCATCTTTGTCAAGCAAACCGAACAGTTGGCCTTTCCTTACTTTGTAATAATTGCTTCCGAATATTTCCTGCCAGTCATCATATAAGAATTCGACGATTACTTTATTGGAGGCATCAATAATTCCCCAGAGACCTTTCTTCACCCAGGCCTTTCCATTCATGAAAATTCCTAATTTTTCATATTCGGCCGGCACTATCATTTCCCCCTTCGCGTTGATGAATCCGCCTTTGCCATTCATCTGAATTCCTGCAAGCCCTTCAGAAAAAGGAAGTCCTTCTTCATAAGTAGCGGGAATGACGACTTTTGATGTGTCGGCAGACAATCGGTAACCGATTTTTCCGCCGGCACCCATAAAAGGTTGCAATTCTTTGTCAGGATCGGTGATCTCTGTTGCACTTCCTCCTTCGCCGGTTTTGTCTTCGCCGGTTCCATCCCCGGAGCCGCAGGAAAACAGGAACATGCAAAATGAGATTGTCAATACATGAATAAATTTGTTTTTCATTTTTGTTGAGCTTTTCGGCGCTTGAATATAGGGGATTCACTTTGAATTCCGCAAATGCAAATTCAGGAATTCGATCGCTTTTGTATAGGCATCGGCACGGGTTTTCTTTGTGGGAAAATTCCTGGAGCCATTCGGAAGCACTTTGTATTCTACAGGCACATCCCGTGACCTGAGGTTGTGAACCATACGGTCGGCATCGGCTTGCAACACCCTGCTGTCCAGCGATCCCTGAACCAGCATGACCGGCCGGGCGATCTTCTCCGCCTGGAATAACGGCGAAACAGCTCGCAGGGCTTCGCCATCAACCGCGGGATCACCAAATTCGGAAATCAGCGATGCCCGGATTGCCACCAACTGGGGGGGGATAGAATTCAAGGTCGAAATCCAGTCCAGGTCTCCAAAGAAATCTATGCCGGCGCTGAACGGATTGTTTTCGTTCGCCAGCCCCATCAATGCAAGATATCCACCATAACCGCTGCCGGCAATTGCAATCTTTTTCGCATCGCCTGATTTCAGAAGGGCGGAGGCAATATCAAAGCAGTCTCCGATATCCGCAATGCCGTGTTGCCGGTCGTCCAGCGTCTGGAAACGTTTGCCCATTCCCTGGCTGCCGCGGTAATTCACATCCCATACATCAAATCCATTCAACGAAAGCGTTTGGACGAAGGGATCATAAGCGGATCGGACCCGTCCATGCGGACCGTCATGAGCCAGAATTACGGCGTGGCCGGTACCGGTTCCGCCGGCAGGCGGATAATGAAGGGATGCAATTTGTTCACCGTCGTCTGCCGCTGTCCATCGGATTTCCGGGACCGAAAGTTCACTCCGGTCCATGGAATGGGAGAGTGGATTTGTCAACCTCTTCAATTTTCTTGTATTGATTTCAAAGCAATATATGGAAGCCGGTTCTCCCGGTTCAGCAAGATAAAAACCCATGTAATTCCCGGCGCGTGAAAACCGGATCAGGTTGATTTCACCCGCCGGAAGCCCGGGAATTGGAATCTCCTCGCTTTTGCGGAGATCCAAGAGAACGATTCGGATTCCCGCAATAGATTCATAACCTGTCACTAAGTAATTTCCATCAAGGGAAAAGTAGGAATAGACGATGTCTTCCTTTTCAGAAGCCAGAACTTCTGTTATACTTCCGTTTGAGAGATTCAGGGAAACGAGGTGGGTTCGGTCTGATTTTTCGTTTGTCAGCAAATACAAGGAGCGTGAATCCGGCGCAAATGTGGCAGCTTGCCAGGAATCCCCGGCAGAATCTCCTGCAATCTTCCTTGAAGATTTAGCAATCAGATCAACGAGAAAAATTTCCGATGAACTGAGGGAATGTCGTTTGCTTACAGCGAGAAAGCGGTTGTCGTTGGAGATGGTATTGATTTCAAATGCCCGGTTATTCTCGAACACCATTACAGCCTGTAAATCACTGAGATTCAGCCGGTAAAGATCGAAATGTTTCTGATCGCGTTGGTTGTTGAGAAAGTAAAAACTCAAGTGGTCCCATGACCATCCGAGAAATTGGGAAACCGATCCGATAAATGGCGTAAGGTCATGGGTGTTGGCCAGGAGATCCAGCATGTATATATGCGGATTGCCATCCTGCTCATGGTTGGAAAGATACAGGATTCGGTTGTCTTCAGGAAAAAAACTCAGCGCCATCAGATTTTGATATCGTGTAGCCGTCAATTCATAAGTTGTGTCTTCCGAGGTGGAAACTGCATATAAATTGAACAAGCCGCTCCGGTCACCGGCAAACAGAATCTTCTTTTCATCTTTCGAAAAGGATAGTCCTGCCTGAGTCTCGAAATCCAGAAGCTGTTCCGGAGAGTAAATCGCTTTCGGATATTCCATGGAGTCCTTGTCATCGCTGCAGGAAAAGAGGAAACAGAGAAAGAGGACAGAAAGAATCCCGGACCTTGGATTCCTCATTTATTTCAGATACTGATCGAGCCATTCAAAAAACACGCGGTGCCAGAGGACACCATTCTGCGGACTCTGGACCCAATGTCCCTCGCCCGGGAAGTACAGGAACCGGGATGGAATTCCACGCAATTGTGCCGAATTGAAAGCCTCCATTCCCTGCGTAACCGGCACGCGGTAATCTTTCTGCCCGTGGATAACAAGGATTGGCGTATCCCACTTGCCGATGAACATGTGCGGTGAGAATTTGTTGTAGCTGACCGGTCGTGGATTGTCCCAGGGGGCGCCTTTCAGATCCCAGTTGGCGAAAAACATTTCTTCGGTGGAGCCATACCAGCTATCCAGGTTGTACAATCCGCAGTGTGCGATAAATGCCTTGAACCGCTTTTCGTGATTGCCAGCCAGGTAGTATGCCGAATATCCGCCGTAGGATGCGCCGACGCAACCAATGGCTGCTTTGTCAATATATGGGAATTTTGAGATTGCGTCCACCGCGCTCAGGTAATCCTTCATGTTCTGCCCCCCCCAGTCACCGCTGATCTGGTCATTCCATTCCTGCCCGAAAGAAGGAAGGCCGCGCCGGTTGGGTGCGATCACGATGTACCCTTCGGCGGCCATGAGCTGAAAATTCCAACGGTAGGAGAAAAACTGGCTGACGACACTTTGCGGACCCCCCTGGCAATACAGCAAGGAAGGGTATTTGTGATCGGGGTTGAATTCCGGCGGATAGATTACCCATACCAGCATATCTTTTCCATCTGTGGTCTTCACCATTTCTTTGCTTACCTGTCCGAGCGCGATTGAGTTGATCAGTTTGTCATTCACCTTCGTCAGGGCTTTTTCAGCTCCGTTTGCGGGATCAATGATGAACAATTCGTATGGCATGGACATGGAACATTTTCTCCCAACCATGCGGTCTCCTGCCTGTTGGATGGAACCGTAATCGTGAATTCCGTTGGTGATTTGCCTGATTTTATTCGAGCTGATTTCAAGTTCATAGCCCTGAATTGTGGCCTGCACCGCAGAAATGAAATGGAGTTTTGTTCCATCGGCGCTGAACGAGACATGATCCGCCGACTGATCCCATCCTGCCGTCAGCTCACTTTTTTCACCCGAAGTCAGGTCACAAATGAAAATCCTGTGACGGTCTGATTCAAATACGGCTCTAGCCATACTGATCCAGGCGAGTCTCTTTCCGTCAGGCGAGTAAACCGGTTCCAGGTCATAACCCGGCATGCCGTCGCTCAGGTTGGAAGTAACTTCTGTCGCCAGGTTATATATATATATATCGCTGTTGGTTGATTCTGCGAATTCCTTTCCGGATAATTTCTTGCAGGTATATGCGATTGCGCTTTCATCCGGATTCCAGGCGATTTGCTCGGAACCGCCTGATGGATTCAGCGGCGAATCATAGGGATCCGAGTTCATGATGTCAACGGGCTCTCCCGTAACTGATCCGTCCACGTAAGCCATATAAAAAACATGACTGTAACTGTAATCGTGCCACGAATCCCAATGCCGGTACATCAGGTTGTCAATGATCCGGGCATCTGCTTTTGGCAAATCCGGGTACATTTCCTGAACCGTTCTGTCCAGCTTGACATCCCGTGTAAATGAAATAAAATTGCCTTTGGGTGAATATGAAAAATTCCCGATTCCCCCTTCTACATTGGTTACCTGTCGCAAATCACTGCCATCGGCCATGATTTCCCACAATTGCACGGATCCGCTTTTGCTGCTCAGGAACCCGATTCGTTTTCCATCCTGACGCCAGCGGGCGTTGTACTCAGATCCCGGCAGAGAGGTGACCTGCCTTCCTCTTGCTCCTTCGCCGAGATTCGCACGATCTGCAACAGAAAGGGGGATCACATACAAATCGCGGTTTCCTTTGTTCGAATCCAGATTGTATTCCGTGATACCATACAAAACGCTTTTTCCGTCGGGCGAAACCAATTCGTCGCTGACTCTGCCAAATTGCCACAGCAATTCAGGAGTGAGGCGATTCTGCCCAACTGCAGGTGAAATTGAAATGCAAAACCACAATGCCAGGAGTTTACTATTCTTCATAGGGATCTTTATCGGCGTCAAAATTACTTGAAATTTGGAGGAATGCGACTTGATCACAGGAAAGCATCTATAATTGCATAACGGAACGAAAGAAATCATACAAGCTTGACATGCAATGGCAAATACCGGCAAAAAGCCATATCTGAGCATTGTCGTAGCAGGTAGAAATGACAATTACGGGGGAGATTTTAACCTGAGGTTACAGCGTTCGAGCAGAGGCCTGTCGCAGTTGTGCAAAGAAAATTCCCTGCCGGCCGAACTGATTGTCGTCAATTACAATCCGGTTTCCGGAAATGAAAGCCTGCAATCGGCGATTTCCTGGCCGGAACCGAATCCGTATTTCCGTTTGCGGATCATCACGGTTCCGGAATCAATTCACCAGCGATTCCACAAGCCCGAAATCCGAAAACCGGTTCCGCTGTATGAATACATTGCAAAGAACACAGGGATCCGGAGAGCTGAAGGCGAGTTCATCCTGTCTGCGAATCCAGACATCATTTTTCATCCGCGGATCATCCGGTTTATCGCTTCCGGAAAATTGCAGAAGGACACATATTACCGGGTTGATCGCTGCGATTTCCATGGATTCGACTGGAAGGAAGAAGACGGGACGTCAGAAATTCTGAATCAAATCAGAAAAAATATATTTCGTGTATTTCTCAGGCAATACAGATATGAGCTTGATCCGGGTTCATGGAATATGTTTTCTCTTTTGATGCTTCGGATCCGGAACCGGCTGCGGATTCGCCGCGACATATGGATCCGTCAGCATGAAAAGCTGGCCAACCGATACGGATGGGATATCATTTACGACGATATCACACTGTATCATCATACGCATTGCAGCGGCGATTTCATGCTGATGCATCGCGATCATTGGGCTGCACTTCAGAGTCATCCGGAGAATACATATCTTTCTTTGCATACCGATTCCATTTTTGTCATCATGGTGGCCAGTCATGGCCTCAAAGAACATGTATTCCGCTGGCCTGTTTATCACCAGGATCATGGCAGGCGCTACGACGCCGCAGCAGAATCAGACAATCCGGATTTCCGGAAAATGTTCCGGCAGTTGATTGATGACGGAGGGATTATGAAGCAAAACGGAAGGCCGATCATCTACAACGAAGAAGAATGGGGTTGCCGGGATGACAGGTTGGAGGAATGGGAAATGTGAAGGAAGGCGGAGGATGCTGTTATCAGATGGAAATCAAAAGCCTAACGCAATATGGTAATATCTCCGTTGATTGAATATCTATTTTCCTCTTCCTGAAACCGGTACATCAGAACGAATACATATACGCCTTCCGGCAGACCCTTACCCTGAAATTCCGCATTCCACCTGTCATTCGCATCGAGCGTCTGGTACACAAGCATTCCCCATCGGTCAAAGATCTTCAAATCATATTCGGAAAAACTACAGGTATAAACCAGATCAAATTCATCGTTCAGTCCGTCGCCATCAGGCGTAAATGCATCCGGAATGAAAAGTTTGCAATCGCAGTTTTTGAATTCGACCAGAATGGAATCTGAACGTTTCCCGCAATGATTTGTGACATCAACCCAAATGAGGTCAGTTCTGCTGACGGTAAAATCCGAGCCGGTGAAGCTGTTGTGCCAGGAATATGTTGCGCCGGGATTCCCGGCCTGAAGGATCAGCACATCACCATCGCACATGAGAGTATCATTACTGAGATTGACATCCGGCAAAGGATCCTCTTCGATGAAAATCGTATCCGAGACCATTCCGCATGTATCGGTTAAAGTCACCCAATAGGTGCCTGCTATCCGAATCAACAAGGTAGAAGCGATGGAATTGTCGCTCCATAAATAAGACGAATTTCCCCAGCTGGCATTCAATGAAATAGAGTCGCCTTCACAAAGCAGGCGATCTGCCCCCAGGTCCGCTTGCGGAGGCTGAATTACATTCAAAACGGTTGTATCGGAAACTGATCCACAACCATTGGAGACTGTTACTGAATAGTTGCCGGATGCAAATGCCGTAAAAGTCGGACCATTTGAATTGTCTTGCCATGAATATGTGGCGCCGGGATAAGCCGCTGAATATTCAACCGTATTTCCTGCGCAGATGTTCGAGTCATTTCCGATACTTACTGCCGGCGGACCCATGTAGTTGATGATGATCTTGTCGCCTGCAACACCGCAAGAGTTGAATACGTCAACGGAAAACGTCCCGGGTTGAAAAACATTGAATAAAGAATTGATCGAACTATCCTGCCAAAGGCAGGTCGCTCCCGGAAAGGAAGCATTCAATATCAATATGTCTCCTGTGCACAAAATCGTGTCATTTCCCAGATTCACTGTTGGAAATGGGATGACGGTGATGTTGATTGAGTCGGTTTCCTGGCATCCGTATGCATCGGTAACATTTACCCAAAATAATCCCGGTTGAAAGACTTCCACCGAAGCGGTGTTTAAATTGTTTTGCCAGAGATAGATTGAATTTGCATGACTCGCATTCAGAATGATGGTGTCGCCGCTGCAGATTGAGGTGTCGTTTCCCAGGTTTATGACAAGAGGGATCGCAAAGCTGATGACAATCGTATCTGCGGGGCCGAAACAGGAGTTGCTGACAGTCACATGATACGTTCCGGCAGACTTCACAAGGAACGTGGAATCCGTTGAATTGTCTTGCCATAACCAAGTTACGTTTGGCTGTGTAGCGTCAAGCAGCAATGAATCACCGGCACAGAGAGTTGTGTCATTGCCCAGGTTCAGAACCGGAAGATTCACAATAATAACATTCAATGAATCTGAGTGGAACCCGCAGGAATCAGCGATTGTGACATAGTATAAGCCAGATTGCTTAACGACATAGATGGAATCGGTCGAATTGTCCTGCCAGACATAAGTGGCATTGGGTTGAGAAACATTTAATATCATGGAATCGCCGGCACACAGGGACGAATCGGGGCCGAGATTCAATGAATTCGTCGCGCATGTATCGAAAGAGAAATGATCTACCTGCACCCAATGCATAAGGGCACCTTGCTGACGAATGACAATCCAATGGCCGTTGCTGGGTGCGATGAATGAGAAATTCCTTGGAGTCCATATCGAATTCACCGCGCCTGCGGGTGTCGTGTAGATCAATGTCCCGAATGCATTGTTGACAGCAGACAAACCAACTTCGATCGGACTCGAAACAAAGTTGAACCAGGCCATATCGTAAAATGTTATAGTATAAGAATTGCCAGGGACCAGAGCTGTTGTCAACTGCATCGCGAGCATATCAGTGCCGCCACCAGTGAGCGCAACGTGCCATTGTCCGTTTTGCGGACCAGCACCGTAGGTGGAGGAAGTGATGATATCGAGGTTGGGGAAACTGCCGAAACCGTTGGAATTGTTCATGAATCCATTGAATGCGGGATTTGAGAGGTTGATCTGATCTACCAAAGCGGTATTGTTTTCGAAATCTCCGTTGATGAAATTCTGAGCGAATACCGGATTCAGGCGAATAATCAGCAATAAAAATGGCAATCCGAATCGTCCCAGTGTAAACATGATGCCGGAATGAATTCCGCGTTTACAATATACGAATGGGAGTGATATTTTGAGAATGTTGCATATCCATTCACAGCATGATCGAGTCCTTCTCCGTAATGAGTGATTATCTTTATTCCTTGAATCCCCCGCTTTCCATCGTCGTCGCCTCCCGCAATGACAATCACGGCGGCAATATCCTCGATAGGATGCGCCTGTTCGTGGACGGTCTGCTCACGCAAACCCGGCGTTTTCGACTGCACGCAGAATTAATATTCGTTGAATGGAATCCGCCCCGGGACCGGCTACCACTTGCCGACATACTTCCAGCACCATCCTCAGGTGATGTGTTGGAAATCCGGTTTGTCCGGGTACCGGAAGAAATCCACAATTCCTTTGGGAGGGGGCGGGAAATTCCTCTATACCAGATGATTGCCAAGAATGTGGGAATCCGCCGGGCCAAAGGCGAATTCATTCTATGCACAAATATTGATCTGTTGTTTTCCGATGAATTGTTCGCGTTTCTGGCAAAGGGAGAATTGGATGCTGATGTTTTCTATCGTTGCAACCGGGTGGATGTTCCCTCCGCGATTTTACCGGAATGGACCTGGGAACAGAAGATGGCATTTTGCCGGAAGAATGAAAGGAAACGGCTTGGGAAAGATTCCCTGCACAGAAATTTGTTTGGAATGAAACCCTGGATTTACGATTATCCGGTATTTTCCCGCAGCCTCAATTTTGCCATGAAGCATGTAAGAAAATGGATGCAGAATCCGGTGAAACGACGGTTGCTTGATCTCGATACGAATGCCTGCGGGGATTTCACGCTTATGTCCCGAAAAGCATGGATGGATATTGGCGGGTATGTGGAATTGGATTTGTATTCGATTCATATTGATTCTCTTGCACTTGTTGCCGCGGCAGCGCTCGGGTACAGGCAGGAAATTCTGTCACGGGAAAAATGTACCTACCACATGGATCATCCTGCCGGATGGGAAAGCATGACGCCGCTGGAAAAGGTCAGATTCCTGAGTCGTCGTCCCGGACTTGGTTACGATATTGTCTGGGAAGTTGGAATGCAGGTTCTGAATTCGGGAGAAAAATTCCAACTCAACGGAGAAAATTGGGGATTTGCGGATCTTACATTTGAGGAATGGAAACGATAGGGATCATTGGGATGGGAAAACTCGGGCTTTGCCTGGCAATCAACCTGGAAAGGGCTGGTTTTTCTGTTGCCGGGGCGGAATCCGATGGCGATCGCCGCAATGCAATCCGGCAACGGTCTGTCCGAAGCCGTGAAAAGGGATTGAAAGAGGAATTGAAAGCATGCCGTAATCTTGAAGTCTATTCTGGTATCGCGGAAGTTTTGGCGTCGGATGCAAAAGTTGTTTTCGTTTGTGTACAGACGCCGTCTGTGGAAGGGGGGGGCTATGATCACGGCCGGATTGTTGAGTTGCTGGAGGAGTTTGCATCTGTGGGCCGTTCAATTGTACTGAGGGACCTTGTGATTGTGTCCACTACGATGCCGGGATGTTGTGAGGCCATGGCAGAAAAGCTGTTGTCATTGAACTGGAATGTCTTGTATAATCCTGAGTTTATTTCGCAGGGCAACATACTTGAAGAGCAACGGAATCCTCAGCAGATTCTGATTGGTTGTGCAAGCAAAGAGAAGGGAGAACGCTTGCTGTCAATATGGAAAAAGACGATCACGAATCAGCCGGAGATTCATTTTCTCAGCTTCACCGAAGCGGAAATTGCAAAGATTGCAACGAATTGTTTTTTGACGATGAAGATTTCATTCGCCAATGCGATCGGTGATCTCGCGAAAATGTCCGGAGCGGAACCGGGAAAAGTGCTGGAAGCCATTGGCGCCGATTCAAGAATCGGAAATTTATTTCTGAAATACGGTTTCGGTTTCGGGGGACCCTGCCTGCCGCGTGACAACCAGGCTTTGCTGAAATATGCCGCCGGACTTGGAATGACATTGTTGCTTTCAGATGCGGCGGTAAAGGAGAATCAAAATCACCTGGAGTGGCAATTCCGGGAAATGTGCGTGCAACATCCCAATGGCAACGTGATCGAATTTGATTCTATTACATATAAACCAGGCACGGGAATCACGGAAGAATCACAGCAACTGGCGCTTGCTCTTATGCTTGCAAATTCCGGGCGGAAAGTCCTGATACAGGAAAGTGAAGAGGTAATTGCCGGACTGCAGAGGGATTTCGCGGATTTGTTTCAATACAAAATCCGCGATGCTGAGTGATCCGCGACCGAAATGGTTTCGCCGGAATCCACGTCTGACAATTTTCATCTTTTCTGACCTGATCTGTATTCTCATCCTGCTGTTTGCAGAAATTTTTCTTCGTTTGAACGGTACGATTCCGGGAAAATATGGAGAAAATATCCATTGGACCGCGGTTGACAGCCTTATCGTTCGTAACGACTATGAGGCCGATGGCAATGGGATCATGCATGTATCCGATGCAAAAGTGAAATGGCTGCATCGCTGGCTGGATACAACTGCATGGCCGGCGGATACGCATCATCTCAATAAGCTTGGCCTGGAATTTACGCTTTGGCAACTGGCATTGGATGCCGCCTTTGAGAACCGCAATTCCGGAAATGATCACTACAATGGATTGAATTCCAATGGATTCCGTAGTCCGGAATTTGCCAGGACCGATTCCGGCAAACCAACAATCCTGTTGCTTGGTGATTCCTTCACCTGGGGGCTCAGCGCCAAACCGCTATCGAATTCATTTGCAGATCTGCTTCTCAAAAATGGTTTTTTGATATACAATGCCGGAATCGTCGGCGCCGATCCGGTGCAATACCTGCGGATTGCTGAGTGGTTGGTCCCCTTGCTTCAACCTGAACTCATAGTCTTAAACTACTTTATGGGAAATGATGACCTCCATACTTTCAGGGAAGAGGCTCCCTTCAAAACCCACTACCACGTGACGAATGCGGGTTGGCTATGGGCCTATTCACGCGGATTTTATATGGACGCGAATAGCGCATATGATTATATTGCGGGGCAGGTTGTGATTCCGGACCAGGATGAAAATGCCGGGAACCGGTTTCTGGCATCCACGGCATTGGGCACCAGGTTGTATGCTGTTCTCGTGAACTGGGAATTGATCCGGAATCCGCTTCATCGGATTCGACCGGAAGATGCGGGCAGGGATACCTTTCGATATCATG
>Ga0247727_10015553_pt1 | contig 12459 bp, 14 predicted proteins | sample WisWelCaveWW1625_FD_202498 | JGI IMG/M metagenome (GOLD analysis project Ga0247727, IMG submission 202498) | Biofilm microbial communities from Wishing Well Cave, Virginia, United States - WW16-25 | ecosystem: Environmental > Aquatic > Deep subsurface > Groundwater > Cave microbial mat | place... | reverse complement strand
TTCAGATGATGGGCTTACCTGGACGTTCAAGATCCGTAGCGGCATCAATTTTCATGACGGACAGCCCATGACGGCAAACGATGTGGCTTTTTCAGTCAACCTATATAAAAACAATGGCGACTATATTTACCTAAATGCATACACTGCCAACTTTGACACGGTTGAAGCCACAGACGATAGCACGGTCGTTATTACCTTGACCGACGCCGTGCCGAATATGGATTACCTGCTTTCCTATCTATACATTGTGCCAGAACATGTCTGGAAGGATTTCGCGGAAGCCCCTGCATCCGTTGAATTTGAAAACCTGGAAATGATCGGCACTGGACCGTTTAAGGTGGTGGAATACAGCCCGAATGAGTTTGTGCGCCTTGGGGCAAATAAAGATCATTTTGGCAACCCGCCTAAGATCGATGAGGTCATCTTCCAAACATTTGAGAGCAATGACGTTTTGGTGCAGTCGCTCACAAGCGGGCAGGTGGATATAATCACCGAAATGCCTGCTACAGCCGTGGAAACTCTAAAAGGTGACGCCAACATTGAGGTGGTAACTGGCGCGCCGTTCGCTCCGGCTGTTTCCGACATCATCTTTAACCAGGCAGACCCGGAAAATTGCCCAACTGATGCCGGCGGGGTTTGTACCGGTCATCCTGCCCTGCGCGACAGAAATGTGCGCCTTGCGCTCGCTCATGCCACAGACAAACAAAAATTGATCGATGTTGTCCTGCTTGGTTTTGGCTCCCCCGGACTAACATTGATCCCTGACGGCTTGGGCCATTGGTACAATAACACCATCACAGATTATGAGTTTGATGTGGCAAAAGCCAATACGACTCTTGATGATGCAGGTTATCTTGATACGGATGGTGACGGTGTTCGCGAAATGCCTGATGGCTCGCAACCCTTGAACTTCCGAATGCATTGGCCCAGTGACAGCATCGATGCGCCGCGCCAGGCAGAACTTCTCTCCGAGATGTGGGGAGAAGTTGGCGTAACAGTGGAATTGCAGGCTGTGGACCCGGATGCGCTTACCGCCGAATGCTGCCCTGCGTTTGATTATGACATCATCCTCTGGGGTTGGGGCTCCGACCCGGACCCGAACCTTTTGCTCTCGGTCCATACCACAGACGAGATCCCGAATGGCTATAATGAAACAGGTTACTCGAACCCCGCATATGATGAACTTCATGTTCAGCAAGGCATAGAGCTTGACCCTGCAAAACGGCAGGAAATCGTCTGGCAGATGCAGCAGATCGCGTTTGATGATGTGGTGTATATCATCCCGTATTACGAACAACAAATCCAGGCATACCGCGTGGATCGCTTTACAGGCTGGATCACAGACACGACCAAGATCGAGTTATCCGATGTAAGTTCGCTAGTCGTTATTGAGCCGGTCAGATAACCGAACCGTTTAAAGCGGAGGGGCGGCAGATAGATTGCTGTCGCCCCTCTTTGTTTGCAGCGATGCTTCGCTCTCGTTCAGCATGACATTGCAATGCCAATAGGAGCAATTTTGAGTCGTTACCTGCTTAAGAAAATTGGCTGGTCTGTTTCCACGATTTTATTTGTTCTCGTGTTGAATTTTTTTCTTTTTCGAGTGCTTCCCGGTGACCCGGCGCGCGCCGGCGTACGCGACCCGCGTTTGACAAAAGATGCCATCGAGACTTTGCGCGTGCGCTTTGGTTTGGACAAGCCTGTAATCAATTGCTTTGATTCCTTGAATCCAATCAAAGTGGGGGATTGTGGAGTCAACCCGCTCGACACACAATTCTTCATTTATTTGCGCAATCTGACCCAGGGGGAAATGGGGATCAGTTTCCATTCGAATCGCCCGGTTGCTGACATCTTAATCGAACGGTTGTGGAATACCATCCTGCTGATCGGCGCTGGACAAATCCTTTCAATCATCATTGGCGTCGCTTTTGGGGTGTTTGCTGCATGGAAGGCGCGCACGTCCATTGATTACAGCGCGTTGATCATCGGCTTGGTCGCATGGAGCCTGCCCACATTCTGGCTTGGAATTATTTTGTTGTTTTGGGGGAGTAATAACGGTTTTCCAGTCGGCGGAAAAGCCACGCCAGGGATAAGTTCCTCCCCGTTCTTTTATCAGGCTGGCGATATTGCCTGGCACATGATCCTGCCGACATTGACGTATACCATCGTCTACATGGGCGAATACCTGCTTGTCATGCGCTCCAGTTTGTTGGATGTGCTTGCAGAGGATTATATTTTAACCGCGAAGGCGAAAGGGTTGAGCACATTCCAAATACTCAAGGACCATGCCCTCAAGAACGCGATGCTCCCCATTGTAACGATCATTGCCATCAACCTGGGTTTCACGGTCGCTGGGGCGATCCAGATCGAAGCTGTCTTTTCGTGGCCCGGGCTGGGTGGCGCCATCTATGAAGCGGTTGGCAGGAGGGACTTCCCTATCCTACAGGGAGCGTTTCTGTTGATTGCGGTCAGCGTTGTCATCGCGAACCTGGTCGCTGATCTCACCTATTCCTTTCTCGACCCGCGCGTGCAGACGGAGTAATTCGTGGCTGTTCAGACAATAGAACTTAAACCCTCTGTGCCATCCTCGCCTGTTTCAGGCTTTTGGATAATATTCACTAAAAATCGAATGGGGGTTGTCGGCTTGGTCATGCTGGTTGCGATTATGATCCTTGCAGTCTTTGCGCCGATCCTTGCGCCTTATGACCCAACGACCTCTGAGGGGATTCAATCGAGCGATATTTACAACGCACCAAGCGCGGAACATTGGCTTGGCACGGACGACGCGGGAAAAGACGTGCTTTCAAGTTTCATATATGGTTCGCGCGTTTCGTTGATTGTGGGATTCTTCGCGGCGTTCATCTCCATCATTATCGGCGGCATGATCGGGATCGTGGCAGGGTTTTATGGGGGAAGGCTTGAAAATTTCCTCATGCGCTTCACGGATACGATGCTGGTGATCCCCGATCTGCCGTTGATTGTCGTCATTGTTGCGTTGACCAAGCCAAGCCTGTTGAATATTATCTTCGTGATTGGCTTGCTCGGCTGGACGACGACCGCGCGCATCGTTCGCTCGCAAACGCTGGCAGTGAAGTCGCGCAAATTCGTCTTGCGGGCGCGTGCCATCGGCGCGGGAAACGGGCATATCATCCTCAATCATATTCTGCCTCTTGTGATGCCGTTGTTGGTTGTGAACGCGATCCTTGTGATCTCGCTCGCCATTTTGAATGAATCGACATTGTCCTTCCTAGGGCTTGGAGACCCAACCGCAATCTCATGGGGTCAGATGCTCAACTTTGCATTCGGACGCGGCGCGATGAGCGCAGGTGCATGGTGGGCATTGTCCACGCCAGGTTTTGGTATCGTGTGGGTCGTCCTTGCGCTGACCCTGCTTGGGCACGGGCTTGAGCAGGTATTAAACCCGAGGCTGGAATCACATCACTTAATGCCGGGCAGGCCCGTCGTCCAGCAGGAAGCGGCGACTGAAACTTCCACCGGCAAATACCATGCTGCAAAGCCGATAGTTCTCGATGTCGAGAATCTTTCGATCCATTATGTTTCGGCAGATAAACCTCCCGCGCGCGCAGTGGAAAATGTCAGTTTTCAACTGCATGAGGGCGAGTTAATGGGTTTGGTGGGGGAGAGCGGATGCGGCAAGACCACGCTCATGATGGCATTGATGCGGCTCCTGCCTGCGGCGGGTCAAATCGTGGGTGGCAAAGTTTTATTCAATCATCAGGACCTAACAGCCATGAGCGAGGAGGAGTTCACTGACGTTCGATGGAGCGGCATCTCGATTATTTTTCAAGGAGCAATGAACGCTCTCAATCCGGTGAGAACGGTCGGGGACCAGATTGCCGAAGCGATCAAAAAGCATATTCCCGTTTATTACGATAAACCGGTTGAAGAGCGCGTGTCTGAACTGCTTGAAATGGTGGGGATTGCCGCGCAGCACAAAGATCATTTCCCACATCAATATTCTGGCGGGATGCGCCAACGCGCAATGATTGCGATGGCATTGGCTTGCGCCCCGCAGGTTGTGATCGCGGATGAACCGACAACGGCTTTGGACGTGATGGTACAGGCGCAGATCCTGGAATTGCTCGATGATTTGCGCAAGAAATTGGGACTTGCAATCATCTTTGTGACTCATGATCTTGGTGTAGTGGCTGAGATGTGTGACTCTGTGCTAGTGATGTATAGCGGCGTGACTGCCGAATATGCAGACGTGGATACGATCTACAACGCGCCGCGTCATCCCTACACCCAGGAGTTGCTCAAGGCTTTCCCCGACCTTTCTCAACCTGACAAGCGACTCACCTCCATCCCGGGCTATCCTCCCAAACTGGATGCGTTGCCGGCTGGATGCCGTTTCGCGCCGCGCTGTCCATTGGCATTTGACCGATGCTCAATCGAGATGCCGAAACTGCATACTCTGAATGGCGGTCATATTGCGAGTTGTCATTTGTTGGAGACCTAAAACGCTCGCGCAGATAAATAACCTGAATTCGGGATAAGGAAACTTCTGAAAAAATACAACCAAGGACATGTCACCCTGAGCGATAGCGAAGGGTCTCGCGCCCCGAACACGCAGATTCTTCGCCCCTTCGGGGCTCAGAATGACATGTCTGCTATTATCCCGAACTGACGTTAAATAGGATTTTATGTCCGACGATATTATTCTCGAAGTAAAAAACTTGAAGAAATATTTTCAAGCGGGAAGACCAGGCTGGTTTTCCCGCAAGGATCAATTCGTCCATGCCGTGGATCACGTGGACTTGCAATTGAAACGCGGCGAAGTGATCGCGCTCGTTGGCGAAAGTGGATGCGGAAAATCCACGCTCTCTCTTACCTTGATGGGATTGGAAGAAGCCACCGAAGGCACGATCATCTTCGAGGGCAAAGATATCACCCGCGTCGATGACAAAGAACGCAAGGCGATCCGTCAAAAAATCCAGATGGTCTTTCAAGACCCGTATGAGTCGCTCAACCCAACACAGACTATCGAAGAGATCGTCACCGAACCATTGATCGTTCACGGACTTGCCCCAAATTTGGATGAACGCCGCGAACGCGTCCGGCAGGCGCTGGAAGACTCAGGGCTAAAGCCGGCAGAGAGTTACCTACATCGCTTTCCGCATCAACTTTCAGGCGGGCAGCGCCAGCGTGTTGTGATCGCGGGCGCGCTTGTGCTGGAGCCGCACATCCTGCTTGCAGATGAGCCCGTGTCCATGCTGGATGTTTCGATCCGCGCGGAGATCATCAACCTGCTGGCAGATCTGCAAAAGTCGCGCGGCATTTCGGTCATCTTCATCACGCACGATCTTGGAACAGTGGGTTATTTTGCAGACCGTGTCGCGGTGATGTATCTGGGGCGCATCGTTGAAATCGGAACAATGACCGATGTATTGAAAAACCCGCAACACCCATATACACAAGCGTTGCTGTCGGTGATCCCTGTCCCAAACCCGCGCCTGCGGAAAAAGCGAATGATCCTGCAGGGTGAAACGCCAAACCCTATCAATCTCCCAACTGGCTGCCGCTTCCATCCGCGCTGTCCTGTCGCAATTGATATCTGCAAACAAAATGATCCGCGCCTGATGAAAGTTAGTGAAACACATCAGGCGGCGTGTCTTTTGCTGGTGAAGTAAATGGACATCACCAGCCTGCAAAACCCGCGCGTCAAACATATCGTTAGGCTTCGCGACGATAAAAGGCAACGCCAAAAGGATGGATTGATGCTTGTCGAAGGATTCGACGAGATCTCCCTCGCCCTCTCGGCTGGACATTTCCCGCGCACGCTTCTGAGCGCCCCCGATCTTGTTTCCCGTCAAATTGACGGAGTCAATGCTGAGACCCTTTCCGTTAACCGCGTGGTATTCGAGAAGATGTCCTACCGCGATAACCCGGACGGCTGGCTGGCAGTCTTTCCCATTCCACATATATCACTGGATGATTTGAAGTTAAGCGAATCGCCGCTCTTGATCATTACCGAGTCGATTGAGAAGCCTGGCAATCTCGGAGCTATCCTCCGTACTGCGGACGCGGCGCGCGTGGACGCTGTCATCGTCTGCGACCCGCGCGTGGATGTGTATAACCCAAACGTAGTACGCGCCTCGCGCGGGGCGATATTCACTGTGCCGGTTGTTGAGACAAATAGCGCGCAGGTATTGTTGTTCTTAAATCGGCGCGATATCCGCGTGCTTGCCGCGACGCCATCCGCTGAAGAGGAGTATACGCATCAGGATTTGCGCGGACCGCTTGCAGTCGCAGTGGGAACCGAAGATGAAGGTCTGAGCGATTTCTGGTTGAGCCAGGCGGATGTCAAAGTGAAAATCCCAATGCTGGGAAAAGTCAATTCGCTGAATGTATCGGTCTCCACCGCGTTGATCGTTTATGAAGCGGTGAGGCAGAGGGGACATTAACCCTTGCGAAGGTTTCAAACCTTCGCAAGGATGGTAGAAATGATATGAGTTGGATACTCGTCGTTGCAATCCTTATTGTCATCGGTTTCATTCTCGACCGCGAAATTTATTTTTACGAAGGCGCGCATCTCGGTCCGCGTGTGCAATCGTGGTTGTACGACCGCTGGTCCAGGAAATATGACGAGGGCAAGCGCGAGAGCCAGCTGCGCGACCGCGAAATGCTCGCGCAGCCTTTGTTGAGCGCGCTGAAGGCTACGCCCGTGCAAGAGCCGTTCATCCTGGATTTTGCGACAGGCACGGGGCGTTTATCCCATGCCTTGATGAGCCAGGCTGATTTCAAGGGGCGCATTATCGCAGTGGACATTTCGCAGGGTATGCTCGAACAGGCAAACGAAAAACTCTCGTCCCATCGTGACCGAATTGATTTCCTGCGCCTGTTAACCTTCCCGCTGCCCTTTCCCGATCATTCGTTTGACGCGGTGTGCTGTCTCGAAGTGCTGGAGTTGTTGCCAGACGCGAATGCCGCCTTGCGGGAGATGACGCGCGTCCTGCGCCCAGGGGGAATCCTTCTCACTTCACGCGGCACGGAGGAATCGGGCCGTAAAGCCAAAGTAAAAAGCAAACCTGAATTTGGTTTGCTTTTGACGAAAAACGATTTCGCAAATTTTCAGATCGCCCCCTGGTGGAAATTATTCGACCGTGTGATCGCCATGAAGAACGGATCATCCGAGCCGGTTGGCGCGCGGAAACTCTCAGAGGTGATGCGCTGTTCGGCGTGCGGACATATTGATTGGGAGCAGGAGGCGGGCGCGTTGAAATGCCAGAAATGCGGGAAAGAATTGCCGATCACAAAAGAAGGCATCCTGTTGGATTAATGATGCGTGGGGACTGTGCGTCGCACCCATTACTTTTCACGGAGAGACATGAGATACAAAACCTCGACCTTTTTCCGTGCCCAGGGTGTTCGACGCAAAAATTTCAAACTGGATTTAATGCTCGGGTCAACCATAAAGCACTTGATCGTGATACGCCTGCCCAACTCGGCCCAACCGTATTGCTCCACCAAACGGGTAAGGATCGCTTCGAGTGTAATGCCGTGCAGGGGGTTGTTGGGTTGTGGGTCCGTCATGTTGGATCAATCCTTACTCGATTTATCTTCCATTACATACAGAATGGCACGTAGGACATCCTCTACCCGCGAGTGCGTCGCACCACACGGGTAGGATTCTCCATGTTAAGCGGAGGAGTGCCATCTGGTAGATTCGTCTTGTTAAACATGGTGCGACGCACCCTCATATTCCCCGCCTGCCATTTACCAGATGAATGCCTGATCGTTATTCTGGCTTGCTGTATTTTTCAAGCTGCTCGTGGATTTGGTCGAGCAGAAGTTTTAATTCTTCCCGCTCACTGATCGCATGACGAAGGGATACCTGGAGGGCCTGGTCCTCTGTGTCTGAATGAATTCCCAGCAGATGCTCCTCGCGTGCAATCTGTTTAATTTTTTGATCCAGTTTTATTTCAAGCCGTGTGCGATATCCGTCATAGAAATTAAATTCCTTGAGCGGTTCGATTGCAGGGGGCGTGCCCTGTTTTAAGAGCTCTGCAATCGTGGTCAGGAACTTCTCGAGATCAACCGGCTTTTGGATAAAACGGGTTGCGCCAATATTTAATGCAAATTCCTTATCTTCAGGTGTGATGAATGTAGCCGTGATAAAAACCACTGGAATATCACGAGTCTCAGGATTGATGCGCAATCTATGAACCAGACCGAAGCCATCCAACCTGGGCATCAGGATATCGGTAATGACAATCGCCGGGCGTTTGATCTGAATAACTTCCAGAGCTTCCTTGCCATTATGAGCCGTGATCACACGATAGCCCTTGAACGTCAGCGTTGCATCCAATAGCTTCAGGATATCGGGATCGTCTTCCACGATTAGCAGATAATCTTGTCCTGCATTCATACTTTTATTCTAATTGCATCCTGCCGCTTTGGTTATATTAACTTCGTCACTTTTTCGGATGTAGTGCCCGCCTTGCAAAACTCAAATGGCGAGTTCTGCCCCTGCAGACCCTCGCTCCGCGTCACCCGGAACTGACCCAGTCAGGTCGGCCGGCATGCTAACTCTGCTTATCTACGTGTACGAATTGCGGATTCCTTCTGCGTTCGTTCCGTGGTCTCCGAAGTAGGTGACGGTTGTGATGCTCTCCGCACAGACTGCGAAGCGCGCCCGATGGGCAAAGGAAGGGAGTATCACCCGAACACCTTTACTCATCGTGTTGAGTGTGACTTTCGCCATCATTCCTTCTCTTCAGGGGCTACCTATTGACTGTCCTTTTACTGCCTAGTAGCATATGGACAATATGAGCATCTTGCCAACCGTTTGAAATGAGGAGTCGATGGTAATATCGTTGACCTGATTTTAATCTACCCGCTTTATACTCAGGCAGAGGAAGAACTGTGATGCGTGTTCAAATTGATATCCACGGTGTAGCCAATCCCTTTCCGTCGAAGCCCCTCCTACCGCCGCGGCCGGCGGGGATCTTTGGGTTCGTCCTCCACGATTACCAAACGAGCGAATACTTCCGCAAGGACTGGAATTATTCCGTGCCGCGTGGTTTGTTTGATGACAAAGACAGGCTCAAAAATAATCAAGGCTGGCCCGAAATGGTCCCCTTCGAGCCGCGGGTTGGCGTGAAGCTGACCGAGCGGCTACAGGGGTTTTGGTTCAAGCAACTGATCCTTTCCTATTATGGACATTCGGAATTTGATCGGTTAACTCCGAAGGAAATAGAGTTTATCAAGGAGGCATGGCGCGGCCTGACGAAAGGTCATACAGCTTTTACCAACGGCAAAGGAACCGATACCTGCTGGGACTTTATCAGAGGCGTTAACAGGAACGGGGATCTACCGGTGCTATGGGAAAACACCTGTGGCGGCAGCCTGCTGGAGTTGAATTCGGCTGCTAAATATACCAAAGGATATAAGGTCAAAACGTTGCGCACGTCCGATTATGAGCGGTGGAAGGATTGGACGTTCCTCGATCACCCGCAATTCTTTACCTTTGGCACCAACGCAACACCGTTCCTGGCTGGCACGAGAGATACATACACAACGAAAGGTCCGTGGAAAGTGGACCCGATGCATTATCTTGATGGAAAGCATGTACCAGTTCCCATCATCTCTAATGCTGGGCATGTGTTTGTCGAAACCAATAGGGTGAGGATCCTGCGCCCAGATGAGCCGACGCCGCGCCCCTATGTGCAATGAAAATGGTAAAGGTCAGCCCCATCCGCGCCACCACGCCCGCAAACTGATCTACGTTACTCACTTGCATTCTGGCTTTGAATTTCTTCCCATACGTAAGGTAGAAAGTTTTCAGCGCTATCGATCTTTACACTTTTCCAAACACAATTTTCCACGCGTTTCGCTTTTCTCCAATTCGACCCGGTTAAATCTGCGCCTGTAAAATCGCAATCTCGAACGATGGCCTTGGAAAAATCAGCATTTCGCAAATTCGCTTCTACCATCGCAATTCCACTCAACTCTGTGCCAATAAATTTAGCGCCTTTAAATATTGCATCGGAAAAATCAAGCAGATCTTTTTGATCTGAATCGCCTGTCTTGGTAATTGTTGCCCAAGAAAAGTCAGCATCATAAACAGTGGCTTTTTTGAATCTTACTCCGACGAGCATAGCTTTTCTGAAATCAGCTCTGCGCAGGTTAGCTTCACTAAAGTTTGTGGCCCACAAAACCGCATTGAAGAGGATGACTCCTTCCATATTCGCTTTGATGAATTTGTGCCCCGACAAATTTGCTTTGGTAAGGTCAAAATATCTAAGGCTGACGTTCGACTCAGTTGTATTCCAATTTGACGCAATTCGATAGTCGGAAAGGCGGCGTGCACGTTTGGCGCGTCTTTCATCGAGCCAATAAATTACCAAGCCAATAAATACGCCACTAATGATTGCTTGCAGTAGATCTATGCCAGCCTTTATCCAGTCCTCATTGCTCATTATGCGCTCCAAAACTCTGACTCAACCCTTCGCCGAAGCTCAGGGCAAGCAACCCCTCAAACAACCCCTCCACCCCCCGCGTGGACTCACCCATCCTCCCACGCAGACCCTCGACCCGCGCCACCACGCCCGCAAACATCACTAACCCTCGTTTTTCTCAATATAAGCGAGTGCTTCTCTCAAACCAATTATTGTTTTTGAATCTTCAAACTCTTGGTTGTTCAGTTTTTCTTTGACCGTTTCAAGCGGCATCACAATTTCTCGAATTCTTTCATCGGCTTCCAAGCGCCGTTTCGTTTTCTCAAGGTCAAGCGCCAAAAACAGATGCATTCTTTCATTTGAATTTCCAACAGAAGCAAAATAAGAGGCAATCGGAATTAGTTTTTTAGCGCTATAGCCAATTTCTTCTTCCAACTCGCGCGCTGCGCAGCTCATTGGTTCTTCGTTAGGTTCAAGTCTTCCTGCGGGCAATTCAATTAGTTCACGTTCGATGGAAATTCGGAATTGTCTTATTAGAATTACTTTCCCATCAACCACAGGGACAATCGCGACGCCGCCAGAATGCCTGATATATTCCCGTACGGCAATTTCACCGTTATCCAAAGAAACCTGACCACCCCAAAGGGAAAATATTTTGCCTTTGTGAATTTCTTCCTGCTTAATCCATTTTTCCATAATTACCTCTAAAACCATTTCGCATGATGGGCAAGTGAAATCCAAGAAGCAATAGCGACAATCCAAATGATGCCGATATAAACACCTTGCCCACGCCACCATATGATTTTATTAGTCAGCAGGTCTTTCGGTAATAAACTCCGACCTTTGATATAAATATCATCCTCAAAAAACAAGAGTGCATCTTCTACCTGAGTAAATAACTTAATCCGATGACTATAGTTTCTATAATTCTTATTTAAATAGACCGTGCTTCCTATCGAAAGAGCCAGTAATATAGATGCAGCAAAGACCAATGCCTTGTTGGTGTAGACGGAAGCACCAGCAATGACGACAAAAGCAGAGATGACCCATGTAGTAAATCGCCAGCTATCTTCCCGCCAGTGAATTGCTTCGTTCCAGAATTGAGGGAGAATCTGGCGAAGTATTTCCACTTTTTCATCATTACTGAGTTTGATAGTCATCTTTTGCTCCTTTATTGTCCAAAACTCTCACTCAAAAGGGACTCAAATAACCCATCCACCCCCTGCATGGACTCCCCCATCCGCCGTCGCAGCGACTCGACCCGCGCCACCACGCCCGCAAACTCTTCTTGCAGGCTCAACGGAAGGGCAATCGCATTCAGGCATCTGTTTATTTTCATGGCTAATTTTCTATTTCCTTGATTCGTCCTTTGTCCAAAAATCAGCCAATAACTCAGCTTGATCCAAGACTTTCGTAACCGAAACAGTATATTCACCCGTTGTCGGATCATCAGGCGGATATTTGTATTTTCTCAATATTCGCTTGACCATGACGCGCAGTTTGGCTTGGACGCTTTCTTTCAATTGCCAGTCAATGGACGTATTCTTTCTGACACTTTCCACCAATTCGTGAGCGATTTGTTTTAGTGTTACATCGCCTAAAATGGACTCGGCGGTGGGGTTATCGGCGAGGGCATCGTAGAAGGCGAGTTCGTCCACACGGAGGTTCATCTTTTCGCCGCGCTGGTCAGCTTCGCGGATGTCTTTGGCAAGTTGGATGAGTTCTTCGATGATCTTGGCAGAATCAATCAAGCCGCTTTGGTAACGCTTGACGGCTTCGGCAAGCATTTCAGAGAATTTTCTGCCTTGCACTAAATTGAAGGTGCTGCGCGTTTTGATTTCGTCATTGAGCAAGCGCTTGAGCAATTCAAGCGCAAGGTTCTTGCGTTCCATGCTTTGAATTTCACCGAGAAATTCATCGGAGAGAATGGAAATATCTGGCTTGCGGATGCCTGCTGCATCAAAGACGTCAATCACTTCTTGGGAAATGATTGCGTCATTGATAATCTGGCGGATAGCAGTTTCGATTTCTTCGTTGGTGC
>Ga0247727_10015552_pt1 | contig 12459 bp, 11 predicted proteins | sample WisWelCaveWW1625_FD_202498 | JGI IMG/M metagenome (GOLD analysis project Ga0247727, IMG submission 202498) | Biofilm microbial communities from Wishing Well Cave, Virginia, United States - WW16-25 | ecosystem: Environmental > Aquatic > Deep subsurface > Groundwater > Cave microbial mat | place... | reverse complement strand
CGCTGCCCGAGTCGATCCGTACCTCGGAGCTGGCGGCGACCGGAGTGGGCAGCGATCCGTCCGCTGGTTCGCAGCCGCCGGTCACGCTGCCCGAGTCGATCCGTACCTCGGAGCTGGCGGCGACCGGAGTGGGCAGCGATCCGTCCGCTGGTTCGCAGCCGCCGGTCACGCTGCCCGAGTCGATCCGTACCTCGGAGCTGGCGGCGACCGGGATGGGCAGCGAGCCGTCTGCTGGTTCGCAGCCGCCGGTCAAGCTGCCCGAGAGGATTACGACACCCGCATTGACCGCTACCGGTACAGCGGGTCGGTAAGGAGGCTGCCCATGACAGACGTTCTTCGCCGTTGGGCGCGCATTTTGGCTGCGGGTTTCGCGGCCACCTTCGCTTTGGCCGCCGGGGCGACGGCGGAAAAGCACGAGCAGACCGTCCGCTTCGAGGTGCCGGTGACTCTCGTCGACATACATCCCGACATAAAGTCATTCTCGGTTGATTGCGCCGTGGGAAAGTTTCAACATCGCACGCTGGTCAAATTCGAGCGCAATTTCTCGGGTGTCGTCGAGGTGAAGAGTCCGCCGATACCGGTCAATGCAGCTCTCACGATCAAGTCTTGGAGGTGTCGCCTGTTTCTGCTTCCGGGCGGAACAGGATCAGGAACACCGAGCTATGACTCAAAAATAGAGATGTACAAGGCCAAGGCCCGGACAAAGTTGGTGACCGAGGTGAAGGGAACGATCGGGGCAGCGCCCCCAGTGCTGCGAGCAGTCCCCCACAAGAAGAAGTGAGCCGAGCCGGCCCCCTTCAAGTTCGACTGATACCAGCCGGGCCTATGAACTGATCGCCTGAGCAAAACCCAAGGAGCTTGCAGCGATGCCGAGTGAGCGAGATGGTTTCGGCTTCGCGCCGGCACACGATGCGCCGATCCCCTATATGCAGCGCATCCGCGACTACTACGCGGTGCTGGGCTACGGCACGCCCTACGCATGGGCGCACTACGCGAAGGTGCCGTTCCATCCGTTGAAAAAACCCCTGGATGACAGCCGGGTTACTATCATCACCACGGCGGCGCCCTACCAGCCCGACAAGGGCGACCAGGGCGCCGGAGCTCCCTACAACGCGGCAGCCAAGTTCTACAAGGTATACTCAGGCGATACCTCGAGCGACCCTGACCTCAGGATCTCGCACGTCGGCATCGACCGCAAGCACACAACGGCTGAAGACCAGGGCAGCTATTTCCCGCTGTCGGACTTGCGCGCGGCGGCCAAGGGCGGACGCATCGGCTCGCTCGCTCCGCGCTTTCACGGCCTGCCGACCAATCGCAGTCATCGCGTCACGCTCGAGGTCGACTGCCCGGAGATCGTCGCCCGCTGCAAAGCCGACCGGGTGGATGCGGCCATTCTCCTCCCCAACTGCCCCGTCTGCCACCAGAGCGCCAGCCTCGCCGCGCGCGCGCTGGAGGAAGCCGGCATTGCCACCGTCGTGATGGGTTGCGCCAAGGACATCGTCGAGCATGTCGGCGTGCCGCGCCTGCTGTTCTCGGATTTCCCGCTCGGCAATCCGGCCGGCCGGCCCAAGGACCCAGACTCCCAAACCATCACGCTCGCGCTCGCGCTCGCTCTCGACGTGCTCGAGACGGCGCCGGCGGCGCGCACCACCGTGCAGTCGCCGCTGGTGTGGAGCGCGAGCCCCGATTGGAAGCTCGATTTCCAGAATATCGCCCGCATGTCGCCCGAGGAGATCGCGCGCCGGCGCGCCGACTTCGACAAGCAAAAGGCGGTGGCCAAGGGTTTGCGCGATGAGATCGGGATCACGCAATCGGGCGCCAAGGACAAGGTCGCATGACCAAGCCTTTCGCCGGCGTCCGCATCCTCGATTTCACGCAGGTGTTCGCGGGTCCGTTCGGCAGCTACCAGCTAGCTCTGCTCGGCGCTGATGTGATCAAGATCGAGCGCCCCGGCGGCGACGACATGCGCCGCAGCCCCCTCAACAAGGAGTGGGCGGATCGCAACATGGCAACCGCGTGGATGGCAATCAACGCCAACAAGCGCGACCTCGTCCTCGATCTCACCAAACCCGAGGCGATCGAGATCGTGCATCGTCTGGCCGTCTCGGCCGACGTGGTGATGGAGAATTTCCGTCCCGGCGTCATGGACAAGCTCGGCATCGGCCACGAGGCGCTCTCCGCCGCCAATCCGAAGCTGATCTACTGCGCGGTGTCGGGTTTTGGACAGAACGGCCCCGAGCGCAGCACCGCCGCCTACGACGGCAAGATCCAGGCCATGAGCGGCATCATGTCCGTCACCGGTCACACGGAGATGGGACCGATGCGGGCAGGCTTTGCCGTGTGCGACGCCATCGGCGGCATGACGGCGGCCTTCGCCGTTTCCAGCGCGCTCTACCAGCGCACGCACACCGGCCGCGGCCAGCTCGTCGACGTCGCCATGCTCGACGCCTCGCTCAGCTTCCTCTCCTCCTACATCACCGACTACACCGTCGGCGGGCACGTGCAGGGCCAATCCGGCAACCGGGCGCAGAGCCGCCTGCCGACCGCCGACGTATTCAAGGTCAAGGACGGCTACATTCTGCTTGCCGTCAACAACGAGAAGCAGTTCGCCGCGCTGTCGCGGGCGATCGGCAAGCCCGATCTCGGCAAGGACCCGCGTTTTTGCGATTGGCCGGCGCGGCTGGCGAACGAGACGGCCCTGCGCGCCATCATCGAGGAGGTTTTTGCCGAAGCAGACGACAGGACCTGGGAGGCACGCCTGACCACGGCCGACGTGCCCTGCTCGCGCGTGTGGACGATCCCTGAGATCGTCGCTCATCCCCAGCTCGCCCATCGCGACGTGCTGCAGCGGGTCGAGACGCGATACGGCCAAGCCACCCTGGTCGGCTCGGGTTTTCGGCTGGCGCATGGAGGCGGCAGCATCGAGAGGCCGCCCCCCGCGCTCGGCGAGCACACCCAGGAGATCCTGGCGGAGGCCGGCTATGGCGATAGCGAGATCGCCAACCTGCGCCGCGACCGCGTGATCTGAATAGAGGCGCTCGGCGAGCCGCCCCGACAATTCGCCCATCTTAATCTGTTGTTGGCGTTCCCTATGTGCTGCAGGCCTGTATCGCCTATGCTGGGCCGAAAGCAGACATCGCCCGAGGAACGCCCGTGAACATCCACGCCCAGCCTGGCAAGCAGGCAAGCGCGTCGCCCATCGCACCCGACTGCTCGGGGCAGGACTTCTACGCCATCGACCGCGGCCTCCAGCAGCTGCTGGCGCTTTACCTGCCGGCCGATAGCCACGCGCGCCTGGAGCCGCACTTGCGCCGACTAGGGGTCCTCGCCGGCGGGCGCCTCGATGAGCTCGCCCGCGTGGCGGACAAAAATGGCCCGGTCTTGCACGCGCGCGATCGGATGGGTCGAGATGAGGATTGGATCGAGTACCACGCGTCCTATCGCGAGATGGAGCAAATCGCTTTTGCCGACTTCCAGTTTCACGCCATGAGCCACCGTGCCGGCGTGTTGGGGTTCGACAGTCCCCTGCATCCAGTGGCCAAGTACGCTTTCCAGTACCTGTTCGTGCAGGGCGAGTTCGGGCTCATGTGCCCGATCAGCGTCACCGATACATCGATCCACCTCATCCGCAGGTATGCAAGCCCAGAGCTGCAGAACCTTCTGTTGCCGCGCATGCTCTCAGCCGACCCTGCCACGATGTGGAAGGGCACGCAGTTCATGACCGAGAAGACCGGCGGCTCCGACATTGGCACCATCGAGACGATCGCCCGCAACGAGGGCGGCGCGTGGCGGCTCTACGGGGAGAAATGGTTCTGCTCACACGCGGACGCCGACATAGCTTTGCTCCTCGCACGGCCCGAAGGCGCGCCCGCCGGCAGCAAAGGTCTCGGCCTTTTTGCCCTGCCGCGCCGGCTTGCGGACGGTTCGCGCAACAGCTACCGGATCGTGCGGCTGAAGGACAAGCTCGGCACGCGCTCGATGGCGTCCGGCGAGGTGCGCCTGGAGGGGGCATTGGCCTACCTGATAGGCCGGCCGGACCAAGGCCTCAAGCAGATGATGGACCAGGTCAACCTCTCGCGCCTCTCGCATGGGGTGCGGGCCGCCGCCATGATGCGCCGCTGCGTCAACGAAGCGCTCACAGTTGCCCGCCATCGTGTCGCCTTCGGCAAGCCCATCATCGAGCATCCGCTGCTGCGCCGTCAGCTCATCAAGCTGATCGTGCCGACGGAGCAGGCGCTGTCGATGGTCATGGCCGCTGCCGCCTCGATGGCTGAGGCGGACGCCGGTTCGGAACGTGCCGCCGAGGTGATACGCATCCTGACGCCGCTCGTAAAATTCCGCGCCTGCCGCGATAACGTAACGGTCGCGACCGGCGCCATGGAGGTGCGCGGCGGCAACGGCTACATCGAGGAATGGGTCAACGCCCGCCTGGTGCGGGATGCTCACATCGGGCTGCTGTGGGAAGGCACGAGCAACATCAATGCGCTCGATGTGATGGGGCGCGCTGTAGGCAAGAGCAAGGCGCACAAGGCACTGGCAGTGCTCCTGCGGGGCAGGCTCGAGGAGATTGGGGGATTGCCCGCTGCCTTCGTGAGCCGCCTCGAGACGGCTCTGAAGCGAGCGCTGATGTTCGCCGAGCAGGTCGCAGCCGAGCCGGCCGCGGAGGCGCAAGCCCGGCGGGCGTCGTCTGCCCTCTATCACGCCACCAGTGCCGTCTTGCTCGCGTGGGAGGGTACGCGGACGGCAGGCGATGCTCGCCGCGCGCTCATCTCGCGTCTTGTGCTCGATCATCGCCTTTTGCCGGCAGATCCTCTCGCTGCCGATGATACCGCCTGGGAAACAGCGACCATCGGGCTGCTGCTCCAGGATGCGGATGTAGCGCTGGATCGCGCTGCTGGACTTCTGGCGGCTTGAAGCTCGCAGACCGAGACCGACGACGGCCTCCGCGGCCTGGGAAGTCGCGCCACCTTTGCACGGTGTCTGGTAGATGTCGCGTCGCCACCGCGCACCTCATGCCGCCAGACCCCACTGAACGAGGGATGGCAGAGCCACCGCAAATACCACGAGGCCCACCGCAAAGAGATCCAAGGCGCTTACATGTGTGCCGAGAAGCACCGCTGACAAGATCGCGCCGAGTGGCGCGGTCAGGCAGCCCAGCAGGCTCATGCGGCCGACCGGGAGATGACGCACGGCATAGTTCGATAGGATGTAGACGCCGACGGACACCACGAGGCCAAGATAAAGCAGAACGGCAATCGAGTGCATGCCGGCATCGATCGCGCGCGCACTGCCCGGTGGCATGACGAACAGCAGGACGACCCCCACGCAGCAAGCCGAGGTCAATTGCCAGCTGGAGGTCACCAGCGGGTTTGCTCCGGCTTGGGCGTTACGTCGAGAGAGCAGGGCATTGGCGGCCGAGGCCAGCACGCCGCTTGCAACGAAGAGGTCTCCCAGCACGCTGCCGCCGCCGTGATGGCTTTGGCCCCACACCAGTATGATGGTGCCGACAAAGGCAATCACGGCCGCCACCATCACAACAATTTCTATCCGCTCGCCCAGAACAACTCGGCCAAGAATTGGCACGATGAGGGGTGTGAGGCCCCAGAACACCGAGCCGCTGACCGGCGAGGTCATGGTCAATCCTACCGAAACCAGGAAGGTAACGAGGCCGGGCTCCAGCAATCCCATGACCAATGGGCGCCAGCCGACATGGCGCAGCCGCGCGCTGGTTCGCGTCGCCAGCACGATCAACCACAATGCCGCCGCCGCCAGCGCCAACCGGATCAACACGAACTCGGCAACCGCGATCTCAGTCAGTGCAAATTTGCTGCCAGGCGTGGCCGACGACCACAAGAAGACCGCCGCGAGCATGGCCAGAGTGGGCAGCACATAACTTGGTGCCATCACGATCTTCTTATCGCCGGCTTGCACCAGATGCTCATGAGCTCGCGGCGTACCTTGAAACCGAGGCCTTCGTAGAGCAACAGGGCTGATGTGTTCGTCTGCCGCAGATGCAGGAACGGCCGCTCGCCGCGATCGAGGGCATGGCGCATGAGAAGCACTGTGAGACGCCGTGCATTGCCGCGGCGGCGCGCCTGTGGATGCGTGGAGATAGCGCTCAGCTCGACATGCCCCGGAACCCGCATACGCTCGCCGGCCATCGCAACGAGGCGATCACCGTCTCGGATCCCGATGTAGCTGCCGAGCATGGGCGTGCGCCGGCCGAAGCGGCCAGGATTGGTCGCGGCCATGAGCTCCAGCATGGCTTCGACATCAGGCTCGCCCAAGTTGACAACCATGCGTGCATCCGGCGCAACGCCTGCAATGCGATCCGCTTCCATTTGCAGCATAGGGTAGGCAGCAAGCTTTTCCCATCCCGGCGGCAAGGGCTCGTCGCTCGGCCGGTGCAGGCGAGCTTCGGTGTTCGGCGGCAGATCAGCGGCGAGATCACGGTAGGCTGCCGGCGTCGGTTCCTCGATGGCGGAGAACGGCACCACGTCGCGGGGGTAGTGGCGTGCTTTGCCGCTGCCGATGGCGAAGGCAGTGTGTGGCCCAGTCAGCGCATGCCACACCGGATTATCCAGCACGTGATCCATCTAGCGCCCTTCGTTCGATCTCCCGGATCAGGGCCGTCGCCGCTGACCAAACTGGTCAATCTCTGGCCCGCATCCCGCATCGACGAGCTGATGCCATGGGCCTACGCCAAAATCCCGGTGGCCACCATCAAGGTGTGAGCAGCGCCGCGCTTACGGTCAACTTGAGAGTGAGACAGCTCCACGTTCAACAACTCGAATTCGAGTTCGAATTGAAGCCCTTCAGACCTTGGCCTGGCAAGTGAAGGGATCAGCAATCAGCGACCCTTGCTGCGGTGCATGAATCAGGAACTGGCACTTCTGCGACATGCTGGCCGAGCAGGGGCTTGTCGGTTCCCAGGGTGGAGCGGAAGCCCACATCGTCATGCTGCCACGCCGGGCCCGGCCGTCGGCGTTCTCAAGCCGCCGTCGGCATCGGCTTGCGCCGGGAGCGGTCCGCGAGCTCGGCGTTGTTCGCACGCCGGAAGCGGGCATCGAACTCCTGCCGGATGTGGCGCGCCAGCTCCACCGCGATCTCGTTCTGCGTGGCCGGCAGCACGTACATGTTGACGAGGAACTTCGGCAGCCTGGGCAGGCGAACGTCGTCGACTGGTCCCAGATAGCTCGGGATGGTGCGGCGCAGGAACGGGCCGACGGCGATATCGGCTTCCAGCGAGGCCTTCAGCGCATCCATGCCGGCCTCGCACACCGGCCGCCAATCGCGGCCGGCATCGCCCAGCGCCTTCAGCACCGACGGCCGGAACTCGCACGTGTCTCGCCCCAGGGAGACCGGCAGCGGGTCGCGCCGATGCGCAACCCCGTTGGGCGCACCGGCCCAGACCAGGTCGTCCTCCAGCAGCGTCTCGCCATTGGTCCGGCACGTCCGCTCCGTCGTCAACGTCAAATCGACGCTGCCCTGGCGCAACTGCTGCAGCAGCAGCGGCGTGGTCATGCACTTGAGCACCACGCGCACGCGCGGCCAGGCCTTGTCGAAGCGCTTCAGGATCGGTGGAATGAAGGGCCCGACGATATCGGTCGGCACGCCGAGGCGGACCTCGCCTTCATAGGCCGGCGCGCTCATCGTCCCCCACACCTCGTCGTTGTGGGCGATCAGCCGCTGCGCGTGCGCGAACAGCCGCTCGCCGCTCGGCTTCAGGGTCAGGCGCTTGTGGTGACGCTCAAACAGCTCGATGCCGAACAGCTCCTCGAGCCGCTTCACCTGCTGGCTCACGGCCGCCTGCGTCAGGTTGAGCAGGGCCGCCGCGCCGGTGACGCTGCCCGTCTCGACGACGGCAACGAAGGCGCGCAGGAGGCCGATGTCGATATCGCGGCGCATGGGTTTTGGCTCGCTCCTTGGATAACGCACCCTAATGCAAGACATAAAGAACATTCGATTTCATTATGCAAGGCAAAAGGGTAAACCGGCCCAACAACACGATGATCTAGGAGCAGATCATGTCCAACATCGCCCTCTCATCCCAGCGGTCCTGGCCCGGCCTGGCGCAGTTCGGCCGGTCGCTGACGCGTGTCATGCTCGGCATAGGCGTCGTCCTGCAGGTGCGCCGGGAGCGCCGCGAGCTGCTCGGCCTGGACGAGAAGATCCTCAAGGACATCGGCTTCAACCGGGGCGATGCCCACGCCGAGGCCAACCGCTCGTTCTGGGACGTTCCGGTCGACCGGCTGCGGATGTAGGATGTCACCCCGGGGCTCGTCCCCGGGAACCTTCACCCCTTGACGCACACCACCTGCCGCAGCGTGTGCACGATCTCGACCAGGTCGGTTTGCGCTGCCATCACCGCGTCGATGTCCTTGTAGGCCATCGGCGTCTCGTCGATCACGCCGGCGTCCTTGCGGCATTCGACCTCGGCGGTGGCCTCGGCGTGGTCGGCGAGCGTGAACCGGCGCTTGGCCTCGCCGCGCGACATGCGCCGCCCCGCCCCGTGCGCGCACGAGTGGAAGCTCTCCGCGTTGCCCAGCCCGCGCACGATGTAGGACTTGGCGCCCATGGAGCCCGGGATGATGCCGAGGTCGCCGGCGCCGGCGCGCACCGCGCCCTTGCGCGTCACCCACACCTCCTCGCCGAAGTGCGCCTCGCGCTCCACGTAGTTGTGGTGGCAGTTGATGGCCTGCTTCTGCATCTGAAACGACGGCAGTTGCGCGCGCATGACGCCGAGCACGGCCGCCATCATCACCTCGCGGTTGTGGCGGGCGAAGTCCTGTGCCCAGGCGACCGCGGCGACATAGTCCTCAAACAGCGGCTCGCCCTCCTCCAGCCAGGCCAGGTCCCGGTCGGGCAGCGGGCGCGTCAGCTGGCGCCGATCCAGCGCCGCGCGCGCCTCGGCGATGAAGTAGCTGCCGATGCGGTTGCCGATGCCGCGGCTGCCGGAATGCAGCATGGTCCAGACCCGGTCCTCCTCGTCGAGGCAGACCTCGATGAAGTGGTTGCCGCCGCCGAGCGAGCCCAGGTGCGTGACGCTCTGCGCTTTGGCGATGGCTGGGTGCCTCGCCTCCAGCTCCTCGAGGCCTTGCGCCAGCCCGCTCGCCTCGAAGCGGCGGGCGACCGGATTGGGCACACCCTCCTTCCAGCCGCCCTTGAGGCCGACGCCGCCGTGCGGCACCGCCGCCTCGATGCCTGATCGCAGCTTGGCCAGGCTGTCGGGCAAATCGCCGGCGGTCAGCGTGGTGCGCACCGCCATCATGCCGCAGCCGATGTCGACGCCGACGGCCGCCGGCACGATCGCGCCCCGCGTGGCGATCACCGAGCCGACGGTGGCGCCCTTGCCCAGGTGCACGTCCGGCATCACGGCGACGTGACAGTGGATGAACGGCAGCGCGGCGATATTGAAAAGCTGCCGCCGCGCCTCGTCCTCGACCGGCACGCCCTCGATCCAGGCCTTGATCGGCGCGTAGCCCGTCTCGATCGTCTCTGGGCCGGGCATGGCAAATCCTTCGGTTCGATGTCATCCCGGAATTTCGCAGAAAGCGAAATATCCATGCTCCGGCCTCGATGACAGATGCAGCAGGCCGGGGCAATTCGCAAACGACTGCGTCGGCTTGTTGAACGCGCCAGTGTCATGCCCGTGTGGACGGGCATCCAGGACACGCCGCAAACTCGACATCAACCAAGCGGCGCCCCGTGTCGCCGGTCGTGCACCTGCGCCAACGCCTATCGCCTGACCCTCGCTCACCACGAGTGCCAGCTGCATGAACCGAGAGGCCGTGGGGCGGGGAGGCTCCGCGTCCTATTTGATTTATTGAGCGGCTCCTCGCCGCCCCACGCAGGATTTTTCGGCCTAGCGCCACGTTTTAGCTCTCTGGGCACCGCAGGAATTTCACCCGCGGCGGTGGCGTGGAGCCCCGTCGCTCGCGGTTGCGTACCGCGGCTCGGCCTGCAGCCCGCCCTCGCCATTCGGACGCCTCCTAGGAGCGACCTCTCGGATGGAGCGGGATAGCGCGAACTATGCGCCTGTCACGGGTAGGCGGGGATAAGTCTGCGCCCACCAATTTGCGCGCATGATGAACGGCGGGGATTGGGCCGATCTTGGTGAACTTCCGCTTTTCTTGCCGCTGATCTATGTAGGCTCATGCACACCCAGGTTGGAATCGTCGGCGGCGGGCCGTCGGGATTGCTGCTGGCGCGGCTGCTGGGGCTGGCCGGCATCGAATCGGTCGTGCTGGAGCGCCGCACGCCCGAATATCTGCGGGCGCGCGTGCGTGCCGGCCTGCTCGAGCAGGGCACGGTCGATCTCCTCATCGAGGCCGGCGTCGGCGCGCGGCTGGCGCGCGAGCGGCTGATCCACGAGGGCCTCGAGCTGGCCTTCGACGGTCGGCGCCACCGCATCGATCTCAAGGCGCTGTCCGGCAAGGTCGTCACCATCTACGGCCAGGCCGAGATCCAGAAAGACCTGATGGCCGCGCACGAGGCCATGGGCAGCAACGTGGTCTACGAGGCCGAGGACGTGAGCCTGCACGGACTCATGAACGACCGGCCGCGCCTGCGCTATCACACGGGCGGCGACAGCCACGAGATCACCTGCGACTTCATCGCCGGCTGCGACGGCTTCCACGGCGTCAGCCGCCAGGCCATCCCGCAGGAGGTGATCCGCATCTACGAGCGCGTCTATCCGTTCGGCTGGCTCGGCATCCTGTCCGACACGCGCCCCGTCAACCACGAGCTGATCTACGCCAACAGCGAGCGCGGCTTTGCGCTGTGCACCATGCGCTCGATGACGAGGAGCCGCTACTATCTGCAGGTGCCGGCCGACGAGGACGTCGACGACTGGTCGGACGAGCGCTTCTGGGGCGAGCTCAAGCGCCGCATCCCGGCCGACGCGGCGGGGAGCCTCGAGACCGGTCCCTCGATCGAGAAGAGCGTGGCGCCGCTGCGCTCGTTCGTGGCCGAGCCGATGCGCCATGGCCGCCTGTTCCTCGCCGGCGACGCGGCCCACATCGTGCCGCCCACCGGCGCCAAGGGCCTCAACCTCGCCGCCGCCGACGTGCGCTTCCTCGCCGAGGCGCTGACGGCCTACTATCGGGCAGGCGGGACCCAGCTTCTCGACGGCTATTCCGATCGCTGCCTCGCCCGCGTCTGGAAGGCGCAGCGCTTCTCGTGGTGGATGACGAACCTGACGCACCGCTTCCCCGAGGCCATCGCCTTCGAGCGCCGCGCCCAGGCTGCCGAGCTTGCCTATCTCGCGAGCTCCATGGCCGCGCAAATGACGCTGGCCGAGAACTACGTCGGCCTGCCGATCGAATGACGCACTCCTGGCCCGTGCGTGAGAGGGACGCTGCCCGCGCATGCAGGTCTTCCTGATCGTCGCCCCCGTGTTCGCCCTGATTGCGATCGGCTATGCCGCCGCATTGACACCGATGCTCTCGGATGTCGCCCAAAAGGGCATCTCCGAGTTCGCCTTCACGATTGCCATGCCGGCGCTGCTGTTCCGCACCATCGCCCTGACCGATGTGCCGGCGGTCGACCCGCTGGCGCTGTGGGGCGCCTACTTCGGCACGGCGGCCGCCGTCTGGCTGCTGGCCGCGGCTGTGACGGGCCTCGTGCTGCGCCGGCCGGCGGCGGACGGCGCCTCGATCGCCATGAGCTCCGTCTACGGCAACGTCGTCATGCTCGGCATCCCGCTGGCGCTCGCCATCTTCGGAGAAGAAGCAGCGGCGCCGATGGCGCTGATCCTCTCCATCAACACGCCGCTGCTCTGGCTCGTGGGCACGCTGCACATGGAGTGGGCCGACCGCAAGAGCGGCGGCTCGGTTGCCAGTCTTGTGCTGTCGCCGCTCAAGGACCTGGCGCGCAACCCCATCATTCTCGCCATCATCGCCGGCTCGCTCTGGCGCCTCTCCGACCTCGGGCTGCATCCAGCCGTCGACAAGACCCTGCAGCTGCTCGGCCAATCGGGCGTTCCCTGCGCGCTCATCGCGCTCGGCGCCAGCCTCGTCAATTTCCAGATCAAAGGCCAGGCGCCGACCCTATCGAGCCTGCTGGTGCTCAAGCTGCTCGCAATGCCGGCGATCGCCTGGGTGCTGGCGTTCGAGGTGTTTCGCTTGCCGCCGGTGCCGGCCGCGGTCGTCGTGTTGTTTGCGGCCATGCCGACCGGCGCCAACGCCTACCTCTTTGCCATGCGCTACCAGCGCGTCGTCAACTCGGCCTCCGGCGCCGTGGCGCTCGGCACGGTGCTGGCGGCGGCGAGCGCCGCCCTGCTGGTGTCCGTATTGGTGGGCGGCCGCTAGTGTTCCCCGCCTGACAGATGGTTCCCAGGTGGCCGCAAATCAGTCAGGGTGCGGCCATGAGGCGAGACGACATCTGCATCTACGTCGGGCCGGCGAACCGGGCCCGGCTTGAGGCGATCATCATGGATCGCAACAGCACGAGCAAGGC
>Ga0247727_10015551_pt1 | contig 12460 bp, 12 predicted proteins | sample WisWelCaveWW1625_FD_202498 | JGI IMG/M metagenome (GOLD analysis project Ga0247727, IMG submission 202498) | Biofilm microbial communities from Wishing Well Cave, Virginia, United States - WW16-25 | ecosystem: Environmental > Aquatic > Deep subsurface > Groundwater > Cave microbial mat | place... | reverse complement strand
TTTGTATTTGTCATTAATAATCACATTTATTCCGATGTCTGACCTGTATGCGATCAGCAATTCCACTTCTTCCTTTTCTTTGAACAGAGGTTTTTCTTTGTCTGCAAATCTGTTCAGTTTGCTTGATGCAACCAACCGATTGGTTAATTGGTCAAGATATAAATAGACGATGTAGCTTTCGCCCTCTCTCATTTCAACAGCCTGTTCACTGAAAGGGACGAAAAGATCTTTTGCCAATCCCCAATCCAAAAAAGCACCATGACTCGAAATACTAACTACATCAAGGCACGCAAATTTGTTTAAAGTGATCTTGGGTGTAAGTGTTGTGGCAACTATCCTGTCTTCTGAATCATTATAGACAAACACGTCAATCGTATCTCCAATCTGCATTTCGTCTGTAATGTATCTGTTAGGCAGCAAAACAGATTCATCTGAACCTTCATTTCCCAGATAGAATCCCTGTTCCAATCGTCTTAACATAGTCAGCGTATTCCATTCGCCTAATTTGATCATGAACAAAGGTAATCACATCATACTTTGTTTTACTTTTGTCAAAAATCTATTTATGAAGAAAGCAGAGATGCGCACAGAAAAAGGAGTAATGAAAATTGAATTCTTTCATGTAGATGCTCCTAATACCGTTGCAAATTTTATCAAGCTTATTGAAAAAGGGTATTATGACGGATTGAATTTTCATAGGGTGATTCCTGATTTTGTAATTCAGGGTGGTTGTCCGACCGGAACAGGCAGTGGCGGACCGGGGTACAAAATAAATTGCGAAACAACGGGTGGCAACCAGTATCACGATCGCGGTGTGCTTAGTATGGCGCATGCAGGGAAAAATACAGGAGGATCACAGTTCTTCGTTTGTCACAGCAGAAATAACACCTCTCACTTGGACAGAGTTCATACTTGTTTTGGAAAAGTGGTTGAAGGGCTGGATGTAATTGATAAAATAAAGCAGGGAGATAAGATCAATAAAATTGTAATCACCGAATCAAAATGAACATTGATTTAAGAAATAAAAATGCTTTAGTGTGCGGAAGCACACAGGGAATCGGAAAAGCATCTGCTGTTGCAATTGCTTTACTTGGAGCAAATGTTACGCTGATTGCCAGAAACGAAGAAGCCCTAAAAAAAACCTTGACCGAACTTGATTCTTCAAAGGGACAAAAACATAATTACATTGTTGCTGATTATTCAAAACCCGATGAACTGAAAAAGAAAGTGGAGGCTTACACGGCAAAAAATATCGTTCACATCCTGCTGAACAATACAGGTGGACCTGCCGGAGGACCCATCCTTGACTCTAAGACAGAAGAATTCACGCAGGCATTTTCAAATCACCTGCTTTGCAATCACATTTTAGTTCAGACCGTTGTTGAAGGAATGAAAAAAGAAAAGTACGGACGAATCATAAATATCATTTCAACTTCTGTGAAACAACCGATAAAAGGATTGGGAGTTTCAAACACAATCCGCGCGGCTGTGGCAAGCTGGGCAAAAACGCTGGCAGGAGAACTCGGACAATTCGGAATTACGGTGAACAATGTTTTACCGGGCGCAACGAACACTGAACGATTAAAAGCACTGCAGGAAATAAGAGCGAAAAAAGCAGGCATTAGTTTTTCAGAAGAACAAAATGAATGGCTGAAAGAAATTCCTGCCGGAAGATTTGCCGATGCTTCTGAAATTGCAAACGCTGTTGCGTTCCTTGCTTCCCCTGCCGCTTCTTATATCAACGGAATAAATCTTCCTGTGGATGGAGGAAGAACGGGTTCTCTCTAAAACATTTTCATGGCTGTTACTCCTTCAACGATGATTTCTCTCGGGACAAAAGCTTCCGATTTTACTTTGCCTGATACCATTTCAGGAAAAATATTTTCGCTCAGTGATTTGAAATCAGAGAAAGGAACTGCGATTATGTTCATCTGCAATCACTGCCCGTTTGTAAAACACGTGAATCAAGAATTGGTGAAACTGGCATACAATTATATCCCAAAAGGAATTTCTTTCATCGCAATAAGCTCAAACGATGTGGTGAATTTTCCGGATGACTCTCCTGAGAAAATGAAACAAGAAGCAAAAACACTTGGCTATCCGTTTACTTATTTATACGATGAGTCACAAAGTGTAGCTCGCGCGTATGATGCCGCCTGTACGCCCGATTTTTTTATTTTCGATAAAGATTTGAAATTAATTTACCGCGGGCAGTTGGATGATTCGCGACCTTCAAACGGATTGCCTGTAACCGGCAAAGACATCCGAAGCGCGTTGGATAATTTACTGTCCGGAAAATCTATTTCTGCAGAACAAAAGCCGAGCATTGGCTGTAATATCAAGTGGAAAATTTTTAGTGTGTAGTTTTTCCACCTCCCATTTTTTCATACACACTGTCAATCGGTTCCCACAATTCGATTTTATTTCCTTCCGGGTCCATGATGTGAACGAACTGGCCGTAGTCATAAGATTCGATTGAGTCCACCACCTGCACACCGGCTTTTTTTAGTTCCTCAACTAATTGCTCCATATTCTCTACCCGATAATTTATCATAAACTCTTTCTCAGAAGGTTCAAAGTATTTTGTCTTTTCGGAAAAAGGACTCCATTGCAAAAAGTTCTTCTGTTCAGGAGTATCCGAGTTTCTGAATTCAAATACAGAGCCGTATTCGTTTGTTACCAGACCAAGATTCTGGGCATACCACTCCCGCATTTTTCCGGGGTCCTTGCACTTGAAAAAAATTCCTCCTATGCCTGTTGCTTTTTTATTTTTCTTTTCTGCCACGGGTTTAGGTATTTGTGTTTCTTGTTTTATTTCCTGAGAACATCCAAAGAGTGATGTCGTAAACAAAAATGCCAACACTTTTTTCATTGATAAATATGGTTTTGAGGAGCGAATATAGGAAATATGACTTCTCAAACTTTTCGTAAATTCGCTCTCCTTATTTCGCTATGAGCAATAACAAAAAAATATCACTTGGTTTATTTGGTTTCGGATGCGTAGGACAGGGGCTTTACGATGTGCTGAACCAATCCCAAAGTTTAGAAGCGACCATTGAAAAAATATGCGTGAAGGATAAAAACAAAACACGCAGACTAGATGCGGGTCGTTTTACTTACGACAAAAAAGATATTCTCTCCAGAAAAGATTTGGATGTTGTTGTGGAATTGATCAGCGATACCGATGCCGCTTTTGAAATTGTAAGCACTGCGATGAGAAATGGCGTAAGCGTTGTGAGTGCCAGTAAAGAAATGCTCGCTAAGAATTTTCTTGCTCTTTTCAAACTTCAGCAGGAAAATAATGTTTCTCTTATTTATGAAGGTTCGGTAGGCGGAAGTATCCCTATCCTGAGAAATCTTGAAGAGTATTACGATAACGAGCTGTTGCAAAGTGTACGCGCAATTCTGAATGGAACATGTAATTACATTCTCACAAGAATGGAATTGGAAGGAAAAGATTATACTGAAATTCTGAAAGACGCTCAGGCAAACGGCTTTGCTGAAGCAGATCCCTGGCTGGACGTTTCAGGATGTGATGCGAAGTACAAGATCCTCCTCATCTCTGTTCACGCGTTTGGAATTCTATTAAAGCCCGAGCAGATTCTGAATCTCGGAATTCAGAATATACGCTACGAGGATATTTTATACGCAAAAGAAAAAAATCTTCGCATCAAATTACTTTCACGCACCGAAAAAATCGGAGATAAATACCGCGTGTTTGTAATGCCGCATTTCGTTGACACTTCATCTGAGCTTTTCAACGTTTTGTATGAATTCAACGCAGTAGAAGTTGAGGGAGCATTCTCATGCAAACAGACCTTCACGGGCAAGGGTGCGGGAAGCCATCCCACAGGAAGCGCGGTGCTTTCTGATATTTCTGCGCTTACTTATAATTATCGCTACGGCTACAAGAAACTGAAAAAATTCATGAACGGTAATGGATCAACTACGGATGCTTCAAAACTTTTGGATACGGATTTCAATATCAAAGTGTATGTGCGCTTCGCAAATAAATCTGAAATTGAAAAACTGGAAATTGTTTCTATTGAAGAAGAATATAAATCAGCAAAAAATAATTACATCATCGCAACGGTGAACTTTAAATCGCTGTTCCATTTCTGTGGGAACAAGGACAGTAAAGTATTCATCTGCGCTTTATAAAATATAATTTATGCTTTTAGAAATCATCACCCCCGACAAAAAACTTTTCAACGGAGAAGTTAAATCCGTAAAACTGCCCGGCTCTGCAGGCTCATTCGGGATTTTAAAAAATCACGCACCTCTTATTTCCTCCCTGAAAAAAGGAACGGTGAAAGTGGTAGACGAACAGAAACAAACCCATTCATTTCCGGTGAAAGGCGGTGTGGTGGAAGTTTTGAAAAATAAAATTATCGTCCTGGCTGAATGAGCAAAAAAAAGAAGCAGGCTGGTCGGAATTTTAAATCCCGACCAACGAATAAAACTTCTTTCAATAAAAAAGACCGCTATGTTTCCATTTTCATTTTTGCTCTCGCATTTCTTCTTTACGCAAATACGCTGAATCACGGCTATGTGCTGGATGATGATGTGGTGTATCTGAAAAATAAAGATGTTCAAGCGGGCTTCAGCGGCATCAGCAGCATTCTTAATCACAGCTTCATTTATGGATTTACCGGTCACAACGATCAGTCGTACAGACCCGTTGTGTCAATTATTTTTGCAATAGAAAAACAATTCTTCGGGAATAACCCGCAGGTCGGACATTTTATTAATGTTTTATTATTTGCACTAGCCTGCGTATTGCTTTTCCGGTTGATGCAAAAACTACTGCAGAATTATTCTTTGCAAACTTTTTCGATTGCGAATTTTCAGTTTTCAATTCCTTTTGTTATTGCGCTGTTATTTGCAGCACATCCAATTCATACGGAAGCTGTAGCGAATATTAAAGGAAGGGACGATATTCTCAATTTTATTTTCCTTATTCTTTCCCTTTATTTTATTTTAAAGCACACAGACACATCTGTAAAAAAATATTTTGTCTTAAGTGTCTTTTTCTTCTTACTCTCTCTTCTTTGCAAAGAGATGGCTGTTACTTTTCTTGCCATTATTCCTATCTCTGTTTTCTTTTTCAGAGAAGTTTCATTGAAAAAAATTGCAATCGAGGTAATTCCATTTCTTGCTGCCTTTGGAGCGTATATGCTCATCCGAAGTTCTGTTCTTGAAACAGTAACCTTTGCGGAGAAAATGAAAGTAGTGAATAATGCGCTGGCAGCCGCAACTACTGAATCCGACAGAATCTCGACTGCAATTCTTATTCTCGGAAAATATATTTTACTTCTCTTTTACCCTCATCCGCTTTCCTGGGATTATTCCTTTAATCAAATTCCGATAGTTTCTTTTACGAATATCAAAACGATTATTACACTATTTGCGTTTGCGGTTCTTGGAGGATTTACATTAATAAATCTGAAAAAGAAAAATGTTTTTTCCTATTGTATTTTGTTTTTCTTTATTACCATGTCTGTTGTTTCAAACATATTCATCATGATTGGCTCAACGCTTGGGGAGCGATTTCTGTTCACCCCATCCGTTGCATTTTGCATTGCTGTTCCTTTTCTGCTGAATCGATTCGGAAAAAATATTTTACTCGGAGGGGCAGGAATCATTCTTATTTTATTTTCTTTCAAAACATTTTCCAGAAACAAAGACTGGAAGGATAACTACTCGCTATTCCTTTCCAGCGTGGATGCAACTCCCAATAGTTCGCGGGTACAGAGTTCGCTTGGCTCCTCCTATCGCGAGCAGGCAGAGCAGGAGCAGGATATGATTATGCGAGGTAATCTTTACGGACAAGCGATTGAACAATACATGAATGCGGTAAAAATTCTTCCCGATAACACCGAAGCACTGTATAACATGGGCGTTTGCTATTATGCTGTCGGAGACAGAGAGAATGCGCTGAAAGTTTATGAACAAGTTCTGAAAATTACTCCCGAATATACAAATGCCGCCAACAACGCGGGCGTTATTTATTTTGAACGCAAGGATTATGAGAACGCAAGAAAATATTTTGAGCAGGCAATAAAATATGACGTTAATAATGCCGATGCGCTTGGTAACCTAGGAGCGATAAATCACAATCTCGGCAATATAAAAGAAGCAGTTGATTATTACAAAAGATCACTTGCAATAAATCCGGGAAATCAAAATGTTCAAGCCAATCTTGTAAAGGCAGAACAAGCATTTAAAAACAAATAGTAAAAAATAACGCGCAATGTTGCGGAGGGGAAGGGATTCGAACCCCCGGTACCTTGCGGTACACACGCTTTCCAAGCGTGCTCGATAGACCACTCTGACACCCCTCCGTTAAATAAAGAACAAAGAAAAATTAAGGAGGCGAATTTAACAATTTTCTTTCCTTTCCCTGATTTATATCATCCATCCATTTCTGTTTTATTCCCTACTTTTGCCCTATGAATGTTGAACAGCTGTACACGAATTGTCTTGCTGAAGCTGCCTATTACATCGAAAGCGATGGAGAGGCGGCTATCATTGATCCTATTCGAGAAACCGAGCCTTACATTTCAAAACTGAAATCAACCGGAGCAAAGCTTAAATACGTTTTTGAAACCCACTTTCACGCTGATTTTGTTTCGGGACATATTGATTTGGCAAAGCAAACGGGCGCTCAAATAATTTTCGGTCCTCTTGCAGAAACAAATTATAAAGTGCATAATGCAAAAGACGGAGAATTTTTTTCTCTCGGGAAACTGAAAATAAAAGTGCTTCACACTCCAGGGCATACGCCAGAATCTTCCTGCTATCTGTTGTTTGATGAAAGTGGAAAAGAACATTGCATTTTTACTGGCGATACATTATTTATCGGGGACGTTGGCAGACCCGATTTGCTGGATGGAAAAATGACAAGCGCGGAGATGGCATCCATGCTTTTCGATTCTTTGAATAACAAAATCAAAACCCTCCCGGACGATATAGTTGTTTATCCTGCACACGGAGCTGGATCTGCATGCGGGAAAAATATTTCCAAAGAAACTTTCAGCACGCTAGGACAACAAAAAAAAACAAATTATGCGCTGCAAGAAATGACGCGGGATGATTTTATTAAAGTAGTGACCGATGGATTATCCGCTCCACCTCAATATTTTTTCAAAGACGCTATGATAAATAAGACCGGATATGACAATATAAATGAAGTGTTGAAACGCAACATGAAACCTCTTTCTTTCGAAGAAGTGAAAAAAGAAATTGCCGATGGTGCATTGGTGCTTGATACAAGAATCCCGGATGTATTTGAAAAAGGATTTATTAAAGATTCAATTAATATCGGGTTGAACGGGCAGTATGCCGTTTGGATCGGTACGTTGATTGACATTAACCGCCCACTCGTTTTTGTAACAGAGGACGGAAAGGAACTTGAATCCATTCTTCGCGCTGCACGCGTTGGCTATGAAAATGTAAAAGGTTTTTTGAAAGGCGGAATGAAAGCGTGGATGGATTCAGGTAATCATGTTGATTCAATACAATCTATTCAAGCAAAAGAGTTTTCTTCCAGAATCAAATCCGGCAAAGAAAATATTCTGGATGTAAGAAAGTTATCTGAGTATGAAACTGCGCACGTGAAAAATGCTGAATTGTTTGAACTGGCATCTCTTATGAATAATATCAAAAACCTTAGCCCTGATAAAACATACCTGGTTCATTGTGCAGGCGGATATCGTTCCATGATTGCTTGCTCTATTTTAAAAGCAAGCGGAATGAATAACATAGTAAACATTTCCGGAGGATTCGGTCAGATTAAAACCACCTCAGTGCCCATTGAGGTTTCCGCAGAAACTTCTGCTTGATTTTTCTGAGACAAAACTTTTTATTTTTGCCTAATGGGGATGTAGCTCAGTTGGCTAGAGCACTTGCATGGCATGCAAGGGGTCAGGGGTTCAAGTCCCCTTATCTCCACAAATTTTTCTGAGCGTTCAGAAAAAAAACATATCTTTGCTTCAGAATGAAAAATAAGAACGCCATAGTTAAATATACTATATACGCTCTAAGCGTTAGTGTGTTTTCTGCTTTCACATTTTCTTTTTCCACTACAACCCTTAGGGGTTAACATTCTTTTTCCTTCCCTTTATTAATTTTTTTCGTTCAAGAGAACGAGAAAGTACAACTCATTAATTATTTACAATTATTAAAATGAAAACTATAAAAGTATTTGCACCTGCATCTGTCGCCAATGTCGGCTGCGGGTTTGATGTGCTCGGCTTTGCGCTGGAGGAACCGGGCGATGAACTTATTTTAAGAATGAAGAAATCTTCCGGAGTAACAATAAAAAATGAATCTCAATACAATTCTTTTTCACTTAATCCTGAAAAAAATTGTGCCGGAAAATCTTTATTGAAATTTCTTGAAGCAATGAATTCCAAACAAGGAATAGAAATAAGTTTCAAAAAGAAAATCAAACCAGGCAGTGGAATTGGCTCCAGCGCAGCTAGCGCCACGGCAAGCGTGTTTGCCGCGAATGAACTTTTCGGAAAACCATTTTCGGAATGCGAGCTTGTGAAATTTGCAATGGCAGGCGAAGCAATAGCAAGCGGTTCAGAACATGCGGATAATGTTGCACCATCATTGCTCGGAGGATTTATTCTTATCAGAAGTTATTCTCCGCTCGACTTAGTGAAATTACCTTATCCGAGAAAAATGTTTTGTGCGCTTGTTCAGCCGGATATTGAAGTGAAAACTATTGAAGCGAGAAATATTCTGAAGAAAGAAATCGAATTCAAAAAGGCAATCGTTCAGTGGGGAAATGTGGCTGGATTAATTTCCGGACTTGCTTCTTCAGATTTTTCTTTGATCGGACGTTCGCTGGAAGATGTGATTGTTGAGCCGGTGCGTTCTGGCCTGATACCTGGTTATTTTGATGTGAAGAAATCTGCAATGGATAACGGAGCGCTTGGCTGCAATATTTCAGGTTCAGGGCCTTCTGTGTTCGCTCTTTGTGACGATTACCACATAGCAGAAAAAGTCGGACTTTGGATGCAAAAAGCATTTGAGAAAAAAAATATACAATGTCAAAAATATGTTTCACGGATAAATCATCGCGGAGCAATAATTCTAAACTAACAATGAAATACTACAGCACAAATGATAAAAATGAAAAAACTTCTTTTAAGGAAGTTGTTTTTAACGGTCTAGCTTCTGACGGGGGATTATACATGCCTGAAAAAGTCCCAGTTTTATCAGAAAGTTTTTTGAAAGCAAAAAACATCCCTCTTCATGAAATTGGATTTGAGGTTTCTAAAAAATTCATTGGAGATGAAATTAATTCAAATGAACTTCAGAATATTATTTCTGATTCGTTGAATTTTATTATTCCGTTAATGCCATTAGATGAACATATTTTGTCGTTGGAATTATTCCATGGGCCAACTCTTGCCTTTAAAGATGTTGGCGCCAGATTTATGGCGAAAATGTTATCACTCTTTTCTCGAAATGAAAGCAAGCAACTGACAATTCTAACTGCTACTTCAGGCGATACAGGTAGTGCAGTCGCTAATGCTTTTTATGAGCAAGAAGGAATAAAGGTTGTAATTCTTTTTCCGAAAAATGGAGTTACCGATTTTCAAATGAAACAGATGACTTCTCTTGGAAAGAATATTTCTGCCATTGCAATTGAAGGAACATTTGATGATTGTCAACGATTGGTTAAAAAATCCTTTTCCGATATTGAATTAATGAAAAGCCTTTCGCTTACTTCAGCTAATTCGATAAATATTGCAAGACTCATCCCGCAGACATTCTATTTTCTGTTTGCATATTCATTGATGAAAAATAAATCTGACCAAATTATTTTCTCTGTACCATGTGGGAACTTTGGAAACCTGACTGCGGGAGTAATGGCAAAGAGAATGGGGATGGATGCTAAGTTCATCGCTGCAACAAATTCCAATAATGTGTTTTTTGAATATCTCAGCACGGGAGTTTTTTCTCCGCGACCATCTCAGAAAACAATTTCAAATGCAATGGATGTTGGTAATCCAAGTAACTTCTATCGTTTGCTTGATTTGTATGGAAACTCACATGAGAAAATCTGCAATGATATTTCCTGTTATAGTATCTCTGATGATGAAACAAGAGTTGCGATGCGAAATGTTTTCGAAGAGAAAAAATATATTCTTGACCCTCACAGTGCGGTTGCTTGTGCTGCGCTGAAGAAAAATAATTCTTCAGGAATCTTTTTAGCGACTGCACACCCTTCTAAATTTGAGAGTGTAGTTGAAGAAACAACAGGCGTGAAAACTGTTTTACCTGAGCGAGTCAAGAATAATTTTTCTGATACAGTTTATGAAGTCAATATGTCACCTGATTTTGAATCATTAAAGGAATATTTACTGTCATGACATTTTAATTATTGTTTTCAGGACGAAGAGAGCGCACTTGTTTGCCCGCCCGCCAAAGTTCGCTGTCGCGTATTTCACCAAGTTCTTTCTCGAGTCCTTTTCTGTAGTCGGATTTTTTATTTGCTTCGATAACATTTCTCGCTTCTTTGCCTGTGGAAACGCTAGCGTATAACTCTTCGAACAAAGGCAAAGTTGTTTCACGGAAGCGATGGCGCCAGTCCAATGCACCGCGCTGCGCGGTGGTGGAAGTGTTAGCGTACATCCAGTCCATTCCTTTTTCGGCAACGAGCGGCATTAAACTTTGTGTGAGCTCTTCCACTGTTTCGTTGAATGCTTCGGAAGGAGAGTGTCCGTATTTTCTCAGCACTTTGTATTGCGCTTCAAACAATCCGGCTATAGCTCCCATCAAAACTCCTCGCTCACCTGTGAGATCTGAAAAAACTTCTTTGCGGAAATCAGTTTCAAATAAATATCCTGAACCGATTCCGATCCCGACTGCGAGTGCGCGCTCTTTCGCTTTGCCGGTTGCATTCTGGAAAACTGCGTAGCTGGAGTTCAACCCTTTTCCCTGATGAAATAATCTGCGTAACGAAGTTCCCGAACCTTTTGGTGCTGCGAGAAATACATCCACATCTTTTGGCGGAACAATTCCTGTCTGCTCATGAAAAGTTATTCCGAAACCGTGAGAAAAATATAATCCTTTCCCCGCAGTGAGATTTTTTTTCAGAAGCGGCCATACTTCTATTTGTCCGGCATCTGAAAGCAAAGACATTAATATGGTTCCGCGCTTTGCAGCTTCTTCGAGTTCGAAAAGATTTATTCCTTCTTCCCATCCGTCTGCAAGTGCTTTTTTCCAAGTGGAAGAATTTTTCCGTTGTCCGACAATTACATTAAACCCGTTGTCACGGAGGTTCATTGCTTGTCCGGGTCCTTGCACGCCATAGCCGATTACTGAAAGCATTTCATTTTTTAATACTTCTCTCGCTTTTTCAAGAGGAAATTCTTCGCGCGTTACTACTTCTTCGAGTACTCCGCCAAAATTTAATTTTGCCATTGTGTTTTGTGTTTTTAGTTTATGAATATTTGTTTTTCGTTCAGATAATTTATCAGAGGCTTCATCGGTTTTGAAATTGCTACTCTTCCCGAGCGCGCAAACTCCAGCACTCCGAAGTTTTGCAGTTCACTTAGCAATCGTGTCAACTCTTCTTCGTGTCCGGTTTTTTCTACGATGGCGAACGCTGGCTCCAGCGCAACTACTGATGCGTTGTGATTCCGCAGGATCAATTCCAGTTTTCCGTTTAATTTTTCTACCGGAAGTTTGTATAAAGCAATTTCCCGGAAAACAATTTCGTCATTCAGATGCGCAAATGCTTTGAATACCCCTACTTGTTTTTCTATTTGCTGTGCTACTTTTATCGCTTGTTCTTCCGAAGCGTTAATCACAATTGTATAACGGCAGACTCCATCCACTTCGCATTCGCAACAAGTGACGCTTTCTATTTTTATTCTTCTCCGTGTAAGTATTACGGCCAGCCGTGTTTGCATGCCGAGAACATTTTCTGTGAAGACAGAGAGTGTGAATTGTTTTTCCATTTTAGTTTAATCTTACTTCATCTACTGCCGCACCGGAAGGTATCATGGGAAAAACATTTTCTTCTTTTTCCACCACCACTTCCAGCAGGAAAGCAGATTTATTATTTAACATTTCTTTTATTCCTTCTTTCAGAAATTTTCTTTCAGAAATTTTCTTCGAATTAATTCCGAAGCCTTTTGCCAGATTTTGAAAATCAGGATTGGTCATTTCAGTATGAGAATATCTTTTCTCAAAAAATAATTCCTGCCACTGGCGAACCATGCCCAGAAAATTATTGTTGAGAAGAATTATTTTCACATTCGCTTTTTCCTGTGCAATGGTGGCGAGTTCCTGAATGGTCATCTGAAATCCTCCATCGCCTATGATGGCAACTACTTCTCTTTCCCGAGCACCCAGTTTTGCTCCGAGTGCAGCAGGCAATGCAAATCCCATGGTGCCGAGTCCGCCCGAAGTGATGCTGCTCCGGTTTTTTTCA
>Ga0247727_10015550_pt1 | contig 12461 bp, 9 predicted proteins | sample WisWelCaveWW1625_FD_202498 | JGI IMG/M metagenome (GOLD analysis project Ga0247727, IMG submission 202498) | Biofilm microbial communities from Wishing Well Cave, Virginia, United States - WW16-25 | ecosystem: Environmental > Aquatic > Deep subsurface > Groundwater > Cave microbial mat | place... | reverse complement strand
CGGCGACCACTGCGAAGCCCGCTGCAGAAGGGTCGGCCTTCGCGATCCAGGTGGGCGCCTTCGCGACTGAGGCGACGGCCCAGCAGCTGGCAGGCGAGCTCGAGAAGCGCGGCTTCCCGAGCTACGTCACGAGCGAGGGCACGGGTGCGCGCTTCAAGGTGCGCGTCGGCCCGATCGCGAGCCGCAGTGAGGCCGAGCACCTTTCGGGTCGGCTGAAGGGTGAACATCGGCTACCGACCTGGATCATGGCCGGGAAGAGCTGAGCAGCGGAAACCAACAGAGGTGGCGATGCCGGACAAGCGGCTCGAACGGGTTCTGGTGACGGGCGGCGCGGGCTTTCTCGGCTCACACCTCTGCGACCGATTGATCGCAGAGGGCTGTACGGTGCTGGTCTTCGACAATCTGCTGACGGGCAAGGTCGAGAACATCCAACACCTGCTCGGACACCCGCGCTTCTCCTTCGAGCACTACGACGTCACGAACTACCTGCACGTCGAGGGAAAGCTCGATGCCATCCTCCACTTTGCGTCGCCCGCCAGCCCGGCCGACTTCGAGCGGCTGCCGATCCAGATCTTGAAGGTCGGCTCGCTCGGGACGCACAAGACGCTCGGCCTCGCCAAGGCCAAGGGCGCCCGCTTCCTGCTCGCGAGCACAAGCGAGTGCTACGGCGATCCGTTGGTCTCGCCGCAGCCCGAGTCGTACTTTGGGAACGTGAACCCGGTCGGCATCCGTGGCGTCTATGACGAGGCCAAGCGTTTCGCCGAGGCGATGACGATGGCCTACCACCGTCACCATGGCGTGGACGTCCGCATCGTTCGCATCTTCAACACCTTCGGGCCACGCATGCAGATCGACGACGGCCGCGCGATCCCGAACTTCTTCACCCAGGCGCTGCGTGGCGAGGACGTCACCGTCTACGGTGACGGCTCGCAGACGCGCTCGATCATCTACGTGGACGACCTGATCGAGGGCATCTGGCGCCTGCTGAACTCGGCGTACGTCGGCCCGATGAACATCGGCAGCCAGGCCGAGATCTCGATGCGCGAGCTGGCCGAAAAGATCGTCGCGCTGTGCGGCAGCAAGAGCCGCATCGTGAGCCGCCCGCTGCCGCCCGACGACCCGAAGGTGCGCCGCCCCGACAGCACGCTGGCGCGCCAGCAAATCGGCTGGGACACGAAGGTGCCGGTGGACGACGGCCTGCGCCGCACGCACGACTACTTCCGGCATGCACTCCGGAATGCTGCTGCCGGCTAGGCGAGTCACGAGAAGATGGACCCTCAGCGCATCCGGAACTTTTGCATCATCGCGCACGTCGACCACGGCAAGAGCACCTTGGCCGATCGGCTGCTCGATGCGACCGGAACGCTCGCCGAGCGCGAGAAGAAGGCCCAGTTTCTCGACAAGATGGAGCTCGAGCAGGAACGTGGCATCACGATCAAGGCGCAGACGGCGCGCATGCGCTACCGCGCGCAGGACGGGAAGGACTACATCCTCAACCTGATCGACACGCCCGGCCACGTGGACTTCTCCTACGAGGTGTCGCGGGCGCTGCACGCCTGCGAGGGTGCGATCCTCGTGGTGGACGCGGCGCAGGGCATCGAGGCGCAGACGCTCGCGAACGCGTACCTGGCGCTCGACGCGAACCTGACGCTGATTCCGATCGCGAACAAGATCGACCTGCCGTCGGCCGACGCCGTCCGCACGGCGCAGGAGATCGAGGACGTGATCGGGCTCCCCGCCGAGTCGGTGCTGCCCGTCTCCGCCAAGGAGGGGAAGGGCATCCTTCCCTTGCTCGAGCGCATCGTGTCGGAGGTGCCGCCGCCCGTGGGCGACGCCGACGCAGAGACGCGCGCGCTGATCTTCGACGCCTGGTTCGACTCCTACGTGGGCGTGGCGATGCTGGTGCGCGTCAAGCAGGGGCGGCTGCGGCAGGGCGATCTCATCCGCCTGATGGCGCAGGGCAGCGAACACGAGGTCAGCGAGCTCGACGTGATCGACCCGCACCCGCGCAAGGTCGCGGAGCTCGCGGCAGGCGAAGTGGGCATCGTGATCGCGGGCATCAAGACCCTCGACCAGGTGCGCATCGGCGACACGGTCACGCAGGCGAGCCGGCCCGCGCCGGAGCCGCTGCCCGGCTTCCGCGAAGTCAAGCCGATGGTGTTCAGCGGGCTCTATCCCGTGGATGCGGACGAATACCACCCGCTCAAGACCGCGCTGGAGAAGCTGCGCCTCAACGACTCCTCCTTTCAGTACGAGCCCGAGACCAGCGCCGCCCTGGGCTTCGGTTTCCGCTGTGGCTTCCTCGGTTTTCTGCACTGTGAGATCATCCAGGAGCGGCTCGAGCGCGAGTACGACCTGTCGCTGATCGCGACCGCACCGACGGTGCGCTACCGTGTCGTCACGAGCGCGGGTGGGGACTACGAGATCGAGTCGCCGGCGGCGCTACCCGACGCGGGCGAGATCGAGCGCATCGAAGAGCCGATGATCGTGGCCACGATCCACCTGCCGCAGGAGTACGTCGGCCCGGTGATCGCGCTCTGTCAGGAGCGGCGCGGCATCCAGCGCGACATCACCATGCACGGCGGGCGCGCACAGGTGCGCTACGAGCTGCCGCTGGCCGAGGTCGTCGCCGACTTTCACGACAAGATCAAGAGCGCAACCCGCGGCTACGGCTCGTACGACTACGATCTGGTCGGCTACCGCGCGGCCCCGCTCCAGAAGCTCGACATCCTGGTGAACGGCGATCCGGTCGACGCGCTCTCGCTGATCGTGCACCGCGACAAGGCCTTCTCACGCGGCTCCGAGCTGACGCGCAAGCTGAAGGAGTTCATCCCACGCCAGCAGTTCGAGGTCGCGATCCAGGCCGCGCTCGGCTCGAAGGTGATCGCACGCAGCACCGTGAAGCCGCTGCGCAAGAACGTGATCGCCAAGTGCTACGGCGGCGACATCTCGCGCAAGCGCAAGCTGCTCGAGAAGCAGAAAGAGGGCAAGCGGCGGATGAAGCGCGTCGGCTCGGTGGAGATCCCGCAGGAGGCCTTCCTGGCGGCGCTGCGGCTGGAGGATCAATAGATGCCGCGCTTCCTGGTGCTGCTCGTGCTGGGGGCGTGTGCGGCGCTCGGTCTGCGCTCGGTCGTGATCGAGCCCTTCCGCATCCCCACCGATTCGATGCTGCCGACGCTTCGCCCCGGCGACCGCCTGTTCGTGAACAAGCTGCTGTATGGCGCGAGGCTTCCCTTCACCTCCTTACGCTTGCCGTCGTGGCGCGCGCCGGAGCGCGGCGACGTGGTGGTGTTCCGGGCAGAGCCCAGCGAAGATCGTCACGAGATCTTCCCCTCGCCCTGGCTGGTGAAGCGCATCGTCGGGCTGCCGGGAGACCTCGTGCGGGTCCGGGATGGCGGGCTCTGGATCGACGGCGTGCTCGCCCCGCAATGGCCGACGGGTGAAGTGTGGCTCGACGGCGGGGGCACGCCGCTGGCCGGCGCACGCGAGAGCTTGACCGGACGCGAGCACGCGCTGGTCGACGACCCCGGCCGAGTGGTCGCCTCCTTCGAGGGCGTCGTACCGGCGGGGCGCTACTTCGTGCTCGGCGACAATCGCGACCACTCCAGCGACAGCCGGAGCTTCGGCGCGGTGCCCTTCGACTCGATTGTCGGTCCCGTGGCCTTCCTCTACTGGTCGAGCGTCCCGGGCCGCCCGGCCGGCGATCGACGCCTCGCCGAGCTGGCCCATTGGGGACGTGTGGGAGCACGAATCGAGTGAGCAAGCAAGCTGAGAGCAGTGGGTTTCTGCGCGATCTGCCCACGCTGATCGGAGCGGTCGCGGTGGCGCTGGCGATCCGCACCTTTCTGGTGCAGCCCTTCTACGTACCTTCGGACTCGATGCTGCCCACGCTGTTGGTGGGCGACCACGTGTTCGTCAACAAGTTCCTGTTCGGCGCCGGTGTGACGGGAACCAGCATGCGCTTCCCGAGCTTCAGCGAGCCGAAGCGCGGCGATGTGGTCGTATTCCAGTTCGCGCGCGGCCCCGGCGGCACGATCTTTCCGGCCGACCAGCGGCCGGACTTGCCGCGCGATGCCTTCGTGAAGCGCTTGATCGGGCTGCCGGGCGACCGCATCGCGGTCGTGGAGGGTCGCCTCGTGATCAATGGCGAGCTGGTGCCGCAGCGTGCGCTCGGCAAGACCTTCACCGACCAGACGGACCGTCGCTACGACACCCTGATCGAAGACCTTCCCGGCTGCAGTCACTATGTGCTGGACGATCCGCAGTGGCCGAGCGACGACATGCCCGAGATCACGCTCAAGCCGGGCCGTTTCTTCTTCATGGGCGACAATCGCGACAACTCCTACGATGGCCGGCGCGTCGGTACCGTGCGCCTCGAGGAGCTCGCGGGCCCCGCGCGGCTGCTCTACTGGTCGTGGGATTGGAACGGCAGCTGGCTGTCGTTGTTGAATCCGCTCACCTGGTGGGAGAACCTCACCGGCAAGACGCGCTGGGGCCGCATGGGTTCCTTCCACGCCTGCATCGAGGAAGGCGACCAGCCCGCGCTCGGCACCGCGGGCCGATGAGCCCGGCGCCCGGCGCCCGTCTCCAGAACGTCAACGTCGCCGCCGCCGAGCCGCTGCCCCCGCCCGAACTGATCCGGCGCGAGCTACCGCTCACGGCGCGTATCGAAGCCACGGTTGCGAGCGCGCGCGAAACGCTCGAGGCGATCCTCACCCGTCGCGACCCGCGCCGCTTCGTGGTGGTGGGCCCGTGCTCGATCCACGACGTGGACGCCGCCCACGAGTACGCTCGTCGGCTGTTCGCGCTGTCGCAGCGCGTGCACCGGACGCTGTTTCTGGTGATGCGCGTCTACTTCGAGAAGCCGCGCACCAGCGTCGGTTGGAAGGGCCTGATCAACGATCCCGATCTCGACGACTCCTTCCAGATCGAGAAGGGTATCCGCCTCGCGCGCCGGCTGCTGTTCGACCTCGCGGAGCTGGGTCTGCCGGCCGCCACCGAAGCACTCGACCCGATCATGCCGCAGTATCTGTCCGAGCTGATCAGCTGGACCGCGATCGGCGCGCGCACCACCGAATCGCAGACTCACCGCGAGATGGCCAGTGGGCTCTCCACGCCGGTCGGCTTCAAGAACGGCACCGACGGCTCGCTCGACGTCGCCATCAACGCGCTGCGCTCTGTACGTCACCCGCACCACTTCCTGGGTATCACGCCCGACGGCCGACTCGCCGTCTTCAGGACGCGCGGCAACGCGCACGCACACATCGTGCTGCGGGGCGGTGGCGGGCGCAGCAACTTCGACGCTGCGAGCGTCGCGGCCTGCGAGCAGACGCTGGCGGAGGCCGGGCTCCCGGCCCAGATCGTGATCGATTGCAGCCACGGCAATTCGGGCAAGGACCCTTTACACCAGCCTGCGGTCGCACACGACTGCGTCGAGCAGATCTGCGCCGGCAACCGTTCGATCGTCGGCCTGATGCTCGAGAGCCATCTCCACGCGGGGAATCAGGCGATCCCCGAGGACCTCTCGAAGCTCCGCTACGGCGTCTCGATCACCGACGCCTGCATCGACTGGGAGACCACCGAGCGGCTGCTGCTGGAGATGGACGAGCGGCTGGGCGGCGCCGGAGCCCTCACCCGCCCGTAGGCCGTCACGGAAGCGCGAGCGACGCGGCCACGCGTGCGAGCCTTCGGTCAACGGTCCAGAGCTCCGCATCGGCTGCGAGGGCGCTCGCGAGAAGGTGCGCGTCCACCCAACCGATTCCTTTGCCGGCCAGGTCTCGCGTCTCTACGAGCTCATGGACTTCGAAGTCGGTCAGTACAGTCGAGCGCTCCCCAGCCTCGTGCGCCCTCGCCCCTGGCGCCTCCTCGCATCACGGTTATGTTCCCGCCCGGCTTCGAGGTTCCGGCCGCTCCTTTTAAGTCCGTCCCGCGAGGCGGAGAAAGGCTGCAGGTGGCGAGCGATCCCCCCGTCCAGATCCGGCCCCCGACGGGCGCGAGCTCCGAGCCCCCGTCCGCCGGTGTCGCCGCCAGTGTCGTACTGGACGATCTCGCCATCCAGCGGGCGCTGATGCGAATCGCGCACGAGATCGTCGAGCGCAACGACGAGCTCGACCGGCTGTACCTCGTCGGGATTCCGAACGGCGGCGTTCCCCTCGCGCGCCAGATCGCGCTGAACCTGCGCGAGATCGCGGGCGTAGACGTGACCCTCGGCGTGCTCGACACCACGCTCTACCGGGACGACCGCGTGACCAGCGGTATACGCCCGCGCCTGCGCCACACCGAGATGCCGTCCGCCGTGGATGGCCGGTTGGTGATCCTGGTGGATGACGTCGCCAGCACCGGCCGCACCGTTCGCGCAGCGATGGACGCGCTGATGGACTTCGGCCGCCCGCGTGCCGTGCAGGTGGTCGCGCTCGTCGACCGCGGCCACCGCGAGCTGCCGATCAAGATCGACTACGTCGGCAAGAACATCCCGACCCAGCGCACGGACCATGTCGAGCTCCGTACGGGGCCGGCGGGTGGGGACATGGAGGTGGTGTTGATGCAGAGCAGGGGAGCGCCTTCATGATGGGACGCGGGCTGCTCGCGATCGAAGACCTCGAACGCGAGGACATCGAGCGGATCCTCGAGACCGCCTTCCACATGAAGGAAGTCGGCCGGCGCGAAGTGAAGAAGGTCCCGACGCTGCGAGGCCGCACCATCATCAACTTGTTCTTCGAGTCGTCGACGCGCACGCGCACCAGCTTCGAGATCGCCGGCAAGCGCCTCTCGGCCGACGTCGTGAACTTCAGCCCCCCGGCCTCGAGCCTGACCAAGCGGGAGAGCATCCTCGACACCGCCAAGACGCTCGACGCGATGGACCCCGACGCCGTGGTGATCCGCCACAACGTGGCCGGCGTGCCCAAGCAGATCGCGGACGAGCTGGCTGCGCCCGTAATCAACGCCGGCGACGGCGCGCACGAGCATCCGACCCAGGCGCTACTCGACCTGATGACGGTAGTCGAGGAGAAGGGCCGCATCGACGGGCTGACCGTGACGATCATCGGTGACATCGCCCACTCGCGCGTGGCGCGCTCCGACATCTACGCATTCACCAAGATGGGCGCCGAGGTCCGCGTGGCCGGCCCGCCCACCATGATGCCGGCGCAGGTCGAGTGCCTCGGTGTGAAGTCCTTCCGCACGCTGCGCGAGGCGCTGGACGGCGCCGACGTGGTGATGGCGCTGCGCATCCAGCTCGAGCGGCTGGCCGGCGCCCTGTTCCCGAGCGTGCGTGAGTACTCCGCCACCTTCGGACTCGACCGCGCAAAGCTACGTTTCGCCAAGGACGATGCAATCGTGATGCATCCGGGCCCGGTGAACCGAGGCGTCGAGCTCTCGCACGACCTCGCGAACCGCAGGCCGGGCGTGATCCTCGACCAGGTGCGGAACGGTGTGGCCCTACGCATGGCGGTCCTGTACCTCCTCGCCGGCCAGAAGCGCGGCGTGGGAACGGAGGCCTAGCGATGGCGGGGCGGGTGTGGCTGCGGGGTGGGCGCGTGCTCGACCCCGCCAGTGGGCGCGACCGGCGCGGTGACGTGCTGATCGAGGACGGGCGCATCCTGGCTGTCGAGGACGCGATCGAGTCGGCGGGCGATGCCGAGCAAGTCGATGCGCAGGGGCTCTGGGTGGCGCCGGGCTTCGTCGATCTGCACGCGCACCTGCGCGAGCCCGGCGAGGAGTACAAGGAAGACATCGCCTCGGGCGGTCGCGCGGCGGCTGCGGGCGGCTTCACCACCGTCTGCTGCATGGCGAACACGAACCCCGTGAACGACGACCCTTCGGTCACCGACTACATCCTCGACCGCGCGCGAAAAAACTCGCCGGTGCGGGTGCTGCCGGTAGCGGCTGCGACCAAGGGCCTGGCCGGCGAGGTGATGACCGAGATGGCAGCACTGGTCGCCGCGGGCGCAGTGGCCTTCAGCGACGACGGCAAGACCATCATGGACAGCGGCATGCAGCGCCGCGTGCTCGAGTACTCGCGGCTGGTCGAGAAGCCCGTGATGGTGCACGCCGAGGACCGGACGCTGGTGCGCGACGGCGTCGTGAACGAAGGCGCCGTCTCGACCCGCCTGGGCCTGCCGGGCAACCCGGCGGTGGCCGAAATCGTGCACGTAGCGCGCGACCTGCTGCTCGCCGAGCTGACGGGCGCGCATCTGCACGTGGCGCACGTGTCCACCGCGGGCGCGGTGGCGCACCTGCGCGAGGCGCGCGCGCGTGGCATCCACGTGACGGCCGAAGTCGCGCCGCACCACCTGACACTCACCGACGAAGCCACGCTCGGCTACGACCCGAACACCAAGATGGCGCCGCCGCTCCGCGGCAAGGACGACGTTCTGGCCTGCATCCTCGGCCTCGCGGACGGTACCATCGACGCGATCGCCACCGACCACGCGCCGCACGCCGTGCACGAAAAGGAAGTGGAGTTCACCGCGGCTCCGCCCGGGGTGCTGGGCTTCGAGACGGCCTTCGCGGTGGTGCTCGAGCTGGTACGGCAGGGCGCGCTCACGCCCCTCCAGCTGATCGCGAGCCTCGCCTGGCATCCGGCGCGCGTGCTCGGTCTCGCCCTGGGACGGCTCGAGCGTGGTGCGACGGCGGATGTCGTCCTGCTCGATCCTACCTGGCGTTGGGTCTACGACCCGGCGCAGGGCTTCTCGAAGAGCCGGAACTCGCCGTGGGCGGGCCGAGAGCTCGAAGGTCGCGTGCTCGCCACCTGGGCCTCGGGCCGGCTCGTGTATCAGCAGAGCCGTGGAGTGCTCGCCCCTTGACGAAGCCCGCAAGCCTCCCGCCGCCGGCCTGTCTCGCGCTCGCCGATGGAACCGTCTACCGCGGCCGCGCCTTCGGTGCGCATGGCGTTTCGTCCGGCGAGGTCTGCTTCAACACCAGCATGACCGGCTACCAGGAGATCCTGACGGATCCCTCGTATGCCGGTCAGATCGTTGCGATGACCTACACGCAGATCGGAAATGTCGGCGCGAACCCCGAGGACGACGAATCCGCGCGACCCTTCCTGTCGGGCTTCGTGGTGAAGGAGCTGTTCGAGGCGCCTTCGAACTGGCGTTCGCGCGAGACGCTCCCGGCCTTTCTCGCGCGCCACGGTGTCCCTGCGATCGCCGGCCTCGATACGCGCGCGCTGGTGCGGCGGATCCGCGATCACGGCTTCCAGACCGGTGTGCTCTCCACCGACCCCGCGCAGCAGAGTGCGGAGGCGCTGGTCGAGTGCGCGCGCACGGCCGAAACGCTCGACGGTGTGGACCTCGTGGCCGGCGTGACCTGCGCGGCGCCGTACCGCTGGACCGAGGGCGACTGGAAGGGCGTAGACGGTCAGCCGCCGAGGGCGTCCCGGCCGAGCGAGGTGCTGCACGTCGTGGCCTACGACTTCGGCGTGAAGCGGAACATCCTGCGCCTGCTCGTGGACCACGGCTTCGAGGTGACGGTGGTGCCGGCGACGACCAGCGCCGAGCAGGTGCGGGCCCTCTTGCCCGATGCCGTATTCCTCTCGAACGGGCCGGGCGATCCGGCCGCGGTGCAAGGCGTGCGAGAGCCGGTGCGCGAGCTGGCGAAGCAGTATCCGCTGTTCGGCATCTGCCTCGGGCACCAGATCCTCGGCCTCGCGCTCGGCGGGACGACGAAGAAGCTGAAGTTCGGGCACCACGGCGGCAACCAGCCCGGCAAAGACCTGGCGACCGGCAAGGTCGCGATCTGCGCCGAGAACCACGGCTACGCGGTGGAAGCCGAATCGCTGCGCGCGGCCGGCGAGCCCGTCAGCGTCACGCACATCAACTTGAACGACGACACCGTCGAGGGCCTCGCACACGAGCGGCTGCCGCTGTTCTCGGTGCAGTACCACCCGGAGGCTTCACCGGGCCCGCACGACGTCCGGTACTTCTTCGAACGCTTCCGCGAGATGACCTTGCGCCACAAGCGGGGTGAGCGCATCAGCGGCGCCGCCATCGCGAAGGGGCTGTAGTGCCCGGGGAAAGCTGATGCCGCGGCGCTCGGACCTCCACACCATCCTGTTGATCGGCTCGGGGCCGATCGTGATCGGGCAGGCTTGCGAGTTCGACTACTCGGGCACCCAGGCTTGCAAGGCGCTGCGCGAAGAGGGCTACCGGGTGGTGCTGGTGAACTCGAACCCCGCCACGATCATGACCGATCCCGAGACGGCCGACCGCACGTACATCGAGCCGATGACGCTCGACAGCCTCGAGAAGATCATTCTGGCCGAGCGGCCCGACGCGCTGCTGCCGACCATCGGCGGGCAGACCGCACTCAATCTGGCGGTGGACCTCGCCGAGGCTGGCATCCTCGAGAAGTACGGTGTGAAGCTGATCGGCGCGAACCTGGCGGCGATCAAGAAGGCTGAGGATCGCCAGGAGTTCCGGGCCGCGATGCAGAAGATCGGACTCGCGGTGCCGGAGTCGGGCTATGCGCGCTCGCTCGCCGACGCGCGTGAGATCGTCCTGCGCACGGGCTTCCCGGCCATCCTCCGGCCGAGCTTCACCCTGGGTGGCACGGGAGGCTCGATTGCCTGGAAGCCCGAGGAGTACGAGGCGCTGGTGGAGTGGGCGCTCCAGTGCTCGCCCAAGCACACCTGTCTGATCGAGCAGAGCGTGCTCGGCTGGAAGGAGTACGAACTCGAGGTGATGCGCGACACGAACGACAACGTCGTGATCATCTGCTCGATCGAGAACTTCGACGCGATGGGCGTACATACGGGCGACTCGATCACGGTGGCGCCCGCGCAGACGCTCACCGATCGCGAATACCAGGTGATGCGCGACGCGGCGGTAGCCATCATCCGCGAGATCGGCGTCGACACCGGCGGCTCGAACATCCAGTTCGGCGTCCACCCCGAGACGGGCGCACTGGTGGTGATCGAGATGAACCCACGGGTCTCGCGCAGCTCGGCCCTCGCCAGCAAGGCCACCGGCTTCCCGATCGCGAAGATCGCGGCGAAGCTCGCGGTCGGATACACGCTCGACGAGCTCGATAACGACATCACGCGCGAAACGCCGGCGAGCTTCGAACCCAGCATCGACTACGTGGTCACGAAGATCCCGCGCTTCACCTTCGAGAAGTTTTCGGGAGCCGACGACCTGCTCACCACACAGATGAAGTCCGTCGGCGAAGCGATGGCGATCGGCAGAACCTTCAAGGAGAGCTTTCAAAAGGCGCTGCGCTCGCTCGAGATCGGCGTGGCGGGGCTCGAGGCGCCCGAGCTGCCGGCGGGCTCGGCCGGCGACGAAGCACTCTGGCGCATGATCGACCAGCCGCGGCCGGGCCGGCCGTGGGCGATCGCAGAGGCGTTCCGGCGCGGCGCCACGGTGGAGGAGATCCACCGGCGCTCGGCCATCGACCCCTGGTTCCTGCGCAATCTCGAGGAGCTGGTGCAGATGGAGGCGACGCTGGCGGCGGCGCCGCCCGCCGGGCGTGTGGCCTGGTTACGACCGGCGAAACAGGCCGGCTTCTCGGACGTGCGGCTCGCGTCGCTCTGGCAGATCAGCGAGGGCGAGGTACGGGCGCTGCGCCGGCAGCACGGCGTGCGTCCGGTCTACAAGCGGGTGGACACCTGTGGGGCCGAGTTCGAGGCTCACACGCCCTACCTCTATTCCACGTATGAAGACGAGTGCGAGGCGCGCCCCACGCAGCGCCAGAAGATCATGATCCTCGGCGGCGGGCCCAACCGGATCGGGCAGGGCATCGAGTTCGACTACTGCTGCGTCCACGCGGCCTTCGCGCTGCGCGATGCCGGCTTCGAGACGATCATGGTGAACTGCAACCCCGAGACCGTCTCGACCGACTACGACACCAGCGACCGGCTCTACTTCGAGCCGCTCACGCTCGAAGACGTACTCGAGATCGTCGAGCGCGAGAAGCCGCTCGGTGTGATCGTGCAGTTCGGCGGCCAGACGCCGCTGCGCCTCGCGGTAGCCCTCGAGAAGAACGGCGTCCCGATTCTCGGCACGACACCCGACGCGATCGACCGCGCCGAGGACCGCGAGCGCTTCGACCAGCTGCTCGAGGCGCTCGCGCTGAAGCGCCCGCCCTCGGGCATCGCGCGCAGCCTCGCGGAGGCGCGGGCCGTGGCCGAGCGCATCGGCTACCCGGTGCTGGTGCGGCCCTCCTACGTGTTGGGCGGGCGAGCCATGCAGATCGTGCACGACGCCGAGAGCCTCGAAGGCTACATGCGCTTCGCGGTCAAGGCCTCGCCCGAGCACCCGGTACTGGTGGATCGCTTCCTGAACGACGCGACCGAAGTCGACGTCGACGCCATCTCCGACGGCGAGCGCGTCGTGATCGGCGGCGTGATGGAGCACATCGAGGAGGCTGGCATCCACTCGGGCGACAGCGCCTGCTCGCTGCCGCCGTACTCGCTGGGCCGCGACGTGGTCGACGAGATCGTCGAGTCCACGCGGCGCCTC
>Ga0247727_10015549_pt1 | contig 12461 bp, 16 predicted proteins | sample WisWelCaveWW1625_FD_202498 | JGI IMG/M metagenome (GOLD analysis project Ga0247727, IMG submission 202498) | Biofilm microbial communities from Wishing Well Cave, Virginia, United States - WW16-25 | ecosystem: Environmental > Aquatic > Deep subsurface > Groundwater > Cave microbial mat | place... | reverse complement strand
CCTCCTTCCAGGATTCTTCCTCTTCCCCTCAAGGCTCTTCTCTTCTTCTTCCTCCTTAAGGGCTCATTTCACGTGAGACCGCCAGTCTAACTTCCCCGGTGTGCCACTTCAGCCGAAACACTACACTCGCTCTGTTGGCGCTCTGTGAGTCGGGCCAAGCAACGTTGGTGTCTCTGACGTGTTGGTGTTCGAGGTCGAGCGGAATCCGAACCCGCAACGCAAGGCGTTTGTCTCCGAGATACTCGCCCGTGCGGTCGCTGTGGTGGCTCTGGATGACCAGATTGAAAAGCGGGCGAAGGAACTGGTGGGGCGGGGCGTGAAGGCGCTCGATGCGCTGCACCTGGCGTCCGCGGAAGCAGGTGGGGTAGACTTCTTCTGTACCTGCGACGACCGCTTACTCAAGAAAGCGAAATCGCTGGCCGACCTGCGTGTCGCCGCGCGGTCGCCGCTGGAACTCGTTCAGGAGATTGCGACATGATGACCGAAACCAAGCCGCTGGCGGAAATCACCCAGTCGGCGATTCATCTGCTCTGCCGCGAGATGGGAGTCGTGAGCACGGCGCGGTTTCTGAATCAGTTCTCCGTCGGGTATGGGAACTACACCGAAGAACGCGACCAGCTTTTCAGCCATCTGACCGTTGACGAAATCGCCGGAGAGATCAAGCGGTAGCGCGGTCAGGCTGGGAAGTCTCGTCCGTGAGAATCAACTGATGTAGGGCAGGCGAATGCGGCGCTGTTGGACATCAGGTGTTTCATGAGCACTGAAACCAAATCAATTCCCGAGTTCGAACGGGAGCTGGCTGATCTTGAACAGCGCGTGGGGGCCGAGCATCCCGACGTTGCCGAGGCCGTTTTTCAATTGGCGCGGGCGTACTTTCTCGAACAGAAGCACGCTCAGGCCCAGCCGCTGTTGCAACGAGTGATTGCGATTCTGGAGCTTTACGAGAAGGAGTCCGGGGGCGATTCGACTTACGTGGCAACGACGCTTCAGAACATGGCCAAGTTGTATCAATCGAACGACCGCTACGCGGATGCGGAACCGTTGTGCGTGCGGGCGCTGGCCATTCGCGAGAAAAAGCGCGAGACCGAACCGCTGTGGCTAGCCGATGCCCAACATAATCTCGCCCTTGTCTACTACCATCTCGGCCGGCAGGGCGAGGCGCTCGCACTCTACGAGCAGGCGCTGGCAATCTGGCGGGAGAACTACGAACCGAATAACCCAACGGTCGTGACCGGGATGAACAACATTGGGGCGGTTTACTTCGAGCAAGGGCGGTACGACGTGGCGGAAGAGTTGTACCAGCAGGTGCTGACGATTCGTGAGCGAGAATTGGGTCCGGACGATCTCGACGTGGCAAGCGTGCTGGTGAACATGGCGGAGCTTCGCCGCAAGCAACGCCGGTTCGATGAGGCCGAGTCGATGTGGCGACGGGTGCTGAAAATCCAGCAAGTCAAGCTTGGCGAGGGCCATCGGGACTTCGGCGTCAGCCTGCTCGAATTCGGGCGGTTCTATTCCAAGCAAGGCCGCTATGACGAAGCGGAGCGGCAATTCAGGCGGGCCTTGGCCGTGATGGAGAACGCCCTGGGACCGCAACACCCGCAGGTCGGTTGGTGCCTGTTCCATATCGCGGAAGGCTTTTCGAAGTCAGGGCGATTGCAAGAATCGCTGCCGTTGTTCCAACGCGTGTTGGAGATTCGAGAGAAGACCCTTGGCCCCGATCACTCCGAGGTGGCCGATGCCATGGGGAATGTGGCGGGGACGCTGCTTCAGCTCCATCGCTTTCCGGAGGCCAAGCTACTCTTGGAACGGGCAATGGCCCTGAAACAACGATTGTTCGGACCGGACCATCCGAAACTTTCGCATGCACTGAATAGTCTGGCGCTGCTGTTTCATCACCAGGGAAAATATCGCGAGGCGGAGCCGTTGTACCTGCGGTCACTGGCGATTCGCGAGAAGGACAAGGGTTCGGACTCGCTCGAACTTTCCTCGTGCCTGCACAATCTCGGCGGTCTTCGCGTGTGTCAGGGTCGCTACGCCGAGGCGGAACCGTACTTCCGGCGGGCACTCGCGATCCGAGAGAAAGAGCTGCCGCCGAACCATCCCGACGCCGGACTGACCTTGGCCCATCTGGCCGATGCGCTGGAGCATCAAAAAAAATACGCCGAAAGCGATCCGATGCTGATTCGATCGCACGCCATCCGTGAGGCGGCGTTCGGACCGGAGCACCCGACAACGGCCAAGGCGTTGATTGGCCTGGCGAACGTCGCCGAACGGCTAGGTGATGATGCCGAGTCGGAACGGTTGCTGAAACAGGCGATTGATATTTTCGACGCGCATCGGACCGAAGACTACGATGAATCGGCCACGGCCCGCAATAACTTGGCGATGATCTATCTCAAACAAGAACGATACGCCGAGGCGGAGCCGCATTTCTTGCGAACACTCGCGATTCAAGAAAGGATGCTCGGCAAGAAGCACGTGGACTTGGCGAACACGCTGAACAACTTCGCCGCGCTGTACTCGAAGCTATCCAAATTCGATCAGGCCGAACGGCTCAGCCTGCGCGCGTTGGAGATCTGGCAGAGAGATTTGGGATTCACGCACCCGACAGTCGCCAACGGAATGGAGAATCTCGTCGAGATTTATTGGGGCGCGGGCAAGAAGGCCGATGCGGAACGACTCTGTCGAAAATCGCTGGCGATCTACGAAGCCGCGCTCGGTCGTGACCACACGAAAGTTGCGTGGTGCTTGCAGCACCTGGCAAATATGCTCCAACAATTGGGCCGTCACCCCGAGGCCAATGAACTTATCGCCCGCGCGAAGGCGATCTTTGCGAAACAAGCAACAGATGAGAAGAATACCACGGCGTGACGACGTGGTTTACCTCCCATTTCTGATCCCCAGCGGCCTAAGCCTTTGGGGCATTGCCAAATTGGCAGTTCGGACGGCCCTGAACAGTCCGGAATCCGTCGTTTTGACGTAACTCCTTAATTAAGTAGCAATTGTGGGACACGAAGCGGCGTCTGTGGAGTCCGAAGTGGCGTTTGCAAGGTCCGAAGAGGCGTTCGCGGGAGACTTGAAGGTGTCCGCGGAGTCCGAAGAGGCGTTCGCGATGGACCTGGTGGCGTCTGCGGAGTCCGAAGCGGCGTTCGTGAGGTACGAAGAGGCGTCTGCGTGGACCGAGGAGGCGCCCGCGTGCGCCGATGAGGCGCCCGCGTGGTCCGATGAGGCGCCCGCGTGGTCCGATGAGGCGCCCGCGCGGACCGATGAGGCGTCCGGGTGGGACAGGGCGGCGGTTTCTGGGACCGAAGTGGCTGCGGCGCGGTCCGTGCGAGTGGTTTCCGGAGGCGATGCGTCGATTGCGCGGATCGAAGGGGCGACGTCGGGAACCGCGGGGGGCATTTCTCAAATCGAAGGGGCGGCGGCATGGTCCGGAGTGGCGGCGCACTTACGGTGTCGTCGCGTGTCGCAACGCGCGGCCGGCGAGCGTGTCGTTGAATCGGCCGTCGTCGATCGCGAGCTTGCCGTTCACCCAGACGGAGCGGATGCCGCGTGAGTATTGATGGGGATCGTCGAACGTGGCGACGTCGCGGAATTCCGCGGGGTCGAAGAGGATGACGTCGGCGAAGTAGCCGGGCTTCAGGTAGCCGCGTTCGGGGAGCGTCAGGATGTCGGCGGGCAGGCCGCTCGACGCACGGATGGCGAATTCGAGTGGCAGGACTTTCTCTTCGATCGCATAGCGGCCGATCTTGCGCGGGAAGCAGCCGTATGACCGGGGGTGCGGGACGGTGTTGTCCGGCACCTTCGCGCCGCCGTCGGAGGCCGTGGCCACGTAGGGTTGACGCATGGCAAATCGCACGTCGTCTTCGGACATGCCGAAGCTCACGGCCGCGGCGCCGCCGTTTTCGAGAATCTCCACGATGATGTCGATCACGTCGCGCGATTCGGCCGCGGCGATCTCGTCGAGCGATTTGCCCTGCCACGCGGCGTGCTTCGAGTAGGAGGCAATGCGGATCGTCTTGCCGCCGCCGCGTTCGGCGAGCGTCTTGGCGATGCGGTCTCGCAACGGCGGGCCGGCGTCCGGGTCCTTGAGCCGCTTGGCGAGCACGTCGTTGCCGCCCTCCCGCTCGTCGCTCGGAACCGTCATGGCCGCGAGGTTCGTGCTCGACGCGACGTAGGGATATTGGTCCGCGGTGACTTTGAGACCCGCCGTCCGCGCGTCTTCGATCAGCTTGCAGGCCTGCGGCATCATGCCCCACGCCTTCGGGCCGGACGCTTTCAGGTGCGAGATGTGTGTGGGCAGCCCGGCCTCGCGACCGATGCGGATCGCCTCGTGAATCGAATCGAGCAGACTGTCCCAGTCCTCGCCGCGGATGTGGCTGGCGTAAATGCCGCCGTGGCCGCCGACGACTTTCGACAGTTCGACGAGTTCCTCCGTCGGGGCGTAGCAGCCGGGCGTGTAGATCAGGCCGGTGCTCATGCCCCACGTGCCAGCCCGCATCTCGCGATCGGCAAGCGTTTTCATCTCCGCCAGTTCGTCGTCGGTCGCGGCGCGGTTCGCCTCGCCAACGACTTTGCGACGCAGCGAGCCGTGTGGGATCAGGTGAATGACGTTTGTGCCGGCGCCGTGTTCGTCGATCGTCGCGAACATCTTGGCCACGTCGGTTGGCCCGCCGCCGCAATTGCCCGTGACGATCGTGGTCACGCCCTGCAGAAGGTAGTTCAGATTCGCCCGCGTCTTTTCTTTTTGGATCGGGTCGTCCGAGTGCGTGTGCAGGTCGATGAAACCCGGCGCGACGACGAGGCCCTTGGCGTCGATCACTCGCGACGCTTTCAGGTCAGCCAATTTGCCGATTGCCACGATGCGTTCGCCGCGAATGGCGATGTCCGCGACGATCGCCGGCTGCCCGGTGCCGTCGATGATCGTCGCGCCGCGGATGAGTACGTCCGCCTGGTCAGGCAATTCGGCGCCGGCCGGCAGTGCGGCTGAAACGAAAAACGCGAGGACCACGAAGTGAGTCTTGAGCATGTCGATTGGATCGCGGATGGATCGGGCGGTTGGGCACGCGATGACAGTAGCTTAATCGCGCGGCGGGCAAAATCCAAGCGGCCGTTTGCCCGAGCGGCCGCACTCGATGCCGTTCTCTTTAGTGCTGGCGACGACTATGATCGTAGCGACATGAGGTGATTCATGCCGCGCGATCGAATGGCGATTGGCTCCTGCGAGGCGTGCCATGCGGGGTCCGTGAACTGCTCGCACAACCGATTTGTGGACACGGCCGAGACCATTGACACGTGGGAGCATCGTTGCACAGACTGCGGCGAGCGCCGTACGCAGGCGGTTCGGGCAGCCATGGACGCGGTGCTCGCGACACCCGATCCGCTCATCTGCCCGTTCTGCGGCCGGCGCGCGGGCTGACTGATCGGCCGGGGCCAAGACCATCAGCAAGCGAGGAATCGAATGGAGCACACAGCTTCACTGATTGTTGATCTGAAGGCGACGCGGTGCTCGGCGTGCAAGATGATCATTCGCGACGTGACGGTCGCCAAATGTCCGCACTGCAGTGCGGTGTTCGACCGCGTTTCATCGAATCACGTCGGGCTGGCGGACCGCGTGCAAAAGCAGCGCGAGGAGGCGAGGGCCGGCAATGCCGAGCAAGCCAAGCCGTGAAACCGCCGCGCGGCCGCCGCAAGATCTGCAGGCCGTGACCGAACAGCACTGCCTGGCGATTCGCTGGGACGAGGACCACGCGGCGGATTATCCGTTCAAATACCTGCGCGGCGAATGCCACTGCGCGAGCTGCGTGGACGAGTGGTCCGGCGTGCGGCGGCTCGACCCCGCGATGATCTTGGACACGATCGTCATCCAAAGCATGCGGCTCGTCGGCAACTACGCGCTGGGGATCGAGTGGTCGGACGGCCACACGACCGGTATTTATACGTGGCAGCGGCTGCGGGAACTTTGCCCGTGCCCGCGCTGCCGAGGGGAGCAATCGTGACCGCGGCCGGCGATCGAATGCTCGTCGTGAACGCTCGGATCCAGATCCCGCTCGACGAATTTCAATTCACGTTTGCTCGCAGTTCCGGGCCAGGCGGGCAGAATGTCAACAAGGTGAACAGCAAGGCCGTGCTGCGCTGGCCGATCGCGGCTAGTGCGAGCGTACCGGACGACGTGCGGAAAAGATTCCTCGCGCAGTTTTCCAGCCGCGTAACGACGGAGTGCGACGTCGTGATCGCGAGTCAGCGGTTTCGCGACCAGGCCCGCAACGTGGCCGATTGCCTGGAAAAACTGCGCGAGCTGCTCGTGTCCGTCGCCGCGGCGCCGCGCAAGCGGAAACGCACGCGGCCGTCACGCGGGTCAATCGAACGCCGGCTGCGGCAAAAACGGCAGCGCTCGGAAAAGAAGGGCGAACGCAGATCAACGCCGTGGCACGAATAGCCGGAGCGAATCATGCGGAGCGATTCCGTGAGCGCGTCGTCGGAAGGACAATCTATTCAGCCGGCCGGCCTCTGCGCGAGTTGCCGTCACGTGCGCCGCGTGGCGACTCCGCGCGGCTCGGTTTTCTACCTGTGCCGCCGGTCTGAAACCGACTCGCGGTTCGTGAAATACCCGCCATTGCCGATCTGGACGTGCGTCGGCTACGAATTGGACAAGAACGAATTCCCCGCTGGCGAGGCGTGATTTACGGGCTGCGGCCGAATTGCGGGCCGTGGCCGTATAAGTGATCGACCGGCGTGGTGTGACCCCACTGAATCTCGTCGATGCGAATGCCGAGTGCCGCGGCGATTCGCTCGCGCTGCTGCGGGCTGGGCGTCCACTGACCCTCGACGATGTGTTGCGCGACGCGATCTTCCAGCCGCGCGCGGTCAGCGAGTTCCTTCGCGGTCCAACCGCGCTCGGCCAGCCACTGTTTTACCGTCTTCGGCTGCGTCATGGTCGCTCGCACTTCATGCGTTGGTCAGAGCAGCGGCTTCAGCCCGCGCAGGCCGACGGACTCGCGGCTTGCGAACGGCTCGCCGTGCGCAGCCCCGATCGACCAACCCCAGTATCGAGCGCGGGCACGCAGGTCGTCGATCATGGCCGGTCCGTCTGTTCTCGCGCTCGAACTGAATTGACTTTCAAAACAATTCACGGCCTCGATCTTCGTTTCGATGTGCTGTGAAATGTCGAGCACAAACGACGGCCGCTCATGCAGTCGCAAGTGCAGGCTGTAATAATAATAGACACGCTCGGCGAGGTGCGGCTCGCCGGGCAGGTCGCTTTTCGACAGCTTTGCCCAGAAGCGAGCGGCTTCGACGAGCTTCGTGGCAGCGACGTGGTCCGGGTGCGAGTCCTCCCAAAACGGCGCGAAAAGCACGCGCGGCCGCGTCTCGCGAATCACGCCGGCCAGCGACCACCGCGCGTCCAGCGTGTGCTCGAGCGATCGGTTCGGCAAACCAAGGCAGCGCCGCCACTCGATGCCGAGCACGCGAGTCGCGGCCTCCGTTTCGCGCCCGCGCGCGTCGCGCGACCCCGCGGGCGTCGGCTCGCCATCGGTCAACTCCACGATCCCCACGCGAAGCCCCTCCGACCGCATGAGCGCGATCGAACCGCCCATGCCGATTTCCGCGTCGTCCGGGTGTGGCGCGATGACCAATACGTCAAGCACAAGAACTGCTCCAAAAGAAGGGAACGATCCCTCTCCCTACTCAGGGGAGCGGGAGCAAAGCTCTGCTTGTTTCGCATTCAGCGAACAGCAAGCTGCAATCGCTTCTTACACTCCTCCAGCATCTCGATCGTCTTGCTCGCCCCGACGCGCGTGACGCCGATCGCTCGCACGGCGAGCAGCGTGTCAAAGTCGCGCACGCCGCCCGCGGCCTTGACGCCGATGTGCGGCGGCGTGTGCTGGCGCATCAGCCGCAAGTCGTCCATCGTCGCGCCGCCGGAGCCGTAGCCCGTCGATGTCTTCACGTAGTCCGCCCCCGCCTCCGCGCATGCCGCGCAGAGCCGAATCTTGTGTTCGTCCTTCAAAAAGCAGTTTTCGAAAATGACTTTGACGATGCCGTCGCGTGAGTGGGACAACTCGGCGATCGTGCGGATCTCGTTTGTGACCGCGTCCCACTTGCCCGCCAGCACATGGCCGACGTTCACGACCATGTCCAGCTCGCGCGCACCGTCGGTCAGGGCCTGGTCCGATTCGAAGCGCTTCACGGCCGTGCCGTGCCCGCCGTGCGGAAATCCGATCGTCGTCCCGACTGCCACGCCGCTGCCGTCAAGCAGTTCCGCCGCGCGGGCCACGTAATACGGCTTGATGCACACGCTCGCGACGCGATACCGCGCCGCCACGCGACAACCCTCGTCCAACTCCGCGTCGCACAAGTTCGGCTGTAGCAGCGAATGGTCGATCAATCCTGCGATGTCTTCGTACGTGTAGTACATGGCGGCGAATATCGGTCGCGCACCGAGGCAAGTCAAGAGCCGCGACCGTCGAGACGGCCGGTGATGGGCTTGCGCGCGGCTTGCGGTTAATCGATCAAGTTACGGGGCAGCTTGTCGCCAACTCCTGCAAACGGCCCTCGTGCGCGGGATTGGCGCGGCGCAGCGTCACGGTGAATTGTGATCCCTTGCCAGGCTCGCTGCGAACACGGATCGTACCGCCGAAGGCCGCGGCGATGCGACTGGCAACCGCGAGGCCCAAGCCGAAGCCGGTGTGGCCGCGTCGCCGCGCGTCGTGAGACCGGTAGAACGGCTCGAAGACGTGCGGCACGTCGTCGGCCGCAATGCCGCGACCACGATCCTCGACGATGAGGTGAACGGAGCTTGGCTCAGCCTGTAACCGAACCACAATCGGGTTGCCGGGCTCGCTGTATTTGAATGCGTTGTCGAGCAGGTTGTTCACGAGTTGGCCGAGCAGCGGCGCTTGGGCCTCGACGCAAAGCGGCTCGTTGTGATTCTCGAACTGCAGGTCGCTTGCCCGTTCATGCTCGGTCCACGTTCGGCGATGCAGGGCGAGCCATGCGGCAAGCGGGATCGCTTCGAGGTTGGGCAAGCGGGCCTCGGAATCGGCGCGGGCGAGAAACAGCAGCATTTCGACGATGTGGCGCAGTTGACCGGCCTGGGCCTCGACCGATTTCAGGACGCGTTCGTATTCGTCCGGCGAGCGGCTGCGACGCAGCGCGACTTCGATCTGGCCAATGAGTGCCGTGAGCGGCGTGCGAAGCTGATGCGACGCGTCGCCGGTGAACCGCCGCTGGCGCTCGAAAGAATCTTGCAATCGTGCGAGCAGGTCGTTGAACGCGCGGCTCAAGTCCGCCACCTCGTCGCGCGTGCCGGGAGTCGGCAAGCGGTGGTCGAGCTCCGCCGCGGACATTGTGCGAGCCGCCGCGGACATTTCGATTACGGGCGCGAGCGCCCGCCGGCACACCGCGCGGCCCACCAGCGCCGCGAACAACCACAGCACGATCGACATGCCCACGGACACCGCGGCGAGTCGGCCGAGCGTGCGATCTGCCGCTTCGAGCGAAACGGCCGCCGTGAGAGAAATGGCCGGGAATTTGGGCACAGGCAGATCGTCGCTGTCCTCCGACTTCGCGCGGCCTCGCGCCGTGGCGGCCGTGGGATCCGCGTGCAGTCGCCGTTGCAACACCCACCAAGTCCGGCCATTCTGCTCGATGACCTGCTTCGGTTGAATTCCCAAAGTTTCCGGCACCGGGCAGCGACCGAACACCGGGCTGGTTGCCGCGTGCGGCGAGCCGTCAATGAATTGCCCCTCGCCGTTGCACACGCGCCAGTGGATTTGGTCGCGATCGGCGGCTAACGCCAAGTGGCGCTCGCGCCGATCCCACTCTAGGCCGTCCGGCTCGATTCCAGTCGCGACGACGAGCGCGTGGAGCGCCGCGCTTAAGCGGTCGTCCGCCTCGCGGTACAGGTGCGTCCGAGCGAACAGAAATAGGCCGGCCGAGAATCCGGCCAGTGCGATGGCCAGCACCGCGAGGAAGAACGCCGAGAGCCGTGTCGTGAGCGTCATGGCGCGGCGGTCCTTCCGTCGCCGTGCTCGCCGAACACGTAGCCCCGGCCGCGCAGCGTGTGAATCAGCCGCGGGCCGTGTGCCTCCAGCTTGCGACGCAACTCCATCACATGCACCTCCAGCGTGTTCGACAGGCCGTCGTACTGCTCCTCCCAGACCTGCTCGTAAATGCGCGTGCGCGACAGCACTTCGCCCGGTTGGCGCAGAAAGAAGAGCAGCAGCGATTGCTCCTTGGCCGTGAGGTCAAGTCGCCGGCCGATTCGCTCCGCGCGATGCGTCGCCAAGTCTACTCGAACGTCGCGATAACTCACGACCGTTGTTGTGCCGCGCTCGCGGCGCCGCGACAACGCGCGCACGCGCGCGAGCAGCTCGGCGAACGCAAACGGCTTGCAAAGATAGTCGTCGGCCCCGTTGTCGAGTCCCTTCACGCGGTCAGAGACCGCGTCGCGCGCCGTGAGAAAGAGCACCGGCGTCTCGTGGCCCGCCTGGCGAAACCGCCGCAGCAACTCGAGACCATCCTGTCCCGGCAGCCACCAGTCAAGCAGCACGAGGTCCCACGCGCCCGTCTTCAGTTGATGCCAGCCGTCGGTGCCGTCCGCCGCATGCTCAACCGTGAATCCCTCTTCGCGCAGCCCGCGCACGATGAAATCCGCGATCGGCGGTTCGTCTTCGACGACAAGAATGCGGATGCCCATAATCGAGTACCCTGCGATTAGCAGACACTGCCTCGACTCGCGAGCAATCAGTCGGCCAGCCCCGTGCGCGAATCGCGTTTCAATCAATCTTCGCCTACGGTTCACGATAGTCAACAGAATGCGGATCGGCGGCGCGGGTAAGCATATTCCAAAGCGCCTAAAGCGGGTGTGAACCGAAGATAAATTCCAGCTTATTTTGGCAGATGATGACGCGAGGCAATTGAGCGGGCCTTCGTTTTGGCGTAGGATGATTTGTGTCCGGGACACGATTTCCGAGGATCAGCCATGCGGCGACTTCATAATGCCGCCTTCACCCTGATCGAGTTGCTCGTCGTGCTCACGATCGCCGGGATTCTGATCGTGCTCCTGATGCCGGCGGTCCAGGCGGCGCGCGAGGCGGCGCGGCGAACGCAGTGCAAGAACCACCTGAAGCAAATGGGCTTGGCGTTGCACAACTACCACGCCGCGATGGGCGTCTTTCCGCCAGGTTACGTTTGTGCGGATGCGTCGGACCATCAGAACAGCGCGCCCGGCTGGGGCTGGGCTGCCATGCTGCTCCCGCAACTCGATCAATCGCCGCTGTACAACGCGTGCAACTTCGATCTGTCGGTCAACGATCCCGCCAACACCACGGTAGCTCGTAGCCGGCTCGAGCTGTTCATGTGTCCGAGCGACACGCGAGCCGGCGCGTGCGACGTGATCGACGATGCGATGGCGATTCGCGCCGCGCAGTTTGCCACGAACAGCTACGCCGCGAACTTCGGCTCTTGGGGCGACATTGGCGAGGAACCCGACTTAAGCACCGGCCTCTTCGGTCGCAACAGCCGCGTCCGCGTGCAAGACGTGATCGACGGCACGAATTCGACCGTGGCCATTGGCGAGCGAGTCGCCGCCCTCACTCAGGCCCCGTGGATCGGTGCGGTCCCATTTGGTCTCGCGCAAATCACAGCGGGCGCCCCGGTGTACAGCAACGACGAGGAGGACGCGGCCGTTCACACCCTGGCACACGTCGGCTCATTCTCCTTGTGCGATGTCGAATCCGGTCCGGACCACTTCTTCAGCCTGCACAAGCAAGGCGCTCATTTCCTTATGACCGATGGCTCGGTTCGCTTTTTAGAGAGCACCATTCACCTTGACGTGCTTCACGCGCTGTCAACCCGCGCCGGCGGCGAACCGATCGACGGCACGCAGTTCTAGCGATCGTCTCATTCTTGAACGAGGGTGCCGTGCCGTTTGAGTGCGCCAACCACCGCGCCACGCTCGCGCCAGTGGCGATGCGATTCAGGCGTCGCTTGGTTATGATGCCGGCCGGATCCGAAATTCGCAGTCAGCCGAAGCGAATTGTGCGGTGATTTGAGACGCTGTCCAACGAGTCGCGCGGAGCCGGTTGCTGCCGCAAATTGGGTCGAGGAACCGGCCTAGGACTCCGCAACCGCGCTTGGCCGGCGCCTGATCGGGCCCATAGCTCAATGGCAGAGCAGGGGACTCATAATCCCTTGGTTCCTGGTTCGAATCCAGGTGGGCCCAGTGCCGCCCACGGTCGCTCGGTGCGGGAGCAGCAGCCATGCAAGAGAAGCGAGTCGCCGCGGCCGTGGTCGTCGATGACCTGGGTCGTTTCCTGGTCACCTGGAACGAGCGCTGGGGCTGCTACGCGTTTCCAATGAAGGCGGTGGCGCCGGAGCAGAACGTGCTTCCGTCGTTCGCGCTCGGGGCTGCAGAGGAAGACCTCGGCATGCGCCTGGCTGATGCTCAGTCGAGA
>Ga0247727_10015548_pt1 | contig 12462 bp, 9 predicted proteins | sample WisWelCaveWW1625_FD_202498 | JGI IMG/M metagenome (GOLD analysis project Ga0247727, IMG submission 202498) | Biofilm microbial communities from Wishing Well Cave, Virginia, United States - WW16-25 | ecosystem: Environmental > Aquatic > Deep subsurface > Groundwater > Cave microbial mat | place... | reverse complement strand
TTTTAAGGCGGGCGATTTCCGGGTTGCTCAGGTGGAGGGCATGGGCGCGCTGAGAGATCAGATCGGCCCCAACCTGATCGTGGCCGAAAAAGCGGATGCGCCCGTCATCGTCCACCTCTCGGGTTCCCGGTTTGCCGGTGTCGTGGTACAGCGCGGCGAGGACCAGCAACGCCTGCCAGGGGCGGTCGGGAATGAGGGGCGTTTGCAGGTGCGCGTGGATGGGTTGGCGGTAACGTCCCAGGCGCAACACGATCAAACCAGCGGTCAGACTGGCGGCAGCGTCGGGGTCATGTTCCAGCACGCCGACCAGGCCCAGGACTTTTTCCAGATTTTGAACGGTTTGCAGGGTGTGATTCCAGACATCGTCCACATGCGGGGGGGATTGTGTGACCCCTTTTAGGGATGGGAGTTCCGGGAAGACGCGGGGGAGGATGCCGAGGAGGTCGAGGGTACGCAACGCGGTCGCGATCTGTTTCCCGCTCAGGATGCGGAGAAGTTCGTCCCGGATGCGTTCGGGGGAGACGTTGTCCAGCCTGTCCACGGCCTGGCGCATGAGCTGGCGCGTTTCGGGGGTGATTTGCAGGTTGAAGGTGGTTGCCATGCGAACGGCGCGCAGGACGCGGAGGGGGTCATCATCGAGGGAAGTGGAGGAGCAGGTGCGGAGGCGTTTGGCAAGCAGGTCAGCCGCGCCGCCGAGGGGGTCGAGGAGTTTGTCGGGGGCGCGGATGTCTACGGCCATGGCGTTGATGGTGAAGTCGCGGGCGCGGAGGTCGCTTTCCAGGTCGAGGCCGCGGAAGGTGGCGAAGTCGAGCATGTAGCGTTCCGATGGTCGGGCCGGGCCTTCGTCGGGGTGCGGCAACACCACCCGCCCGGTGCGGCGTTCTTCATCGAGGGGGAAAAAGGGGGCGTTCAGGGTGTTGGCAACCCGCCGGGCAATTTGGATTCCATCTCCGTCGAGGACAAAATCGAGATCATGTGTGGGGCGGTTGAGCAGGGCATCGCGCACGGCGCCGCCCACGAGATAAATCGTGTGGCCTTCGGGGAGGGCGGGGCGGATTTGATCGAGCAGGGTGGAAAAGGAGAGGGGCGTGGAGGTTGGCACGTAGGTAATTTCCGGTTGTTCTTTGAAGCGGTTGGCTTTGGCGGCAAGGAGGGCCTGGCGGGGCGTGCCACCCTGTCCAACGATGCGGCCGCGCAGGAGGGCGATCCAGCGGCCTGCATAACCAGAGAGGGTGTTGGGATCGATTCCCCCGTCGGGCGACAAATTGTCGCTTGGCATGGGTCACTCCGCGGGCTGGTAACGGGCAGGGTCTACGGCAGCGATGAAGGGCAGGCTGCGGTAGTATTCGTCTATGTCCAGCCCATAACCGAAGACGAATTTGTCGGGGATGGTGAAGCCGCAGTAGGAGATGGGGATTTCGATTTCGCGGCACTCGGCTTTGTCGAGCAGGGTACAGATGCGGAGGGTTTTGGGGCGGCGGATTTGGAGGATTTCGAGGATGGTTTTGAGGGTATAGCCGCTGTCTATGATGTCTTCGACGAGGAGGACGTTGCGGTTGTAGATGTCGGTTTTGAGGTCGAAGTTGATGCGGACGTGGCCGGTGGAGGCGCGTGCGCCGACGCCGTAGGAGGAGACAGCCATGAAGTCAATGGTGTGAGGGATGGTGATCCGGCGCATGAGATCGGTGAGGAAGAGTACGCCGCCGCGCAGGATGCAGATGAGGAGGAGGTCTTGTCCCGCGTAGTCGCGGCTGATCTCCGCGCCGAGTTCGGCGATACGGTTTCGGAGGGCGGTTTCGTCTATCAGGATTTCCTGGAGGAAATCTGTGTAGGGCTGCATAGAAGGATGAAGGATGAAGGCGGAAGAGCCAGATTGTTATGGGTTTTGGAGGCGGGCTAGTTCTGCGCGGAGGCGGATGAGTTCTACTTCGGCAGTCTGGCGGGCAGCGGCTTCCTGGTCGGCGCGGGTGATGGCAGCTGTAGCACGGGCGGCTTCCCTATCCGCGCGGGCGGCCTCGGATTCGGCACGAGCGGCTTCTCGGTCTGCGCGGGCGGCTTGGGCTTCCGTGTTGATCGGGATCAGGTTGCCATCGTCATCAAAAAAACGAAGCCAGTGGGCTTTGTGTCCAAGATATTCCCCTTCCCACAGCCCCATCCAAACCTTAAGGATGTTGCTCCACAGACGGCCAGATGGGTCAGGAATAAGTTCTTCGTATTGGCTTTCTGCCAGATGCCAGCCCAGCAATTCCTGAGGGGCCGGATCGTAGCAAAAATATTCGGGGGTATGAAAAACATTTTCGTAGAGTTGTTTTTTTGTAGTTTTGTCTAATTCAGCCGTGGAGGGGGAAAGCAATTCGACGATTAAATCCGGGTACTGGCCGTCTTCTTCCCACACGACCCAGGAACCGCGCGGGCGGGTACCATCCACGCCTTTGACGACAAAAAAATCTGGGCCGCGGTAATCTTGTTTGCGGATTTGTTGCAGGCTGAAGTAGATGAACATATTGCCGCCACAGTAGTAATCGGTGCGGCCTCGCCAGTGTTGGTCGAGAGAGTCGATCAGCAGGTTGATTTCGGCACGATGCCAGGGGCTTTCCATAGGGATTCCATCCTCGGTGGGGAGCTCTGCGGCGCGTGGGGGTTCCGCAATGACAGGGAACTCAAGGGTGATAGGTTCTCGTAACATGATTTTCTCCGCGCTTTTCAGCGATCAATCTTTGGGGACAGCATGACATTCCCGGCAGCGGGCTTCGTACATCTCTTGCGCGCCGACGATGACGATGGGGTCGTTATAGTGGGCGGGGTGGCTGTTGACCAGGCGTTGGGTGCAGTAGGCGGGTTCGCCACAGATCATGCAGATCGCGCGTAGTTTGTCTACTTGATCGGCCTGGGACAAGAGTAAAGGCATGGGGCCAAAGGGTTCGCCGCGGAAGTCCATATCCAGTCCGGCAACGATGACGCGTATTCCCCGCGCGGCGAGTTGGTTGGCGATTTCGGTAATTTCCGGGTCGAAGAACTGGGCTTCGTCTATACCGACGACGGTGGTGTCACCAGCCAGATTGTTGAGAATGTCCCTGGCACAATCAATCGGGAGGGCTTCAAAGACGTTCCCGTCGTGAGAGGCAACTTTCTCGACCGCATAGCGATTGTCAATGATGGGTTTGAAGACCTGGACTTTTTGCCGGGCGATGGTGGCGCGGCGCAGGCGGCGGATAAGCTCCTCCGTTTTGCCGCTAAACATGGAGCCAACGATGACTTCTATGGAACCGTGGTGGTGTTTCATGCTGCCATTCTACCACCAACAACCCAAAATCTAGAAACCTCCCCACTCAATACCAAAGAGAAACGGCTCCACCGTTTTTAGCGTGAAATATTCGGAATTTTGAAGGTGTTGGGGGGTGTACACCCTCCAACACCTTCAAAATTCCGGTTCCCTTTCCAGTAATTCCGGTAGAGCCAGAGAAACAAAAGACCCCTGAATTGGATTCAGGGGTCTTTGGGAGTTGAGAATACTTTGTTTATTTTTCCAGCGTTAAGCGGGCGGGAAGTTTGTGTACCAAACCATAGTCAAAGTTGACTGTAATTTGGGCTGCACCACCTACAGTTACCATGCCGGCAATCAATTGACAGTTGAAAACTGCGTCCGCCGTACCGCTAATATCAATCTCACTATCTGGGTTCGCGGCGAAAATTACGCCAGTGAAAGTGGTATTGGAGTTCCCTGTCAGGCTAATGACGCCTTCATTATCCTCTGCCATATAAATTAACATACCTGCTTTCCCATCTTCTTCCTCACCCACAAAGCCGGGAGCACTCAAATCCACATCATCCATACCACCACCTATGTTAATGCCGCCACTTTGCATGTAAATCGTCACACCTTCGCCTGTGATCGTTCCGCCAGTTGCATTTAAATTGCCTGTAAAGCAATACAATCCGGGTTCCAGCGTTAGATTATCGCTGCCGTTAACAGTGAAACCATCGTAAATGCCTCGGCTAATGGTTGCAGTTCCATTGGGGGGATCTGGCTGAGAACTAAGTCCTGAGCAATCTGGCTCGGGGAACAGGAGCGCCCAATCTGGCAGGGGTTCGGTTTGTTGTGTAGGAGCAGGAGAAACGCTGCAATTAGAACCATTACACTCATTATCTCCCAGATAGCCAATGCCGAAACCATCATTTACGATAACATCCACACCACCATTTCCTGTAATGCAGGTGTTTGAGAACATGCCGCCACCATTGACAATGACCGAACCGCCACCACCGCCACCATCGAAGTTGATTCCGCCTGGATCGCTGCCTGGACCACATCCATCTCCAAAAGCGTAGATCGCATACCCAAAAGCCAAAGGCATCCGTGGCCGAACGCGGCTGATGGCAATAATGCTGTTCAGTAACGGCCCATCGAAAGCAAAATGGGCAAAAGCCGTATCCACTTGCGAGGAAATTTGGGCAGTCGTATCTACATATTTATCCTCATAGCTGCCCATATCCAGCCCCTGTTCACATTGCACCGTGATGGAACCGGTGATATTCCCACTAGTGCCGATGGGATAGCCATTATCGTCGGCCTTGTTGACGGCGTCTATCACGCCATAATCTGTTGCGGTCGCCATGTCAGGGTGGTCGCAATCCCAACTCTCGTAGTCCATTTGAATATCCAGCACATAGTCATCCAGAGAATTGGCAATGCGAAAACCACCCGCCAGGACGGCCGCATCGCCCGCGTTTTGGGCCCCACGCCGGTCTGCCAGCAGGATGCCGCCATCAATAGCCAGGGCCGTAAAGGCCAGCAAGCCCACCATGACCAGCACCAGGATGACCAGCACCTGGCCACTTTCAGATGAAGATTGTTTGTGATTCATTAGAGTACCTCCGTTGAGACTTGTTTCTAATCAGGTCTCAAAAAAACTATTTTGGACAAATGATACGATTTTTAGTAACTACTCAGCCCAGAGTAGAAAGCTCCGAAAAAAAAGGAGGGGTGGGGGGTGGCCACCCCTCCTTTTTTTTCGGGAATTCTCGTCTTTAGCCTGAGCAGTTACCATTTTTATACTATATAACGGCAGAGAAAGGCAAGCGATTCAAGATTATTGAAGCAGATCCTGGAAAAAAAGTAAGCCTGGAGTACCAGGCCTACGAAGAAACACGATATTTTATTTCGTTTCATCCTGGCAACCTGGCAGTCATAGTTGCCTGATGCAACTTTAGACCCATAGCTTTGCGCCGCCGGTTTTCACCGGGTTTGCCTTTTTCAAAGTTCTTATCCTACTTAAGCACTAACAAGTGAGTCCATATTCAATACCACTCCATTGTAACAGGCTAGACGGAAGTTGCATCCCCCCATAAAGTCATGGATTTTAACCCAAAAAGCCCAGAGACTTGTGAGCAGCTGGACTTTTTGAGTAGGTTTTCTTTGGTTACGCAACAACCATCTCAGGTTCAGGTAATTTATACCCTAACTGGCGCAGTCGTTTTTTGATGTCGGCCAGTGATTTCCGGCCAAAGCCATCAATCGCCAGCACAACATCATCCCCCTGGTTGAGTTTTTCCATAAACGCCCCGACGTTCGTGATCCCGGCTTTATCCAACACATCTACGATCCGTCCACTGAGATTCATATCTGCAATTGGGCGTTCGGGGGAAATGCGGGACATCTCGCGTGACTTCTTTTCGGATATATAATCCTGACGAGCTTGCAAACGCTTATAAAAACGATCAACCTGCCCTTCCGTGTCCACGATGCGCTGTTCGCCCGTGAAGAGCGGGTGGCATTTGGAGCAAATGTCCGTGCGCAGCTCTTTTCTCGTTGAGCCGGTTGTCCAGGTATTGCCACAGGCACAGATGACAACCGCATTGTTATAAAAAGTTGGATGAATATCTTTTCTCATCGTAAATCTCCAATCATCAGTCAGCCGCTTCCTGAGCCGCTAGTTTTTCTAACGCTTCCAGCCCCACAATGCTGACGCGCTTGCGGCCTTCCTGAATGGTTTCGTACAACACCAGGCCGTCTGTGGTCGCGAACAAAGTATGATCTCTGCCAACGCCTACATTTTCACCTGGTTTGATGCGAGTCCCGCGTTGGCGGACAAGAATATTGCCCGAACGCACCAACTCACCACCATATTTTTTTACGCCCAGGCGTTTTGACTTGCTGTCGCGCCCGTTTTTACTTGAACCGCCACCTTTCTTATGTGCCATAATTCATACTCCTATCAGGCCACTGCCACGATTTCATTGATTTTCAAACGAGTGTAGTGCTGGCGATGCCCTTTCTTTCGGCGATACCGGACGCGGGATTTATATTTGAACACCAACACTTTGCGGCCTTTGATATGGTCTACCACGGTCGCTTTCACCGTAGCCCCACTCACAGTCGGGGTGCCAACACTCACGTTTCCATCACTTGCCACCAGTAGAACCTGACCAAGTTCTACTAGATTACCGGCTTCTAAAGGCAGGAGATCCACCTCAATGGTCTCGCCCTCGACGGCTTTATACTGCTTACCGCCACTTTCGACGATTGCATACTTCGACATCTTACTTCCTCCAAGCTTCACTTCACCATAGTCCACGCAAATAAGGCTTTACCGTTTTATTGTGAAATATTCCGGTTCCCAGTAATTCCGTGGGAATGCCCAGATATGGGGAAGTTGGGGATACAAAATAATACCCCGACATTACAGCCGGGGCCGTGCGAAGCGGTATTATACTGAGAGCAAGAGAGAATGTCAACGAAAAGTTTTCGCGCCAGGGATGTCGTTTCCAAAATTCTGATATACTTCCCGCGCCAATTATCGGCTATAAAGACCTGCTCTAACTGCTCAGAGAAAATCCCGAAAAAAAAGGAATGAAACATGACAAGACTCCAACTTGCTCGTCTCCCCATTTTGATCGCTTCCCTCCTGACCATGCTGCTGATCGCCCTCTTCGCAAAGGGGAAACACCCGGTCTCCGCTCAGGCAGGGGAAAGCGATCCCTCTCAATCCGTCTCCTCTATCGCCTTCACCGGCCCGCTGACCGGAACCTGGACGACAAATCCGCACACCAGCTCCTCCTTTGCCGTTGTCCGCGCCTACTTCGACAACCCCCAAATGGTCGCAGACCTGGCGGACTGGATCGAACCTTGGGAAGTGGACTATCAAAAAGGCTTCGTCGTTATCGGCATCACTCCGGTTGAATTTGGCCTCCTCCAACAAGCGGGCTTCATCATCGAATTTGACCAGGCCCTCACCGACTACTACACCCAAATCCGCACCGACCCGCCCGGCTACGCCCCCACCTACGACACCATCCCTGGTTTCGCGTGCTACCGCACCGTCGAAGGCACGTTCAACACAGCCACCGACCTCGTCGCCGCCTATCCCGACCTCGCTTCCTTTATAGACGTGGGTGACTCCTGGGAAAAACAGACCCCTGGCGGCCTCCCCGGTTACGACATGATGGTGTTGGTCCTCACCAATCAAAATACTCCCGGCCCGAAACCCAAACTCTTCATCACCTCCGCCATCCACGCCCGCGAATACACCACCGCCGAACTCGCCACCCGTTACGCCGAATACCTGATCTCCAACTACGGCACCGACCCCGACGTGACCTGGCTGCTCGACCACCACGAAATTCACCTCATGCTCCACACCAACCCCGACGGGCGCAAACAAGCCGAGACCGGATTGCTTTGGCGGAAAAACACGAACCAGAACTATTGTGGTCCCACCTCCACTTCGCGCGGTGCAGACCTCAATCGCAACTTTGAATTCCAATGGGGCTGCTGCGGCGGCTCCAGTGGCAACGAATGTTCCGATACCTTTCGCGGCCCCACCCCCGCCTCCGAACCCGAAACCCAGGCGGTGCAAAACTACGAACGTGCCATTTTCCCCGACCAGCGCGGCCCGGGCCTCACCGACCCCGCCCCCGTAGATGCTACCGGCGTTTATCTTGACATCCACAGCTACAGTGAACTCGTCCTCTGGCCCTGGGGCTTCACTGCCAATCCTGCCCCCAACAGCACTGCCCTGCAAACGCTGGGACGCAAATTCGCCTTCTTTAATGACTATGAACCCACACAGGCTATCAACCTCTACATCACCGACGGCACCACCGACGATTTTGGATACGGTGACTTGGGCATTGCGGCCTACACCTTCGAATTAGGCACCGCCTTCTTCCAAAGTTGTAGCACCTTTGAAAATACCATCCTCCCTGACAACCTCCCCTCACTCGTTTACGCCGCGAAAACTTCTCGCACCCCCTATATGTCCCCCGCCGGGCCGGACGCCCTCGCCCTCACCGTTTCCGCCGGGGTGGTAGAAGCAGGCACCCTCGTCACCCTGACCGCCACCCTCAACGACACACAGTTCAACAACCAAAACGGCACCGAACCCTCCCAAAACATCGCCGCCGCCGAATACTACGTGGACGTTCCCCACTGGATCACCACCACCCTCCCGGTCGCCAATCCCATGTCCCCCGCCGACGGAAACTTCAACAACCCGGTCGAAGGAGCCATCGCCGTCATAGACACAACAGGCTGGACAGAAGAGCGGCACATCGTTTTTGTGCGCGGCCAGGACCTTGCCGGAAATTGGGGCGTGGTCTCCGCAGAATTTATCTACATCATTGACCCAGCCGTCTCCCCCTTGATTCAAGGAGAAGTCCGCGCAGCGGACACTGGCCTGCCCCTCGCCGCAACGGTTTCTGCGGGGAGTCTCACCCAGGCCGCCACCAACCCGGCCACCGGTTTTTACCAAATGCAGGTGATCAGCGGCACATACAACATCACCGCCACCCCCGACTCCTTCCTCTACGCCCCCGCAACTGCCCCGGATGTGACCGCCCTAAATTACCAGACCATTCAGCAAGATTTCCTCCTCTATCCCTACTGCTCCGCCTTTACTGACGATGTGGAAAACGGGAATATCGGCTGGACGGCACAATCCCCGTGGGCGATCACCACCGAAAGCTCCCACAGCCCCACCCATTCCTGGACGGACAGCCCCGGCGGCAACTACGCCAACAACCGCAATATCTCCCTCACTTCCCCCGCCATTGACTTAACAGGCCGCCAGGGCGTCACCCTCAGCTTCTGGCAAATCTGCGACACCGAAGCAGGCTATGACTTCTGCACTGTCGAAGTCTCCACCAACGGAACCACCTGGGCGGCAATCGCCAGCTACGACGGCCCCCACACCCAATGGGAACAGATCAGCCTGCCCGTTCCCCAATTGGACAACCAGCCCACTGCCCGCGTCCGCTTCCACTTCACTTCGGATAGCAACCTTACCGACGATGGCTGGCATGTAGACGACATTGAATTGAAGAGCGCGGGCCCGGAATGTGTGACCATCATTGCCCCCCTGGCGAACTTCACCTCCTCCAGCCCTGACCTTCTCGACTCGACTACTGCCTTCACCAACACCTCCATCGGGACTGACCTGACCTTCCTTTGGGACTTTGGCGATGGCAATACCAGCATGGAAACCGACCCTACCCATCTGTACTCGGCAACTGGTACTTACACCGTTACCCTCACGGCTACAAACTCTATCGGCAGCGACTCCACTACCCGCCAGGTTCAAATCGTCGAAACCTTCGCCGCCACCCTCGCCGGGACTGTTACTCTGCAAGGGCGCACCGACCACAGCGGGGCTGTGATCACCCTCTGGTCCGGCGGAACTCCCGTTACCTCCACCACAACGGATGTGACCGGCGCCTACACCCTCACCGTCACCGCAGGCACATTCAATGTCACCATCGAAATGGATCGCTATCTCGATGCCGCCCAGACCGGAGTCCTCCTCCCGGCAGGCAGCACCATCACACTCAACGCCGTCACCCTCCTGGCCGGAGATGCTAACGAAAGTGATAAAGTCAACATCTTCGATCTGGCATTGATCGGCTCCCATTACGGCTTGAACAGCGGCGACCCCGAATGGGATCCGCGCGCCGACATCAACAACGATGGCACAGTAGACCTCTTGGATTTGACCCTTGCAGCCAGCAACTATCAACGCTCGTCCCCCGTTCCCTGGTAAAAAGCCATGACCAAACGAAGAACCAACATGCTCCCAAACCCATTAGATGAAGGCCAGCTGTATCTGGGCTGGGTGGAATTGCTGTACGAAGTCATCCGGCAGTTTGCTTCGACGCTTGACCTGGATGAAGTCCTCGGCACAGTGCTGAATATGACGGTGCAATCCGTCGGCGCGAACGAAGGCAGCATCTTCCTATTAGATAACCAGGGCTGGGTGAGGCGCAGCATCCTCGCGCGCGGCAACGTTCCACCCCAGGTCAAATTCCCGGTGCTTGTAACGGTGATGAGCAAGGGGTTTGCCGGATGGGTGTACCAAAACCGCCGGGCGGACATCATCCAGGACACGAAAAACGACCCGCGCTGGGTGCCGCTCTCGGACGATACGCTCAGCAGCCGGTCGGTGATCGGTGTCCCGCTTGTCCGACGGGAGCTGATCGTGGGCATCCTGACGCTGACCCATCCCAAACCGAACGTATTTACCACCTGGCATCTGGAACTGCTCAATGCCATTGCGCGGCAGGCTGCCTCCGCCATCGAAAATGCCCAGCTGTACACCCAGGCCAACAACGAACGCCAGATGATGCAAGCCATTCTCGGCACGGTGCAGGAATCGATCATCGTCGCCGACCTGCGCGACCGGGTCATTTTTTGGAACGCGTCCGCCCAACAAAGCCTGGGGCTGACCGAAAACGCACGCAATAAGCCTGTAAAAGAAGTCGTTATCGAAGACACATTGCTGAATTTCTACCAAACAGCAGAAGGCGAACGCCGCTTCAAGCAAATCGCCTTCGACGATGGGCGGTACTTCGAATGTTCGCTGGTGCGCGTCCCCAACATCGGCAAAGTGCTGGCCATGCACGACATCACTACCTTCAAAACCCTCGACGCCCTCAAAAGCGAATTCGTCTCCCACGTTTCCCACGACCTGAAAAATCCCCTGATGCTGATCGGCGGGTACGCCGCCATGCTGGAAGAAGATGTCCAGGGCGAGTCTGCCGACCACGCCGGGAACATCACCCGCACGGTAGAGCGAATGCGCGATTTTATTGACGATTTGCTTGATCTGAGCCGAATCGAAATGGGCATCGAAGCCGAATTCAAACCGGTGGATATGAACGGCGTGATGATGGCGGCGGTGACGAATATGCAGGCATTGGCGGTGCAGAATGGGGTGAAACTGGTCACAGAGCCAGGCGAGGGTGAGTTGATTGTAAAAGGTTCCCCCGTCCGACTGGGGCAGGCGATCTCGAATCTGGTAGGCAATGCGATCAAGTTCACCCCTGCCGGAGGACGAGTCACAGCCCGTGCGGGGTTGGAGGAGGGCCTGGCCGTGGTGCGCGTCTCAGATACCGGGCCTGGAATTCCCCCTGCCTTGCAAAGCAAGCTATTCCAAAAATTTTCTAAAACCGGTCAGGACGCGACCCGCAGCGGGGAAGGACACGGCCTCGGGTTGGCCATCGTCCGGTCCGTTATCGAAGGGCACGGCGGGCGCGCGTGGGTGGAGTCGCGGGAGGGGGCAGGGAGCGTGTTTGCGTTTGGGGTGCCGGTGGTTGCTGAGGAAAAGTCAAAATGATTGGCAAACACCAGCCTTCTCTTCTTCGAATCATTCAGATTGATTACCCTGCGTTTTTAGCGTTTGTTTTCCCTATAGTTTTTTTTGGTGTATTTCTATTCATTTTTTTGACTGAAGGAAGGGTTGAAATTGTTTTTGTCTATGTCGTTGCTGCAATTACATTGTTCTCATTGCTCTTTTTTCTATGGCGTTATAATTTTTTCCTATCCCTTTATAACGAAGGTATCGAAGCCCAGGCGACAGTTAATGGAATTGGTTTTTTTCGAGGGAGAGGAAAGGTGACCTACGTGTATACATTTCGGGGACAGAAATACATCAGTGGAAATACAATTATGAAAACCAATCGAACAACAAGGATCAATAGGGGGGATGAAGTCACTGTTTATATTGATCAGAATAACCCTAAACGAGCAATCATCAAACACTTATGCATATAATTTGGAGGAAACATGGAAATTGAATTTCGCGGGCAATACGAAAAAGACAGCTATTTTAAAGCGGTTACTTTGGCATATAGACCATCAACCCGCACAATAATTATTCGCATCGGCTTTTTTTTACTCTTTTTAGGAATTTATAGTGCTTGCTTGTATAATCTTGCCCAAAATTCAGATGTCTCCACATGGGAAACAGCGCGTAGTGTTCGACATCTGATCACCCTACTTTTGTTCGGATATATTGCATTACAGCCTTTCATTGCTCCCTATATATTAGCCGCGCGCTTATGGAGGGATCCCCTAGTTCGCCGAGTCATCGTCAATACCTTCGCCAATTATGGGTCAGTGGAAGGCTGTAAAACCGGGTGAATGGCGCCCAAACGGGCGAGTTGCTGAAAAATGTTGGCTAATAAAATGGC
>Ga0247727_10015547_pt1 | contig 12463 bp, 12 predicted proteins | sample WisWelCaveWW1625_FD_202498 | JGI IMG/M metagenome (GOLD analysis project Ga0247727, IMG submission 202498) | Biofilm microbial communities from Wishing Well Cave, Virginia, United States - WW16-25 | ecosystem: Environmental > Aquatic > Deep subsurface > Groundwater > Cave microbial mat | place... | reverse complement strand
AGTGTCCGACGCCGGGAGACGTCCGCGACGAAAAGGACCCGGCTCGGCCGGAACACCTTTGCAAGCTCGAGCATGACCGAGTCGCCCGAGCAGACCGAGAGGCCGCGGCTCCGGTCCCGGACGACGTCCCCGAAGGACACCGGCGTGAGCCCCAGGACCAGGTAGTCGCGGAAGACCTTGGTGTCGAACGACGCGACGTGGCCATCGTCCATCGTGAGCACGGCGGACGGCGGCAGCGACACGGGCGCAAGGCCTGCGCGAAGGAGGCTGTCGATGACGAGGCCATTGAGGAGCTTCACATCCCGCTGGACGCGGGCGCTTCCGGCGATCTGGTCCTTTCCGCGGAACCGTTCGTGGAGGCCGTACCGACGGGCGAGGATGTGTCCGAACGATCCTGCACCGTGGACCACGATGAGCGACTCCTCGGACGCGGCGAGCTCCCGACCCAGGCGCGCAATCGCGGCGCGGCGGGGCGTCCGGAGCCTGGACTTGTCCGTCAGGACGCTGCCCCCGAGCTTCACGAGGAACATGGACGGTGGGCCACAAGCCGGCCCGCAGATAACGTTTTCCCGCCCGAGGCATCAAGGTGTCAAGGCGGGTCGCAAGGCCCGAGAACGCAAGGGAAGAAACCGAACGCCGAACGCGATCAGGACGCCCGAGACGAGGCCCATGAGGCCAAGCAGGACGATCGCCTCGGTCGTCACGAGGTACCGGCCATCCGACCGAGGGAAGGTTGCGAGGGCATATGCGATCGATGTCGCCAACGCCATGACGCCTCCAAGGATCATGCCGGGTCCCGTGAGGTTCGGCCTGTGGAGGATCCCTCCCATCGCCGAGAGGATCGCCGCTGCGACCCAGCCCGCGATCAGCAACACGGCCCCCGAGGAGACGAAGCCAAGTCCGATCGTGACGGTTTCCTCAGGCATCGCCCTCGCCATGGACGTACGACACGATGAATTTTACGAAGACCCGGAGCGGCGCCGTGCGTCATCCGGGAAGGGTTATATACGGCCCGGCCTCTGGTCCGCATCCCGAGACGATGACACGAAAGCCCGGAAGCATGTACCGCGCGATTCGCGGCCAGGCGTACACCCGCAAGGAGTACATGGGTGGTGTGCCCCAGATCCGGATCAGCCAGTTCGACATCGGGGACCTCCGCACCACGTTCCCCGTGAAGATCCATCTGGTCGCGGAGGAGTCGTGCCAGATCCGGCACATCGCTCTCGAGGCAGCGCGCATTTCGGCGAATCGACACATCGCGAAGAAGGCGGGCAACTCGTACCACCTGAAACTGCGCCTGTACCCGCACAACGTGCTCCGGGAGAACAAGATCGCGACGGGAGCGGGCGCAGACCGCATCTCTGAAGGGATGAGGGCAGCTTTCGGCTCGCCCGTGGGGACCGCGGCGCGGGCGAAAGCGGGAACAAAGATCTTCACGATCTCGACGACGGAGGACCATGTGGACGACGCGAAGGAAGCCCTCCGGAAGGGCGGCGCGAAGCTACCGACGCCCTGGCGCCTCGTGATTGAGCGCAAGAAGGCGCGTTAGGACCTCACCGACGTCCGACTTCGACCGAACAGCTTTTTCCCCGGTGGGACCTACGTGAGCACGTATGGCTGAGACGGACCGTCTCCTCGAGGTCATCCGCGGCCGCGACGCGCGCACCGTCGGATTGCAGTTCCCCGTCGGCCTGAGGACGAAGGCGGTGGAGCTCGCACAGGAGATCGAGACGAGGGCGGGAGTCACGTGCCTCGTGTCCGCGGACCCGTCGTTCGGCGCATGCGACGTCCCGGACATGCCCGTGGACCTGATCGTCCATCTGGGTCACGCGCCGATGCCCCACTTGCGATACAACCGGGTGTTCTTCTACGACCTTCCCGCGCCTCCCCCTGCGTCCCTCGCGTTCGTGGATGCCGCCGAACCGCTTCTGCCGAAACGGGTTGGCATCCTGACCACGACCCAGTTCCGGACGTGGCTCCCGGCGATTCGGGAGCGCCTCGAGAAGAGCGGCCATGACGTGAAGATCGGCGAACCGGACCGACGCGTCGCGTACGCGGGCCAGGTCCTCGGCTGTGATTACCACACGGCGACGGTCGTCGATCGTGATGTGGACGGATTCCTGTACGTCGGTACGGGAGACTTCCATCCCCTCGGGGTCGCCATCCTTCTCCCGGGCAAGCGGATCGTGATCGCGGATCCCGAGCGCGGGACCGCACGGGATCTCGAGGAGGTCAAGGATCGTGTCCTTCGCCAACGCCACGCGGCGATCGCGCGGGCGATGGACGCCAAGGTCTTCGGAATCATCGTGTCGAAGAAGGTCGGTCAGGTCCGCATGGATCTGGCGAAGAACCTCAAAACCCTCGCGGAGAAGCACGAGCGGCAGGCCCATGTTTTCGTCATGGACCTCGTGTCCCCGGAGTTCCTTGAGGGATACCGCGTCGACGCCTGGGTGAACACCGCGTGCCCCCGCATCGCGATCGAGGACGTCTTGCAGTACAAGAAGCCGATCTTGACCCCGCAAGAGTTCGAAATTGTCTTGGGTGAGCGGGCTTGGACGGACTACGTGTTCGATGAGATCCGTGCCTGAGGCGACCGCCGCCGAAGCGTGACGCCGGTCAGGAAGGATGTAACCGCACCTGGCCGCGGTGCCGGCGTAGTATCCGAAGAAGAGGGTCACACCGGTATCGGAAACCGACCCGAGCGGCGACGCATGACCTTTTTCTGCGCGACACACGTTATCCGTGCCGATGGGCGCGATCGCGGTGGTCCTCCTTTCCGGCGGGATGGACTCTGCCACGGCACTGGCGATCGCGAAGGCTGAAAACCACGAGGTGATTGCGCTCACCATCGATTACGGGCAGCGCCACCGGAAGGAAATCGAGGCCGCGAAGGCGGTCGCGGACCATTTCCGGGTCAGGGACCATCGAATCGTCAGGCTCGATCTCACGACGGTGGGCGGCTCCGCAATTACAGACCGGCGAATCCGCGTGCCCGAACAGCGGAGCCTCGAGGACATCGGCCAGGGCATCCCTCCGACGTACGTGCCCGCGAGGAACACGATTTTCCTCGCGTACGCGCTCGCCGTCGCGGAGGCCTCGAAGGCCCGGGCGATCTATATTGCCGCGAACACCCTGGACAGCAGCGGCTATCCCGACTGCCGCCCGGAGTACTACCATGCGTTCCAGGAGGTGGCACGCCTCGGGACGAAACGGGGTGCAGAGGGCGATCCGATTGAGATCCGGACGCCGCTCATCGAGATGACCAAGGCGGACATCGTCCGCACGGGCCAGAAGCTCGAGGTGCCATGGGAACTCACGTGGTCCTGCTACAACGGACGGGCGAGGGCGTGCGGGACGTGCGATGCATGCCAACTCCGCCTCAAAGGGTTCCGGGAGGCCGATCTCCGGGACCCGCTGTCGTATGAGAGACGCCGCGGTCACGCGAAATCCGAAGCATCTTAAGCCCGCTCCGGTCATAGCGGCTCATCCGATTCCGCGAGGGGCGATGCTGACGCCGAACCCGGGCCAATCCTTCCTCGTCAACGAGTGCTACACGAGCGTCCAAGGCGAGAGCAGCTTGGTCGGGACGCCGACGATTTTCGTGCGCCTCTACGCATGCAATCTACGCTGCGTGTGGTGCGATTCGATGCACGCCGTCGAGGGCGGGGAGTCCCGCGAGGTCGCCGTGGGGGACCTCGTCGCGGAGGTTCTGCGGCTCAGCGGTCCGGTCGGAACCGGCAACCGACGGGGAATCTCCCACATCTGCTGGACCGGCGGGGAACCGCTTCTCCAGTGGCAGTCTGTCGCGGGCGCGATTCGCCAGCTCCCCGACGCGTTCGTGCATTCGGTCGAGACGGACGGGGAGGTTGACCTCGAGCCCTTCGACCGCTTGGTCGCGGGGGAGCGCTCGCAGGCGCGGGTGCGCTACATCATGGATGTCAAGTGCCCCGGGTCCGGCATGAAGGCGAGCAAAGCGTTCGACAACCTGCACCTACTTCGCCGCCACGATGAGGTCAAGTTCGTTCTCGTCGACCGACGGGACTATGAGTTCGCTCGGTCCGTCCTCGCGGACCGTGAGATGCCCGTCGAAACAATCCTCTTCAGTCCCGTCACGCCGGCCCACAAGGTCGCGGAGGGACTCGACCCGGCGGTCCTCGCTTCGTGGATTCTCGAGGACCGGCTCGACGTCCGGCTCCAGCCGCAGGTCCACAAGTACATCTGGCCCGGGAAGGCACGCGGCATCTGACCGCCAACCTTCATCTAGCGGAGCCCTCTTGGGCGGCTCGTGCGGTTCGAGGAAATCGAACACACGGCGGACGTGGGCATCCGGGCCTACGGGAAGAACCTCGGGGAGCTTTTCGCATCCGCGGCCATGGGGATGTTCAGCCTCATCGTGGAGGTTGGCGGGGTGCGGCCCGTGGGCGAGGTGGAGGTCCAGGTCCGCGGGGACGATGCGCCCCAGCTTATGTTCCGCTGGCTTTCTGAGCTTCTCTTCCTTCACGAGACCCAGCATCTCCTCCTGTCGGACTTTGACGTCGCAGTACGCGGGAAGTCCCTGAGCGCGAAGGCACGGGGCGAGGCCATCGACAAGGGCCGCCACGAGCTGAAGCTCTCGATCAAGGCGGTGACGTACCACAAGATGATCGTCGACGCGAAGGCGGGCGTGGCGCAGATCATCTTTGACATCTGAGGACGTCCATGATCCAAACCGCGGCGTCCGAATCGTACCGCACGGTCATCAGGAGGCCGTCGGCGTGAAGGCGTCCGCCGTCGCGCATCCAATCCAGGGCCTGATCAAGTACCACGGCCTAGCGGACCCGATCCTCCGACTTCCGTACCACGACTCGATCAGCGTGTGCACGGCGCCACTAACGACGCGAACGACGATCGAGTTCGGGACGTTTCCCAGCGACACCGCGATCGTCGACGGTCGGCCCGCGACCGGTCGCGACATGGAACGCGTCCTCGCGGTTGTGGATGCAATCCGGACCCGCGCGACCCTTCGGGCGAAGTTCCGAATGGCCTCGGTCAGCGATTTCCCTTCGAACGTCGGCCTCGGGGCCAGCGCCTCGGGCTTCGCGGCCCTCGCGGTCGCGGCCTGCAAGGCCGCGGGCCTGGACCTCAGCCCCGAGGATATCTCGCGCCTTGCTCGGAGAGGGGCGGGATCGGCGACGCGTTCCGTCACGGGAGGTTTCAGCAAGTGGAAGATGGGTGTGGCGGACGAGGACTCCTACGCGGTCCGGCTCGCGGGGGAGGACCTACAGATGGCGATCATCGTCGCCCTCGTCCCCGCGTTCAAGCGGACCGAGGACGCCCATCAGGAGGCGCCGACCTCGCCGTTCTTCCACGCGCGCCTGGCCGAGATGCCCCGCATGATTGCCGAGATGGAGCTCGCGATCCGCAGCCGCGATGTTGGGAAGATCTGCGCCCTCGCGGAGCGGGACACCCTCATGCTCCACGGCATCACGATGACGGGCGCGGGCGAAATGGTCCTGTGGCGTCCCGATACGCTTCGGGTCATCCTCGCGGTCCGACAGATGCGGGAGCAGGGAATCCCGGCGTTCTTCTCGATCGATACAGGGGCGACGGTCTACGTGAACACCTTGCCCGAGAGGGAGCCCGAGGTCCGCACCAGGATCGAGGCCCTCGGGATCGAGACGATCTCCTGCCGGGTCGGCGGTCCGGCGCGGACGACCGGCGAAGACCTCTTCTGATGCGGCGCCAGCAAAGCCTTTAGCCGGCCAAACCGTTCCCCTAGGAGTCATGCGGCTCGTCCTCCTCGGACCTCCCGGCGCCGGCAAGGGCACCCAAGCGGCGAAGTTGTCGCACAAGCTGGGTGTGCCCCGCGTCTCGACGGGAGACATCCTGCGGCGGAACGTGGCGGAGGAGACGGACCTCGGAAGGAAGGCACAGTCCTTCATGGAGAAGGGCGGTCTCGTCCCTGACGACATGGTGATCGCGATGACCGAGCGCCGCCTCCGGGAGGCGGATGCCAAACAGGGGTTCATCCTCGACGGATTCCCGCGGACCATCGCCCAAGCCGAGGCTCTCGCGAAGCTCACGCCCGTCGACGCGGTCGTGAACCTGTTCTTGGAGCCCGAGGAACTCATCAAGAGGAACACAGGCCGTCGTGTCTGCCCGAAGTGCGAGTCCGTCTACCATGTGCTGACAAATCCGCCGCGGAAGGCGGGGCATTGCGACCGGTGCGGATCTCCCCTCACCGTCCGGCCCGACGATCGGGAGGAAGTCGTTCGTGCCCGAATCGAGACGCACGAGAACCTGACCGAACCTCTCATTCGATACTATCGGGATCGTGGACTCCTCGTCGAGGTGTATGCGAGCGGCCTTATCGACGAGATCTTCCAGCGCATCCTCGAAGGCCTTCGGATCTGACGAAGGACCGGATCATCGCGGTGAGCGTGGCCTCTTTATATCGGCTCGTTATGGGGACGGGAAGCCCTCGTCGGCTAGTTTGGATAGGCTAGGAGGCTGCGGACCTCCAGACTGGGGTTCAAATCCCCACGGGGGCGTCTCTCCCTTTCTATCCGCGGGACCCCGGTGAACCTCGAAAGCCGGCCTTACATGATACCGATCTGGCCGAGCTTCTCTGGAAGGTACGTGTCCGTGACGTAGTCGAGCCCGTACTTCGCGAGGGCCTGCTGCTCCGCCTTTTTATTAATCTGGATCATCGTCTGGATCTCGTTACGCCAGAATTCGTCCGCAAACCGAGGATCCGTCATCTCGGCGTTCAACGCCCCGACATCCCGAGGGGTCAGGGAATCCGTCGGCAGTTGATAGTTCAGGATGTCGCTCGCGGTGATCCCGACGAACTCCGCAGTCGGGGTCGCGAGAAACTCCGAGATGTGCGCCGTCTTGATCGCGCCGTACGCGACGGAGGCGTGGATTCGGAACGACCACGGATCGCCATCGGTGAACACCGCCACGTTGAGCTTCAGTTCCTCGTTGAGACGCTTCAGGAATCGCCGCGTGCTTCGGGAAGGCTGGCCCTTCAGGTGCACGAGGACGCACTTCGCTTCTTCGTCGAAACCGTTTTCCACGAGGCGGTCGAACATGCCGCCCGTCTCGACGGCCAGGATGAACTTCGCGTCCGAGTCGACCAACTTGATCTTGTCCTTCTCTACGTTGTAGGGGATCGTGTAACCGGCGTCGCCCACATCGTCCCGGCAGTTGAGGCGCCGGCGCTCTCCGCTGCGCGTGAGCTCCTCGATCGTGATGTCCCCGATCACACTCGCGCCGCTCTCCTCGGGCCGGAGTTTGAAGTCCTCGCGAAGGAGCTGGGTAACGACCTCGAGGTCCTCCGCGAGGAGGTTCGACTCGTCCTGGGAGTGGAACTTCGCGATGTCCCAACCTTCCGAGATGTAGTACATCTCACGCAGGGTGGACGACTTGCTTTCGTTGATCATGTCCCGGATGAAGTCCAGGACGTGCATCGTCCGGAGGAGCATGAGGGCCCCCTTGAGCTTCTTCGCGCTCCGCACGCCCATGAGCTTTCCGTACTTCCAGACAGCGTGCTTCGCGTCGAACCGAATGTTCGCCTTGGTCCGCAGCGGGATCTTCATGTTGGGGATCTGCCCTTCGTCCAGCTCCTCGTAGATCTCTTCGGCGATCGCGTAGAGCGACTGGACCGCCTTGTTGGATTCCGCGGACCCGCCGTTCTCTTTCTTCCTAGTCATCCTCGAGCTCCTCTTCCGTTTCGTCGTAATCGATCTCGCCTTCTTCCGCTTCCGCTTGAGGGGGTGCTTCCTCTCCCTCGAACTCCGAATAGTTCAGCTCCCAATCACCAGGGAGGGGCTCGGCTCCGATGACGAGGCCCGGATTGATGCCGCTGACGTAGACCTCGGATTCGTCGTACTCGGCCTCGTCAAGGCCCTCAAGGGCGAACGTCACGGAGGCCTTCTCGACGCTGTCGATCCTCTTGAGCTCCCACGTCAGCTTGCCGTCCTCGCGGACCTCGGTGGGCTTGGGCTCGATCGACTTCGCGGACATCCCCCGGGGCACGAGCACATGGAGGTTCAGTTTCTTGCCCGTCGCGGTGAAGTTGTGGACGTTGAGTGTGATCGAGTGCCGCTTCTGCTGCTTGTCGTAGGCGATCTGTTCGTCGATCCACACCACGCCCATGATCTTGGTGATCGTGGCGTCGAGGTTCGGCATCTTCTTGTTCACGATCTTCGAGGACTTCTCGGCAATGCGCGGGAGGATGAGCTGGACGATGTCGAACTTCTCCTTCGTCTTCGCGCGGTGGGCCTTTTTCGTCAGGTGCGTCTTCAGCCGGCGGCCGCACTCCTTGACTGCAAGATCCAATTCCGTCATGATTTCGTCGACGGTCGCAATCGCTTCCTTCGCTTCCGATGTGAACGGGACCTTTGTCGAGGCGACGTGGACGAGGACGATCGCGGGCCCGAAGGGAAGGCCCTGGCCGCCGCGCTGTTCCAGTCCGTAGCGGCGCCAGTCGATATTCGCGACGGCCTGGGTGATCGCGCATGCGCCCGCCTGATACAGGAGAGGCACCCGGTTCGCGAAGCGGAGGACCTCGACGGGCTGGTCCGGAGGCAGATCGCCCCCGTAGACGATCCCGACTTCCACCTGGAACGGGTTCCCCGCGTAGACCGAGGGGTCGCGGGTCAGGGGTGGTGCGTAGAACTCGGGGCGGAGGTTCCCCAGCACGTTCTTCAGTCCTTTCTTGATGAGGCGTTCCCCAATCGGACTGAGACAGTCCGTCGGCGGGGCCATGAGCTTCGCCGACTGCATCGCCTCGTGGAGGGCTTTCGCGTGCTCGAGGTTGAGGCTCTTCGGCTTGGACTCCGCGTCGATGCCTGCGGCGTCGCAGATGTCCCGGGCCACCCGGGAGGATACGCGCGTGAACTCTTCCTCCAGGAACGCGGAGACCCTGTACGATTTCGTCTCCTTCATCATCTGCATGAGCGTTCCGAGTTCGATGCCGTGCGGATGGGGCGGAATCTCCCTCGTCTTGGGCGGGAGGTCCTCCGTCGCGCGTTCGAAGACGACCTCGATCCCGTCCGGTCCTCGATAGGTGATCCGCGCATGCGGATTCACGATGGCGGTCGCGCGCAGATACTCGGGGACCGACTGCTTGCCACCGACGAACCGACCCTTCAGGGGAAGTTCCACGCGGGTCCCGTGCGATTTCTCCCAGATCACGAAGTCCTCGGAAATCACGTTGGCGCGGTTCTTCTTCGTGTCGATGATCAGTTCGATCTGATGGGCGACGTCCATCTCGAGGGTCTTCGTCCGGATCCGGGTCGGCTTGCCCGTCGTCCCCTGGCCGTACATCACGGCGCCCGAGATCCCGAGGCCTTGGGCCCCCCGCGCTTGGCGACGGGCGTGGAACCGGGACCCGTAGAGGAGGCGACCGAAGACGTTCGGGACCTCGCGCTTCACGATGCCGGGCCCGTTGTCCTCGACGATGACCACGAATTCGTCCTTATCGACCTTGTTCACTTCGACGAGGATGTCGGGAAGGATCTCCGCGTCTTCGGCGGCGTCTGCCGCGTTGTCCACGGCCTCCTTGACGACCGTGAGCAGCGCCTTCGTGGGTGAGTCGTATCCGAGGATCTGCTTGTTTCGCTCGAAGAACTCCGAGACGCTAATCTCTCGTTGTTTCTTGGCGAGCTCTTCCGCTATCGCTGTGGAGGGCATAGAATTACAGGAAGAGACCCATCCCGGCGCCCGAATAATCGGGAGGTCGATATAAGGCTGCCGGACCGAAGCGCTCCATGCGGGGAGTTCTCTCCCGCGAATCGGATGAAGGTGATCCAGGGAGATGTGCGAAAGTGAAAATTCGCCGGGATTTCAATCTTCGAACACGGCGCCGCATTTCGGACATGAGGGGGCGTCGTCCACCACATCCGCCCCGCAGCTCGTGCATGTGAACGCCGTCGCCTTGGCCGCCTTGCCGTCTTTCGATGTCTTCGTCTCGGCGTCGCGGCGCGGCGCTTTCGCCCGATCGAGCAGTTCGGCCCGCGTCCTCTTCATGCGCGCGGAATACCACCACATGAAGATGATCGTGAGGTAGAATGCGAGGGTGATCGCGATCGTGAAGGACGAGATCAGGGCGTTGTAGGCGTACCACGCCCCCGCGGACGCCGCGATGGGGCCGGGCCGAAGCACGGTCCTCGTCCAATTGCCTCCATTCCTCGTGTCGTGGGCCAGGAACGTGAAGCCGTACACGGATCCATACAGGGTCGCCGAACCGTTGTACCACGGCCCGTAAAGCGTCTGGACGCTCGAACTCGGATCGATGACCATCGAGGTGTTCAGAAAGCTCCCCGAGAGACCATCGAGAATTGTCACGTTCAGGCGAACCTCGAAGTCTGCGGTCGTGTTGTTGCCGATCGTGAAGAGCTGCACCCGGAATGCGAAGTCTGTCGGGCCGTCCGCGTGGAAAGGTGTGACCGTCCCGTTCCGGAGGAGGATGTTCTCGTTCTGGCCCACCCCGGGCAAGCTCTCGGTCGACAGAGGAGGAAGGTTGAGCACGAAATCCGTACGCAGGGCGGACAGCACGAGGAGCGCGATGACGAAGATGATGAGGCCGTTCACGAGGAACCGTCTGGGACGCCGCTCGCCGAACCAGAACGGGACGACGAACATTGTCAGGGCGATGACGAGGATTGAGAGACAGAACTGGGGTCCGAAGGCGAAAAGGAAGAACATGACGCCCGCGAACGCGCCGAGGAGGACGACGTAGATGACACGAAACCACGGCGTCTTCAGGAAGGCGCGAAGTCGATCTCGATCGACCACAGGCGCACGATGGATGCACGCGCTAAATAGTTATCCCGCTCGGAGACCGGAGGACTCCTTGAAGGAGCCAACTTCTTATAGCGTCGTCGGGATAGCGCGGCCTTCGGCCCAGGTCTGCGCATGACCCGACTTGTCATCGCCATCGGGGGAAACGCGATCCTTCCCGCCGGTGGTCCGGGAGACGCATCGGCCCAGCGGAGCCGCATCCAGGCGACCTGCGCCGTCCTCGCGGACCTCGTTCAGGCGGGCCACGATCTCGTCCTGACCCACGGGAACGGGCCGCAGGTCGGGAACATTCTCCTTCAGAACGAGGAGGCCCGGGATCGGACTCCGGCGATGCCCCTCGATGTGTGCGTCGCGGAGAGCCAAGCGCAGATCGGGTACCTCCTCCAGCAGGCACTCGCCAACGAATTCGCGTCCCGAGGGATCCGTCGGTCGGTTCTCTGTGTGGTCACCCAGACCGTCGTGAATCCGGACGACCCTGCCTTCGCTGCACCCACGAAGCCGATCGGACCGTACTACGAACGGGAGGACGAACTCATCGTGAAGCGCGCGAAGGGGTGGAAGCTCGTGTACGACCCGCGTGGAGGCTACCGAAGGGTAGTCCCGTCGCCCCGTCCGCTCGAGATTGTCGAGGCCGACGTGATCGCGCACCTCGCGAAGCAGGGAGACGGCCGGGTGATCATCGCGGCCGGCGGAGGAGGCATCCCTGTGGTGCGGAGGGGCGATCGTCTCGTAGGGGTCGAGGCCGTCGTGGACAAGGATCTTGCGTCCGCCCTTCTCGCGCAGGCGCTCGGCTGGAAGGACCTGGTCATCGTGACGGACATCGGGCAGGTCGCCCTCGATCTCGGGAAGCCTTCTCAGCGGTTCCTCGAGCGGATGACCCTCAGGGAGGCGAAGGTGCACCTAGCGGAGGGGCAGTTCCCGCCTGGCAACATGGGGCCGAAGATCGAGGCCGCCATCTCGTTCCTCGAGAACGGCGGGAGCCGAGTCGTGATCACGGACATCGACCATCTGGCTCGAGCCGCCTCGGGGAAGGCTGGCACGCGGATCGTCCCGAAGACGTCCGGGAAAGGTTCTTGACCGCGCGAGGCGTTCGCGGCGGGCGGGGGAGCCGTGGCAAGAGTCTCGCAGCCTTGGTTCGAGAGGTTCTTCGGTCGGGACTACCTGATTCTGTACGCCCACACAGGGACGGCAGGAGAGGTCGATGCGATCGAGAAGATCCTGCGTCCCCGAAAAGGCGCTCGTGTTCTCGACGTCGCCTGCGGCGCAGGACGGCACTCCATCGAACTCGCGAAGAGAGGGTACGCGGTGACGGGAGTCGATCTGTCCGAGGCCCTGCTCCGGGAAGCCCGGGCCGCCTCGAAGCGCGCACGGGTGCGTCCGGCCTTCGTGCGCCGGGACATGAGGGACCTCAGATACCACGAGGACTTCGACGCGGCCCTCAGCATGTTCACCTCGTTCGGCTATTTCGACAGCCCCAGGGAGGACGAGAAGGTGATCGAGGGGATTTCGCGGGCGCTGAAACCACGCGGGAAGTTCCTCCTCGAGATGTTTAACCGGGACAGCTTCGCGACGAACCTCCCCCAGCAGGGCTGGAGGGCCCGTGACGACGGCACCGTGGTCCTCGAGGAGGACGCGTTCGACCTCCTCCGCGGTCGCTTCGAGACGCGCCAGTTCA
>Ga0247727_10015546_pt1 | contig 12463 bp, 9 predicted proteins | sample WisWelCaveWW1625_FD_202498 | JGI IMG/M metagenome (GOLD analysis project Ga0247727, IMG submission 202498) | Biofilm microbial communities from Wishing Well Cave, Virginia, United States - WW16-25 | ecosystem: Environmental > Aquatic > Deep subsurface > Groundwater > Cave microbial mat | place... | reverse complement strand
TCCCGATGCGCCGCGGAGTGATTGACGAGAACCGGCCGGACCGGGTCGAAAACGCGTGATGGACACGCTCGGTATCATCGGTTATTCGGCCTACGTGCCGCGCTGGCGAGTGGCGCGGAAACTCCTTGGTGACGCCTGGGGCGCTCCGGCGCCGGCCGGAACCAAGGCGGTCGGAAACTTTGACGAAGACGCGCTGACGATGGCGCAGGCCGCCGCCTGGCCGCTGGTCGCCAGCGGCTTCCGCCCCGATGCTCTCTATTTCGCGTCCACAACGGCGCCGTTCTGGCAGCGGTCGCCGGCCAGCCTGTTGGCCGCGCATTGCGATTTGCCGCCCGTGCTGGCGACGGCGGATTTCGGAGGCTCGCAGCGCTGCGGCACGGCGGCCTTGCGGGCCGCGCTCGACTCGGTTTCCTGTGGCCGCAGTGTGCTCGTCGCCGTCGCCGATACCCGCGACGGCAAGCCGGAGTCGGCCGAAGAGATGCTGTTCGGCGACGGCGCGGCGGCGGTCGCCCTTGGCGCCCGGAACGTCGTGGCGGAGATAGAAGGCTGGGCGTCGCGCGCCGGCGATTTCCTCGACGAGTGGCGCCGCGACATCGATCCGCACGTTCACTCGTTCACTTCGAAGTTCTCGGCCACGCGCGGATACGTCGAGAGTGTGACGGCGGCGGCGCGGGAGCTGCTCGAAGCCGCCGGGGTGCCGCCCGGGGCAATCAGCCGCGTCGTGCTCGCGTCGCCCGACGGCCGCGTGCACCAGGAGGCTGCCCGGGCCCTCGGGATTTCCCCGGAGCGTGTCGAAGATCCGCGGGTGGGCGAGTGGGGCGTCACCGGTTGCGCGATGCCGCTGCTGCTGATGGCGCGAGCGTTGGATCAGGCTTCGCCCGGCGACCTGATCCTGATGGCGGGCTACGGGGAAGGCGCCGATGCTCTCCTGTGGCGGGTGACCGACGAGATCCGGCGGCGGCCGCGGCCGCTGGTCTCGCCGGAGGCGTTGACGCTGGAGTACCCGAGCTATCCGGTGTGGGCCAAACTGCGGCACGGCCTGCGCGATGCCGCCACCGCCGACGAGATGTCGAACGTGTTCTGGCAGCGCGAGGAGTCGCAGAACGTCCGCCTCCATGGAACGTTCTGCCCGCAATGCGGCCGGCTGCAATTCCCGATCACGCGCGTCTGCGGCGTCTGCCGCGGCCGCGACGGTTTGACCGAGAAGCCGCTGCCGCGAACGGGGTCGGTGTTCACCTTCACGAAGGATTATCTTTACGAAGCGCTTCGCCAGCCGACGGTGATGACAGTCGTCGAGCTCGAGGGCGGAACGAGATTCCTGTGCCAGATGACCGACTGCGATCCGGAGCGGGTCGAGATCGGGATGAAAGTCGAGCTGGTGTTGCGCCGTCTGCGCGAGGGAGCGTCGCTGCACCATTATTATTGGAAGTGCAGGCCATTATGAGCGAATCACTGCGAGACAAGGTCGCCGTCATCGGCGTCGGTTGCACGAAGTTCGGCGACAATTTCGACGCGTCGTATGAGGACATGGTGGTCGAGGCGGCGTTCGCCGCCATGGCCGACGCCGGCGTTGAGCCGGAACGGATCGAAGCGGCCTGGCTCGGCAGCTACTCGCCCTACGGCGGCAACGGCAAGGCCTCTGTCTCGCTCGCCGATGCGATTCGCCTCTACGACCGTCCGATCACGCGCGTCGAGAATTACTGCGCCACCGGCACCGACGCCTTCCGCAACGCGGCGATGGCGGTCGCCGCCGGCGCCTGCGACGTCGCCCTGGTCGTCGGCGCCGAGAAGCTGAAGGACCGGCCGGTGCGCGGGCTGGCGCGCGACGCCGCCCATCCATACAAGGGCGACGGCCTGACCGCCCCCGGCATGATGGCGATGGCCGCTAATCGGTATTTCCATCGATTCTCGATCGGCCGCGAGACGCTGGCCAAGGTCGCGGTGAAGAACCACCACAATGGCTCGCTGAACCCGAAGGCGCATTTCCGCATGGAAGTCACCGAAGAGCAGGTGCTGAAGGCGCCGATCATCGCCTGGCCCTATGGACTCCTCGACTGCTGCCCGACCACCGATGGCGCGGCCGCCGCCGTGATTTGCCGCGCCGGCATGGCACACGAGTTCCGCCAGGACCCGGTTCTCGTCCGGGGGCTCGGACTCGCGGTCAAGACCGGAAGGCCGTGGTACGATCCGTGCGACGATCATGTCGGGTTTCCCGCCACCGGCGAAGCCGCGCGCGCCGCCTACCGCATGGCGGGCATCGCGAATCCGGTCGGCGAGATCGACCTCGCCGAAGTGCACGACTGCTTCACCTGGCCCGAGATCACCCACTACGAGGATCTCGGATTCTGCCCGAAAGGCGCGGGCGCCGCCTTCATCGCCGAAGGACGCAGCGCACTCACCGGAGACCTGCCCGTGAATCCGAGCGGCGGCCTGAAATCGTTCGGTCACCCGATCGGCGCGACCGGCGTGCGCATGATCTACGAGATCGTCACCCAACTGCGCGGTGAGGCCGGCCCGCGGCAGGTGCGCGGCGCCGCCACCGGGCTGGTCCATAATCTGGGCGGGCCAGGGGCGGTGGCGTGCGTGGTGATCCTCTCACGCAATTGACCCGGGAAGTCGCCTGGTGATTTGATTCCAGTCCTTTGGCGTCGCAAGCTGAAGCTTGCGCTACACTGACTTTTTCAGCAGCCTCGTTAGTACTACTGTGTTACAAGAGTGGGGCAGCCATTCAGCCGGCGAATGCATTTCGGGAGGATCGAGCGGATGAAATCGAGAAGGCGGTTGGCGTTGGCGGTGTGCGTTTCGGCATGCCTGCCCTCGAGCGCATTTCAGACAGCAGGGAGCGGACCGCCTCAGGTGATGCCTGCCGCGGAGCTAGATGTCTCCGCCAGCCCGCTGCGGCCGCTGATCGAGCGCTACACCAACGACCGCGGGAATCTGGTGCGCTTCCACAACATCGACACTTCGCCCGCGCGCCGCGAGCGCCTGAAGCGACTCTACACGGAGTGGCAGGGCGCTCTTGGGCGGGTCAACTTCGACACGCTGGGCCAGGATGGCCGGGTCGACTACGTGCTGTTCCGCAACCACCTGGAGCGGGAGGTGAAGCGGCTGGAGCTGGACTCGACGTCGGACAAGGAAATCGCCTCGTACGTCCCGTTTGCGCAGACGATCATCGGCCTGGAGGAGACGCGGCGCAAGCTGGCGCGGATGGACCCGCGGGAGGCGGCCACGACGCTGGCGGGACTGAGCCGTCAGATCGACGAGTCGCGGCGGGCGGTCGAGAAGCAGATGCGCTCCGAGAGTCCGGAAACCGGTTCGCACAACCGGAGAGTCATCGCCAATCGTGCGGCCGCGTCCATCAACGGCCTGCGCGCCGTCCTGCGCGGCTGGTTCGGCTACCACGACGGCTATCATCCGCTGTTCACCTGGTGGGCTTCGGAGCCTTACCGGGCCGCCGACACGGCGCTACAGAACTACGCCAATTTCCTACGCGAGCGCGTGGTGGGTCTGCGGCCCACGGCTACGGCCGGCTCGACGGAGACGGCAGCGGCTCCGCCCGGGGGCGGCGGATTCGGCGGCGGGCGCGGCGGCGGGGGACGTGGAGGGGCGGGCGCGGGCGGTGGATTCGGCGGCGGGCGCGGGGGCGGGTTCCCGGCAACGGCGGCGGCCCGGCCGGGTGAGAGCGACGACATCGTGGGCGATCCGATCGGCCGCGAGGCGCTGCTAAGCGAGCTGGCCTTCGAAATGATTCCTTACAGTCCCGAGGAGCTGATCGCACTGGCGAACAAAGAATTTGCCTGGTGCGAGAACGAGATGAAGCGGGCCGCGCGCGAGATGGGTTTCGGCGACGACTGGAAGAAGGCGCTCGAGCACGTCAAGAACCTTCACGTCGAGCCGGGCAACCAGCCGGAGCTGATCCGCGACCTGGCGCGCGAGGCCGAGAAGTTCCTCGACGATCACGATCTGGTGACCGTGCCGCCGCTGGCCCGCGAGACTTGGCGGATGGAAATGATGTCGCCGGAGCGGCAACTGGTGAATCCGTTTTTTACCGGCGGCGAGACGATCAGCGTTTCCTACCCCACCAACACCATGTCGTACGAGCAGAAGCTCATGACGATGCGGGGGAACAACATCCACTTCTCGAGGGCCACGGTGTTTCACGAGCTGATCCCCGGCCATCACCTGCAAGGCTTCATGGCCGCCCGCCACCGGAATTACCGCGGCCTGTTCAGCACGCCGTTTTTCGGCGAGGGCTGGGCGCTCTACTGGGAGCTCCTGCTCTACGACCTGAAGTTCCAGAAAACGCCCGCGGACCGTGTCGGGGCGATGTTCTGGCGGATGCACAGATGCGCGCGCATCATCTTCTCGCTGAGCTTTCATCTCGGACAGATGACGCCGCGGGAGTCGATCGACTTTCTGGTGGACCGGGTGGGGCACGAGCGGGAGAACGCCACCGGCGAAGTGCGGCGCTCCTTCGGCGGGGCATATGGGCCGTTGTACCAGGCGGCCTACCTGCTCGGTGGGATGCAGCTCTACGCGCTGCAAAAGGACCTGGTCGGCTCCGGCAAGATGACGAACCGGCAGTTCCACGACACCGTTCTGCGGGAGAACCGCATTCCGATCGAGATGATCCGGGCGAGTCTCACCGGACAGCGGCTGACGCGCGATTTCAAGACGGCGTGGAAATTCCAGGGGCCGGATCCCGGCGCGCGCTAGTGCCGTTCCAATTTATCCGGACCAAGCGACGTGAGCCTTGACCGACACCCGCCACAAGCGCTTCAGTTAGTTGACCGCGTGCCCGGCTGCCCAGCTTCCGGCCCTGGCTGGCCGGCGCCAATCCCAACGGCATCGCCGTGTGCAACGAGTCGTCGTCCGGAGCCCACACAAACTGGAGAATGACCGACGGTTCCTCCGGCGCATTGAATCCGCGAGACGGAACCTCAGAGCCGGGTTGGGCGTCCGATTGGAGGACCTGGACGCAGCGATGTAGTGCTGCCTGAGTCGCCGAGACGGACGGGGAAACGAAATGCAAAAGGAGAATGGCTGCTAGCGTCGCTCGACTTGCCGGCGGGCGAAGGCGCCGGCGCGGGAACGGTCAGCGTAGCGCCGTGAGGAAGTTCTCCAGCACCCACACCTCGCTCTGTCCGGCACGGCCGCCGGTGTAGGCGAACCGGCGACCGTCAGGATGAACGCTCGGAAAGGCCACGCCGCCCGGCAGGTCGATCTTTCTCGGCTCCCCGCCGGCCAGGGGTACTCGCCATAGCTCATTTCGCGCCGACGGCGAACCGGTGGGCCGCACAGCGAGGACGTGGTGGCCATCCGGCGTCCAGGCAATCCGGCCTGGGCCACCAACCGCCGCCGCGCGAAGGATTTCGCGCCCTTCCCCTCCGGCGGCCGGCATCACGTACAGGCCGTGGTCAGGCACCGCGAAAGCCAACTGCCGGCCGTCGCGGGAGACGGCGAGGCCGTCAAACACCGCGGGGAGGACCACACGATACAATTGCTTGTCACGCCCGTCTTTGATCCCGTGCACCAGGAGAGAAGCAATCTGTGCCTTCAAGTCGCTGCGCGTGCAGAAGATCGCCTTGCCGTCCGGTGACAGGGCCGGACTGGGAGGGCCACCAAGCGTCGCGCTCTGCCGAATCAAAACGGCGCTCCCGGATTGCGCGTCCACGCGATAGAAGCACCATCGCCAGTTGTTGTCCTGGGCCGGGACCAAAAGCGAGAGTCCGTCGGGAAACCACTGGATCGGGGCCGATAGGTTGAGCCGGGTGGCCAGATCGCGCTCCTCGCCACTATCGACGGAGCGAATCACAACGGTCTGCGAGCCCGGCCGTTCGGACGCGGGACCGCGCTGCGACAAATAGGCCAAGTGGCGGCCGTCGGGCGACCAGGCGGGCGCCGAATTCGAACCCAGGAAACGCTCGCTCATTCGCTCAGGCGACCCCAGCACCTTGCCTGTCGCCGGGTCCACCATCGGCCACGTAAATATCTTGGGTCGCTGTGTCCAAACCGTAGTAGTAAGATCCTTGACGGCTGAATCCCAAGGGTGAGAATCGCCCCATATTGGCCTTGACCAGTGCGGGAGCGCCCCGCGCTTTGCCATCGGCGACCCCGACGGCCCAGATGCCGGAGGCGCCCGTGCGATCGCTCGCAAACAAGACCTTCCCGCCGTCCGGCGACCAGAGCGGAGCGTCGCCAAGGGCCAGGAGCGCGAACTGCATCGCGCGGGTGCTGCGGGCGCTCAGGTAGCATCTTCTTTGACCGCTTCCCCGGACGGCCGGCTTCTGGCGCTGGTGGTGCACGAGCGCGGGACCCCGTCGGCGGCTCTGCTGAAGGTGATGCCGGCTGCCGGAGGCGAGCCGCGCGAGCTCGTTCGCGTCCCGGAGCCGGAGGCGATCATCGAGACGTCCCTGGCCTGGACGCCGGATTCGCGGGAGACCCTGATCGCGCGAAGTCCGGCCAGCCTTCGCGGGCGAACCAGGCTGTGGCGCGTCCCGGTCGACGGCGGAGCACCGGCTCCGGTCGACTTGCCCCTCGCGGCGAGGCTGCGTTCGGTGAGCGTTCATCCCAACGGCCGCCGCATCGCCTTCACCGCCGGCGTGGCCACGGCCGAGGTGTGGCGGATGGACAACTGGACCATGCCACCCTTGCCCTTCCTCCTGGTCCGACTTCCTGGTGCTTGACTGGCTGGCTACACGGGCGTATCATCTTGGCAGGAAGCAGGAAGAGGCTCGTCCTCCAGAGAGGCGTACTATGTACAGAATGGTATTGGTTGTGGGCCTTGTTGCCCCAATCTCGTTTCTGACACCGCGGCCCGCGGAGGCTTGCGGTGACAAGCTCGTATCCCTGTCTCGTGGAATCCGGCTCCAGCGCGCCTACTCGGCTGCGCGATCGGCTTCCATATTGATTTACTCCGGTCGCAGTGTGGGCGCCAACACAGTGAAGGAATCAAAGCTTCAGACCAGTCTGAAGCAGGTGGGCCATAAACTGAAGGCCGTCGAGGACGCCGCCCAGTTGGATCAGGCCTTGAGCTTGGCGAAGTTTGACGTGGTTCTCGTTGACTTCTCGGAAGCGGCCACCTTGGCGGAGCGAGTGGCGTCGCTATCCTCCCGGCCCTTGGTGATCCCTGTAATGTACCGCCCCTCCAAAGCAGAACTGGCCGAGGCCCAAAAGCATTTCCCATTCGTTGTGAAGGCCCCCGCCAATTCGACCCAGCACCTGGAGGCGATCGACGAGGCGATGAAATCGAAGCTCCGTGCGGCGCGCACCTCCTGAGCGCTTGATCGGAGCATGAGGGCCACGACTCAGTGCGCCCTGCCGTCTTCCGCCCATGACACTTTCTCCGGGAGCGCGCCTGGGACCCTACGAGGTTGTAGCTCTGCTGGGCGCCGGGGGCATGGGGGAGGTGTATCGGGCTCTCGACAGCAGACTGGGACGCGAGGTGGCCCTCAAGGCCCTGCGAGCGAGCTTCTCCCAGGACCCCGACCGCCTGCGCCGTTTTGAGCGGGAAGCGCGGGCCGCCGGGGCGCTAAACCATCCCAATCTTCTGGCTATTTATGATTTAGGGACGCACGAGGGCTCGCCGTACATCGTTTCGGAGCTGTTGGAGGGCGAGACGCTGCGGGCGCGGCTGGGCCAGGGAGCTGTGCCATTACGCAAGGCGCTGGACTACACCGTGCAAATCGCCGCCGGGCTGGCGGCGGCGCACCAGAAGGGCATCGTGCATCGGGATCTGAAGCCGGAGAACCTTTTCCTCACCAAAGACGGGCGCCTCAAGATTCTGGACTTTGGGCTAGCCAAGCTGACCGAGCCGAACTCCGTCGGCGAGGAAGGGGAGAATGCGCCGACCGTTTCGGTTATGACCGAGCCGGGCGCAGTGATGGGGACGGTGGGGTACATGTCTCCGGAGCAAGTTCTAGCGCGGCCGGTGGACCATCGCTCGGACATCTTTTCCTTCGGGGTGATTCTCTACGAGATGCTGTCGGGGCAGCGGGCGTTCCGGCGCAACTCGGCGGTGGAGACGATGAACGCGATCTTGAAGGAGGAGCCGCCGGAGCTCGTGGAGACCAACCCGAACTTTCCCGCCGGGGTGGACCGGGTTATTCGTCATTGCTTGGAGAAGAATGGGGAGGAGCGATTCCAGTCGGCGCAGGATCTGGGGTTTGACCTGAAGGCGCTTTTGGAGGAGGCGGGCCGGCGCCGGAGGCCGCCGGTTGTTGCGCCTCGGTCATCGAAGTGGCGGTCGTTGGCCGCCGGGATCGGCCTGACGCTGCTCGCCGCTGTGATCTTCTTCGCAGCAAGAAAAACCGTTTCCGTTTCGACTGCTCCGCTGCCCATATTTCGCCAGCTCACGTTCCGCCAGGGCACTATCTCCGGGGCGCGGTTTGCTCCCGACGGCCAGACGATCATCTATTCTGCGGCCTGGGACGGCAAACCAGCCGAGCTGTTTACGACCCGTGCAGACGGTCCCGAGTCCCGCCCCCTGGGTTTCGGGACAGCCGGTCTGCTGGCCGTTTCCTCTGGCGGCGAGCTAGCCATTACGAGCGGATGCGAATTCACCTGGGGTGAGTGCCAGGGTACACTGGCTTTGGTCCGACTGGCCGGTGGCGCTCCCCGGCAAGTTCTGGAGAACGTCCACTATGCGGATTGGTCTCCGGACGGGAAAACGCTCGCCGTGGCGCGGGCCGTCGAGGGGCGGTATCGCCTGGAGTTTCCCGCCGGCAGAGTCCTGTACGAGACCAGAGGCTGGATCACCCACCCGCGCGTCTCGCCGAAAGCCGATCTGATCGCCTTTCTCGATCACCCGGTAATAGGTAACAAGGCCGGAGCGGTGGCGGTCGTCGACCTTGCGGGCAAGAAGAGAACGCTGTCCGGTAAGTACCGGAACCTGGGAGGACTTGCCTGGCACCCCTCCGGCGAAGAGCTCTGGTTTAGCGGAAGGCAGACGGGCCGGTGGGGTTCACTTAACCAGGTTACGCTCTCTGGCCGGGAAAGAATGATCCTGCGCCCTCCGGCCGGACTCCGAATCCAGGACATCTCCCGCGAGGGTATTGTTCTGCTGGATCGGGATGAAGGGGGCAGCCGGCTGATTTTCGGGGCGGGCGGACCGACGCAGGAGCGGGACCTGGCCTGGCTCGATTGGTCCACCGCCGCGGATATCTCCGCAGACGGGAGAAACCTCCTGTTCTATGAGTGGGGTCATGGAGCCCCCACCACCTATCTTAGGAAGACCGACGGCTCCGATGCGGTGCGGCTGGGCGAAGGAAAAGCGTTGGCGCTGTCACCGGACGGAAAGTGGGCGATGGTGCAGCAGGAAACGCCTTCGCCACATCTGGCCCTGTTGCCCACCGGGCCGGGAGAGAAGAAGTTGCTCCCACAATCCGGGATGGCGGACTATTACGCGGCCACCTGGTTTCCGGACGGGAAGCGCATCCTTCTCGTGGGGGAAGGACAGGACGGCGTTCCGCGCTCCTATGTCCAGGATGTCGCGAGTGGGGAGATGCGGGCAGTTGCTGAGGGGTCGATAGCCGTGTTGGTTTCTCCGGAGGGGAAACGCCTGGCCGTCTATGGACCTGATGGGGCACGCTATATTTACCTTGTCGAAGGAGGAAAGCCCGCCTCCATCTCTGGTCTGGTGCCTGGAGACACGTTAATCCAGTGGAGCGCCGACGGCCGATCGCTTTTTGTGCGTGGTCCCGAAGACCCGCCCGTGAGAGTCTTCCGGGTAGATCTAGCGAGTGGGCGGCGACAACTATGGAAGGAACTGACGCCATCTGATCCGGTGGGGAACGTCGGTGTCTCGGCCGACCAGAGGGGGGTCCTGGTAACACCGGATGGGAAATTTTTTGTTTATACATACTGGACAGCGCTCAGCACTCTCTTTTTGGCCGAGGGATTGAAATGACGGTTCTTCGCAGGCTGATGGTCCTCGTCTCTGGGGCTGCGGTCTCGTGTTGGGCCCAGGCCTGGTTGCCTCCCAAGGGCGACTGTTCCGTATCCGTAACTTTTCAGGCAGTCTCTTTCGACGGTCATTTCACCTCCACCGGCGAGCGCGCGCCGCGTCGTCAAAGCCGGTCACGCAACACCATCATGGATTTCGGCTGCGGCCTGAGTGACAGGGTCGCTCTAAACGTCAACCTGGTGCACGTCTCCAGCAAGTATACGGGTGTGCAGGAGCCCTTCACTCCCACGTTCGTGGACGACGGAACCTATCACGGGACTCTTCAGGATCTGAGGGGCGACGTGCGCTACAACGCGCTGAGGAACCCGTTCGTTCTGACCCCCTTCTTTGCCGTAAGCACGCCCACCCACGGCTACGAGTTTGTCGGGGAAGCCGCGCCCGGGCGCTACCTGCGAGAGTATGTGGTAGGGGCCTACGCTGGTCGCCTGTTAAACCCGGTCTTGTCACGCGCCTATTCACATGGACGTTATTCCTATGCCTTCGTCCAGCGGGCGTTGAATGTTCGTCAGGACCGCAGCAACATCGACCTGGAGGCAGGATACTTTGTTCTTCCCACGGTGTCCGCCAGCCTGCTGGGGAGCTGGCAATGGACCCACGGGGGCCTGCGCTTTCCACAGGATGTGACCACACCGGAGCTCTTCCGGGAGCATGACCGGCTGCTGCGCGCCAACTTCAGCCACGTGGGGGGCGGGGTGTCACTCGCGCTGACCAAGTCGGTTGATTTCTACTCCAACCTGGTCTACTACCTCGCCGGTTCGAACACGCATCTCGGAAAAGGCATCACGGCGGGGCTGAACTGGCGCTTCCGGACACGCCGCGAGCCGGAACCCGCTCCAGCGTCGCAAACCTCAGCCGGTCTGGTGAAGGGCTTCCATTCCTCACGGGCGCAGCTACCGGGGGGCTTACCGTGACCCTTTCTCCGGGAACGCGCCTGGGGCCCTATGAGGTTGTAGCTCTGCTGGGGGCCGGAGGCATGGGTGAAGTGTATCGGGCCCGGGACAGCAGGCTGGCGCGCGAGGTTGCGATCAAGGTTGTACAGCCCAGTATTGCCCGCGACCCCGAACGACTTCGCCGGTTCGAGCAGGAAGCGCGTGCCGCCGGGTCGCTGAACCATCCCAATATCCTGGCCATCTATGATTTCGGGACTCACGAGGGCGCTCCCTACCTGGTTTCGGAGCTGCTCGAGGGCCAGACGCTGCGGGCGCGCCTGCTTGAATCGCGCGTCCCTCTGCGAAAGGTGCTCGACTACGCCTTGCAAATCACCGCCGGGTTGGCGGCTGCCCATCAGAAGGGGATCGTTCACCGGGACCTGAAACCGGAGAACATCTTCCTGACCAGCGAGGGGCGCGTCAAGATTCTGGACTTTGGCCTGGCCAAGCTGACCGAGCCGGACGCCGGTGGCCCGGATGAGGTCAACGCACCAACGCTTTCCCTGATGAGCGAACCGGGAATGGTTATGGGGACCATAGGCTACATGTCCCCGGAGCAGGTGCAGGGGCGGCGCGCGGACCATCGTTGCGATGTCTTTTCTTTCGGAGTAGTGCTCTACGAGATGCTGTCGGGGCAGCGGGCGTTTCGCGGCGCTTCGGCGGTCGAGTCGATGAATGCGATCCTGAAGGAGGATCCGCCGGCTCTGACCGAGCTGGACCCGGATTCTTCAGCAGACGTTGACCGGCTGGTCCGGCATTGCCTGGAGAAGAGTCCCGAGGAGAGATTCCAGTCGGCGCGGGATCTGCGTTTTGAACTTGAGAGGCTCTCCGAGGACGCCAACCGGCGCCGGAAGCCGCCGCGAGTGGCCCGCCCGGCGTCGAGGGGGCGCGTGGTGGCGGTTCTGGCGGGTGTGACTGTACTGGCCGCGATCGTCTTTTTCGCAGGCCGCAGCACCGTTTCCTCTCCGGCGTCCTCTCAGCTCGCCTTTCAACAGCTCACCTTCCGGCTGGGGACGATGACCGGCGCGCGCTTCGCTCCCGACCGCCAAACCATCATCTACTCGGCCGGCTGGTACGGCAAGCCGTCGGAGCTGTTTACGACCCGCCCTGAGGGCCCGGAGTCGCGCGCCTTGGGCTACGGCACATCCGGCCTACTGGCTGTTTCTTCCACCGGAGAGCTGGCCATTACGGCGGGCTGCGAACTCAGTTGGGGCACATGCATGGGCACTCTGGCGCGAGCCCCGCTGGCAGGGGGCGCTCCCCGCCAGGTGCTCGAGGACGTCTACTTCGCGGACTTCTCTCCGGATGGCAAGACGCTGGCAGTCGTGCGGGCGGTCCAGGGGCGCATTCGTCTGGAATTCCCCATTGGCAAAGTCTTGTATGAAACCGCCGGCTGGATCACTTCTCCGCGTGTCTCCCCTAAAGGGGACCTGGTCGCGTTTCTCGATCACCCCACACTGGGCACGAACCTCGGATCGGTGGCGGTAGTAGACTTGGCCGGCAACAAGAGAACGATAGCACGGGCAGGCGGCGGCTTATTCGGTCTGGCGTGGCATCCTGCCACGGGCGA
>Ga0247727_10015545_pt1 | contig 12463 bp, 11 predicted proteins | sample WisWelCaveWW1625_FD_202498 | JGI IMG/M metagenome (GOLD analysis project Ga0247727, IMG submission 202498) | Biofilm microbial communities from Wishing Well Cave, Virginia, United States - WW16-25 | ecosystem: Environmental > Aquatic > Deep subsurface > Groundwater > Cave microbial mat | place... | reverse complement strand
GTACCGCAGAGGGTACGCCTCCGGTGTTCACTCGCCTGCGGCCTCGCTAGCGGAGCATTTTGAGCAGCCTGCAGGGATTGGTATACCGTCTGAGTCTGATCTGCAGCGGTTGAAACTGGGTGGTAGAATCTGTGCGGAGCCTATCCATATAAGAGTGGAAGTCTGACTTATGCTGCATGACCAAGAAACCGTCCTGCTCCAAGGCCACATCATCGATTCGTTGATCCTGGCAAAGGTTCTAGACACGATTCTGATGATGGGTGGAACGTTCGACCTTCAGGACGTGCAGATCGGCAAGACCCGCGAGGAGCCGTCGCGTGCCAGAATCATCGTGCGGGCCACGTCTGCGAAACTGCTCAGCGAGATTCTCCATGCCATTCAACCCCACGGCGCGTCGGTTGAGAATGAACGGGATTGCCGGCTGAGCGCGGCGCCAGCGGACGGCATCTTTCCCGACGAGTTCTACGCGACCACCCATTTATCCACCCAGGTGCGAGTGCGTGACCAGTGGGTGGAGGTTGAGGGCATCGAGATGGATCTTGGAATTCTTGTGGATCCGGCTCGTCCGACTGCCAGGACTGTTCCGATGGGAGAGGTGAAGCGGGGCGATCTGATTGTGACTGGTCGTGAGGGTGTGCGGGTGATTCCGCTCCAACGGCCACGTGACCGCGATGTGTTCAGCTTCATGGAATCGCAGGTCTCGTCCGAGCGTCCCCATGGGCATGTCATCAGCGACATCGCCAAGCGCCTCGTGCAGTTGCGAACAGGGTTCCGAGAGGGGAGAGCGGGCAGCAAGGTGCTGCTGGCAGGAGGTCCGGCGATTGTTCACGCCGGAGGGCGCGAGGCGCTGACCTGGCTCATCGAAGAAGAATTCATCCATGTCTTGTTCTGCGGGAATGCGCTGCCCGCTCATGATATGGAAGTCGATCTCTACGGCACGTCCCTCGGCTATGGGCATGCGGCTGGTCGCGTCGTGCCGCATGGGCATGAACACCATCTGCGAACCATTAATCGGATCAGGGCCATCGGCAGCATCGAAGCAGCGGTCAGGTCGGGCGTCGTCAAGACCGGAATTATGGCGGCCTGCGTCAAGCGGGGCGTCCACGTCGTGATGGCCGGCACGATACGCGATGACGGCCCGTTGCCCGGCGTGATCACGGATTCGCTGGAAGCGCAGGCAACCATGCGTAGGGCAATTCCCGGTATCGGACTGGCCTTGCTCGTCGCCTCGACGCTGCACGCGGTGGCAACGGGCAATTTGTTGCCCGCCACGATCCCATCCGTCTGCGTCGATGTCAATCCGGCCGTCCCGACGAAACTCGCGGATCGAGGAAGTTTTCAGGCCGTCGGGCTGGTCATGGACGCCGCGTCGTTTCTCCGCGAGCTGGCGCGGGAGCTCGGAGCCCGTCTGTGAGACGTAAAACGTGAAACGTCAATCGTTAATCGTGAAGAGTTTCGGAAGGACAGCGATCGGCAGTCCTACGTTTAACGTTTCACCTTTAACGTTTCACGAGTACCGGTCATGAGTCGCCTATTGGTCTGCCCGCCAGACTATTTCAGTATCGAATATGAGATTAATCCGTGGATGCGCCGTTCGAACGCCGTCAATTCAGATGAGGCCGTCCGCCAGTGGCATCACCTCATGCAGGTGTTGGAACAGGACGTGGGCGCAGTTCTGGAACGGATGAAGCCGGTGTCTGGACTGCCCGACCTGGTATTCACGGCGAACGCCGGCATCGTCGTTGGAGGCAAAGCGGTGCCGAGCCGTTTTCGGTATGCCGAACGGCAGAAGGAAGAGGCGTACTTTGAGGACTGGTTTCGTGGGCAGGGGTACGAAGTCGTCACGCTGGATCCGGGCCGCTTCTTCGAAGGGGCCGGGGACCTCTTGGGATTTCCCGACACATGGTTCGGTGGCTATCGACAACGATCGGATATCGGTGTGTTCTCGACTCTCAGCGACTGGTTTCACCGAGAGATCATTCCACTCGAACTGGTCGACAAGCGATTCTATCACCTCGACACCTGCTTGTGCCCCTTGAGCGGCGGTGAACTCCTGTATTTCCCTCCCGCCTTCGATCATTATGCGCAAGAGGCTCTTGCCGAACGGATCGCTCCTTCCAGACGTCTCGTGGTGCCGGAAGTTGAGGCTCTCAGGTTTGCCTGTAATGCCGTTTGTGTCGGGAAACACGTCGTGCTGCCCGCAGGCTGTCCGGAAACAGAATCTCTGTTGACCTCACGCAGCTATCTCCCTCATCCGGTCCCCCTCGATGAATTCATGAAATCGGGCGGCTCGGCGAAGTGTCTGACGCTTGCGTTGGACTGAGCAGAGTCGCTGGTTATCAGTCATAGCTGCGGCCCGCCCACCATCTTTTCTCCGATCAATGACCCGCTAGCAGGCTTCGGAACAATTCTGCGCAGGATGCTCAAAAAGCCCGTTCAGCAAGGCCGCAGGGAGTTCGGCGACCGAAGCGTACCCTTGCGGTACGTTGCAGGGAGACGGGCGACTGAGAACGAAGCTGGCGGGATTTTTCAGCATCCTGTTAGGGTTTTTGCCGGAAGAGGAAAGATCCATACAGCCCGGCGATGGCGATCGTGACAAGTTCGATCGTCAGCAGCAGTCGGCTCACAATGGCGTCCAGTGTGGGAGGCGTTAAGATGAAATGCAGGCCGAGGAATTCGGGAGCCTGTGACGGCGGGGTTTCCCAGGGTGGGAAGAGAATCGCGAGGGACAGCATCGCCACCATGCCGTACAGCACTTCGACATTCAGCCGATCCGCTGGTCGTTCGACGCGTCGTGGCGGGGGCGGGGGGAGTTCAACTGGGTCTGCATGAAGCCGTTGGCCGCACTGCGAGCAGTAGCGGCTAATCTCCGGGAGTTCATGTCGACATGAAGGACAGAGTTTCATGAGCGTAGGCTACATGGAACCGCATCGGTTTGCTAGCAGGATGCTGAAGGAGTCCGCCAGCCTATCTTGTTCATTTGGTCTGTTCGGTCTGTCTGGTCGATCTGGTCCATCTAGTCTGTCTGGTTCATCTGGTTAGTTTTGTTCAACCAACAGACGAGACAGACCGAATAGACCAGAAAGACCAGATAACCAGACAGACCAGGCTTGGAGTAACTTGGCAACTTTCATATATCGTCTCTCATTTATTCTCCTTCGCAGAATATCCCATAGCCTGCTGCGGGGATGAAGGCGAGGAGAACCCTCCGTAGCCTTGGCGAAGGAGGGTAGCGGCTTCGGAGAATTTCGCAGGATACCCCGCATCCTCCGGCCTTCGTAGCCGAAGTGACTACTTCGGCGGAGTAAGCTGCTGCGGGGAGCTTCATTGACAGGTGAAAGAACCGGTTCCTATAATCCGCTCACCCTTGGCAGGATGTTGAACATCTCCTCCAGCATAGGGAGATCGTTGTTTGGTTTGTCGAGTTTGTCTGGTTTGTTTGGTTGCATGAGACTAACCAGATGAACCAAATCAACTAGATGAACAAAACAAACCAGATCAACCAGATGAACCAGTTTTAGCATCCTGATACCACTACATGCAGACTATTAACCGAATAGGAGTCATCGGGGCCGGTGCCTGGGGCACTGCTCTGGCGAAACATCTGGCGGAGAAAGGTCTCGAAACTCGGCTCTGGGCTTATGAGCGAGAGGTCGTGGATGCGATCAACGGGAAACACGAGAATCCGGTCTTTTTGCCCGGTGTGGAGATCCCTCCATCGCTCGTCACCACCGGATCGTTGGTAGACCTTACCGAGCAGTGCGAGGGACTGCTTTTCGTGGTGCCGTCCCACGTTGCACGTCCTGTGCTGCGCGAGCTGGTCCTGTCTCTTTCCACCCCGATCCCGTTCATCAGCGCGACGAAGGGCGTTGAAGAAGATACGTTGAATTTGATGACTCAGGTCATGGCCGACGTACTTCCTCCTGCCATGCACCGAGATCTCATGGTGTTGTCAGGTCCGAGCTTCGCGACAGAAGTCAGCGCAGGAAAACCGGCGGCGCTCTGTTTAGCCGGGAGCAACAAGGGACTGGTCAAGACATTCCAGGCCGCGTTGATGACACCGGCCTTTCGGGTGTATGCCGACAGCGACGTATCGGGCGTCCAGCTCGGCGGCGCCCTCAAAAATGTGATGGCGATCGCAGCCGGCGTGGTGGATGGATTGGATCTCGGTCATAATGCGCGGGCGGCGTTGATCACGCGCGGATTAGCAGAAATGGTGCGGTTGGGCGTCGCGATGGGCGCGGATCCGCGAACATTCTATGGGCTGTCCGGCGTCGGCGACTTGGTGTTGACCTGCACTGGAACTTTGAGTCGGAATCACGCGGTCGGCGTGAGACTGGGGAAGGGCGAGCGGCTGGAGACGATCCTCGGAAACATGCAGGCCGTGGCCGAAGGTGTGCGGACGGCAAAGGCGGCGTTAGGACTCGCACGACGTCATCGTGTCGACATGCCGATCGTGCAAGAGATCAACGCGGTGTTGTTCGAAGGCAAGTCGTGCCGCAAGGCGGTGACCGACCTGATGGAGCGCGACGCAAAGCCGGAGAAAGGGCAGCCGTGAGTCCTGAGGCGCTTGAACGATTGCTGACCAAGGTGCGAACGGGCACCCTGTCTGTGGCGACGGCTATCGGGCAGCTCCGCACGTTGCCCTATGAAGATCTCGGGTTTGCCTCCATCGATCACCACCGGTCATTACGGCAGGGATTCCCCGAAGTCATTTTCTGCGAGGGGAAGACGTCGGCCCAGATTCGCGCCATTGCAAAGGCGCTGTTGAAACATCATCGCCCGCTGTTGGCGACGCGTGCGACTCGCCAGGTGGCCACCCTCATCAAACAGCTTGATCGTCGAGCTGTTTATCATGACGAGGCGCGGATTGTGTCGATCCGTGACCCTAAGCGGCGGTTACAGGGGCATGTTTTAGTGATTACAGCCGGCACCTCGGACATTCCTGTCGCGGAAGAAGCGAGAGTGACGGCGGAGGTGATGGGGAGTCGGGTTGAGACGCTCTATGACGTGGGCGTAGCCGGCATTCATCGGTTGCTGGAGCGTCAGAGCCGACTGATGCAAGCCCGGGTGGTCGTGGCGGTCGCAGGGATGGACGGAGTCTTACCAAGCGTGGTCGGCGGGTTGGTTCCCTGTCCGGTCGTTGCCGTTCCGACGAGTCGTGGCTACGGCGCGAGTTTCGGTGGACTCGCTGCGTTGTTGACGATGCTGAACTCCTGCGCGGCGGGGGTCGGCGTGATGAACATCGACAACGGGTTTGGGGCCGGCTGTCTGGCGCACCGGATCAATGTGCTGGGAGAAGGCTCACGTAAGGGGTAAGGCGTGAGGGGTAAGGGGTGAACTTCCTGAACTCAGAGAAATCGAGTTCCGTAATTACCCCTTACGCCTAACCCCTCACCCCTTACGCCTCGTTATTTTACTTCCACCGTTCCGCGTTTCGGCCAGGCAACCATCTGCGTCCTAGGACCTTTCTCGCCGTTCGCCAGCAGCTTGGCTCGCACTTCGAATTGATAGAGCCCTGCTCCCGACGGGATTTTCTTCTGGTCCAACCCGTCCCACGTCAGGAGGACAGAGATTTGTGGAGCGGCGGCGCCGTCGGTCGAGGCGGCGTGCGGCTCGACCGCTTTACGCGTGGTCAGAAAACGGAGCGAATTTTTCGACGGCGACGTGATGAATGAAGACACTTCCAACAGAGTTGCGCCGTTCAGCTCCTTGGGCAGCTGGACTAAGGCGGAAAACTGCAGTGAGCCAGACGAGATCGTATAAGGGTTGGGGGAGACTTTCAGGTCGAGAATCTTGAGCTCCGGTTCCGGGCGCGGGGCCCGGTGGGGTTTCGATTTTGCCGAGGCGGCAAGCGGGGTCCAGAGCAGCAGCGCGGCGCAGAGCAGTACCCAGGCGACCCGACCACTCCACGATATGAATAGCTCCGAGCAGGGCCTGTTCAAAGACCGGCAGATCGTCATAGGGCTATATGTGTTACCAAACTGTTGTGACGAAGCGCCTTGTCGGTAGGCGAGTCCAGCCCGCATTATTCATGAGCGCTTCTGCTGCAATCGCCGATCCCTGACTCAAGCGAGACGGTCGAGACAAGCGCGACTGCATGGACAGGACCCACGCGTCACGAGGACCGCGCCCCCTCCCTCACCCTCCCCCATAACCAGTATGGGGGAGGGATGGGTGGGGGACCGACGAACCGTCATGAACAATGCGGGCTAGTGTGGATAACACAGCGTTGGTAGGCTGTCAATGTTCCAAGCCGGCGGTGTCCGAGCCGGCGGGACGGGCGGGACGGGCGGGAAAAGCGTGACAGGCGCGATCCGAAATTCGAAGTTCCGGGAACTCCGAACTCTTCCCCGTCTCGCCAGTCCCGCCTTTCCCGCTCGTCTCGCATCACTCACGTCACGCAAGTCGCGCTCCTCGCGCTTGTCGCGCGCCATCTGAGCCGATTGCCGTTCGCCCGCGCCTTGGGTAAGATGGGCGCGGTTTGAACGGGCAGAGAAAGGACGCACGTGGGCGCGCATCTCCATTTTGATTGTTATTCCGGCATCAGCGGCGACATGATCCTCGGCGCGCTCGTGGATGTGGGAGTCCCGTTTCCCGACTTGGTGAGCGGGCTGAAACGACTCAGGCTTTCTGGGTTTACGCTCCGGAAGCGACGGGTGCATCGAGGGGCGATCCACGCCACGAAAGTGGACGTCGTGATCACGTCAGGATTGCGCAAACCGCTCTCGCTTCATCGGATCCACGCTATACTCTCCGCGAGTCGAATTCCCGAGAAGATTAAGCAGCAAAGCCGATCGGTGTTCGATCGATTGGCCGAAGCGGAAGGGCATGCCCATCGTGTGGCCAAGGATCACATCCATTTCCATGAAGTGGGGGTTCTGGATTCATTTGTCGATATCGTCGGCGGGCTGATCGGCTGCGATCTGTTGGGCGTGACGCGCGTAACAGCTTCCCCTGTCAATGTTGGAGCGGGGACGCTGCAATCAGCTCATGGGATCCTGCCGGTGCCTGGTCCGGCGGTCGCCATTCTGGCTAAAGGGATTCCGATATACAGTGCCGGCCCTCCTCGTGAACTCACCACGCCGACCGGCATGGCGCTGTTGCGCACGCTGACATCGGAGTTCGGCTCCATGCCGGTGATGACACCGACGGCCATCGGCTATGGAGCCGGCGATGCCGATCCTGACGGCTGGCCGAATGCCTTGCGAGTGTTTCTCGCGCGTCCGTCATCCCGAGGAACGCGTGAACGGGATAGCGTGCTGCAGGTTGAAACCAATCTTGACGATGTGAACCCGCAAACGTATGAGTATGTGATGGAACAGCTATTCTCGCGTGGGGCGCTCGATGTGACGCTCGCGCCGGTCATCATGAAACGTGGACGACCCGGTATCGTTCTGACCTGTCTTGCGGCTCCGGCGCAGCTGGATCAAATTCTCGACGTCTTGTTTCAAGAAACGACTGCCTTGGGAGTCCGGATTCGTGAAGTGATGCGACAGATCCTCCCTCGGCGGTTTGTCTCGGTAAAGGTGCGCGGGGGAATCGTCCGTATGAAGATCGCCGCTGTGAGCGCGACAACGGCCAAGGCGGCTCCGGAATATCTCGACTGCAAGCGGATTGCCGAACGAACGGGCCGTCCCGTGAAGGAAGTGCTCGAAGACGCGGTCCTTGCCTATGCCAAACAGCGGTTAGTTCGGCCAACGGGCCGGGGATGACGGTCCTACTCTATACCCTCCTGTTCCTCGTATCCGTCGCGGTGACGTTGGGCGCTTGCACGTTATTTACGAACGCCATCGAGTGGGTGGGCAAGCGATTCAATCTGTCCGAAGGCGCGATCGGCGGAGTATTAGCAGCCATCGGCACCACACTTCCTGAAACGTCGATCCCCATCATCGCCATTTTCTTCGGGGCCAGCCGTGCCGAAGCGGAGGTGGGGTTGGGCGCGATCCTCGGCGCTCCCTTCATGCTGAGCACCCTGGTGATCCCCATTTTGGCCATCTTGCTGGTGGTCTACGCGAAACTGGGGAAGAGAACCGCCGCCTTTCGATTGAACTATCGTGATGTGAGGGGCGATCTCTCCTTCTTTGTGGTGGCCTACAGCGCCGCGCTGGCCTGTGCCTTTGTCCCGTCTCGGCTGATGCACGTCATAGCCGCCGTAGGGTTGATGTGCCTCTATTTCTATTACGTCAAGCTGAAGTTCAGTGAGACTGATGAAGACGGGGTCGAGGGTGGGCTTGAGCCGCTGCTCTTTGCCAGAAAGGCAGCAATTCCGTCGTTTGGGCTTATCGGTCTTCAAGGTATCCTTGGCTTGGCCGGGCTTGCGCTCGGAGCGCATCTCTTCGTGCTCGCCGCAGAAACAATTGCGGGAGCCCTATCGATTTCTCCATTAATCCTGGCCCTCCTCGTTGCGCCCCTGGCGACCGAGTTGCCAGAAATGTCGAACAGTTTTCTCTGGCTTTACCGAAAGAAAGATCGTTTGGCGGTAGGGAATGTCACCGGCGCGATAGTCTTTCAGGGTACAATTCCGGTCTCGATCGGGCTCCTGGGAACGGACTGGACGTTGGCGCCTACGGCATTGATCACCATGGTGCTCGCTGTGGCCGCAGCCATCTTCTTATTGGTGCAAGCTGCGTGGGGCAGTCTCTGGCGACCCTGGTTGCTGAGCGGGAGTGCCCTCCTTTATATAGGATATGTGGTCTACTTGTACTGGGTCTAAGGAAGTGCTGAGTGCTAAGTGCTAAGAAAAACATGACGGGGACGAAAGACAAACCTCTCCTTGGAATCACCATGGGAGATCCTGCGGGGATTGGGCCGGAGGTGATTGCGAAGGCCTTGGGTGGAGCTAAGGTACAACGACTCTGCCGTCCGCTGGTCATCGGTTCGTTTCCGGTGATGCAGCAGGCGGTCAAGAGCCTAAAACTCAAGATGAGCGTGATTCGAGTGGAGGGTCACGAAACGGCGCCTCCGCGGTCGAATCATCTCGCTGTGCTGGACCCGCTCGATCATCCCCTCGGGCGGTTTCCGCGTGGAGTCGCGGCGGCTGAAACCGGGGCGGCGTCCGTGCTGTTCATCAAGAAAGCCGTGGAGCTTGCGCAGCTTGGCTGTATCGACGGCATCGTCACCGCGCCGATCAACAAAGAAGCGATCAACATGGCCGGCTGTCATTTCCCCGGCCATACGGAACTGCTGGCAGACCTGACCAAGACTGAGGAATCCGGCATGATGATTATCGGCGGACCGCTCCGAATCATGTTTGTGACGACCCATGTCGCGATCAAAGACTTGCCGGCACTCCTTACCCAGGCCAAGATCGAAAAAGCCATCAGACTGGCCCATCTGGCCTTGCGGGACCTGTTCGGCATTAAGAAACCGAGAGTCGGCGTCGCCGCGTTGAACCCTCATGCCGGAGAACATGGACTGTTTGGGGACGAAGAGGCGCGGGTCATTCTCCCGGCGGCTCGTGCGGCGCAGGCCCAGGGTATTCGTGCCAGCGATCCTTTGCCGGCTGATACGCTGTTTGGCAAGGCGGCGAGGGGTGATTACGACGGTGTCGTGGCTCTGTACCACGATCAGGGGCTCATTCCCTTAAAGCTTGTCGCCTTCGGCGCCTGCGTGAACCTGACTGTGGGGCTGCCGATTCTTCGCACCTCGGTCGATCACGGGACAGCGTTCGATATCGTAGGGAAGGGCATCGCAGACCCTGGTAGTCTGGTAGAGGCGATCACGCTGGCCGCCAAGCTAGTCGCGCGGCGCCGATGAGCAGTCTATCTGGTCTGTCTGGTTTGTTTGAATTTGTCTCTATCGGCAGACGCTCGATTCGAGCTAGATAGACCAGACAGACCAGATAGACCAAATGAACCTGACAGACCATCCCAAGAGGAGCCTATTGATGACCAACCAGACGGGTGCGGCGTGTGACATGCTTCAGAAGCAGTTGAAGGAATTGGACCAGATTTTCCATGAGACCATGGAGACGCTCAACACCGTCTCCGGAGCCGAACGAGTGGCAAAATGGAAAGCCAGGACGAGTGCGCTCATCACTGAGTCCCTGGGTCAGAAAGAAGGACAGAAGTTTGCCGCCCTGCAGCCGGGGCCCTCTTTTACCAACGACCTGGTGGAAGAGTTTACCGATCTCATCGACTATTTCCGAACCCCGCTGGCCGATCTGGCGAAACAACTGGCGCAAGCAGCTCCTCGTCCTACCGGCGGGAATTGACCGTGTCGATCCCTGATCTTCCTCCGCCAAACAAACGGCTCGGCCAAAACTTTCTGATCGATCCCAACATCGTGCGCAAAATCGTCGCGCTGGCGGAATTGGGGCCCAGCGACCACGTGTTGGAAATCGGTCCGGGCCGCGGCATCCTGACAGAAGCGTTGTGCCACGCAGCCGGTCATGTGACGGCGGTTGAGGTGGACCCACGGCTCCATGCCTATCTCGAAACCAGGCAGACGGAGTTTCCGAATGTGGAGCTGGTCTGTGAGGACGCGCTGGCCTATCCAGTCGAGAGCCTGCCGGTAGGGACGGTCGTCGTGGCCAATCTGCCCTATTATATTTCAACCCCATTGCTCTTTAGACTACTCGACCAACGGGGCCGGTTTCCCCGGATGGTGCTCATGCTGCAGGCCGAAGTGGCTGATCGATTGGTGGCAAAGCCAGGCGGGTCTGACTATGGGGTGCTCTCAGTGATGGCGCAGTACGCAGCCGAGATCACCAAATCGTTTCGTGTCTCGGCCCAGTGTTTCCGTCCCAGGCCGGAAGTCGCCTCGGCGGTGGTGCTGCTGCGCATGAAAGAGCGTACGAGGCTCAGCCGGCAGGAAGAAGTCGCATTTCGCGCGCTCGTGAAGGCGGCCTTTGCGCATCGAAGGAAAACGCTCGTCAATTCCCTGCGAGACGAAGGGTATGAACTTCATCCTGTTGCCGAGACATTGCAGCGATTGGATATTGCTTCGACTCGCCGGGCAGAGACTTTGTCGGTCGAGGCCTTCCTCCGGCTCGCTCTTGCACTTTCCCTCCACCGTCTTTAGGAGGTGGTCTGGATTGTCCCCCACTGCGCACGTCGAACGAGCACATTCTGATCGTGCGCGTTCCGGGAGCAAGGGGGATGATCCAGACTACCTCCGCCTCCTCTTCGTTTGAAATGACCGATTCCCTGTGCTAGCATCGCGATCATGGCTGTCACCACTTCGGCCAAGCGGGGCGAGGCCCGCGGCGCCGCTTCCTCCTCTTCACATATCAAACGAGAAGTGATCGGAGTCGTCCTGATCGCGTTGGCGCTCTTGACGCTTCTCAGCATGGTGTCCTTTGTCCCAGGGGAACTCAAGGCCGGGACAGCTGCGACGCCTCCGTCCAGAAACCTTATCGGGTCGGTCGGCGCGTTCTTCGCATCTACTTTATTCTGGTCGATCGGCGGGGCCGCCTACTTGTTTCCAATACTCCTCGGCCTCTTGGGTGTCCGCTGTTTCACTCAGAGCGATTTGTCGATCCGTCTGCGGAACGCCGGCGCCTCGCTGGCGGCATTGCTGTTTCTCAGCGGCTTGCTCCATCTCGAAATCACGGCCGTGCCGACCGTCTCAAGCGGCCTTATTTATCGAGGCATAGCTGGAGGCTTCTTCGGACAAGTATTGGCCGAAAGTTTACGAGCCTATTTTGCGAGTACCGGCGCCCACATTCTCATCATAGCGGGACTACTGGTCTCGCTCCTTTTCACGGCGCCCATCTCTCTGGGGGAGATTGCTCGACGCCTTCCTGGTTTGGGCAATTGGATGTTCAACAGGGCGCGTACCTTGATCCCTGACCAATCGGTGGAAGAATCCGATTCTGAATCTCCGCGGAAAGCCAGGCAGAAATCGTCGAAATCCATCCGTGCGGTGATTGAGGAGGCGCTTCCTGAAGCGGCTGCGGACCCAGAATTGGATTGGCCGGTCATTCAGCCATCACGACGGCCGACTCCCGAACAGGCTGAGCCGATTGAACCCGAGCCGGACCAACAGGTTGTAGCTGCCCAAGCGAAGGCGGGAGATTATATTTTGCCGGATCCGGCCGTGCTCTTGAGCGAACCTTCAGGCCCGCTAGGGCGTGTGACGGAAGAAGAAATCAAAGCGCAGTCCGATGTGCTGACCCGCGCCCTGTTCAGTTTTGGCATCGCAGGGAAGGTGACGGAAGTTCGTCCTGGACCAGTCGTGACGATGTACGAGTTCGAGCCTGCGCCTGGGACCAAGGTCGCGCGCATTGTGAACCTTGCCGACGATCTGGCGTTGGCGCTGAAGGCGATCAGTCTCCGGATCGTCGCGCCGATTCCGGGAAAGTCGGTGGTAGGGATCGAGGTGCCGAACCTTTATCGCGAGACGGTGTCGATGAAGGAAGTGATGATGAGCGAGGTGTTTTCACGCGCCAGATCGAAGCTCAGCTTGGCCTTGGGGAAGGACATTTTCGGAGCCCCCACGATCGCCGATCTGAAAACGA
>Ga0247727_10015544_pt1 | contig 12464 bp, 6 predicted proteins | sample WisWelCaveWW1625_FD_202498 | JGI IMG/M metagenome (GOLD analysis project Ga0247727, IMG submission 202498) | Biofilm microbial communities from Wishing Well Cave, Virginia, United States - WW16-25 | ecosystem: Environmental > Aquatic > Deep subsurface > Groundwater > Cave microbial mat | place... | reverse complement strand
GGCTTCTGGACGATTGACTTGAACGGATATCAGGAATGGACGCTTGACCCCAATAACGAGCGCCCATTGGAAGAAGGTTCTTATTCCTTCCGAATCAGTTACTCCTTGGATGGGGTTAACTGGATAGAGATTGGCAATGAGATCAACTTTACTGCTCAACCACCCTCATCGGGACAGTTGGAGTTGGTCGAGGGGCTTCTGTTTACGCCCTCCAGTCAGTTGGTAGGGCAGTCAACAAATGCCTATTACAAAGCTAAGAACAATGGCGGACAATCTATCACGTTAGAGCAAATTGGGGTGAAATGCCGCCGCATCTCTGATGACGCCATCTATGATTTCTATTGGCTATCGAATGTGACTTTGGGGCCGGGTGAAGAGTTTACTTATAACTACAATCGGTGGTTCGATCAAGCTGGTGTGTATAGTTGCACGCCGAATTATAAGCAAGGCGGTGTTTGGAATGACATTAAGTGGCCGAATGGCACAACAGACTACGTTGATTTGAGTGTTACGACTGTTCCTCTGCCCACGAATTGCTACACCCTCACCACATTGGTGAGCCCTTCTGACAGTGGTTCTGTTATTCGCGACATCGGCGGAAACTGCAATAACGGGTCCGGATATTTGCAAAACACCATCGTGAAACTGACGCCCTCGCCCCAAAGTAGCGACTATGCTTTTAATAGTTGGAGTAATGGGCGCAATGACAATCCGTATTATGTGACTATTACAGGCGACACAAATCTCACAGCCAATTTTGTCTCAGTGGGTGATACTTGTTATACCCTGACAATTTCTACCAACCCACCTGATGTTGGCAATGATTCAATCACTCGGCTGACTTCATACGACTGCTCTGATGGCTCAAATCGTTATGCGGTTGGTACTACGGCAATATTGCAGGCTGACCTAGTAGCATCTGGATATAAATTTGTCAATTGGAGTGGAGATGCTAGTGGTGATTCTCATATTGCTGATGTTGTTATGACATCAGATAAAAGTGTAGTAGCCAACTTCGTGCTAATTAGCCCAGATCAAAAGCCAGTAGTGGTGCTAGTTCATGGGTGGCATGGGAAACGCATAGCTGACCCGGTTAAGTATGAGTGTCGTGCTTACGCATATCAGGTTCAAGAAAACGACCTACCTAACAATTTCCCTGATGGCGTCAAAAACGACTTCGGTGCCTATCCTTACGACCTTTTTATGGATGGATGGGATGTTTGGATAGCCGAAATAGCCACAGGTCGGGACGCTACACCATCCATAGAGACAAATGCTTTATGTCTGAAAAATCAGCTATCGCATATTCCAACGCCAACCGGTACAGTAGCACTTATTGCACATAGTATGGGTGGGATGGTAAGTCGAGCGTATATTGAGAACGACAAACTTTATGATAAAAACGTTTCTCAGCTAATTACACTCGGCTCACCGCATGATGGAACACCTGCCCTTGACTTCTATTGCGGACTAAGTGTTTTGAAGGGTAATTATGACAAAGCCGCATGTCAGCTGAATTACTTTGGCATATTACAGGTGCAGGTTGATTATCCCGGGCTCGAGGAGCAATCGGATCTTAGGTATAGCTTTATTGGCGGCAATAAGACACCTGACATTGGTGTTGGGATTTTTCCATTGGTTGGCCCTAATGATGGAGTGGTTGGAGCGCAAAGTGGAATGGGTAAATTTTTCCCTTTTGGCACTAATGTTGTCAAAGGTTCACCTCCTCAGGTTACTCGTTACGAAATTAATGGCAGTCACGGTAGTGTCACTATTTGGGAAGGTTGTATAAATGTTCCTTTTGTGGATCAGGAATATTGCGTCATTATCTATCCACGCCAATGGTTTCCGAGTTTCTTTAATATCTCGGCTGTAGATGAAACATCGGCTACTGATGCCTATTTCTGTGTGCTATTCGCGTTGGACCAAGCTAGTGGGAGTCCTAACCCGCGCGGTCAGTGTCCGGATAGCGCAACCGCAACACCAGAGGAGGCACATATAATTTCAATGGTATCTCAGACTCCTGCTCTTTCGGGCCATCTTGCTAATGGGCAATTTGTGACTCGGACAGTGCCCATTGACAATAGTAGTTATAGTGAGTTCAGCTTGGTTTGGACAACTGGTACAGTCAGTTTCACTCTTGTTAGTCCAATTGGTGTAATCATTGACCCATCATATGCAATCAATCATCCTGATGAGGTCTCTTACACAGAAACTGTTGCGAGTCCTGGCGTACAACCGTTCGCAATGTATACCTTCACGACAACAACCCCTGGTCTATATACGCTCAATATTGTAGCTGGGGATGTAGGAGTAAACGGCACGGATTATGCTTTTGCTTCTCGTGTAGACTCACCCCGCACATTGAAGGTAGCAACCGACAAAGCATATTATCCGATTGGTGGTACAGCGGTTATTACAGCTACGCTTCAAAGCGGTGAAACGGGATTAACGGATGCGACAGTAACGGCTCTTCTTTATTGGCCAGGTATTGTGACTGATACTGTGATATTAACAAATCAAGGCGGTGGAACTTATGGAGGAACTTACCCTGTGCCTGACGTGTCCGGATATTTGAGGTTAACCGTAATTGCTCAGGGGGTTGATAACGGCGTCGCTTATGCTCGTCAAGTAGACAGCATGATCGGGGTGATTGCCCCTACCACTCAATTAACTCAACAATACTCCGACGGGGCCGAAGACCTTGATGGCGATGGGCATTACGATAGTTTGAATGTCGTGGCTGGGCTGAATGTGGCGAATGGTGCAACAGCCAATTCAATTCTTCGCGGCGAAGCTCCAGCGTTAGAAACGGGCAACTATGTGATCTCCGCCGATTTGGTTGGGGAGAACAACACCTTTGTTGCCCATAGCGTTTTTTCAACAACATTAAGTAATGGAACGACAAGCATTGTCATCCCGTTTGATGGGGATCAAATTCGGCGTAGCGGGGTAAGCGGCCCCTACACTGTGACCAACGTGACAATCGGGGACCAGCAGTTTGGAGGCGTGCCTGCTATATGGCAGGCGACGGGAGTTTGGACAACCAACGACTATGCGCCTGACGACTTTTCTGCGACTTGCTATGTCCTCACAGCAGAGAGCACATTTGGCGGTTCCGTTTCAACAGACTCATCGTCTAACTGCAACGCTGGCCTACAATACACATCAGACAGTGTAGTTACGCTGACCGCTACTGCCAACCCAGAGTATCAATTCACAGGTTGGACGGGAGATGTGGTTTCCGTTTCGGAGACCATTTCTGTGTCACTCAGCCAAGACCAATCAGTAACGGCAAATTTCGCGGCCATAACATCGCGTGTCTATTTGCCCATTGTTAGTTTCGCTTCTCAGCCCGCGGTCCCGCCTGCTTGCGTCATCTACACCAGCACTGATGTGCCCAAATCCATCCCCGACAACCTCATCGCCGGGGCTACCTCCACTCTCCTCATCCCCGGGCCAGGCATTAACATCGTTGACCTGACCCTGCGGATTGACAACGTGAGCCATACTTACGATAGCGATTTGCAGTTCACGCTCACCTCACCAGATGGCACACAGGTTTTGCTGGTGGATCGGGTGGGCGGTAGCGGGAACAACTTCCTCAGCACCTACCTAAACGATGCGGCGACGACCGCCATTGTGGATGGAACCCCGCCATTCACTGGCTTGTTTCGCCCGGACAATCCACTTTCGTTCTTCCGTGACAAACCCTCAGCAGGCATCTGGTCACTCAATATCGCCGACCGCGCGCCGTATGATCTTGGCACGCTCAACGCCTGGTCATTGGAAGTGTGTGACCAACTGCCCTCCGGTAGCGCACGCCGCGACGAATAGCGAAGCATTTTCGATGCTGTGAGGTTTGCCATGTTTCCCTCCTCCCTAAAATTCAACCCCAAGGCTATGAGTTTGGGCGCTCTGGTTGCGGTCATTAGCCTGATGGCTGTTGTCGGAGGCGGTCGCGCGGTCGCTCAGTCCACCTCCCCCATCGGCCAACATGTGGTTCAGAATGGTGAGACCTTCTACTGCATTGGACGAGTGTATGGGGTAATACCGGGGGCTATTGCGGGGGCCAACGGTTTGGGCCTTTCGGCTTTACTGACGCCGGGCCAGGTATTGAATATCCCGGCGGAACAATGGCTGAACATCCCCTCTGGCCCGGTCTGCGCCGCGCAGTTTGTGTCGCCCTTTCCGGGCTTGTCTGCCAAGCCGCCTGTGGCCTCAACACCTGCGCCAACGACGGCGGCGATTCTCGGCGAACATATCATCCAACGCGGCGAGACGCTTTTTTGTATTGGCCGGGCTTATGGGGTCTTGCCCTCGGCCATCGGGCAGGCCAATAAACTGGTCAGGCCATTTCGCCTTTCGCCGGGAAAGGCGCTTGATATTCCTGCCGTGCGTTGGCTGGTAATCCCGCGTGGGCCGGTGTGCAAAGCGCAATTCCTGTCCCCATTCACCACTGAGCCGACTCTGACCGCCACAAATATTTTCTCCAACCCGGTGAATCTGCCCAGCGATACCCCTACCTCTACGCCCACCGAACCGCGTGTGCCTTCCAAAACGCCAAATCCTACACGCACGCCCCCGCCCACCAAGACACCATCCCCAATACCGTAGCTTATAGATCATTCAAATTAAAGTCGGACAATCTGCTCCCGCCGGATTTGCCATCCAGCGGCGGGTTGCAAATTCGCCGCGAGCGGGACTGCAAGAAATTAGAATGGTTTCTCTATTAGTTTTGTCATCCTGATGAATGGGTGGCCCGACTCTGAATGCGAGCAATCAATACGTCGGCCTCGGCGAAAAGATTTTCCAGTTCGGCGCGAATCACGGGCGTGGTCAGGCGTATTGGGTAGCGATTCTCAAAGTAGAAATACGTGATTCGCAAACAGGCGTCCTCGAAGTCTCCAAAGTCTTTTTCGTAGCCAATCAGCGCCTTGAGGAGTTGACCCAGGTGATGTGTCCTGACCAGTCGCCAGCCTTTGGAGAGCAGATAGCCTTTAAGATATTTCTCAACGGCTTGCTGAAGGAGCATCCCGGAAGCGACCAGAACCTCGTCGCGGTCTTTGAGCAACGTTTTTGCGGCCACGAAGTCGCGGGCGGCGAATTCGTACCATTCGGCGGGGACGAGCGATTCGTTGTCGGTCATATAGCGTCTTTCCCTGACTCACAATTTCCTGAAAGAACTGGTCGCCGATTTCAAGTCGTCGGGCCAATTCGGTTTGGGTGACGACGAGCGGCTCGACCGGAATGGTGGTGGGCAAAGGCCAGACGGCCTTGCTAACCACAAACCACCGGTCACGAGGTGTTTCCGTTGTTTCCTTGATGATCAGCAAATCAAAGTCGCTGTCGGGGTGGGGTGTGCCGTAGGCGTATGAGCCATAGAGAATAATTTTCTCCGGCGCATAGGCCTCCACAATCCGGCGCACAATCAGCTGGAGCTCCTGCCTCGGTGAGAGGCTATGTGTTGGGGCAACCATGCGTGGATTGTAAACCAAAAGCCAAGCCGCGCCAATTCACAAGCCGCTGTGGCCCAGGGCTTTTCCAAAGTCGTGCGAGGCGCGAAGCGTGCAACCCCGGCCCTTATGGCAGGGTCAATAAAAACTCCAGATGCTCCCAGGTGGCCGAGGGCCGGGCAATCACGCGCACTTTGCCAGCCTCCTGCGCTTGTAGCAGTTGAAATTCCTCGACATCCTCTGGCCCAATCGTTTCCCAATCCACCACATCCACTTCACCGGCGACGAGCGCCCGAATGACTCGGTCGTGCTCAAGAAACTTGATGACAATGCGCGGCGTGGCAGGTGGGCCCTGGAAGTAGTAAGGATTTGCTTCCAGCGTCAGGCTTTGCCCATATACCCATTCGTTTATCATATAGGGGCCGACGCCAAGCGGTTTACGCTTCACCTCGTCGAAATACGCCCACTCACTGGGTGGCACATCGGCCAATCTGCGTCCATCATCCACGACCTGGTGGGCAGGCAGGCGACTAAAGGGTGGCAGAAAATAGACCAGGTCTCGATGAATCGGCGGTGCGCCGGAGAAACCGGGCTTCCACGTCACGCGATAGGCCGTATCGCTCATGAATTCCACCCCAGCGATTCGATCACACGCTGGAAATGGGTCGGGAAAAGTTGAACTAAACGGCCCCGCCCCTCGGATAGCCGGATCACACATACCACGATAGGCCAACTCGTAATCGGCTTTGGAGACGGGTGCGCCATCTGACCACGTCAGGCCGTCTACAAACTCGTATGTGACCACGAGTTGGTACATCGAGACCTCACCGCCGTTGTAGTCAACCTTCCGCCCCTGTGCGTCGCGCACGACCACGCCTGGTCTGAGTTCCACGACCTCCCCGGACCAATCCACCACGAGATCGCCTTCTTTCGCTGTCACGAACTCTTCTACCACACCCCCATTTTCGAAAGAAGGTAGTTGTTTGAGCAGCACCGGCTGATATTCGTAGTTGCGCTGAATGACGTCACTGCCCATGATCAGGGTGCGGATGACTCCGGCGACGTAGGCCTGCTCAAACCAGAGCGGTGAGGCCGGTTCTGCATCCTCGCCGATGACGATCGTATCTTGGCCGGGGATCCGCCATTGGGCGGCATTCCAGGTGTGAAGGCCGTCGTCGGTTGCCACAAAGTTCTCCAGCGCCGGGTTGACGGCGAACACGTTGACCCGATAGAAGAGCGGAAGGCTGGGCACGTCGCGCGCATACTCGCGTTGCACGCTATGATAGGCCGCCCGTTGCTCATCAGTGTTCAGACGGGTGGCCGCCATTTCAAGCGCGGCCTCGGCGGCTTCATTGCACCAGCCGGAAAAATTCTGCCCCTGCCAGTTGTTCGCGGGTGAGGGGATCTGGTCGCAGGCATGGGTGTCAGGCTTGAGCCATCCACCATCCGGTTCGACTACCCATGCAAATGCAGCGATCTCAAAATCACGGCGGCTCAAACCGGCGCCGTCTCCGAAGAACCACTCGGCTGGCGTATGCTGACGGGTGATGTGGAGGCCACAGGTCTTCATCTGTTCTTCCCACACCGCCGTCCATGTCCGGCGGAAGTTTGAATCGGTCGTGGTGACCGTAAGCGCCAGCGCCTCGCCGTTGGCGTTGGTGCGATAGGGCGCGCCGCTCGTCAGCGTCCAGCCCGCTTCTTCAAGCAGGGCCTGACCTCGCTCAGGAGAGAAGGGGTAACGGGTGAAGTCCGGATCGTCGCCGATATACGCCCAATGCTGAGGTGGGATAAATGAATCAGCCGCAAAAGCGGCCGATTCCCGGAGCCACGGGTAGACGGAGTGGATGAGTCCGGCGCGGTCCGTGCAGTAGGCCAGCGCCCGCCGCACGCGCACGTCGCTCAGAATCGGATGTGGAATGGGGAGATTCGTTGAAGTTGCGACCAGTGTCGCCTGGGGTGTAGTGATGGGCGCCGGGGTGACTGTTTCGGTGGGCGGAGGCGGTGTCGAGGTTGGCGGGGGTGAAGAAGTGGCCAACTGGCAGGCCGAGAGTGAGACGAGAAGCAACAGCGCGATGAGGATGAAACGATTTGTGTTCATCACAACTCCTTACGCCAAGCCAATTTGGGCCAGTCTCAAGCCGTGGCGAACTCTGAGAGCGCGCGCATCTCGGGCGGATGAACGGAGTGGTCTACGATGGGTTTGATGAGGACGTAGACTCTTTTTCCACAAAAGCCAAAATGTGTTGGGCAAAGGTGTCAAAATCGCTCAGGTGATTCTGCAAGTCCTCATAGATTTGCTCGTCATCCACCTCCCAATACAAATGCACTAAGCGATTGCGAAGCCCAACCATTTGCCGAAGCGTGCGCGTGAATTCCGCCGGGACAATATTAGTCTCATTGAGAATCGTAAAAATATCGCGGTAATCTTTGGGGGAGCGGTAATGTTCGGCGGCGACAATGTGATTCCCAAGATGAATACAAGCCGCAATCGCAACCTGCAAATAGTATTTTGCGCCGCCCACTTGAGCCGGGTTGCCTAAAAACGCCGCCCGCTCGGTTTGGGCGATATCGCGCAAATAGCCGACGTATTGGCGCAGGTTGTCAAGCATGCTCTGCACCTTTTTAGGATTAACCATTCAGCCCTCGCTCGCGCACATGCTCAAAAAGCGCCTGGCGTAACGCCGCCGCGACCGGTTGAAAGTCAAAATATTCCAAGCGGGTGCGCGTCTCAAACTCGATGCGTGTCTCGTCATCTCTGGCGTAGAGCAACCGGCCATCGGTCACGACTTCCCCTCTCAGTTCCAGCGGCGCATCGTTAATCACTCGCACGTCCGCCTGGCGCACGCCGCACAATGCCAGTTCGTCTTCAACTTCTAATTCCAAATGCAGACGACTAGAGATCTCCACCTCGGCCTCCAACACCAACCCGATGTCTACATCGCTAAACGGCGTCGTCTGACCAGTCGCCGCCGAGCCGAAGAGGTAGGCCAGCGCCACCGGGTAGCGGGGCAGAACTTGCGCCAATGCTTGTTGAATGATTCCAACGGCTGGCATGGCAAGGGGAAAATCGTTCTCCAGCAAATCCATAACCATGCATGGATTGTAAACCAAAAGCCGGGTCGCGCCAATTTCCGGGAATTTCCGGTGTGCACGCAAAACATGTCAGCGGAGGCGGCCGCTTGCGCGATGCCGCCGGGCCGGGTGCTTCGCGAGGAGCCCGGCTTGCTGACCACCTTTGCGTGCACACATTTCCGGCCGCGTTTGAAAGCGGCGTTAAACTGTGTTATCCTCCCCGCACCTTAAACCTCTGGAGGCCCTATGGACGTTGACGAACTTGAACCCGTCACCGACACGCCGATAACGTTCACCGAATCGCCTCTGCCCCCGTCCGCGCCCGATGTGGACGACCCCCAGCACTACCTGAATCGTGAACTGAGCCTGCTCGAATTTAATCGCCGCGTGCTGGAAGAAGCCCAGGATGAGCGCAACCCGTTGTTGGAGCGGGTCAAGTTCCTCGCCATCGTCGGCTCAAACATGGACGAGTTCTTTATGGTGCGCGTGGCCGGACTCAAACAGCAAATCGCGGCGGGCGTGGTGGAGCTCTCGCCTGATGGCCTGACCCCGGCCGAGCAGTTTGCCGATGTGCGTAAAGCGGCCACCCGCCTGATGCACGACGCCCGCGACTGCTGGCGCATCGCGCTCCTGCCGCAACTCAAAGAGCAGGGCATCGCCGTGCTGGATTACGCCGAGTTAACCGACAAGCAAAAGACCAACGCCCGCAAGTATTTTGATGAGACCGTGTTCCCGGTGCTCACGCCCCTGGCCTTTGACCCCGGGCGGCCCTTCCCCCACATCTCCAATCTCAGTCTTAATCTGGCGGTGCTGATTAAGGACCCGCACGATGAAGAAAAATTTGCGCGGGTCAAGGTGCCCAACACCCTGCCCAGGCTGGTGCCGCTCAAGCGCTCCTCGGGTAGTGTCAAGAAAGATGGCACAGCGCCGCACAAGCATTACTTTGTCTGGCTGGAACAAGTCATCGCCGCGCATCTCGACGCGCTCTTTCCGGGTATGACGATTGTGACCGTGCATCCTTTTCGCGTGTTGCGCGACGCGGACGTGGTGATTCAGGAACTGGAAGCCTACGACTTGTTGGAGACGATGGAGCAAAGCGTGCGCCAACGCCGCTTTGGCTCGGTGGTGCGCGTGTCCATCAACGAGGCCATGCCCGCCGACCTGCGCGCCATTCTGATTGAAAATCTCGAGGTGGATCGGAACGATGTCTACACCGTGAATGGACCCTTGGGTTTAAGTAGCCTGATGCCGCTGACCACCATTGACCGTTACGACTTAAAAGACCCGCCCTTTGTCCCGGTCACGCCCGCCGCCCTCAACGACGAGTTAAGCGCCTTCACCGCCATTCGCCGCGACGAGGTGCTGTTGCATCACCCGTTCGATTCGTTCACGCCCGTCATCGAATTTTTGCGCGCAGCGGCCAACGACCCGGATGTGCTGGCCATCAAGCAAACGCTGTATCGGGTGGGCCGCAATGCGCCCGTGGTCGAGGCGTTGTTGGAAGCCATCGAGAACGACAAGCAGGTGGCGGTGCTGGTGGAACTCAAGGCGCGCTTCGACGAGTCGAGCAACATCGGCTGGGCCAAACGCCTGGAAGCCGAAGGGGTGCATGTCGTCTATGGTTTGCTGGGATTAAAGACTCACTCCAAAATTGCGCTGGTGGTGCGGAAGGAGGGCGACAGCCTGCGCCGCTATGTTCACCTCGCTACTGGCAACTACAACGCCGGCACCGCGCTGGGCTACACCGACATTGGCCTATTCACCGCCGACGAAGCCATTGGCGCAGACGCCACTGATTTATTTAACTACCTCACCGGCTACTCGGCCAAGACCGACTATCGCAAATTGATTGTCGCGCCCATCAACTTACGCTCACGTATGGAAGCATTGATTCAACGCGAGATGGAGCAGGCCCGGCAGGGCGAAGAAGCGCATCTGATTTTCAAAGTCAATTCGCTGGTAGACCGGGCCATGATTAAGTTGCTCTATCAGGCATCGCAGGCGGGCGTGAAGATAGACCTGATCGTGCGGGGCATGTGTTGTCTGCGCCCCGGCGTGCCGGGCCTGAGCGAGACCATCAACGTGCGAAGCATCGTGGGCCGCTTCCTTGAACACAGCCGCGTCTATTATTTCCGCAACGGCGGCCAGGAAGAAGTCTATCTCGGTAGCGCCGACCTCATGACACGCAACATGGACCGCCGGGTGGAGGTGTTGTTTCCGGTCGAGAACACCCGCCTCATTCGCCACTTGCGCGATGATGTGCTGGCGACCTATCTGGCCGACAACATGAAGGCCCGCCGCCTGCTCTCCACCGGCGCGTATGAGCGCGTTCAGCCCGTGGCGGGCCAGCCCGTCATCAACAGCCAACTGTGGTTTCTCAATCGGGCCAGTGGTTGAAATCAGCTATAGATCTCAAAACACTTAACACAAAGGCACGAAGGCTCAAAGACTCGAAGTCTGTCTGGCTTTGAGCCTTTGTGTCCCTTCGTGCCCTTCGTGGATTAAGTTTTTCATTTGCCTCCCCTCAGAACGGGTGTACACTTCTCGCTCACGACTCTTATGGTGTGAACGATGAAGCGTGCTGTATTGGTGATTTTGACCATTATCGCGGTGGTGGCCGCCTGGCCGACCTTGCGTGCGTTGGCCCTCCCCACCTCGCCCGGTGACCCAAGCCAGCCGCCACATTTTGCCTCCCCCTACCATAGTTCACGTCCGCTTGATCGCTTCCTCGTCTTCACTGCCCCGCCCCGCGCCGATGTCCCCGACGGCCAAATCCACTGGACTCCCCAGGAAGTGCCGGGGATTGATACTTTGGGGCCGGATGGCAACCTCTATAATATGTGCCCGGACGGGGGACTGGCGTGGACGCTCCAGGGCGGCGACCCCTTTGGCGGTGGGACATTTGTGGCGGTGGAGTGTGAGGGACGCGCCACTGATTGGCAATTACTCGCCTTCCATTTGTGCGAAGTTAAAATTCAGTATAGTATACAGGCCTCGAATCGGGTGTATACTCGCGTCCCGGCGGGCGGCCTGCTGGCCCGCGAATGTGCGAATGACCACTCCCATTTGAGTTTGGGCTACTGGGCCGATGAGGGCGCAAAACGCTCATTGCCCTGCCCGCAGTGGTACGTTCAGGGGCGCTATTGGGTAAACGCGGCCTGTCTGCTCAACGCCCGCGGTCTGCCCCAAATCGCACCTTTCCATTTGACGCTCGAAGATAACTGGGAATTGCGCTATTTAACGCCGCAGATTCTTAACCCCCTCCGGCGCGGCGCACTGCTGGCCCTAAGCCTGGGGCTGATCGTATATCTGGCCCTTGGCTTCCTGCGGATATTTCACCCACCCCCCGAAGGCGAGCTGCCTAAACTTCAATTCAACGCCTTCCCCGAAGCCATTCTCAAAACCGGCATCTGGGTCAGTGGGTTGTTTATGCTCATCCTGCTCTCGGCGGGGCCGGTTTGGCCGGTGGGCGGCTATGCCCCCAGTGGCTACACCACCGAAGCCGAACCTTACAAAGCCATGGCGCAAGCGGTGGGCTATGGCGATTGGGAATTACTGCGCGCCTTTTACATTGTGGCCGTGCCGCGCGGCGCTGATGGCCAACCCGTGAGTGGCGATACGCCCGGCAAAGTCTTTCCACCGGAGGCCGCCGCCGCCATCCCCTTTGGCGAAACCAATGCCGAAGCCTGGGCCAATGTTGATCCCACCCAACCCGGCCCCTATGGTCAATATCGCGCCTGGGACGCGGTAGCCGAGCGATGGCCCATCAGTTTTTATGAGCGCTTCTTTTTGGGCCAGGGCATTTCGCGCGAGGCCCAACATCAGCGCGATGGATTAACCGCTATCGCCGCCAGCCCTGATATGCTGGCATTGGGGCAGAAGTTGGGCAAAACCATCCGGGCCGAAGACTTGTATGGATCATCGGCGGGCGCGGTG
>Ga0247727_10015543_pt1 | contig 12465 bp, 11 predicted proteins | sample WisWelCaveWW1625_FD_202498 | JGI IMG/M metagenome (GOLD analysis project Ga0247727, IMG submission 202498) | Biofilm microbial communities from Wishing Well Cave, Virginia, United States - WW16-25 | ecosystem: Environmental > Aquatic > Deep subsurface > Groundwater > Cave microbial mat | place... | reverse complement strand
AGCGTCTCGGCCGCACGCACGGTCCGGATGGCGAGACGAGCGTGCTGCTGGCGCTGGCGCGGCTCGACGAACGCGCCCCCTGCCCACGCCTCCCCTGTTCGGAAACGAAGATCGCCGCCCTCTTCCTCGCCATGAAAACCAAGTTGCTCGTCCCGCTCGCGCTCGTCCTCGCCGCAGGCCTCGCCTACGTCCTCTCCTCGCGCGCGGCGGCACCGATCCCCGCGCCGACGCGCCAGGTCGCCCCGGAAGGACCGAGCCAGGCCGTACGCTCGCCGGGCACGGCGCACTCCACCGTCGCGCAACGCGAGGAAGTCGTCCCGGAGCGTGCGCCTCGACCCGCGGCGGATGTGCCCGTCGCGGCGGCGGCGCTGGCGCGCGTGCGGGGCCGTGTGATCGACATCCGGGGTGCCGCGGTCGCCTCGGTCGAGGTCGCCCTCTCGGCCCGCGAGTTCCCGCTGCGCGGCGCGCCCGGCCTCGAGGCCGAGCCCGCACCGGTGCTCGTGCGCACTGGCGCCCACGGTGAGTTCGAGCTCGAAGGCCCGCGCCAGGGGCGTCTCTTCGTGCAGGACGAGCTCGTGATCAGCGAGTTCTTCGGCAACAGCCGCAACGACACGGAGCGCCATCCCATCGTCGAGGGTCGCTCGAGCACGCTGGCGGTCGGCGACCGGGCCGCGACGCTGGTGCTCTACCGCGCCAGCTCGGAAGTGCGCCGCGTGGCCCTAACGCTCACGCCGGGCACGCCGGTCGACCTGCGCCTTTGACTGCGCCTCTCTGGCCTCGGGCAGAGCACTGCCGTAACCCCGCGGATGCGCGCGCAGGAACGCCCAGGCGTCCTCCAGGATCTGCTCCAGGCCGGAGCGCCGCGGAATCCAGCCGAACGCCTCGCGCGCCCGCGTGCCGTCGGCCACGAGCTGGGCCGGGTCGCCGGGACGGCGCGCCACGACCTCGGAGGGGATGCGGTGGCCGGTGACCTTGCGCGCCAGCTCGACCAGCTCCTGCACGGTGTAGCCCATGCCCGTGCCGAGGTTGCAAGCGAGCGTGCGCGTCCCGGATTGCAGCGCGGCGAGTGCGCGCACGTGCGCGTCGGCCAGGTCCTCGACGTGGACGTAGTCGCGCACGCACGTGCCGTCGCGCGTGGGCCAGTCGCCGCCGAAGATCGATACGCGCTCGCGCTTTCCGAGCGCCACGCCCAGGACCAGCGGGATGATGTGCGTCTCGGGGTCGTGGTCCTCGCCCAGCCCTTCCTCGGGCATGCACCCGGCCGCGTTGAAGTAGCGCAGCGCCGCCGTGTGCAGGCCGTAGGCGTGCCCGTAGTCCTGCATCATGTGCTCCATGTGCAGCTTGGTGCGCCCGTAGGGATTGATCGGGTTCTGGGGGTGATCTGACGGGATCGGCGTGGAGCGCGGCTCGCCGTAGGTCGCGGCCGTGGACGAGAACACGATGTCGCGGCAGCCGTGCGCACGCATGGCCTCGAGCAGGTTCCAGGTGTGGATCACGTTCTCGCGGTAGTACTTGGCGGGCTCGTTCACGCTCTCGCCCACGTAGCACTTGGCCGCGAAGTGCACCACGGCCACGGGGCGGTGGCGGGCGAACACCGACTCGAGCGCGGCGCGGTCGCCGAGGTCGACACCCTCGAACGGCACGCGCACGCTCTCTCTGTGCCCGGTCGAGAGGTTGTCCAGCACGACCACGGGTACCTCCAGGCGCTCGAGCACGCGCACGAAGTGCGACCCGATGTAGCCCGCTCCGCCGGGGACGAGAACCGGCCCCCTGGGGACGGGGGTTCGGACCTGCGGCTCGGGCATGCTCGCGCTCGGCACGGTGACGGCAGAGCCTAGCGCTGGCGAGTGCCGCGTCGAGCGTCCATTCGAACCACGGGACGGCGGACCGTGCTACTGGCCGCCGTCCGGATCCTCCCGGGCCTCGGCCGGAGCCTTAAGGTCCTGCTTCTGCACTCCGAGGAGCGTGAAGGGGTCGCGACGGTCGGCGCTGTACTCGTGGACCGGGAACTCGATCTTCGACCAGGACACGACCTTGGGGTCCGCCTGTCCATCGTCCGCCGGCGCGGGATCGGGCACGTCCCAGGGGAGTTGGAAGCCGCTCAGGTTCTCGTCGAAGTGGAACTTGGTCGACTGGTCGACGCTGATCTGGTCGGCCACCAGCGCACCCCAGCACTCCGCGCCCTGGTCGACCTGGATCGTGGCGTTCGGCGCGTAGAACCCGACGTAGATCTTGCTGCCCTGGTCGAACTGGACCGTGCCGCTGGAGCTGATCAGAAAGGCCGCGTCGACGGGGGTACCGCTCTTCGGCTGGACGGCGTAGTCGCGGTCAACCGACCAGATCCCGGTGTCGTAGACCGTGATCGGCCCGTTGGTGCAGTCGAACTCGAGCGTCGCGTTGCGTCCGGTGGTGTAGCCGTCCAGCACGATCGTCGCGGGCCCGATGACCTTGAGCGTGCTGTACCTGCCCTGGGTGCAGCTCGTGAAGTGATAGGTCCCGGGGTTGATCGTCTGCGTGGCGCTGTTCGCGACGCTGTAGGCGCCGCTGGAGGCGACCACGGGTACGGGGATCGCCGCCAAGGGGATCGTCTGCGAGTTCGGTGCCGTGGAACCCGAGACGTAGACGTTCGCGGACATGCTCGGAGCGATCCCCGGGCCGCAGCTCACGTCCCCAAAGACCTTGACGTTGCTGTCGAGCTGGATGGTCGCGTTGCCCGAGACTCCGCCCGCAGAACCGGCATAGGTGGTTCCGAGGTAGGTGTTGGTCGCCTGGGACGCGTAGGTGCCGAGCGACGAGTCGTAGCTGTCGATCATGACGTCTTGGTCGAGCTGCATGTGCTTGTTCGAGAACAGCATGCCGAGGAAGCCGTCGTTGGGCGCGCCTCCGCCGCCCCCGCCGCCGCCGCCGCCCTCGTCCTCGACCACCACGCGCAGCGCTGCGCGGCCGCTGTCCTTCATGGCCACCGAGTCGAGCTGGATGCGGCCGTTGCCGAGGTCGGTGGCCGTGACCCACAGCACCCCGCCGCCGAGATACGCGGGCGCGTCGGCGCTCCCGATGCTGCCGCTCTGGCCGGAGCGGATGGCCTCGATCGCTTCGCTGATCCCGGCCTCGGCCAGGAGCGCGGCGCGCGCCGACTCCTGGCTCGCGTCCTGTTCCTGACCGACGCGCTGCCCCACGCGCAGGAAGATCAGGGCGAGCACGGTCATCGTCCCGAGCAGGATGGTCACCGTGATGAGCGTGCTCCCGCGACGCGCGGAGTGATCCGATTGACGCGATTCCATCTCCAGATTCCTCTCAGTTGCCCTGGTTGCGGAAGGCCACGCTGCGCTGCACAGTGCAGGCCAGCGGATGGCCTTTCGCGTCGCGCGACACCAGCGTCAGGCGCACGGTCACGCGGTTCCCGTCGAAGTCGAGCGCGAACCCCCGCTCGTCGATCAGCCCGTTGTCGTTCTGGTCGTCGCCGTCGAAGGTCTCGCCCGCGAGGTACTCGCGCACGCCTTCGCACAGCACGCTGCGGCGCTCGCCGGCGGCGCCCGGATTCTCGGTCCACACCAGACGCCCCTCGTCCACCAGTCCGTCGCCGTCGTCGTCCAGATCGTCGTCGGCCTCGTCGTACTCGAGCTCGAAGCGCTCCAGCGGTCCCCAGATCACCTCCCCGTCGGCGTCCGCGCCGAGGCCCCGCTTGAAGACGAGCTGCGTGCCCGAGAAGGGCGTCACCGCCTGGGGGGTGGCCTGATCCGAGCTCGAGCTCTTCAGGCCATCGCACACCCGGTCCAGGGCGCGCAGCGCCTGGGCATCGAGCTCGGCCATGGCGACCCCCGTGCGCGTGGCGTTCGTGGTCGACTCGGTGGTGAGGAAGAAGAGTCCGCCCAGCACGGACATCAGGACGAGCGCCACCGACAGCTCGACCAGAGTGAACCCTCCCCGTGCGCCCATCGAGGTCACTCGAAACCGGTGAGCACCGTGACCAGCTCGAACGTGCGCGCCCCGTTCTGCCCGTTCCAGCGGATCACCACCCGCACCGGCAGGACGCGGTAGTCGCTCGCGTGATCGTTGGCGTCGACGCCACCAAGGCCGTCGAGGTCGCGCGGCAGGCCGAGCTCGACGTCGTCCCCGTCCTCGAGCAGCGTGGTGCCCGTGCCCGGGAACTCGATCGATCCGACCATGCCGTCCGCGTCGACCGCCTGGGGATCGAGGCCCGCCACGGCGAAGTCGTCGCCGGGAGAGCTCCCGGCCGCCGGATCGTCGGCCGCGGTGGCGTTGTAGCGCGCGAAGATCTCGTCGAAGGTGACGGCCTTCAGCTCCTCGATGACGCTCTGGGCCGCCCGCGAGGCCAGGGCCGTCTCGCGGTTGGTCATGTTGAGCGCGCTCGAAACCACCAGCGCGGTCACCACCGCCCCGGCCACGAGCAGGAACACGGTGCTCGAGATCATCAGCTCGAGCAGGGTGAAGCCGGTCTCCACGCGTGCGGCTCGTGATCGAGGAAGCATCATGCAGCCTCCTCGCGAGCTGGAGCCGAGGGCTGGGGTCGCCGCAGGGGCTCGGTGGCGAGGTTGAGCAGCGCGCAGAAGTCCTGCAGCTCGTCGTCCTTGCGGATCCGGCAGGGTTCGGGCTGCGTGCCGGCCGCGAGCTCCGTCAGGTACACGCGGAAGCGATACAGCGGCCCGACGATCTTGTGGGTGGCTGCGATACCCACCACGAGCGTGAGCGGCGTCAAGAGGAGCAGCGTGGAGGTCAATCCGCTCGTGAGGATCCCGAGCAGCTCGGCCTTGAGCTCCAGCCCGTCGTTCGGCAGGCGGTCAGCGACGCCCAGGAGGAGATGGCTGACGACCAGCGCCTGCACCAGCACGGCCAGGGCCGTGCTCGAGAGGAAGATCAGCACGAACCGCTGCTGGATGCGCGGCTCGATCAGCTTCTTCTTGCGCCGTTCCCGGGAGCTCATGCGCGCTGCGGCCTCCTCGACCGGGACGGCGGGTTCCTTGAGGGCAGGCCGAGATTCGCGGTGTCGCCGCCCGGACCTGGATCGGGCGGCGCCAGTCCGAGGACTTCGAGCGCCTGGCGCGCGGCCCGGACCACGGAGTCGTCCGCGTCCTCCAGGGCCTGCAGCAGGCCCGGTTGCGCCGCGCTCGAGCCCAGGCGCGCCAGGGCCGTGCAGGCGAGACGCCGTACGCGCGGATCCGCGTGTTCCAGGGCGATCTGCGCGGTGAGCGCGAGCTCGTGACGACGCCAGCGATGACTGCTGAGCTCGCCCAGCGCGCGGATCGCGACCTCGGCAGCACGAGCGCGGAGCTCGCCGCGCAGTCGCTGGCCATGACGCTCGAACCAGGCCTGTTCGGCCCACAGCCAGGCTCGCCAGCGCTGCGCATCGGCGTGGAAGGAGAGCCCGCTGATGTGCGCCAGGGCCCACTCCGCAGCCGTGCTCACGCCGCGGCTCTCGTGCTCGAGCAGCGCGATCAGGGCGGGCAGCGCCTCGGCGTGCTGCGCGTGCCCGAGCGCCAAGGCCGCCGCGCGCAGCACGCGGGCATCATTCCCCTCCAGCGCGCCTTCGATCGGCTCGAGCACGTCCTCATCCACCGGCTTCCGTGCGCGCGCGGCCAGGGGCGCGATCTCTCCCAGGAGCTCCGCATCGAGATCCGCGCGGAAACCGAGCGTACTGGCCAGGGCCTGGAGCGCCTGCGGGCAAGCGCTCTCCCGCATCGCCCGAGCGATGGCCGCGCCGATCCCGATCGGCCGCTCGAGCATCCAGCGCCGCAGCGCCTCGAGCGCGCGCGAATCGCGCCTCAAGATGCCGGTGCACGCTTCCTGGAGCGCAGCCTCGATTCCGGCGCCGGAGCCCTGCAGACAGAGGCGCACGAGGGCCAGATCCTCGCTCGAGCCGACGCGGGCCAGGACGCGCAGCGCGGCCAGGCGTTCCTCGGTCGGCGGGTCGGCGGACAGCCGTCGCCCCAGGTACGGGCGCAGCGGAGCGCTTCCGAAGGAGGCCAGGGCGTCCGCGAGCGCAGTCTCTTCCGCGGCGCGGAGCGGACGTTCCAGACCGGAGCCGGAGGCCAGCACGGAGAAAAGATCGGGGATCAGGGCCGGTCCGAGCTTGGCCAGTTCGCTCGCCAACCGTTCGTCGGCCTGCTCCTCACGCACACCGCGTTCGAGGATCTCCACCACGGCGGCGACGTCGGGCGCGCTGGGCAGAACTGCAAGTACGCTGAGTACGAGAACGGTCGCGAGCATCGGGAGCCGAGCCTCCCGCCTATCGTCCTCGTGCTGGGGCTTCCCGTAGGCGGGAAGTGAGAAGGCCGCCTCGCGCGATCGACGACCTCATCCGGGGCGGACGAGTCGCGCCCCGAGACGCTCCATGTCCGACCAGAACGAGCCCCAGCTCTTGCCCACGCAGTGCGGGTCGCGCACGAACACCTGCTGGCGCAGACAGCCCAGGAGCGCGAAGGCGAACGCCATGCGGTGGTCGCCGTGCGGATCGAGCAGCACGGGCGAGCGCGCGCCCCGGGATTCGCCGCGCGCGATGCCCAGGAAATCCATTCCGGCCTCGACCCCGAGTCCGAGCTTCCGCAGACCCTCGGCCAGGACGCTCAGCCGATCGCTCTCCTTGCCCGGCAAGGTCGCAAGGCCGCGCAGCACGCTGGTCGCTCCGTGGCGCAGCGCGGCGCCCGCGGCCACGGCGCACAGGACCGGTGCGAGGTCCGGCTCGCCGGCGAGGTCGAGCTCGGCACCGCGCGCAGGAAACCCGCGCGCCACGAGGCCCTGCGCCCCGGAGCGGGCATCGCATCCGAAGGCCGCCAGGCACTCGACGATGCGCACGTCGCCCTGGGCCGAGTCCGGGCCCAGCCCCGGCACGAGCAGCTCGCCCCCCGAGAGGCACGCCGCAGCCAGGGCCACGGCCGCCGACGACGCATCCGGCTCGAGCGCGAGCGTCGCGCGCGGGGCCGTGAGCGGCCCGCACACGCGAAAGTGCACTTCGTCGGTTGTCACGGCGTGTCGCGCGACCGAGACGCCGAAGGCTTCGAGCAGACCGATCGTCAGGCGCAGATACGGGGCGCTCGGGATCGGACCCCGCACGCGGAGCACGCGTTCTCCCGCTTGGGCCGCCAGCGCGAGCAGCAGCCCGCTCACTTCCTGGCTGGAGACGGGACGGGAGAGCTCGAGCTCGACTGGCGCCGCGACCGAGACGAGCTCCACGGGCCACGTGCCCGGCAAGTTCTGGCGCACGAGCTCCACGCCCGCGGCCGAGAGCGCCTCGAACAGGGGCAGGCTCCTGCGGAAGAACAGCGAGCCCGTGGCCGTGATCGTGCAGCGAGCACCGCTCCGGCTGGAGAGCGCGAGCAGCGCCGTCGAGAGCCGCGCCAGCGTGCCCGACTCTCCGGCACACACCTCGCTCTCCGCCGTCAGTCCGCAGTCCGGTCCCGGCGGAATGCCGCGCACGCGCACCCGTGTGGGACTCGTGCTCTCGCAGGCGACGCCCAGCGCCTGCAGGGCGCGCAGCGCGCAGCGCACGTCTTCGGCCTCCGAGAGTCCGTCGATCTCGCACTCGCCGTGCGCCACGGCGGCCGCGAGCAGCGCGCGCTGCGCCAGGGATTTCGAGCCGCTCGGCTGGAAGCGCCCGCGCACGCACGAGTCGGGCCCGAAACCGATCGCTTCCGTGCGCGCGCCGGCCGTCATCGTGCGCGGATTGTAGGCTCGCCGCGCGCCTGCCATACTCGCTCCTTCCAACGCGCCTCTCCCGCGAGCATCGATGAACCACTCCGACGTCTACTACGGCCGCGCGCCGCGTCTCGGTCGCCTCACGCTCCTCGTCTCCGGCAAGGTGCGCGACATCTACACGGTCGATGCCCAGCACCTCCTGTTCGTCACCAGCGACCGCGTCTCGGCCTTCGACGTGGTCATGCCCCAGGGCATCCCGTACAAGGGCCAGGTCCTGACCGCGATCGCCGCACACTGGTTCGAGCGCACGCGCGACGTGATCCAGAACCACCTGGTCTCGACCCGCGTCGAGGACGTGCCCGGGCTCACGCCCGAGGAACACGAGGTCCTGCGCGGTCGTGTGATGCTGGTGCAGCGTTGCCAGCCCACCTCGGTCGAGTGGGTCGTGCGCGGCTACCTGGCCGGCTCGGGCTGGAAGGAGTACAGGGAGTCGGGCAAGGTGTGCGGCATGGCCTTGCCGAAGGGGCTCGCCTTCTGCCAGAAGCTGCCGCGGCCGGTGCTCACGCCCACGACCAAGGAAGAACGGGCCCACGACCGCCCGCTCACCCCGGCCGAGGCGCGCGCACGCGTGGGCGCGGCCGTGTTCGACCCGGCCGAGCGTGCGGCCCTGGCGCTGTTCGAGCGCGGGACGCAGGAGCTCGCGCGCATCGGCATCCTGCTGGCCGACACGAAGTTCGAGTTCGGCCTCTGCGACGAGCGCCTGCTCCTGATCGACGAGGCGCTGACGCCCGACAGCTCGCGTTTCTGGCCCGCCGACGCCTACCGCGTGGGCGTGAACCCGCCCAGCTACGACAAGCAGGTCCTGCGCGACTACCTCGAGACCCTGGACTGGAAGAAAGAGCCGCCCGGGCCCGAGCTCCCGCCCGCGATCGTGAACCGGGTGTCCGAGCGCTACCTCGAGGTGTGCGCGAAGATCACCGGTCGCGCGCTGGCCGAGGTGCGCACGTGAAGGTCGCGCGCGTCGCGCTGCTGATGGGCTCGGACTCGGACTTTGCGCGCCTCGAGCCGGGCGTGGCGTTGCTCGAGAAGCTCGGCATTCCCTTCGAGGCGCGCGTGCTCTCGGCCCATCGCACCCCGAAAGCCGTGGTGCAGTTCGTCGAGGCCGCGCCCGCGCGCGGCGTGCGCGTGTTCCTGTGCGCGGCCGGCGGCGCGGCGCACCTGGCTGGCGTGGTGGCCGCGCACACGGACCTGCCCGTGATCGGCATCCCGATGGACAATCCGCCGCTCGGCGGGCTCGACGCGCTGCTCTCGACCGTGCAGATGCCGGGCGGCGTGCCGGTGGCCGCGGTCGGCGCGGGCGCGGGCGGGCCGCTCAACGCCGCGCTCTTCGCGGCGCGCATCCTGGCGCTCTCCGACCCGGCCCTGGCCGAGCGCTACGCCGGGTGGCGCGAGGCGGAGACGGCCAAGGTCGCCAAGAAGGACGCGGCCCTGCAGGCCAAGCTGTCGGGCTGAGCCGAACACACGCGGCGGACGCGGAGGAATTCCTTCGCGGAACTCCGCGCGCTGCGCGCCTTCCGCGGTGCGTTCGATCTTGCGCCCGAGCTCCCCCCTTGCGCCGGCCCCGCTCTCCGGCCTTACTCGGGGTGCATGGAGAACCTCACCATCCGCTGGGAGGGTGACGAGCGTGGTCATGCCGTCCTCCTGGACCAGACCCGCCTGCCGGTCGCAACGGCCTGGCTCGAGGTGCGCAGCCTGGAAGAGATGGTGCAGGCCATCGCGCGCCTGGCGGTGCGCGGGGCCCCGGCGCTCGGGGTCGCGGGCGCCTATGGCCTGGTGCTCGGCCTGCAGAGCGCGGGCACGCTGGGCGCGGCCGACTTCCTCGCGCACGCGCGCATCCAGGCCGCGCGCCTCTCCGCGGCCCGCCCCACGGCTGTCAACCTGCCGGGCGCGCTGGCGCGCAGCGTGCGCCGTGCCGAGCGCGAGGCCGCGTCCGGAAAGAACGCCCGCGACCTCCTGCGGGCGCTGCTCCACGAAGCCCGCGCGCTGGAGAGCGCCGAGCGTGCGGCCTGCGAGCGCATGGGCGAGCTCGGAGCCGCGTTGCTCGCGGACGGGGCCGGCGTCCTGACCCACTGCAATGCCGGGGCGCTGTGCACGGTCGGGATCGGCACGGCGCTCGCGCCGCTCTACGTGGCCGCGCGGCAGGGGAAGCGTCTGCGCGTCTTCGCCGACGAGACCCGGCCGCTCTTCCAGGGCGCGCGCCTGACGGCCTGGGAGCTCGCGCGCGGCGGTCTGGACGTGACCGTGATCGTCGACGGAGCGGCCGCGAGCGTGCTTCGCGCGGGCTGGGTCCAGGCCGTGTTCGTGGGCGCCGACCGGATCGCCCGGAACGGCGACGTGGCCAACAAGATCGGCACCTACCCGCTGGCCGTGCTGGCGCGGCGGCACGGCGTCCCGTTCTACGTCGTGGCCCCGCTCTCGACGCTCGACCCGGACTGCCCCGACGGCGCCGCGATCCCGATCGAGGAGCGCGCGGCGAGCGAGGTCACGCATCCGCTCGGCGTGCCGGCCGCGCCCGACAACGTGCGCGTCTTCAACCCGGCCTTCGACGTGACCCCGGCCGAGCTCGTCAGCGCCCTGGTGTGCGAGCGCGGCGTCGTGCACTCCCCCAGCGAGGAACGCCTGATGGCTCTCCTCGAGGAATGAAGAAGCCTGGAGGAACCGTCGAGAAGGAGTTCCGCGCCGTCGCGTGGCGTGGGACTGCCAGGAGCAGTAGATCAGCCGGGGTTCAGTTTGGCCTGGCCAGTGGTCGATCCTGTCGGCGTCCGGTTCCCCCCGCAGCGAACTCCCTTCCGGCATGCGCCCCAACCAACGCTCCACGCCCCCGGATCCCGGGGGCGACGAGAAGCCCTGGGTTCGCACGCACACGCCGCGGCCGGACGAGCTGTCGCGCGAGACCTTCGAGTTCATCGCCGCCATCGACGAGTACAAGCGCAAGCACATGCGCTCGTTCCTCTCCGACCGCGAGGTGCTGGGCGTCCTGTTCGCCCTGGGCTACGGCCGGAGGCAGCGGGGCGGCGAGCCTAGCGAGGTCGAGCTGGCCGAGTACGCCGCGGCGCGCGCGCGCTACCGCGCCGAGCACGGGCGGTTGTTCCCGACCTGGAGCGAGGTCTTCCAGCTCCTCCTGGACCTCGGCTACCAGCGTCAGGAACCGCGCAGCGCGGCGTGAGAGGGTGAGCAAGAATCCCGCGCCGGCACGGCGCGGGCATGCTTGCTCACGATCGAGCCTCCAGCAGGCCGTTGAAAAAGTCCCGTCGCGAGGCAAAGCGAGCTTCGACGGGGCTAGGAACGCGACAGAGAGACGGCGGAAGCGGCCTTCCTGGCCGCTGAGCACGGCTCGACGAGCGAGACGACGCCCTGTCGAAGCTCGCGAAGCCGCAGCAGGGACCTTTTTCAACGGACTGCCAGGGCGCGAGTCCTCTCGCTCGATGACCTTGCGGCCCGCATGGAGCCATTCCTCACGCTCTGGCCGCCCGCGCTTCACGCGGGCTGATTCGCGCGGATCGGGAAGGCCTCGCTCAGCTCGCGCACGGTGCCGCGCGCGCGGTGCTGCACGCCCTCGTCGGTCGGTGCGTGCAGGACGTCCGCGATCACCCCGGCCAGGCGCAGGATCTCGGCCCGTCCCAGGCCGCGCGAGGTGACTGCCGCCGTCCCGAGGCGAATGCCCGAGGCCTTCATCGGCGGCTGCGAGTCGTAGGGGATCAGGTTCTTGTTGCAGGTGACGTGCACGGCGCCGAGCGCGCTCTCGGCTTGCACGCCGGTCAGCCCCAGGCCCGAGACGTCGACCAGCATCAGGTGGTTGTCGGTGCCGCCCGAGACGATGCGCAGACCGCGCTCGCCCAGCGCGCGCGCCAGCGTGGCGGCGTTGTCGACCACTGCGCGCGCGTAGCCCTTGAAGGCCGGCTCGCCCGCCTCGCGCAGCGCCACCGCCTTGGCCGCGATCAGGTGCATGAACGGTCCGCCCTGTCCGCCGGGGAAGACCGCGCTGTTCACCTTCTTGAGCCAGGCCTCCTTGCACACGATCAGGCCGCCGCGCGGCCCGCGCAGGGTCTTGTGCGTGGTCATGGTGACCACGTCGGCGTGCGGCACGGGCGAAGGGTGCACGCCCGCCGCGACCAGCCCGGCGATGTGCGCCTGGTCCACGAGCAGCAGCGCGCCGACCTCGCGCGCGATCGCGGCGAAGGCCGGGAAGTCGAGCGTGCGCGAGTAGGCCGAGGCGCCTGCGAGCAGCAGCTTCGGGCGCACGGCGAGCGCCTGCGCACGCACCTCGTCCATGTCCACTCGCTCGCTCGCCTTGTTCACGCCGTAGGAGTGGATCTCGAAGTACAGCCCCGAGAAGTTCTTCGGATGCCCGTGCGAGAGGTGCCCGCCGTGGTCGAGCGACATGGCCAGGATGCGCTCCTTGGGCTCGAGCAAGGCCATGAGCGCGGCGATGTTGGCCTGCGTCCCGCTGTGGGGTTGCACGTTGGCCGCCTCCGCACCGAAGAGCTTCTTGGCGCGCGAGAGGCACAGCTCCTCGACCTGGTCGACGTTCTCGCAGCCGCCGTAGTAGCGCTTGCCGGGATAGCCCTCGGCGTACTTGTCGGTCAGCACCGTGCCCATGGCCGCCAGCACCTCGGAGGAGGTGTGGTTCTCGGAGGCGATCAGCTCGAGGTGCTCTTCCTGACGCCGCTCCTCCTGGAGAACGGCCTTCCAGACGGGATCGGCGCTCGCGAATCGTTGCATGGCGGGGTGCGGGGGGAGGCGCCTCTTGGCGCG
>Ga0247727_10015542_pt1 | contig 12465 bp, 11 predicted proteins | sample WisWelCaveWW1625_FD_202498 | JGI IMG/M metagenome (GOLD analysis project Ga0247727, IMG submission 202498) | Biofilm microbial communities from Wishing Well Cave, Virginia, United States - WW16-25 | ecosystem: Environmental > Aquatic > Deep subsurface > Groundwater > Cave microbial mat | place... | reverse complement strand
CGCGCCACCCCGGTGCCCACCAGTCGCGCCGGAACGCACCCGTCGAGCCGATCACGGCGCCGCGGATCCGCCGGATCCCCACATCGCGTAGCGCACCGGCCAGGGCACCGAGTGAGGGGGTCTTCGTCTCCGGGTCGCCGTGGCCGACCAGCCAGACGTCGCCGCGGACCACGCCCTCGACGATGGGGGCGTCCGTGCGGACCTCGGTTCGGATCGTTCGCCTCGGGGCGTATCGGTCCAGCAGCACCATCGAGAGCAGCAGCTTCTGGTTCGACGCGGGCGGCCGGGGAACCCAGTCTTCGTGTCGGTACCACGTCTCGGCGCCGACGCCGACGCTCACCGAGAAGGGACGGTCGCCGATGATCGCGTCCAGGTCGGTCATCCAGTCGGGCCGGACCCGTGGCGAGGCGAGCGCGGGCGCGGCAGCCAGCACGACCGAGACGAGCAGCGCGGACGCGACGAACAACCGGCGGACACCAAGCATGGGCCGATGGTATCGGCCGGAGGCCGGCGCTAGGGGACCTGGACCCACAGGTCGCCGTCGCGCGATCCGCGCGCGAAGTAGAGCCGCCAGCATCCGGCCTCGGGGAAGACCAACTCGCTCACCCAGGGCTCACCGGGCTGCTCCCAACCCGGAAGCTGGCCAGGGCGAGCCCCTCCGACGGGGACGACGCGCTCCTCGGGCCCGACGAGGGTGATCTTCAACGCACCGTTGCCCGCTACCCTCCACCACACCGTCACCGGCGTGTCGGGCTGGATCGACTCGGTCGCGAACAGGGCCCACACCGGTTGCCCCGTCGACGTCACGCCTTCGACCTGGATCCCTCGTTCGATCTGACTCCGTGGCGAGCCGGGGTCGCAGGAGCCCGCCGAGCCCGGGACGGTCGGTGGGGCGCTCGTCGTCCGCGTCGGCTGTCCCTGGAGCGGGTCGGTGCCGGTGGGCACGTTCGGGCCGCATGCGGGCAGGGCGAACGCGACCACGGCCGCGAGTGCTGCCGCGGCGCGCCGGGCGCCGGTTCGAGGCGAGATCCGCATGTTCAGTCTTCCCATCGGCCCGGATGGGCCTCGGTTGACCCGGCCACGCTCGGCACCTGTCGAAGACGTCAGCTGGTGGATCGAGCCTGGCTGAGGAGCGTGGCGACCTCGAACGGCTCGAACGCCCGCTCGCAGGGATTGCCGTCGGCGACGTGCAACACACCCTGGACCGGGTCGGCCACCATCGCCGCGACCGTGACGTAGTCCGCTACTGCTTCGACCGAGGGGTCTCCGTGCACGCATACGGACTCGGGGTCGTCCTCGTGCGATCGCAGCGCGTCCTGGAGCGCGGCGACCGACCCGGCGCCGCCGGCGAGCGCGCCTTCGGCGCGGGCCTGCCGCGTGAGCGAGTCGTGGCCGTCGATCCGACCCACGTCCTTGAAGGGCCGGGGCCCGGGCCATAGGAAGTGATTGGTGTGCGCTATCGAGGTGCCCTCGGTCTCGTGCACCTCGCCGGCGCCGCCGGGCAGAGCCTCGAGGTCGGCAAGCGATCCGTCGGCGTGACCGATCAGGTAGTTGGCGCTCGAGGCACGCGGTCCTCGCCGAACCGCATCGGTCGCCTCCTCGAAGGTCGCACTCGTCAGGACGCGTCGGAGCACCGCGTGGAACGGCACGCCGGGCTCGCCGCGGTCCCGGCTCGACTGCAGGGCGTTCGTCGCGAGCGCGACACCCGCCTCGTTCATGCCGCACTTGGCCCACAGGCCGGCCTCGACGATGGAAACGAAGCCCGGCCGGTCGTGGGGAGCGCAGACCAGGAGGATCACGGTGTCTCGCGCGCCCGGCTTCCAGTCCCAGGTCTGCGCGACGAGCGGCGAGCCTCCGCCGAGGCCCACCGCGGTGCACTCCTTCATGGCGGCCTTAGCCGGGCGTGCGTCCAGCCCGAACATGATCTCGGTGCGGAGGTTCACGGCCAGGACGTCCTCGGCGTCGAGGCCGGCGCCCTCGGCGATGCCTTCAACCTCGGGCAGGAGCGTCTGGTCGTACGCGTCTATCGGCTCCGCGAACTCACCGGCCCGTTCGCGGACCTTCGCCCACGCCAACCCCGTGTAGTGGACGAAGATCTCCTCGTAGAGGCCGACCGTGCGGTGGACGCGATCCCGCGCGGCGCGGCCATAAGCGCGCCCGCGCTCGCGTGGTCCACCCGAAGCGAGAACCACATCCAGACCCACTTGGCGACCGTACTAAACTCCGCCGCATCCGCGCGAGCGCACCGAGGAGGCTTCGAACCGTGAGGACCATCGATCGATCCAGGCTGCACGACCTGATGGAGCGGGAGCAGTCCACGTTCCGTGAGCGGACGCCGCGTTCTGCCGCGCTCGCTGAGGATGCCAAGGCCTCGCTCCTGTTCGGGGTTCCGATGAACTGGATGACGCGATGGCCGGGCGAGTACCCGGTGTTCGTCGAGAAGGCCGAGGGCGCCCGCTTCTGGGACGTCGACGCGAACGAGTACGTCGACTTCTGCCTCGGTGACACGGGGGGGATGGCCGGGCACGCGCCCAAGCTCTCCGTGGAGGCGATCGCCCACCAGGCCGCACGCGGCATCACGCTGATGCTTCCCACCGAGGATGCGGCCTGGGTCGGTCGCGAGATGGCCCGTCGCTTCGGTCTGCCGTACTGGAACTTCACGCTTACCGCGACCGACGCGAACCGGTTCGCGATCCGGTGGGCGCGACAGGTGACAGGTCGCCCGAAGGTGGTCGTGCACAACTGGTGCTACCACGGCTCGGTGGACGAGTCGATCGCGACGCTGGATGACTCGGGCCGGACCGTGAGCCGCGAAGGGAACCTCGGCCCGCCGGTGCCGCTGGACGTGACCACCAAGGTCGTCGAGATCAACGACCTCGATGGCCTCGAACGTGCGCTGGCCGAGGGTGACGTCGCGATCTGCATGTTCGAGCCTGCCCTCACCAACATCGGCATCGTGCTGCCCGACCGCGGCTACCACGAAGCGGTCCGCGAGCTGTGCACGAAGTACGGCACGCTCTTGCTGATCGACGAGACCCACACGATCAGCGCAGGTCCTGGTGGTTGCACCAAAGCCTGGGGCCTACAGCCCGACATCGTCACGATCGGCAAGACCCTCGGGGCCGGCATCCCCAGCGCCGCATACGGCATGACCCAGGAGCTGTCGGACCGAGTGCTCGCGAATACCGATTGGAAGAACGCCGACGTCGGCGGCGTGGGCGGCACCCTCGCCGGGAACGCCCTCTCGCTCGCAGCGATGCGCGCGACGCTCGGCGAGGTCATGACCGATGAGGCGTTCGAGCGCATGATCGCGCTCGGCGAGCGTTTCGAGCAGGGCGTGCGCGACGTGATGGAGAGTCGCGAGCTTCCTTGGCACGTGGTGCGGCTGGGCTGCCGCGTCGAGTACCTGTTCCGCCCCGACCGGGCTCGCAACGGCGCCGAGGCTGCCGCCGGACAGGACGAGGAGGTCGAAACCTTCATCCACCTGTACCTGCTGAACCGCGGGATCTTGATGACGCCGTTCCACAACATGGCGCTTATGTCGCCCGCGACCACCGCCGAGGACGTCGACCTCCACACCGAGGTCTATGCCCAGATGGCCGACGAGCTGACCGGAGCCTGAGCCATGGCCGATGCGACCTTCCTGTTCCTGACGATCGACTGCGCCGACCCTGCGCGGCTGGCGGTGTTCTGGTCCGCCCTGCTGGAGACCCCGGTCGGGGACTCCATGGACGACGGTCGGTTCGTGTTCCTGGAAGGGGGTGGCGACCTGCCCGTTCTGTGCTTCCAGCGCGTCCCCGAGGCCAAGACGGTGAAGAACCGCGTGCACATGGACCTGTCCGTGGAGGATCTGGCGGCGGCCACTGAGCGGATCGAGGGGCTCGGCGGATCGTGGACCGGTGCCGAGCACACGCTGGAGAACTTCGTGTGGCGCACGATGGCCGACCCGGAGGGCAACGAGTTCGACATAGCGGCCGGCTGAGGAGTACGGTCTGCCCCGGAGCAACACCCGGCCCTGGGAGGCAGCCATGAAACGCCACCGCTTCCGCGCCGTCGTCGTCTGCACGCTCGCGCTACTGGTCGCGGCGCCCATCGCTCAGGCGGTGGTCACGCCCACGAAGGTTCTGGGTGGCCCAGGGGACAAGTGGAGCGCCTATGCGACCGACACATGGCTCGTCTACACGGAGTGGGACCGGGAGGCCAAGCGCAGCGTCGCCTTCGCGATGCGCAGGTCGACCGGCCGCACGTTCAGGCTGAACGAAGCTGGGACCGACGCGTACACGGGGGGGCTCGTCGCAGGCAACGAGATCGCCATCTTCCAGCAGTACACGGAGAACGGCTCAACTTTGTTCCTCTACGATCTGGCGGCTCGCTCTCGGACGCGTGCTCCGGTAGTGAACTCGCGCGATTGGGAGTGGGACCCGAGGATCTCGAAGCCCTACGTGTCGTTCTTCCGTGATCGCTACATCTCCGGGGTCTGGTACACGGAACTCCTACTGCATACACGCGGTACGTACACCGTGCGCCGGATCGAGCGATGGAAGGACGATGCCTTCTTCACGTCGAACGGCACGATCGGCGAGCGTTACGTGTCGTGGACCCGGTGCAGGTCCGATTACTCCGACTGCGACGTCTTCGTCTATGACATCGTCGAACGGGAAGCGCGCAAGATCACCGGCGGTGGCGACAAGCAGGAGTACGCACCCGTCGTTGATGAGACCGCTGGGCTCGTCTACTTCAGCCGTTCGGGCGAGGCGTGTGGTCGATACGTGGACATCTGGTCGATACCGATCGATCATCTCGGGTCGACCCCTACCAGGGTCGTTTCGTTCCCCCGCGGGATCGACACGGGTTGGACCGCCTCTCTGTCGCAGAACGAAGTCACGGGGCATCGGGACCTGTGGTTCGAGCATTGGGACTGCGAGCACTCTGATGCGGACGTGTACCGAGTGGACTCGATCGACCTGGCGGTCTAACGGGAGCCGTCGGCGCTGAACTCCCTCATGAAAGCGGCGAGGGCTTCGACGCCTTCGTGGGGCATCGCGTTGTAGATCGAGGCGCGGATCCCGCCGACGCTGCGGTGGCCCTTGAGGTCGGTCAGGCCTTCGGCGGCTGCCTCGGAGACGAACGCTAGCTCGAGGTCCTCGGCGGGTAGTCGCCACGTGACGTTCATCAGTGAGCGAGACGCCGGGTCGGCGTGTCCACGGTAGAAGCCGCCGGAGTCGTCGATCGCGTCGTAGACGAGGGCCGCCTTCGCTCGATTGCGCTCGGCCATCGTCCCGAGGCCTCCGACGTCCTGGCGGAGCCAGTGCGCGACGAGGCCCAGCACGTAGATCGAGAACACGGGCGGCGTGTTGAAGAGCGAGCCCTCACGCACGTATGTGCGGTAGTCGAGCATGGTCGGAAGGTCTTCGGGCGCCCGCTCGAGCAGGTCTTCCCGCACGATCACGACGGCGACACCGGCGGGACCGGCGTTCTTCTGCGCCCCGGCGTACAGCAGGCCGTAGCGCTCGACGTCCATGGGCCGCGACAGGAAGTCGCTCGAACAGTCGGCCACGAGCGGAAGGCCGTCGGGCGCGATCGGATTGGCGGGGAACTCGACACCCTGGATGGTCTCGTTCGTGGTGATGTGCGCGTAGGCGGCGCCGGGGCCGAGCGCCGCAGCGAGCTCGCCGGGCGATGGAGTCCGGATGAAGCCGTCCGACCGCCCGTCCCACGCGGCGCGGGCGTCGCCCTCCTTGCGGGCCTCGGCGAGCGCCTTCTGACCCCAGGACCCCGTGACGACGTAGTCGGCCCGCGCGCCGGCGCCGCGCAGCAGGTTCAAGGCGACCATCGAGAACTGCATCGAGGCCCCGCCCTGGCAGAAGACGATGCGGTGGGTGTCGGGAACCGCCAGGAGCGCTCGCAGGTCGGCCTCAGCGCGCTCGATCACCTCGGTGAACCAGGCGCTCCGGTGCGAGACCTCGAGCGGCGAGACGCCGAGGCCCGGGAGGGCCACCAGGTCGCGTTTCGCCTGCTCGAGGACGGGCAGCGGCAGCACGCCGGGACCCGCAGAGAAGTTGTAGGGACGCTCCGGCATGCGGCCCAGGCTACCGAGCGTGAACACGAGTCAGCGCCCGGAGGACGGCGGTCGAGGGGGTCGACCGCCGTCCCCGCGCTGGCGCCCGGCCTCAAGCGGAGCGCCGGTGGAGACGGTGAGGGGTGATGCGTCCCGCGAGCCGAAAGCCTCGGCGCAGGTGGACGCGGTCTGGGAGACCACGCCGGCGGACCTGCGTGACACCGAGCGTTCGTCCTCGCGTACGGATCGGGCGCATCGTCCGTGCCTCCTTCCGTCGCTTCTCACGCTATGCGCGGGCGCGGGCATCGAGGCGGGCCGATGGTCCCGCTCGGGCCGGGACCGCGGAGTTGGGCGTGGCTCCGGCGGACCCGCTGGTTTCAGGCTCGCTCGAGCGGGCGGGTGAGGCAGGTCGGTCCGCCGTCGCCCAGCCGGCTGATGTGCTCACCGCGGTAGGTGCCCACCTGCACCCCGGCGGCCCCCATGAGTTGCTTCGTGACGGGATTGCCCTCCAATGCCAGCGCTCTGCGGGGGCCGAGCGCGAGCACGTTCGGGCCCATCGTCGGGAACTCGGCGTCGGGCACCTCGACGACGGTGATGTCGCGCGCCGCGAGCAACTGCACCAGGCGAGTGGGCATCATCGGCAGATAGCCGACGACCAGGTCGGCATCCAGTGGCGAGATGAACGACATCAGGTGCAGGCACTCGCCCGGACCATGGAAGTGGGGGAGGTCGTAGGCGATGACCTCGATCCCGGTGGCGGCGAGGAGGGCACGCAGTTGTGCGACGGCCGCCTCGTTCGTCCGGTAGCCGACCCCGACGAGCAGCGTCCGCTCGTCCAGGAAGAACATGTCGCCGCCTTCTGCGGTGGCGGGATCGGCGAGTTCACCGGCGATGGCGAGGCCGGCCGCCCGGAGGTCGTCTGCGAGGGCCGCCGGCTCTGCGCGACGGCCTTCCTTACCTGGCCTGAGCAGGATCACGCCCACGTCGGTCAGAAGCGCGGGGTCGTATGCGTAGATCGCGTCCGGATCGCCCGGCACCGTCGTGGCGCCCGTGATCACCTCGGCGCCAGTGGCGGCCAGGTGTGCGCGGAGGGCCGCGTGCTCGGCGTTCGCTTCGCCCTCGTCGGGTCGTGCGTGCCAGCCGTAGGCCTGCCAGGCGTCGGCGTCCTCGGGTCGGGGCGCCCGGACGTAGATGCGCCGCAGCGTGCCGTAGCCGTTCTGGATGGTCATCGCCGGGGAGTATCGCAGGGGGCCACTGAGCCTATCCTCGACGCCGTGCCCGTCGATCCGCGGACGTTCCGCCGTGTGCTCCTGGCCTGGGGCCGGGAACATCGGCGGTCGTTCCCCTGGCGCCAGACCGACGATCCGTTCCGCGTGCTCGTGGCCGAGGTTCTGCTGCAGCGATCGCGCGGGGTAACGGTCGCCAAGGTCTATCGCGAGCTCTTCGCGCGTTGGCCCGACGCGCGCAGGCTGTCGAGGGCGCGGGTGGCTTCGATCGGGTCGGTGATCCGGCCACTCGGGTTGATCAAACGGGCGGCCACCCTGAAGGAGATGGCGGCCGCGGTATACGCCGCGGGCACGGTGCCTCAGGACGAGGCCGGACTGCTCGCGCTTCCGGGCGTCGGTCCCTACGCGGCGAACGCGACGCTGGCCGTCGCGTTCGGCAGGCGTGCGGCGGTCGTGGACGGCGTCACTGCGCGGGTCTACCGGAGGGCGTTCGGGCTCGCCTCCGACGTGCCGCCATCCGACGATCCAGTCCTGTGGGCCCTCGTGGAGCGTGTAACGCCCCGAACGCGGGTGCGCGACTGGAACTGGGCCGTGCTCGATCTCGCGGCTCTCGTGTGCACGCCGACGAGACCGCGTTGCGACGAGTGTCCGTTGGCCGGGGACTGTGCGTTCGTCACAAGCCGAGACGTTAGTGTCCCGACATGCTGATCCGGAGCTCTAGCCACCTCCACGGGCAAGTGATCATCGAGAATGCGTTCCCAGATGAACACCGATCTCTCATCGATGTTCTTGATGCGTTACAGATACCGTTGCGTCCGCTCCGACCGTTCACGACTTCAGGCAGGCCCAAGGAGCCTAAGCGTCACGAGCGATCGATCGGGGGGAGGCGTTTGCCCTTCCTGCTCCCGGTCGATCAGGGACAGATGAACCGTGATCTCGACGCCGCACTGCGCGCGGAAGGTTGGTCGACCCAGCCGATTGCACGTGGAGACATGGCCGGAACGGCGGCGCCGTTGGGGCTGAAGGGGGACTTCGTTCGGAACCAGGTATTCGTTGAGGTTGAGTTCGGGAACATCGCGAGCATGCACCGCGACTTCTTCAAGTTCCAGATCGCGAACCGAGCCAGTGCTGGCGAAGTCGGTGTGCTCGTATGCGCTACGGAACGCCTCGCGAAGTTCTTCGATTCGGGTGTCACGACCTTTGAAGCTGCAGAGCGCCATATCCCCTATCTGGCGATCGGCATCCAGATGCCGATCTGGTTCATCGGGATCGAGCCGCGCGACTTCGATGCCATCCAAGAGGCCTACGAGCAGGCGCAGTCGCTTTGCGAGGAGAATGACGTCGATTGCCATCCCTTCGACGTGGCTCTGGGAGCTCCGGTGGACAATGCCACGGTGCCTCGGGAGGCGGATCTTATGCCGCTAGGACGGGCTGGCGACGATCCTCAGGTCGGCCCGCGATAGAGACCCTTCGGCGAGTGACTTTCCCACGCGCTCGACTAGACCGACCACCAGAGCATTGCCCATCATGAACGCACGGCGGCCGTCTGGCATGCCTTCGGTCCATCCTTCGGGAAAGCCGTTCAGCCGCTCAAGCTCGACGGGCGTCAGTCGTCGATACCGTCCATCGCTCGTCTGTACAACGTGTTTGAAGCGTGACGGGCTGGAGCCACCCTCGCCGGTGAGGACCGTCCGCGAAGGTTGGTCGCGCGGCTCAGGGAATGCAACGGCTCCCTCCGAGTAGAAGTAAGTGTGCCCGTTCGCAGCGGTGCGGGCTTCGCGCTTGGCGCCCTTCAAGTACTCCCATGTTGGAAGTCTGTCAGCGGGGATGAAGAAATCCGGCGGAACGTCTGTGGTCGGTTGTAACACGTCGCTGAGAGTGCGCCCTGGGCCCTCGTAACTCGGCCTTACGACACGAGTCCAGACGTTACGGTTCCACATCACGCCGCCGGACAGGAACGGCGTCACAGGGTTGGTCCACCCGAACTCTTGAGTTATCTGCGCGGGGTGCCCCTTCAGCTCGAGCGAAGGCTGCTCTGCACCGTCCAGACGAACAACGACCTCTCCTTCGCGCGCCACCGGCAGACTCCGAGCCAGCGCGCCGTCCTCGGATAGCCATGGGAGTGGGCCTCGCCAACTCGGCTCTGCACCCTCGCCGACTAGGTGAGCCACGATGAAGACACGTCTGCGGCGCTGGGGGAACCCGTAGTCGGCAGCGTTCACGACGCGCCATTCCACGAGGTATCCGAGATCCGACAGGCACGCAAGGATGATCGCGAAGTCTCGCCCCCGCTGGGTCGCCGGGGACTTCAAGAGTCGATCGACATTCTCCAGGAAGACCAGCCGCGGCAGCTTCTGTTCGATCAGCCGGTAGATCGACCACCACAGGACCCCCTTCTTGCCCTCGATCCCGTGAGCCTGGCTAAGAACCTTGGCGACGGAATAGTCTTGGCAAGGGAATCCGCCTACGAGGAGATCGTGGTCGGGGATCGGGTCTCGCTCGCCGGCGTCCACCTGATCGAGCACTAGGGCGACGTCTTCGTTCACGGCAACGTCGCCGTTGGCGGTGCGCACTTCGCGCAGCTCTTCGTCAACGACAACGGGTTCATCGCGGTCTCGGAAGAACCGGCGCACGTAGCAATCGAACGCGTGCTGAGTCTTGGTAGACGGTTCCCATTGGTTCGCCCAGACCGTGCGCCAGCCCGATCTCTCCAGGCCAAGTCGAAACCCACCCACCCCAGCGAAGAGTTCGACGACCCTGCCGGCGTCCTCCGTTCGCACCTGTTGATCCGGCCTGGCCAATCAAACGTCTCCGTCAGCACTCGCGCGGCGAGGAAGTAATCACACGATCGTGATCCGACTCGGGCATGCTAGCAGGGGACTCCGACTTGCGGATAGACCCCTAGACCTTGTGCCGGTGCTTCGGCTCCGCGCCCAGGTGCACGTCCGTGTGCCCCGGCGGGCCACCGTTCGGGTTGTTCTCGCCGCTGCCTCCGGGGAGGTTGTTCGCATCCCAGCGCGGTCCCTGGCCGGGGAGATCGGGATCGTCGGTTGGGTGCACCCCCGTGTGTCCGGGCGGTCCTCCGAGCGGGTTGTGCAGCGCCGATTTGCCGGGCAGCGAGTCCTCGACCGGTGGCTCGACTGGTGGCTCCGTGGGCGGCTCCGTGGGCGGCTCGGTCGGTGGCTCCGTGGGCGGCTCGGTCGGTGGCTCCGTGGGCGGCTCGGTCGGTGGTTCGGTCGATGGTTCGGTCGGTGGTTCGGTCGGTGGTTCGGTCGGGTTGTTACCGGTGCCTGGTCCGGTTGGATCGGTGTGCCCGCCGTTGGTCGGAGGATCCTCGCCTGAGCCGGGGCCGACCGGCGGCTCGTCAGGGCCGATGGGACCGACGATGATCGGCGGACCCGGGAACGCCGGGGTAGGGAACACCCTGTCGGTGGCCAGGACCCTTGGCTCGATGCGTGCCGTTCCAACCGCGATCGCTACCGCGACCGCCGCGGTCGTCGCTGCTCCACCGAGCGCGATGAGACCGATGGCGCGGTTGCGGATAGCAACGGCGCGGGTTGCGCTCGCCCCGGCGGCGACCACGCCGACCGCCGCTGCCACGGGCAGGGCCACGACCGCGGCCCCTCCATCCTCGTCCTCCGGCTCTTCGGACCCGGCGCCGACGGCCGCTGCGGCCGTGAGGCTCGCCCCGGCGTATGGGTGCAGGCGCTGGCCGCGCCGCTGAAGCTCCGTCACGCTCGGTCGCCTGACCGGCACCGCGCCGCGCTTCGCAAGCTTCTCGCGCAACTCGACCGGATCCTTGCGGACGCGTTCGACCCACTCGGGCACGACGATCGATGCGGCGTCGGGTACGCGCCCGACCGACCTGCCGACGGCGAGGGCGAGCCCGGTCAGAACGGCGTCGGGCTCGACGCGGGTGTCCCCGCCGATGGGGACGACCGCCCCGGGCCAGACCAGGATCACCTTGGTGTCGGGGGCGACCTCGCGGGCCATCTGCACAGCCGTTACGCCGATGCCGTCGTCCAGGATGACCGCGTCGGGCTGGTGGACGGCGAGGACCCGGGCAAGTTCGGCGGACGAGGATGCCTCGCCGACGACCTCGTAGCCCTCACCTTCGAGGACGGATCGCAGCAAGCCGCGACCGCCGGGTCGCCCCTCGCCGACGACCACACGGACGCTATCCCCACTCATCGAGTCCGGGTTCCCTCCCTCGGGCCGGTCAACGAGGCAAGCCTACCCGCTCCCAGCGCTGGATCTGCTACGTCCGGAAGGCTCGCAGATGTCACCGCCAGAAGGCTTGGGGCCTATGGCGTGGGGAGCCGGGGCCGTGGAGGGCAGGGCTACACTCGCCGGCGTGGGGATGGTGCGGCTCCGCTGGACGGGCGAGGGTCTCCAGTTCGTCGCGGAGACCGCCTACGGCTCGCCGGTCTCGGTCGGGGGAGACTCCGATGGACTCGGCGCCAAGCCTTCAGACCTGCTCCCGGTCTCTCTCGCGGCGTGCACTGCCTACGACGTGGTCGTGATACTGGGCAAGCAGCGCCAGGACCTGCGCGGTCTCGAGGTCGTCGTCTCTTCGACCCAGGATCCCGATCCTCCGTGGACCTTCAGGGCGATCCACACGACGTTCCTGCTCAGGGGCGAGGTGGACCTGCGCAAGGCCGAGAAGGCGGTGGCGCTCGCCGAGTCGAAGTCCTGCGCTGTCGCCGCCACCTTGCGGCCGGTGGTCGAGCTCACACATTCGGTGCAGGTCCACCCGGTGACCGACGCAGGCGCGTGACCATCACCGCCACGATCAGGAGGAGCGCGCCGGCGATCAACAGCGAGAGCGGCGCACCGATCGTGTCGCCGAAGAAGTGGACGATCGCAGCGGTGCTGTAGCCGAACAGCGCGACGCCTCCGATCGCGAGTCCCCCCCACCCGGCGGCGCGGATCCCCAGCGCCACCGCGACCGCGGACACCGCAACCCCGAGCACCATCGCCAGGTCCGTCGCGCGATCCATGCCGAACAGTGGTGCGACGACGAGCGCGCCCGTCGCGAGGGTCGGCCCGACCTGGGGCCCGGCGAGGCGGGGCGAGGCCAGGTACCACGCGATGCCGACGCCGGCGAGTGCGACCCCGATCCAGTGCGGTTGGACGCCTCCATCCGCCGCGCTCGAGACGACCGCCACGGCGCCCCCGAGG
>Ga0247727_10015541_pt1 | contig 12465 bp, 15 predicted proteins | sample WisWelCaveWW1625_FD_202498 | JGI IMG/M metagenome (GOLD analysis project Ga0247727, IMG submission 202498) | Biofilm microbial communities from Wishing Well Cave, Virginia, United States - WW16-25 | ecosystem: Environmental > Aquatic > Deep subsurface > Groundwater > Cave microbial mat | place... | reverse complement strand
CAGCTCGCCCTGCGCGCCAGCGGCCGGCTGCAGCGTAAACGCCGCCATGCCGGTGATGGCGCACAAGAGCTGCTCCAGCTCATACAACAGTTGGAGCATGCCCTGCACCGTTGAAGCCGGTTGAAGCGGGTGCAGCGATGCGAAGCCCGGCAGCGCCGCCACCCGTTCATTGAGCTTGGGATTGTACTTCATGGTGCAGGAGCCCAGCGGGTAGAAATGGGTGTCGACCGAGAAATTCTGCTGGGATAGCCTGGTGTAGTGGCGGATGGCGTCAAACTCCGCCACCTCCGGCAGCGGGGGTGCCGTGGCGCGTAGCTGCTCCGCCGGCAGGGCATCCGAGGGCTCGCGCAGAGGGACGTCGGCCGGCGGCAGCCGGTAGCCCCGCCGTCCCGGTACGGATCGTTCAAAAATTAATGGCTCAGACATTAGAATGGATTACGCAGATTTGGAAAACAGATTACACAGATAGAGCCGGCAGTATCTGCGAAATCTCTTTTAAAAATCTGTGTAATCATGCTAGTTGTTTTAAGATGGCAACAGCCCGATCAATGGTCTCTTTGCTGATCTGCTCGGTCACGCACCACACCGCAGCCTGCGGCAGCGTCGGGTACCACTCCGCCAGCGGCAGGCCCCCGATGATCCCCTGCTTAGCGAGCGCGCGGTTGACAGCCGCCGCCTTCACGGACGGGTCGTACTGCAGCGTGAACTCGTTAAAAAACGGCTGGTCGAATGCTGCGCGGATCCACGGAACCTCCCGCAGCCGATCGAACGCATAGTGCGCTTTGTCCAGATTCAGTTTGGCAAGCTCCTGCATGCCCTGCGGTCCCATTAAGCTCAGGAAGATCGTCGCTCGCAGCGCCAGCCATCCTTCATTCGTGCAGATATTAGACGTGGCCCGCTCCCGGCGGATGTGCTGCTCGCGGGTCTGGAGCGTCAATGTAAACCCGCGGCGGCCGGCCTGATCCACCGTGCAGCCGGCTAGCCGTCCAGGCACGCGGCGCAACAACGCCGCCGTAGTGGTAAACAGCCCAAGCCCTGGCCCGCCGTAGGCCACCGGGCTGCCGAGGCAACGCCCCTCAGCAACCGCAATGTCCGCCCCGTAGGCTCCGGGAGGCTGGAGGAGGCCGAGGCTGACGGGATACACGGAGGCGATGAATAACCCGCCGATCCGGTGCGCCAGTTGGGAGGCCTGCGCCATCGGCTCCAGCATGCCGAAGACATTCGGCTGCTGGAGGATGACGCCCGCTACATCCTCGCGTAGCGCCTTGCCCAACGCCTCAAGATCTGTCAAGCCGTTGACCGTGGGGATTTCCTGGAGGATCGCGTCGGTGCCGCTGATGTAGGTGGCGATCACCTGCCTGGCATGCGGGTGGACCGCTTCCGACACCAGCAGCCGCGGGCGCTCTGTCGCGCGCAGGGCAAGGACCGCCGCCTCCGCCACGCTGGAGGCGCCGTCATAGAGCGAGGCGTTGGCCACCTCCATCTGGAAGAGCTCGCAGGTCATGGTTTGAAACTCGTAGATGGCCTGGAGGGTGCCCTGGCTCGCCTCCGCCTGGTACGGGGTGTAGGGGGTGAGCCACTCACCCCGCGCAGCCAGCGCATCCACCACGGTGGGGATGAGATGGTGGTAGGCGCCCGCGCCGAGAAAGGAGGCCGCCTGGCCGAGCGATTGGTTGCGCGAGGCCAGGCCCTCGCACAGCTCGAGCACCTGTGCCTCCGCCAAGCCGGACGGAACGTCGAGGCTCCGCTGGTGCAGCTCGGCCGGCACCGTGCCGATCAGCGCATCGAAGGATGCCACGCCGATGGTGCGGAGCATCTCCTGCAATTGAGCATCGGTATTCGGCGAGTAATCCATCTCGGTGACCGGTGATCGGTGAAGAGAGTTAGTGGTGACTTTCCGTCCGCAGCTGCTTGCTATAGGCGTCGGAAGACATGAGCCCTCCGAATTCCTTTGGGTCGTTGGGCGCGATGGCGAAGAGCCAGCCGGTGCCGTAGCAATCCTGGTTCACCAGCTGCGGGGACTTGGCGACCGCCTCATTCACGCGCGCGATCGTGCCGGACACCGGCGCGTAGATGTCGAAGGCGGCCTTGACCGATTCGATCACCGCCACCGCCTCGCCCTGCTTGACGATCCTACCGAGCTTCGGCAGCTCGACGAAGACCACATCCCGCAGCTCTTCCTGGGCGTGGGAGGTGATGCCCGCCACCACTTCGTTCGCGCCCTGCTTGGCCCATTCGTGTGTCTTGGTGTACCGCAGTTCGGATGGAAATGCCATCATCCCCCCACCTGTTTCGGTCTGCCGGAGGCAGACCGAAGACTCTGATGTGCCAGGCGACCTGCCTTCGGCGGGTAAACAGGTGGGGGGATCACGTCAGTCGCTCCATGGTTGGCGCAGCGCTCGACAGCGCCGGCTGGCTCGTCTGCCCCTTCCAGAACGGCAGCTTGACCACGGTCGCCCGATGCTGCTGATTGCGGACGGTGATGGTCAGCGCCGTGCCGGGCTTCGTGAAGGCCGGCTCCACATAGCCCATGCCGAGCGGCCGATTGAGGATGGGACTGAAGGTGCCGCTGGTCACCACGCCGACCGGCCTCGCGCCCTGATCCGTCGCGGCGGCCAACCCGAACCCCTGCCTGGGCACGGGCCCTTGAGACAGCTCGAACCCAACGAATTTCCTGGAAACACCTTCCCGTCTCTGCTGGACCAGCACGTCCTTACCGATAAACGCCGGTTTGTTGATCGCCACTGTCCAGTCCAAGCCGACTTCAAGCGGGGTGGTTGCGGCATCCATGTCCGTGCCGTACAGCCGCAGGCCCGCTTCAACCCGCAGCGTATCTCGCGCCCCCAGGCCCACCGGCAGCGCGCCCATTGGCTTCGCCATACTCAGCACGAGATCCCACACCCGCTTCGCGTGGGAGTCGGGGAGAAACAGCTCAAACCCATCGCCGCCGGTATAGCCGGTGCGCGCGATGCAAGCATCCGGTCCCATCGTCCGGATGGGTGCCACCCCGAACCGCCCAAGGCCGGCGACTCGCGCGTCGAGGATCTCTTCCAGCACGCGGCCGGCGCGCGGCCCCTGGACGGCGAGGATGGATCGCCCCTGGCTGATGTCGCTGACGGTGGTGCGGCCGCCGGCGTGGGACGCCAGCCACTCGACGTCGCTCGTGCGGTTGCCGCAGTTGACGATGACGAGGAACTCTTCGGCGCCCAGGCGGTAGATGATCAGGTCGTCCAGGATGCCGCCGGCCTCGTTCAGCATCAGCGTGTAACAGGCGCGTCCCTCGCCGACCTGGCTCACGTCGCTGACCACCAGGCGGTTTAGCGCCTCAACCGCTTCCGGCCCGGTGACCAGCACCTGCCCCATGTGCGAAATGTCAAAGAGGCCCAGCGCCTGGCGGACCGCCTGGTGCTCCTCCAGGATGCTCGTGTAGTAGAGCGGCATCTCCCAGCCGTGGAAGTCGGTCATCTTCGCACCGAGCTGCCGGTGCCGGTCATATAGCGCTGTCTTCTGCATAGTCACAGGTGCTCAGTGGCTCATTGGTTCAATGGTTCGTTGGCTCTGCTGGTCTGGTTTTTGAAATCCCGCGGAGCCAGTGAGCTATTGAGCCAAAGAACGCTCTACTCCTGCTTCCTTTAAGATGTCCGGGACGAGGTCTTCCCACCCCAGCGCGTAGAGATGAATGCCGTCCGCCACCTCGCGGACGGCGCGGATGAGCTCCACCGTCACCGCCACGCACTCCGCCCGCTTATCGCCGGCGCGCTCAAATCGCGCGATGATCTCCTCCGGCACGCGGATGCCCCAGACGTGCTCATTCATGTAGCGCGCCATCTTGGCCGACTTCACGAGCAGGATGCCGGCCAGCACCGGCTTCCCGAACAGCTTCGCCCGCTCCATGAACGCCCGCAGCGGCGCAGCGTCAAAGACCGCCTGCGTCTGGAAAAACACCGCGCCGCCATCGATCTTGGCCTTCAGCTTTTGCGCTTCCACCTCCAGGTCTTTGGCGCCCGGGTCGGCCGCCGCCCCGATGCAGAAGCGCGGCGCGCCGGCCAGCGGCTTGCCCGCCATGTCCTTGCCTTCCGTGAGCCCTTTGGCCGCCTGCATGAGCGCCGCCGAGTTGACGTCGAAGACCGGCTTCGCCTCGGGATGGTCGCCCGCCTTGGGGTCATCCCCCGTCAACAGCAGCACGTTGCGAATCCCCAGGATCGACGCGCCCAGCAGATCCGCCTGGAGCGCGAGGCGGTTGCGATCCCGGCAGGTCATCTGCACAATCGGATCCACGCCGGCGTCCAGCACCGCCTTGGCCACCGCCAGAGGTGCTGCGCGCATGATCGCCCCCGAGCCGTCCGTCACGTTGATGGCGTCCACCAGCCCCCGCACGCGCTCCACCGCGGCCAGAATCTCCGCGAGGTCGGTCCCCTTGGGCGGGTTGACCTCCATTGTGACCAGCAACGGCTTCTTGCCGAGTTTCTGCTCAAACCGATCAGCTTCAGGAAAACCCATGTGGCTCAACCCTGCTGCAGCTTGAACGCTTCGACTGTGTTCTTCATCACCATCATCACCGTCACCGGGCCGACCCCGCCGGGCACCGGCGTGATGTACTTCGCCCGTTCCTTGGCCGCCTCAAACTCTACGTCGCCCACGACATGCCCATCCACCACGTTAATGCCCACATCGATCACGGTCGCACCCGGCTTGATCCAAGCACCCTTGATAAACCGCGGGCGACCTACCGCGACGACCAGGACATCGGCGCGCCGCACATGGTCTTCCAGCCTGCCCGCCTGGTCAGTCCCGACATGGCAGATGGTCGTCGTGGCCAGCTTATCGAGCAGCAGCATACCCACCGGCCGGCCGACGATTTCACTATGGCCGACGACGACGGCTTCTTTGCCGGTGACGTCTTCCCCGATCGCCTCGATGAGCTCCATCACCGCCAGCGCCGTGCACGAACCGATGCGCGCCTTCGCGAAGAACCGGCGGGCGGAGTTCTGGGGATGAATGCCTTCGATGTCCTTTCGCGGATCGATCGCCGCGGAGATCCGCTGCGGGTCGATCTGGGGCGGCATGGGCTGATGGACGAAGATACCGTGAATCGCCGGGTCGGCGTTCCACGTCTGGATGAGCGCTTCGACTTGCGGCTGGGTGATTGTCGCCGGCTCGTACGCCACTTCCGTCGTCCTGATGCCGAGCGCTGTGGCGAGCTGCGCCTGCGCGTTCCGGTATAAGACGGAGGCGGGCGTCTTGAAGGAGAGGATCGCCAGGGTCGGCCGTGAGGCGAATGAGGCTAGCTCGCGGCGCAGCGCCTCGTTGATCCGTTGGGCGATGGCCTTGCCATCCAAGACGGTGTGGGCGGACATGGGAGCCTCGAGCGAGCTGTTAGCGGACATGCGGCTGCGCGGCCTGGCGCAGCCGACGCGTCATGCGAGCGGTGTAGGCCTGGTCCTTGAGCCAGGCGAGGTTCGTGCGAATCAGCGCGCGCGCGGACTCGCCGGCGGCGCCCGCCACCGCCATCGCGCAGTGCAGATCGGACTGAAACCGTGGCTTGATGAACCGGCGCTCCGCGCGGCAGATCGCCGCAACCGTCTGCGCATGGGCGAAGACCCGATACGGCACCTCCGTCGCCTGCTTGAGCGATCGGGTAAATGCCCCCCGGTTGCCGGCGCGGGTCGCTTCAATGACACGGGAAAAGGTCTGGGCGTCCCGGTGGACGAGTACCAGGCACTCCCGCCGCAGGCGCCGCAAGCGCCGCACAGCCCGCGGGCGGGTGGAGAGCTTTTCCAACAGCGCCACCGACAGGGCGGCGCTTACGGCGGCGACGCTGCCCCCGCCGCTCCACGATCCCCGGCGGGCGACCTGCTCGAGAAATTCCTCAAGTGACATGAAGTTTCATTATATGTGAAATTTTTCACAGATTCAACTCTGGCGGGTCCCGTCACGGCGGCGGGTCCTGTCAGGGTGGGGGCTCGCTCCCCACCCTGCCACCCCCCGCCTGTGAACCGGTTAGTCGGCGGGTGACGCCGGCGGGGGACCCCGCAGGCGGCAGGACCCGCCGACCGGCGTGCGAGCCAGGACCCGCCGCGAATTTAGCATCGTTCGTCAGCGGTGAAGGCGGCGCGGATGAGCTCGATGGTGTGCTGGGCGCCCGTCCCCCAATCGATGGCGACGACATCGAAGCGGGTTTCGGGCGGCAATTCGCTCAGCCGGGCGAGGTACCACCGGGCGGCGCGGATGAGCCGGCGGCGCTTCCGGTCGGTGATGGAGGCGAGCGCACCGCCCCACCGGCTCGAGGAGGCCGAGCGGATTTCGATGAAGCACAAGACCTCCGCCTCCTGGGCGACCACATCGATCTCCCCGACCGGAAAGCGGACGTTGGCCTGACGGATCGTATAGCCTTGCTCCGCGAGGAAGCGCCGGGCGAGCCGCTCGCCGCGCTGTCCGAGCGCGCGGCGCTGCTCGTTAGGCGTGAACAGGCGCAGGGATCCCATCGAGCACGGGTTTGAAGCTTCGCCGGTGGAAGAGCGAGGGGCCGCACTGCGCCAGCCGGCTAGCATGCAGCAGCGTGCCATAGCCCTTATGCCGTTCGAAGGCGTATCGAGGATCGAGCGTGTGGTAAAACTCCATGAGACGGTCCCGCAGCACTTTGGCCATGATCGAGGCGCAGGCGATCACGTAGCTCTGTTGATCACCGCGCACGATCGGCCAGCACGTCGCGGCGACAGGCGGCGCTAGCGGTCCGTCGATCAGGAGGAGGTCGGGAGGCGGCGCAGGAAGGTCGTGAATCGCCCGCTGCATCGCAAGCCACGTCGCCTGGAGGATATTGTGCCGATCGATGTCTTCGGCGCAGACGATGCCGAAGCCCACCTCGGCGCGTTCGAGGATCACGTGGAAGGCGCGAAGCCGCTGGCGCGGCGTGAGCCGTTTGGAGTCGTCGATCAGCGCGGGCAGGCGCCCGCGCCGCAGGATAACCGCTGCGGCCACCACCGGTCCCGCCCATGGCCCGCGGCCGGCTTCATCGACGCCGGCGATACGGCGAAAGCCCGCGGCGGCGGCTTGCCGCTCACGCGCGCGGCTTGGTGCCTTCCGGCGTTTTGTCCGCAGCCGCCAGGGCGGTTTCTTGGCGCTCAGAGGGGGGGACATCCTTTGCCGTCATTTCGCCGCCCGGCTCCACCGCGCCCGACGAGGCGGCGGCACCCTGCAGGCTCGCGGAGGCGATGCGGGTTTTGCCGATTACCGACCGGAGATAATAGAGCCGGCTGCGCTTGACGCGTCCCCGCTTGAGGACCTCGATCCGCGAGACGTTCTTGGCATCCATCGGGAAGACCCGCTCCACCCCCTCGCCGTAGGTGACGCGGCGGACGGTGAACGTCTTCGACGCGCCGGCGCCCCGGCAGCGGATGACGATCCCCTCAAACTGACCGAGCCGCTCCTTGCCCTGTTCGACGATGCGGTACCACACGCGGATCTCATCGCCCGGACGGAACTCCGCCATTGCCGCGGGGGCCGCGGGGCCGTGCACCAGCTTCAACCAGTCCATCTTATCCTCCACCATTCACAAGGTCAGGACGATATGCCGCCGTCCTCGCCGCTGATTGCTGCCTACGCCAGGCGGCAATCCGGTCGTGATCGCCGGAGAGGAGCACCTCCGGCACCACCAGCCCGCGGAAGACGGGAGGGCGAGTGTACTGCGGGTACTCGAGCCGACCGTCGGCAAACGACTCTTCCTCCGTCGCCTGGTCGTGCCCGAGGACGCCGGGGATGAAGCGGGCGACCGCGTCGATGAGCACCATGGCCGGCAGCTCTCCGCCCGTCAGCACGTAATCGCCGATGGACACGCAGCGGTCGGCCACCGACAGCTTCACCCGCTCATCCACCCCTTCATAATGGCCGCAGATGACGATGAGGTGCTTCGCCGACGCGAGCTCCTGTGCGGCGGCGCCGGAGAGCCGCTCTCCTTGCGGGCTCATGAGGATCGTCTGACAGGCACCCGGCTGCGCCGTGCCGTGCTCGGCGCATGACCGCTTGATCGTTTCCACCGCTCCGGTGATCGGCTCCACGCGCATGACCATGCCCGGCCCGCCGCCGTACGGGCGGTCATCCACCTTCCGGTGCTTGTCATGCGAATGGTCGCGCAGATCGTGGATACGCACCTGAAGCCGCCCGGCCGCCTGCGCGCGCTTGAGGATCGAAGCACCCAGGACGCCGGGGAACATCTCCGGAAAAATCGTCACCACGTCAATCCGCATCTGCTTTAGCTTTTGGCGGCGGCCGCTGACACCTTCTTGAACCGCTTCACGAGATGGGAAACCGCCTGAGACACCTGCGCGCCTGAGGAGATCCAGAAGACCAGACGCGGCTCATCCAGCAGGAATTTCGGCGGCTCATACGACGGATCGTAGTAGCCCAGGGTTTCCAGCACGCGGCTGGATTGGGCGCGGGCGCGGTCCGTCACCACGATGCGGTGGTGGGGCGCTTTCTTCGTTCCTCGTCTTTGCAGTCTGACAACGACCATGGACGCTCCTTTGCTGCTATGCTTCTACGGCTCTGCTCCGCTGACGCGGCGGATCTTCGCTCCCAGGCGCGCCAGCTGCTCCTCAAGGTGCTGATAGCCCCGATCCAGATGCTCCACGCCGGCGAGCGCCGTCTGGTTCTCCGCCGCCAGCCCCGCCAGGATGAGCGCGGCGGACGCCCGCAAGTCGGTGGCGATGACCGGCGCGCCGGAAAGCCGCGCGACCCCTTTGACGATCGCGCTGGCCCCTTCCCGAGTGATCGACGCGCCCATGCGGTTGAGCTCCGAAATGTGCATGAACCGCTCCGGGTAGACCTTCTCCGTCAGGACGCTGACGCCGCGCGAAACCGCCATCAAGGCCATCATCTGCGCCTGGAGATCCGTGGGGAACCCAGGAAACGGCAGCGTGGTGACATCCACCGCCTGCAGCGGATGCGCCGCCGCAACGCGCAGGGCGCCGTTGAGCTGTTCAACCGTGGCCCCGGCTTCCGACAGCTTGTCGACCACCGCGCCCAGATGCTCGGCGCGCGCGCCGTGGATGAGGACGTCGCCGCCGGCGATCGCCGCGGCGATCATCAGCGTGCCGGCTTCGATGCGATCCGGGATGATGCGATACGTCGCCCCGTGCAACCGCTCCACCCCTTCAACCCGGATGACCGGCCCGCCGTGCCCTTCGATGCGAGCACCCATGGCGATGAGGCAATTCGCAAGGTCTACGACCTCGGGCTCGTAGGCGGCATGCTCGATGGTCGTCACCCCCTGCGCCAGCGTCGCCGCCATCAGCACGTTGGCCGTGGCCAGGACGGAGGAGCCGAACGCGCCGCTCAGGTACACGCGAGCGCCCCGCAGGGCGCCTTGGCCGATGATGTCACCGTGCTCAATGGCGAAGGCCGCGCCGAGCGCCTGCAACCCTTTCAGATGAAGATCGATGGGGCGCGGCCCGATCACGCAGCCGCCAGGCATGGCCACTTGGGCCCGGCCATGCTTGGCCAGGAGCGGCCCCAGCACGCAGATCGACGCCCGCATGCGGCTGACCAGCTCATACGGGGCGACCGTTCCCGCATACCCGCCCGGGGCGATGGTCAGACGGTCCCCGGAAAGCTCGACCCGGACGCCGAGCTGGCGCAGGATGTCGACCATCGAGCCGACGTCCGTCACGCCGGGGACGTTCTCGATGATCGAGGTCTCATCCGTCAGCAGGCTCGCCGCCATGATGGGCAGCACGGCGTTTTTCGCCCCGCCGACGGCCACGCTTCCGCGCAATGGCCCGCTGCGCTCGATCAACAAACGTTCAACCGCCATCAACTGTCGCGTTTCACGATCAATAGGCCGCGGGGACGCTGCGCCAGATCGCGCAGCGGCACGACCTCCTGACTCCATCCCGCAGCGCACACGCGCTCACCCAGCGGCTCGACCTGCTCCTCGCCGCACTCCAGCGCCATCAGCCCAGCCGGCGCCAACAGGCGCGGAGCCTCCCGGAGCAGCTCGCGCAGATGGCGCATCCCGTCGGCTCCTCCATCAAGGCTCAGGCGCGGCTCCCGGCGGACGTCCAGCGGCAAGCGGTCGACCTGCGCCGTCGGGATGTAGGGCGGATTGGCGATGAGGCCGTCAAATGCGCCGCCTGAGGCGCACGCCTGCGTCCACCAGCCCAGGACAAAGCGCACGCGATCGGCCACCCGGTGCCGCGCGGCATTCGCGCGGGCGAGCTCCAAAACAGTCCATGATACCTCAACAGCGACGACAACACAAGGCGCAAGCGCCCGGGCGAGTGTGACGGCGATGCAGCCGGTGCCCGTCCCGGCATCCAGCAGCCGCAGGGGCCGGCGAAGCCGTTGCGCTCGCGCGCGCAGGCGCTCAACCGCCGCCTCGACGACCACCTCGGTCTCGGGGCGCGGGATGAACGCGCCGGGGGCGACGAGAAACCGCTCCCCGAAGAACTCCGCCTCGCCCAGAACGTACTGAAGCGGCGCGCCGGCCGCCCGGGCGTCTACCCCCTGGAAGAACCGTTCAACGACCCCCTCCGGCACAAGCACCTCACCCAGGTAGAGGTCGGTGGGCCTCTGGTCCAGGAGGCAACCAAGCAGCCAGGCAGCCTCGCGCTGCGCAACCTCAACGCCCGCCTCTCGCAGCCGCCGGGCGCCCTCCCGTATGAGGGCGCGGGCATCGAATGCGGTAGCGGAGCCGTTGAGCCGATGAGCCATCGAGTTATTGCGCCAGCTTCTGCGCGTGTTCCGCCGCCATCAGCGCGTCCGTCAGCTCCTGCAGCTCCCCGTTCATGAGCTGGTCGAGCTTGTGCAGCGTCAGGCCGATCCGGTGGTCGGTCAGCCGCCGGTCCGGAAAATTGTAGGTGCGGATCTTCTCGCTGCGGTCGCCGCTGCCGACCTGCTTGCGCCGATCGGAGGCGATCTGCCGGCGCTGGTCCTGCTGGATCTGATCCAGCAGCCGCGCGCGCAGCACGCGCATCGCCTTCCCCTTATTGCGGAGCTGGCTGCGCTCGTCCTGGCAGGTGACCATCAAGCCGGTGGGAAGGTGGCGGATGCGCACCGCCGAGTCGGTGGTGTTCACCCCCTGCCCGCCCGGCCCGGAGGAGCGGTACACGTCGATCTGAAGGTCCTTGGCTGGAATCACCGGCAGCTCCACCTCCTCCGGCTCCGGCAGCACGGCGACGGTGACCGTGGAGGTATGAATCCGCCCCTGGGCTTCCGTCGTGGGCACCCGCTGCACGCGGTGGACGCCGCTCTCATGCTGAAATCGCGGCCACGCCCCCTGCCCCTTCACGGAAAAGGCGATCTCCTTGAACCCGCCCGCCTCCGAGCGAGCGCCCTCCATCGCCTCGACCGTCCATCCGCATTTGGCGGCGTACTTGGTGTACATGCGGTACAAATCCGCGACGAAGAGGCTGGCCTCAAGCCCCCCGGTGCCCGCGCGGATTTCCACGATGAACGGGCGCTCCGGCACCTGGTGGCGCTCAAGCCACAGTTGGTGGAGCTGGCGCACCAGCTCCGTCTGCTGCTGGCGCAGGGCGACCGCCTCCTCCTTGGCCAGCTCGCGCATGTCGAGATCGCCCTGCGCATGAAAGAGCGCTTCCGCCTCCGCGGCATCCTGCTCCACCCGCCGGTAGGTGCGATAGAGCGTAACGAGCTCCCGCAGATCGGACAGCTCTTTGGAGAGCTCCTGGTAGTGTTTCGGCTCGCGCCCTCCGGCCTGATCGGCCAGCTGCCGCTCAAGCTCCGCATACCGGCGCTCAAGCTGGCTCAGCTGATCCAGCAGCTGCTCGCGGGGCATGTGCATCTTAAAAATGCTTGAGGTTTACGGGTTCTGGGCTGGGGGCAACTGCCCTGAGCCCCGAACCCGGAGCCCAGAGCACACCGGAAGAATTATGCAGCCTTCTTCGTAGAATACTTCCGCTTGAACTTCTCGACGCGGCCGGCGGTGTCCACGAGCTTCTGCTGGCCGGTGAAAAACGGGTGGCAGGCGGCGCAGATTTCCACATGGATGGCCTGGCGCGTGGAACGGGTGTGGTAGACCGCGCCGCACGTGCACGTGATGACCGCCTCCACGTACTCCGGATGGATGCCTTCCTTCATCAGTAACTGCCTCCAGTGAAGTTCATGATTGCTTCGCCATCGTGGCGAGGAAGTCCTTGTTCGATTTGGCCTTGGAGAGCCGGTCGATCAAAAGCTCCATCGCCTGCACCGGATCCATTTCGTTCAATACTTTACGCAGAATCCAGATCTTCTGCAACTCGTCGTTGGCCACCAGCAGCTCCTCCCGGCGCGTGTTCGACCGCCGGATGTCGATGGCGGGATAGATGCGCCGCTGGAAGAGGTTGCGGTCCATCGTCAGCTCCATGTTGCCGGTGCCCTTGAACTCCTCGAAGATCACCTCGTCCATCCGCGAGCCGGTGTCCACGATGCATGTGCCGATGATGGTGAGGCTGCCGCTCTCTTCAATGCCGC
>Ga0247727_10015540_pt1 | contig 12467 bp, 12 predicted proteins | sample WisWelCaveWW1625_FD_202498 | JGI IMG/M metagenome (GOLD analysis project Ga0247727, IMG submission 202498) | Biofilm microbial communities from Wishing Well Cave, Virginia, United States - WW16-25 | ecosystem: Environmental > Aquatic > Deep subsurface > Groundwater > Cave microbial mat | place... | reverse complement strand
CGATTATCGATCATCGATTTCAAACCCGAAGCAAGTTTAATCGAAAAGGATGAAGCCGGGAATGTTAAGCAAGACTAAAGTAGGGGTGATCGGCGCCGGCAAAATGGGAGAGACGCTGATCAGCAGTCTGCTGGATGCGAAAGTTGTGAAGAAAGAAAATATGATTGCCACGGCGAAACATGAGAATCGTGCGAAGGACATCGGCGCGAAGTACGGCATTCTCACGACGCTGGATAATCGCGAGGCCGTGAAATTTGCGGACGTAGTGCTGCTGTGCGTGAAGCCGCAGACCACCCGCGAAGTATTGGACGAAATCAAAGATCGCATGACCGTGAAACAGTTGCTGATCTCCATTGCAGCGTCGGTGACGACGAAATTCATCGAAGAGCAGTTGGGGACTGCGACGCCGGTGATTCGCACGATGCCCAACACGCCGTGTTTGATTCGCAAAGGCATGACGGCGCTGTGTGCGGGCACGCACGCCACTGCCGAGCATCTCAAACGCGCGGAGAGCATTTTTCAGCAGGTGGGTCGCACGATGATTTTGGATGAGAAGCACATGGACGCCGCAACGGGTTTGAGCGCCAGCGGTCCGGCGTTCATTTACGTGGTCATCGAAGCGATGGCCGAGGGCGGGGTGAAAGTGGGACTGCCGCGCACCATCGCCACCGAGTTAGCGGCGCAAGCGGTGTTGGGCGCGGCGAGTATGGTACTGGAAACGCAGGAACATCCCGCTCTGCTGAAAGACGCGGTCACCACGCCGGCCGGCTGCACCATCGACGGCCTGATGGAACTGGAGGAGGGCGGCCTGCGTGTGACGCTAATTAAAACCGTGGTGAAAACCACCCAGCGCGCGGCGGAGTTGATAGGGTAGGGGCACGGTTACCGTGCCCCTACACCGCAAGGATAAAAAATGCCATTACCAGTTGGACATTCCCTCATGGGCTACGCCATCTACGACAGCATCCGCAAAGACGACGCGCGTTTCTCGTGGCGCTTGCTGTTGCTGCTGGTGATTTTGGCGAACTTGCCGGACGTCGATTTTTTGCCGGGCCTGCTGGTGGGGAATGCCAATCAATGGCATCACCACTATTACAGCCACAGTCTCGGCGCGGCGATTGTGGTGAGCGTGCTCGCAGCGTTTTCTTACACCAGAGGGACGGATCGAAAATTCGCCCTTTACTTCGGACTGTTTTTCGGCGCGTATTTTTCGCACCTCGTGTTGGATTACATAACTACGGATCTGAGCGAGCCACTTGGTTTGCCGATGTTCTGGCCGTTAACCACCGAATATTTTTATTCGCCAATTACCATATTTATGGCGGTACATAAAATCGGCGCAAGTGACCAGTTTTTCAAAAGCTTGCTGGTGATGCACAATCTGTGGGTTTTGCTTTGGGAAGCGGTGGTGTTTGTGCCAATTTTGACGATAATAAAGATAGCAAAGCTACGCGCAAAGCGCATGGCGCAGAGAGCAGAGCACATAACGCAAAGCGGTGCGAGCTCAGTGGGACTGCTTCGGCAAAAAGCGCCTCGCAGTGACAGCTAGCTGCTGTCATTGCCTGCCTGCGCAGGCAGGCGAGACTCGCGTTCTTCAGCGAGTCGAAGCAATCTCACGCAAAGTGAAAATATCTGTATGAAGGAAATGAAGCAACCAGAATACTCGGTCGTCGTGCCGGTGATGAACGAAGAGGAGAACGTGGAAATTCTCTTCAATCGCATCAACGATGTGCTCAGCCAGATGGGGCCGGTGTACGAGATCATCTTTGTGGATGATGGCAGCAGCGACCGCACTTTCGAGATTTTGAAATCGATTCACGTGCGCCACCCGCAGCTCAAAGTGGTGAAGTTCCGCAGCAACTTCGGACAATCGGCGGCGATGGCCGCGGGCTTCGAGCAGGCGAAAGGGCGCATCGTGATCTCAATGGACGGCGATCTGCAGAACGATCCCGGCGACATCCCGGCGATGGTGAAAAAAATGGATGAGGGCTACGACATCGTCGCGGGTTGGCGGCGGAATCGGCAGGATAAAATGCTGGTGCGCAAAGTGCCGTCGAAAATCGCCAATCGCATCATCCGCTATTTTACCGGGGTGCAGTTGCACGACACCGGCTGCTCGTTGAAAGCGTATCGCTCGGAGGTCATCAAAAAGATTCGGCTGTACGGCGAGCTGCATCGATTCATTCCGGCGCTGGCGCGGGTGGAAGGCGCGCGCATTTCCGAAATCGTGGTGGCGCATCACGCCCGCCAATTCGGCCGCTCGAAATACAATTTGACCCGCACCTTCAAAGTGATCATGGACCTCACGACGTTGAACCTGTTCATCAAATATCTTCACATGCCGCTGCACTTTTTTGGCGGACTGGCGTTCTGGTTCAACCTCGTTGGGCTGATTTCGTTGTTCACGTGCGGCTATCTCTTTTTCACAAACAGATACGACCTCGCGGGATTGAATGTGCTGATCTCGGTTTCGTTTCTGTGGCTGGCATCGGGCTGGCAATCGATTTTTTACGGGCTGATCGCCAACATGGTGGTGAAGTCGGGCGACAACGGCGAAGGCAAGTTAGTGGAAGTCTACAGAAAGCTGTCATTGCGAGGAGCGACAGCGACGAAGCAATCCCATGATTTGAGCACTGAATCATGAGATTGCTTCGACTCGCTGAACAGCGCGAGTCTCGCAATGACAGCTACCTCTGGGATGTGTTGGCGAAGTTCTACTTCGCCAATATGCGAAGCACAGCTTCGCTCTCAATGTCGTTCCCAAGTAAAACTTGGGAACGAGCAAAGTTTAATAACTTGAGGATATATGAAAGAGCAGATTCTCAGCAGGACCAAACCCTTGGACGGCAAAGCCAACAAAAAACTGGCGCGCCCCAAAACGCTCGCTTCCATCATTGTGGCGGTGCGAGATTCTGAAGATGATATTCAGCGCGTACACGATGCTTTGATGGAGACGTTTACTAAACCTTCAAGGTTTAGTAAACGTGAAGGCAGTTGCGAATTCATCTTCGTGGACGATGGCAGCCTCGATGGCTCGTGGAATCGACTGAAGAAAATCGCCAATGGCAACGGGCGGGTGAAGCTCGTGCGGATGCGCACCTCCTTTGGCGAAGCAGCCGCATTCGATGCGGGGCTGAAGCAGGCCACGGGCGAGAAGATCCTGTTCTTCACCACGCGCGTGCGCATCAATCCCGCGCACCTGTCCAAGCTGCTGGCGCGCCTCGACGACGGCTGCGACCTCGTGATGGGGTGGCGCCATCCCCGCCGCGACTCGAAACTCAACCAGTTCATCTCGAAGGGCTTCAACGCCATTATCCGCTGGATTTCCAAACTGCATTTGCAGGACATGAACAGCGGCGTGTTTGCGGCGCGCAAACAGGTTTTGGAGGACGTGCCCATTTACGGCAACATGAACATCTTCCTGCCGATATTGGCGTCGCGCAAAGGCTACCGCGTCGGCGACGAGCCCATCGAGCAGTTGGCGGGAAAATTCCGCCAGTCGAAATATGTGTCGGAGTACGTGCAGCGCCTGCTCGACATCGTCACGGTGATTTTTCTCACCAAGTACTCGAAGAAGCCGCTGCACTTTTTAGGATTTTTAGGATTCATTTTCACCATCGTCGGGCTGGCGATGAACGTGTACCTGTTCATTTATCGCGTCCTACAGTTCGGCCCAATTGCGGGACGGCCGCTGCTGCTGTTGGGCGCGCTGCTGCTGGTGATCGGCATTCAGATGATCTCCATTGGTTTGATTGGCGAGATGATCATTTTCACCCACGCGCGGGAGATCAAGGAGTACACGATTGAAGAGATTTTAGGGTAACAGCACACGTTTACTAAACCTTCAAGGTTTAGTAAACGTCAGTACCGTGCGTGTTCCCAAACTTTGTTTGGGAACACAAGTTTAGCGAAGCTTTGCTTCGTCGCGGTATGGAAGTGAAACTTCCATCGCAAGTGCGTTCCCAAGTAACGAGAAGCAACGAGAAGCAAAACGTTTACTAAACCTTCAAGGTTTAGTAAATGTCGGTTAATTGGAATTGTCATTTCGAGTCCGACGAAGTCGGGCGAGAAATCTGGAGGAGATGCTTCGCCAGATTCCTCGCTGCGCTCGGAATGACGGGAAAAACGATAACTGATTGATTCGTGCAACCATACTTGAAAGATCTATGAACTTAATAACCAGCTCTACGGCCACACTAATTGGTATCGTTGGCGCGATTGCCTCCATCCTGTCAGTTCCAGATCCACTGATTCGATATATCCTTTGTGGATTCTTTGTCCTTTTAACTTTGGTAGGAGTTTATTCTTTTGCGGATTCCAAACTTAATTTCAAAAACGCTATTTCTGTACTACAAACATCGAAGAAGCTTGGAGTAGCTAATCTACATGCAAAAGGAAATAGCGGATCCAAAATGTCTGCCATACTAAGAGAAGGTCGGATAATTAGGATATTTGCAATGACTGGCATAGTGTTTATTCGTACTTTTAGGGATGAACTAATTGAAGCACTAGCCAAAAATAATGCAAGTATTCTTTGCATGCTTTCCGACTCTCCCAGTCAATACATCCACGAAACAGAAATTATAGAGTCCGATTACCGAGTTGGGCAAATAAAAGATGAAATGAAGCAAGTGGTCAATTTATTGAAAGAGTACATCGAGGATGCAAAGAAAAAGTCGCATGGTCAAACAACCTGCAAAGTGTCAATTGCTTATTTCAATACACAGCTTCGATTGCCAATGATATTATGCGATCAATCCTATGGCTGGGTCACTCTCACGCTCCCACCGAAACGTTCCAGTCAATCAGTATCTCTGGAGCTACTTCCTGCCAAAGATGGTCTTCTTGAAGATTGTTTGAACCATTTCAACAGAATCTGGAATTTGCTGGAGAAGGCTGGGAAGGTGGGGGTTGTAGAAACTTGAATAGAAAGCAAGTGAGGTCATTGTGAAGAATTCAAAAGACAAGCCCAAAAAGCAAGGGATCAGTTTACCGACATCAACACAAACTGAAACCACCTACGATATCGTAGCAACAGTAGTTGAGCTTGTTCCTTGGATTGGTGGTGCAGTAAGCAATGTTCTTGCTGGGATGTCGATGAACCGAAAAATAGGTCGTATCGAAACCTGTCTTAAATTTCTTTCTGAAAGAGTTGAAGATGTTCGAAGTGAAAAGGCAGAAAATTTTGTAAAGACAGAGGATTTTGAAGATTTGCTGGAACAGACATTGAAAAAAGTCGCGGATGAGCGAAATGAGGAAAAGCGAATACTCTATGGTCGCTTTCTTCTTAACAACATTGCTATGCCAGAAGTCGATTTTGAAGAGCGTTCAAAAATGCTAAGAATACTAGAAGGGCTTGATCCTGCTCATGTTGAACTAATCAAAGCCTTTCTCCAAATCCCTACACCTCGTGATTCTAGAGGACATTGGGGATCTTCAATCATTCGGACCCTTTCGAGCCGATTGCCAAACTATTCTGAGGAGCGTATTATTGAGTTGGTGAATGACCTAGAACAGTTAGGGCTTACGGCTGACCTCGCAGGGAGTCTCAAAACTTTAATGACATCAGACGGGGCGGTTGATCTTAGAAGTAGAGTAACCGCTTTAGGCAGAAGGTTTGTTGATTTTTTAGGTCGAGAATGAGATGAGAGTTCGATTCGGGCCTTCAAGTTTTAAGGAAAAATCGAAAATGAAGCCAATGATATTTCTAAGAACTGGCTGGATGAAGAATTACAACGGTCTGGTAAACGATGTGCTTGTCAGTGGAGACGCGTTCAGTGAGGAATATGGTTATGGTTACGAGATATTCAATTTTGCTCCATACAAGGGACACATGTATGGCTATTTTTATCTTGACGGTTCAATAAATATTGATCGACTTGGTGCACATGAAAAGGATGATTCGATTGATAACGTTTTGGTTGTTTGGGTTTCGAGGTCCCGATCAGGAGGTGTGTTCATTATAGGTTGGTATCGCAATGCAACAATCTATAGGGACTATCAACAAGCTCCTAAGGGTTCCAAAAGAAAATATAAAGGGGATCGTATCGGTTATCGGGTTAAAGCCAAGGCCGAAGACTGTAAGATTTTACCTTTGGACGCTAGAGTTTTTTCGATACCGACTAACTATGCAGGCGGGATGGGACAGGCAAATATATGGTACACAGATAAAGACATTCATGCTTCATTTAGAGAACAAGTGTTGAATTACATCAGTTCGGGCATAATTCCAAGAGCGAGTCAATCGAAAATAAAACTGAGGAAGCACAGGTCGATAGATCCTTACACGCGGCATCAAATTGAAAAGAAGGCGATAGAACTAACAGTAAAATATTATGAAAGGCTTGGTTACAGTGTTGGTTCAGTAGAGAAGGACAATGTTGGCTGGGATTTGGTAGCCACAATGCCAGACAAGAATCTTCTGTTAGAAGTAAAAGGGCTGTCGCAGAAAGAAATATCGATAGCACTGACTCCCAATGAATATACCCAGATGAAGAATCATGTAGATAGGTATAGGATTTGTGTCGTGACAAATGCGCTTGATAAGAATTCCTTACTTACGATATTTTCCTTTTCGTTTGAAAGCGGCCAATGGGAAGATGAGGAGGGAATTCCACTCAACATCACTAAATTAATTGGTGCTAAAATGGTAGCCTTGAATCCTTCCGCAAAGTACAAACGAAAGATGAGAAAAGGGACAGGCCAAAGTTCTAAATCATGATTTTGAGGAAACCGCGGGCTGGTATCACAAAATGTGACACCACATCGTAATCATGAAAAATTGGACAAGGCAAACCAAAACAAGTCATGAAAATAATCCGTGTTCTATTATTTAGAGAAAAAATAAAGTGAAGCTCATCATCCAAATCCCCTGTTTGAACGAAGAAAAAACTCTGCCGCAGACCATCAGCGATCTGCCCAAGTCCATCGCGGGCGTCGATGAGATCGAGGTGCTGATCATCGACGATGGCAGCACCGACCGCACGGTGGAAGTGGCGCGGCAGCTTGGCGTGCAACACATCGTCAGCCACACCAACAACAAAGGACTGGCCGAAGCCTTCATGAACGGCATCGACGCCTGTTTGAAATTGGGCGCCGACATCATCGTCAACACCGACGCCGACAACCAGTACTGCGGCCAGAGCATCCCCGACCTCGTGCGCCCGATCGTCGAATCCAAAGCCGACATGGTGATTGGCGACCGCCAGATCAACGGCATCCCGCATTTTTCTTTTCTCAAAAAGCAGCTGCAGAGTTTGGGCAGTTGGGTGGTGCGCCACGTTTCGGACACCGACATTCCCGACACCACCAGCGGCTTCCGCGCTTTCAGTCGCGAGGCGGCGCTGCGCATGAACGTGGTTTCGAAATTCACCTACACCCTCGAAACCATCATTCAGGCGGGCAAAAACAACATCGCCATCACCCACGTGCCCATCAGCACCAATGCCAAGACCCGCGACTCGCGGCTGTTCCGCAGCATCCCCAATTACGTGAAGCGCTCGCTCGCCACCATTCTGCGCATCTACACCATGTACGAGCCGCTGAAAATGTTTTCGATTATCGGCGGGTTGGTGTTCAGCGGCGGCCTATTGCTCTCGCTGCGATTCCTCTATTTCTATTTCACGGAGGGCGGCGCTGGCCACATCCAGTCGTTGATTTTTGCGGCGGTGCTGATGCTTATCGGCTTCCAGACGGTGATGATCGGATTGGTGGCGGATTTGATTCGCGGCAATCGCAGATTGATCGAGGATACGCAGTATCGGGTGCGGAAGCTGGAAATTGGGCGGTTTTATAGAGATGAAGAAGATGATGAGAAAAGGAAATTGGAAAATTAGGATCTGCCTATAATTGTCATTTCGAGCGAAGCGAGAAATCTGGCGAAGAAAAGATTTTGCGAATATAATCGCGACCATTTTGATGTGATTGATCTATTCTTCGCCAGATTCCTCACCCGACAAAAAACGTCGGGATTCGGAATGACACTTTACAGGATACTCCTGCCAATAAGAATCAAATGTCAAAACCAGGAAACCCAAAAATCAAAATCTGCTACGTCGCCGGCCGCGAGGCCGCGTACTCTCGAACCCGCACGATGATCTACGCCATGGAGCAGGCGGGCTTCGAGGTGGTGACCTGTTTGCCGCCCAACCTGCCTGCGCAGGCAGGCAAGTCGTTCAAAAATTATCCGCGCGTGATCTGGGAATTTGTGAAAAAGAAGCGCGGCTGCGATCTGGTGGTGGTGGGATTTTACGGGCAACTGCTTCTGCCGCTCGTGTGGCTCTTCACGCGAAAACCGATTTTGTTCGATGTCTATATTTCCACCTTCGGCACGATGATTCACGATCGCGAAAAGGGCAGCGAGTCGGGATGGAAAGCGAAGCTGTTCTGGCTCTCCGATCACATTTCGATGAAGCTGGCGAAGCGCATTATCATCGAAAGCCGCCATCACATTCGGGTCTATTCACAGATGTTCAACATTCCCGAAAGCAAATTCCGCCACATTTTTCTTGCCACCGATCCTGCGGTGATGCGCCCGAAGGCCGCGACGGAATCGAACGGGAAATTTCTGGTGCACTTTCACGGCGAGTACGCCCCGTTTCACGGCGTACAGTACATTTTGCAGGCGGCGGATCTGCTGCGGGATACGGATGTCGAATTTCAGATCATCGGCAAGGGCATCACCTACGATCGCGACATGCAACTCGTGAAAAAATTGAATCTCAAAAATTGCCGCTTCATCGATTGGGTGCCGTACGACCAGCTCGCGGATTACATGTCGCGGGCCGATTGCTGTCTCGGATTCTTCGGCGAGAATCCCCGCGCGACGCGGGTGTTCACCAACAAAGTGGTGGAGACGCTGGCGGTGGGGCGGCCGCTCATCACCTGCAAAAATGAACCCGTGCAGGAATTACTGAAAGACGGCGAGAGCGCGCTGCTGGTGGAGCGCGCCGATCCGCAGGCCATCGCCGACGCCATTCGTAAACTGCGCGAAGATTCGGCGCTGCGAAAACAGATCGCGCAAAACGGCCACGAACGATTTCGAGAAAATTGTACGTTAGAAATATTTTCGCAAAAATTAAAAAACGTTATTGAGGAGATGTTGAATTGAGCAACTTTTCCGCGAAGCGGATCGGTATCCGAGATTATTCAGCGCTGAAAGGCAAACGAGTTTTGATCACGGGTGGATTGGGATTCATCGGCAGCAACATCGCGCACCGCTGTGTAGAATTGGGCGCGCAGGTGACCATCATGGACGCCTGCGTGGAGCCGTACGGCTGGAATTTTTTTAACATCGAAGACATCAAAGAGCAGGTCCAATTTATCAAAGGTGACGTTCGTAACCGCAATCTGCTGGTGGAGTTGGCAGCGGGGAAGGACGTCGTTTTTCACATGGCGGCGCAAGTCGGCCGCGAGATTTCGGTGGAGTCGCCCGAGCTGGACGTGGACATCAACTGTCAGGGCACCATCAATTTGCTGGAGGCGGTTCGCCGCGCCGGCAGTCGCGCCAAAGTGGTGTTCGCGGGCTCGCGCGGACAAATCGGCGAGCCTGTGTACATGCCCGTGGACGAGCAGCATCCGCAGAATCCCACCGACGTGTATGGCATCAACAAAATGGCCGCGGAGCAGTACCTGTTTTTATACAGCAAAATTTACGGCTTCCCCGTGGTGTCGCTGCGGCTGAATAATGTGTATGGCCCGCGTTGTCAGATGCACGCGGGATTTTACGGCATCCTCAACTGGTTCATGGCCAATGCCATGAACGGCAAACCGATCACGGTTTATGGCGAAGGCCGCCAGACTCGCGATTACGTTTACATTTCCGACGTGGTGGACGCGTTTATCCGTGTGGCAATTTCAGAGAAGGCCAACGGGCAGATGTATTTTGTCGGCTCGGGCGTGGAGACGGTGTTCATCGACATGGTGAAAGAGATCGTACGTGCTGTGGGCAAAGGCGAGATCACGCACGTGCCATTCCCCAAAACCCGCGAGGCCATCGACATCAAGCGTTTCGTGGTGACCTACCAGAAAATTCAGGGCGCGGTCGGCTGGCAGCCGCAGGTGGATTTGGCGATGGGCGCGAAGCGGACGTATGAGTTTTATGAGAAGAATTTGGAAAGGTATTTGAACAGGTGAAAACGTGAGACGTGAGAAGTGAGACGGCAAAAGGCAGACGTGAAAGGAACGGCCGTCCAAGGTTGTCATTCCGAACCGACGCTTTTTGTCGGTGAGGAATCTGACGAAGAAGAGATCAATAACATCAAGTCAGTCGTGAGTGTATTTGCAAAAGTCTATTCTCCGTCAGATTTCTCGACTTCGCTGGCGCTTCGTCTCGAAATGACAAGCAAGGGTAGATATGGCAAATAAGTCGAACGAAATTTTTCTCTCTATTGTTATCCCGTCCTACAACTCGAAGCACTGGATTGCCCACTGCCTCGATTCACTCAAAGATCAAGTGCAGCGAGACGACGTGGAGGTGATTGTCGTGGACAGCTCCGAACAGGATTTGACACCGTTCATTCGCGAACGGTATCCGTTTGTGCAGACGCACCATCTGCCACAGCGGGCGTATCCCGGCACCGCGCGCACGCACGGCATTCGTGAGAGTCACGGACAGGTGATCGCGTTTATCGACACCGACTGCAAAGCCAGCGGCGATTGGGTGGAGCACATCATCACCGAACAGAAGAACGGCAAGAATGTAGTGGGCGGCCCCGTGGCCAATGGCACGCCGAGAAGTTTAGTGGGTACGGCTGAGTATATTTTGGAATTCAGTGAGATGGTGCCCGCCATGCCCGAGGGTCCCGTGCGGTTCATTCCCACCTGCAATATTTCTTTCAAACGCAGCGTGTTCGATCAGATCGGGAAAATCGAAGACACCATCAAAGGCAGCGACGCGCTCTTTTGCCGCAAAATTACTCTGCTGGGCGAGCCGATTTATTTCCAGCGGCCGATCACGGTATGGCACTCGAATCGAACCTCGCTGAAAAAGTATTTGCAGAATCAGTACGACATCGGCGTGGGCGCGGCGCAGGTGCGAAAGAAGGAATCGCAAATCGGCGCGGTGCTGGTGAATTTTCCGATTTTAATTCCACTGATTCCGTTCGCCCGCACGCTGCTGATTGGCAAACGGTTTTTTAAATACGACAAGAAATTGTTCCTGCAATTTGCGGGTTTGTATCCACTGATATTTTTGGGGATGGTGGCCTACACGAAGGGCTTTTGGGATGGAAGGAAGTAGGAGCGTATTGCAGTACACTTCCACGGCAAATCTTAAATGCGAGACTTCCAATTTTTTGGATCGCGATGAAAATGCATGACGGCGACTATTAGAATTTTGTCGGAGCGGATTTGGTAAATAACACCGTAAGGAAATTTTTGAGTTCGGCAGCGGCGCGCACGTTTGGACAGCGAAGTCCACGCCTGTGGAAATTGAAGGATTCGTTCCAACGCGCGTTTAACTTCTTTTGCAAAATCATCGCCCAATCCAGCTTTCTGTTGGTTGTAGTAATCGACAGCTTCTTCGAATTCTTGTTCGGCAACGGCCAGAAATTCGATCTTCACCGCGATGATTTTCCGAGAATCTTGTCGAAAACTTCTTTCGCGGGTTTGGCGCCAATTTCGCCGCGTTCGTATGCATCGATTCGATCCTCAACTTCTTCAGCCCATAATCCATCAATGGACTGGTCGGGAGGGAATTCAAAACTGGACAGAAGTTTTTCGATCAAATCCGCTCGTTCATTCGGGGAAAGCGACAAAGCTTCGGAGAATATTTTTTCAGCAGTTTCAGACATGACTCGCTCGATTTTTTTGAACATAATACGATGAGTTCACGGAAAAATCAAGTTTTAAGTTTATAGATAAACGTGTCAAAGTTAAAAATTTTTATTCTGCTTTTTCTTATCATCATAGCTGCCAGCTACCTCCGCCTCGCCAACCTCGGCGTCCCCAGCTTCTGGGTGGACGAGCTGGATTTCGTAGATGCCGCAAAATCGATGCTGCGTGTCGGCGAGCCGCTGTTGGATTCGGGCTATCCCTATCCCCGCGCGCCGCTGCACACGTACGCGCTGATGGCCTCGTTCAAATTGTTCGGCGTGTCGGAATTTTCCAGTCGGCTGCCATCGGCGATTTTCGGGATTCTCTCCATTCCGCTAATTTTTATCGTTGGGCGTGGATTGTTCAACGAACGAGTCGGATTGTTGTCGGCGTTGTTTCTGGCGTTCTCGCCATTTGCCATCGGCTGGTCACGGGCGTGTCGAATGTATGCCCTGTTTCAGTTTTTGTTTTTAGCGGGGGCTTATTTTTTTTATCGTGGGTTTGAACACGGACATCCCCCTAAATTCCCCTTCAAAGGGGGACTTGAAAAGGAGAAGGGGGGACGCCATCTTTTTTCCCCCCTTGAGGTGGGATTAAGGGGGGTGTTTCAGCGCTGGCAGCTTAATCTATCCTACCTACTCTTGGCCGGACTC
>Ga0247727_10015539_pt1 | contig 12467 bp, 14 predicted proteins | sample WisWelCaveWW1625_FD_202498 | JGI IMG/M metagenome (GOLD analysis project Ga0247727, IMG submission 202498) | Biofilm microbial communities from Wishing Well Cave, Virginia, United States - WW16-25 | ecosystem: Environmental > Aquatic > Deep subsurface > Groundwater > Cave microbial mat | place... | reverse complement strand
GCAGCCGCGGCTCTGCGTGAGGAGTGACCCGCGTGAGTCGGAGTGGGACGCTGGTGCCCTTTGAGATTACCCCTGACTAACGCCGTAGTGTTTACGGTCCGTCACCTGGCTGCGTAGTCGGCGTCTCGGACAACTGCCATCCCGGTGGCCCCGAAACGGCGTTCTGGGAGAGTGGCGGTCGCTCTGCCCTGCTCAGCCGGGAGTTGCGCTCCTGTTGACCCCCCGCCAAAAACAGCTACGAAAGGCCGGTGAGATCCGCGCCGCGTTACGGCGATCCCAGTGCTATCCTGATCAATCCTCGGAGATGAAGATCGAGCCCACGCCCGTTTACGACGGCGAATTCACCGGGGCGGGCGCCTGGCGGCGGGACGCTTTTTCCGGCCCTCAGGACTGGAGTTACACGCTCCCGGAGGCCGTGCTCGCCGAGTTCGACCAGGCCGTGCGGGCGATCCGCGAGCGGGGGAAGAGCCTCGCGTCCGTGACGGCGGCGGATTTTCCCGTTCCCTCCTTCCGCGGCGACGCCGCGCGGCTGCGGGATGATCTTCTCCGGGGCAGGGGCTTCGTCGTGATCCGCGGTTTGCCGATCGAGCGCTACACCGACGAAGACGCCACCCTGATCTACTGGGGCATCGGCTCGTTTTTCGGGACCACGCTGCCGCAGAACGTGAAGGGCGACCGCGTCTACGCGGTGCGCGACGAGGGCTTCCAGATCGAGCGGGACTACGGCGCGGTCGGCGTGCGCTTCTCGAAGACCACCGTGGGTCTCGACTTTCACACCGACTCGGCGCCGGCATTGATGGGCGCGACGCCGGACATCGTGGGGCTGCTCGCGCTCCAGACGGCGCGATCGGGCGGGGCCTCGGCCCTGGTCAGCGCGCCCGCGGCGCACAACGCCATGCGGCGCGAGCGTCCGGATTGCCTGGCGCGACTGTATCGCTGCTACCATTTCGACCGCCGGGCCGAGCTGCGGCCGGACGAGCCGCCGACTCTCGAAGCTCCCGTCTTCACCTATGGCGGCCAACTGGCCGTGCGCTATTTCCGTTTCTACATCCCCAAGGGCCACCAGCTGGCCGGCGCGCCGCTTGACGCGGCCGACGTCGAGGCCTTCGACTTCTTCGATGCGGTGATGAACCGCCCCGATCTCCAGGTGCGCTTCGAGATGCAGCGCGGCGACATGCAGTTCGTCAACAACACCTTTCTCCTGCACAGCCGGACCGCCTATGAAGACTATGCGGAGCCCGCGCGCCGCCGCCACCTGGTCCGCCTGTGGCTGAAGGATGCTCCCGCCCAGCGGGAGCCGTGGTAAATTGGGAGTTTATGGACCAACCCAAGGGACGCCCAGCGCTGCGCGCCTGGGCCGGGCCGGTGGCGCTCGCCTGGATCTTACCCGGAGGCGGACACTTCTACCTGAAGCGCTGGAACCGCGGCGGGCTGCTGCTGTTCGCCGTGGCCGGGATGTTTCTGTTCGGCCTCTTGATGCGCGGCAAGCTGTTCGAACCGGTCGACGGCGACACCTTCACGATGCTGCTCAATTACGGCGGCTACCTCTTCAACCTGGCCAGCGGCTCGCCGTATTTTCTGACCACCTGGCTCGGCTACAACCAGCCGGAGCTTCCCGGCGCCGTGCATGACTACGGCACGAAGTTCCTGGTCTGCGCCGGCCTGTTGAACATCCTCTCGATGGTCGACGCCTACGAGATCGCCGTGGGAAAGAAATCCTGATGTACTGGAACCTGACGCATTTCGAAGCGTCGTTTTTCTTCGCTCTGTTCGCGGCGATCGTCTTCGGAGTGGTCTCGCGCCGCACCGACCGCGACCGGCTCTACTACGGCTTGTACGTCTTCGCCTGTTTCCTCGTGGCTACCTTCGGCCTCGGCTGGCTGATGTATTTCGGCCACGGCTGAGCGCCGCCGGCATGATCGGTCGCCTGCTCGGCCATTACAAGGTGGAGGCCAGGCTCGGCGCCGGCTTGGGCGAGGTCCGCGCCACCGATTCCAAGCTCGGCCCACCAAGGTCCTGCCCCCGAAGTTTGCGCGCGATCCGCGGGCGCGAAGGAGCTGGAAGGCGGGCCCGATGAGTTACGCTATCGATGGGAAACAGCACGTCGGCATGACGGCGGGGTCGACCATCATGGCAACGGGCCGGAAAAAGACGGGAGGCAGGCGTATACCTCTTCGGCAAGATCGAAGCCGGGACGTTCGTCGGCGACAAGCTGGCTTACTATGTATGGATGTCGAGCTGGAACCCGGCCCGCGAGATCCAGCATGAGGAGCTGGGGCATCTCACGGTGGGAGCTCTCGCCGACGTCACCGTGTTGCGGCTCGAGAAGGGCAAGTTCGGGTTTGTCGATCAGTTTGGGGCGCGGCTTTCGGGCAGCCAGAAGCTCACCTGCGAGTTGACGCTCCGCGACGGGAAGATCGTCTACGACCTCAACGGGCTCGCCCGGCCCGAGTGGACGACGCTTCCCCAGGACTACCGATCCATCGGAGACCCGCGGTGAGAAGGCGCCGCCCGCGTCAGCGAGAGTGGTCCTCGCGCGCCGCGAAAGGTTCCGTATAGGTTGCTGATTCTCCGCCTCAGTTTGGCGGGAGGCGCACCCAGCGAGCCGATCAGCGGCGGCGCGGCGCCAGGTCCAGCGAAGCGGAATTCATACAATACCGAAGTCCGGTCGGCCTCGGCCCATCCGGAAACACATGCCCCAGATGAGCGCCGCAACGGGCGCACTCCACCGCAATACGCTGCGTCCGCAGACTGTTGTCGGGCGCGTCTTTCACGTTCTCCTTCGCGATGGGAGCCCAGAAGCTTGGCCAGCCGGTGCCGGATTCGAACTTGGTTTTGGAATCAAATAGCGCGGTTCCGCAGCAAATGCAGCGGTAGAGTCCATCGCCATGATGGTCGTGGTACTGGCCGGTGAAAGCGCGCTCGGTGCCTTCCTGGCGTGTCACCTGGAACTGCAGCGGCGTAAGCTGCTTCTGCCAATCGGCGGCGGTCTTCTCCACGCGCTCCACTTCCGCAACGCGGATGAGTTTGCCGGAGGCGTCGAATTCGGCGATCCGCACAGTCTTGCTCCTTCTCATGCCCTGAGCCGACGCCCGCCGGAAAAGCAGGCCGGGTAAAACCAAGCACATCACACAGCGACGCGTCCAAAGCCGGCAAGGTCTTAGGCCTGCCTCTCCGGATGCCGTCATCTCCTCACCCAGTCGGGATACAGTTTCTTCAGCTTCTGCAATTTGGGCAAGGCATTCACCACCACATAGGAGTGGCCGGGGTTGTTCTTGACGAAGTCCTGGTGGTAGGTCTCGGCCGGGTAGAACGCCTTCAACGACACGACCTGTGTGACGATGGGGCCCGTGAAGATCTTCGCCTGGGAGAGTTGCTCGATGTAAGCTTCCGCGACGCGCCTCTGGCCGGCGTTGCCGTAGAAGATCGCGGAACGGTACTGCCTTCCGTAATCGGGGCCCTGACGATTGAGTTGCGTCGGATCGTGCGCCACGCTGAAGAAGATCTTCAACAATTGGCCGTAGGTGATGCGAGACGAGTCGTAGCTGATCTCGATCGCTTCAGCATGTTCGGTCCGGCCCTCACTGACGGCTTTGTATTGAGCGCTGGCGGCGTCGCCGCCGGAGTAGCCGGAGACGACCTTCTCCACTCCGGCCAGTTGTTCGAAGACGGCCTCCGTACACCAAAAGCATCCGCCAGCAAAAACGGCGGTTTGCTTCCCCTTCGTCGCGGTGCGCTGCAAGTCGATCGCCGGATCTAGGAATTGCCCGCTGGCCGCGTGGAGCAACCAGAACGCCAAGATCGGCAACACAAAACTCTTGCCAAGCCGCATGACCGTGAAGGATTCGCCCTGGCATCAGGATACCGCCGCCCAATCCCGCGCGCAAGGGCGATTGATGGCTATGAGCCGATCCCGCCCGGCTGGAGGCGGGAGACCGGCTGGTTTGTGCGATCAGGCGCGTCGTACCGGATTCTCGGCTAGGTGAGTCCGGACCTCCGCCGTCGTGCTTTGGCGGTCGCGCTGGTGCTTACTTGCCAAAATTGCCGCCATACCACTCCCTCCGGTCGTGGCTCGGAAACGCTTGCTGAGCCGCGGCCAAGCGGCCAAGAGGAGCGGTTTCCCATGGTGGACTGCACGCGAACTTCTGCAAGTTTGTATTAGAGACGGCGCAAGTGGAAGCCGCCGTCCACCTCCAGCGCCTGTCCGGTCGAGTAGTCGAGCAGCCCGTCGGCGATCGCGCGCACCGCCAGCGCCACGTCCCGAGGCTCCCCCAGGCGGGGTTGCGGGAGAAGGCCCTGCGCAATGCGTTCCTGATACTTAGCTGCGACCGGCGCGATCATATCCGTGCGGATGATCCCGGGCCGCACCTCGAACACCCCGACGCCCTGCGCGGCCAGCCGGTCCGCAAAAAGTCGCACCGCCATGCTCAGGCCGGCCTTCGAGACGCAATACTCGCCGCGGTTCACAGAGGAGGCATACGAAGAAAGAGAGGTGATGAACACGATGCGACCGCCGGGTTTCTCGCTCATCCATCGGGCGGCTGCTTGGGTCAGAAAGTACGGTCCCTTCAGGTTGGTCGCCAGGACCTCGTCAAAGCTCTCCTCGGTGGCCTCGAGCAGGTCCAGGCGCTTCCGCGGAGCCATGCCGGCGTTGTTGACGAGCAGGTCGAGCTTCTCCCACTTTTGGCGGCAGAAAACGAGCAGCGCCTCGCGATCGGCGCGGGAGGCGACGTCGAGGCGAAAAATCTCCGCGCCGCACTCCTGGCGCAAGCTTTCTGCGGCTTCCTTCTGCTCCCGGTAGGTAGCCAGAACCTGATGGCTGCGGGACAACTCCAGCGCAATCGCTCGCCCAATCCCCCGGCTACCTCCGGTTACGACAGCGAGCGGTTTCAATCGGCAATCACCAAATCGTCAATTCTGCCGGAGAGCTTCCTCGATGGCCGCCGCCAGCTCCTCGAAGCTGAACCGCTCGATGAACGGCCGGCCGTTGACGAACACCGTCGGCGTCCTGGCCACGCCGCGCGCCACACCTTCCTGCACGTCACGCTCGACCAGGGCGGCCAGCTCGGGATCGTCGAGCGCTTTGAGCGCCGCCGCCGCATCGGCGCCGCGGTCGCGGCAGAACGCCGCCAGCTTGTCGCGGAAGCTGTCGAGCTTGATCTCGCGCAGGTTCGCCAGCACCCACTGCCGCCACGAGGTGGCCAGCTCCGCGCTCACCGTCGCGAAGTGCCTGCCGGCGACCGCCGCCGGCCGCGCCCAGGCGTGCTTGGCCAGCGGGAAATCCTTGTGCACGAAGGCCACCCGGCCGGCGAAGCGCGGCAGCAGCCGCTGGTCCATCATGCGGCGATACGCGGCGCAGTCCGGGCACTGCAAATCCTCGTAGACCACCACTTTCACTGCGCTCGCCGGATTGCCCTCCACCGGCAGAACGGCCTTCTTCGGCGCGTCGGCGGCCGCCAGCCGCCCCGCCGCCAGCGCCGCCAGGAAAAATTTCATGGATCTTGTTCTCATCGCCTCATCCCCGTAAAGGTGTACACCAGGCTCAGAATCGACGGCACCAGCGTGATCACGAAAAACACCGGGAAGATCAGCAGCACCGTGGCGAACAGCATCTTGATCCCGGCGCGCCCGATGCTCGCCTCGGCCCGCAGCCGCCGCCGCGTCCGCAACGATTCCGAGTATACCTTGAGCGACTGCGCCAGGCTCGTCCCGAACCGCTCGCTCTGCACGATCATCGCCGCCAGCGACTTGATATCGTCGACGCCGGTGCGCTTCACCAGTTGCCGGAAGGCCGCCGACCGTTCCTGTCCCGCCTGCATCTGTACGGTCAGCAGGTATAGCTCATCGGCGAGCTCCGGGTAGACGTGCTGCAGCTCCTGGCTGACCCGCGTGAACGACTGGTCGAGCGACAGCCCGGTCCCCAGCACGATCCCCAGCAGGTCCACCATATCGGGCAGCGCCTCCGAGAGCTTGCCGCGATAGCGGCGGACCATCCCGCGCAGGATGCGCTTCGGCGCGTAGTAGCCCAGCACAAACCCGCCGGCCGAGAGCGACAGCTGGGAGGCGGCGTCCAGGTCGCGCGTGAAATACAGCGCCAGCGCCAGGCTGCCCGCCAGGCTCGCCAGCGACAGCGCGACGTACAGGGCGGCGGCGTCCCGGCGGCGGATCCCGGCGGCGGAAAGGTCGCGCTCGCTGTCGCTCAGCCAGGTCTCGCCGCCCGGCAGCCGGCTGATCAGGTAGCCGAGCGCCCCAAGAAATCCGCCCGAGAATCGCCGTGTCTCGCCGCGCGCCCCGCCGGCCATCGCGTTCAGCCGCAATTCCTCGAGCCGCAGGCTAAGCGCATTCTCACGCGTCTGCCACAGATAGAGGCCCGAGGCGAGCAGCGCCGCCACAGTGGCGAATGTCAGAACCGCAAATACGGTCACCATTCTGACTCCTGACTCCTGACTTCTGCCTCCTGCCTTCTGCCTCCTAGAACTTCACGCTGGCGATCCTCCACAACACGATCGCCCCGAGAATCTCCGAGAGGATGCCGTAGGTAAAGAAAATCGTCCCCAACGAATCGGTCCACAGAATCTGCAAGTATTCGGGCTTCAGGAAATAGAACGCCAGGCCGGTGACGACCGGCGCCAGGATCATGATCGCCGCCGACAGCCGCTGCTGCGCGGTGTGGGCCTTCATGCGCGCGGCCATGTTGAGCCGCTCGCGCACCACCAGCGCCAGGCTCTCGAGCACCCCGACGATGTTCGCGCCGGTCTGCCGCTGCAGCGCCACGCCGGTGACGAAGAAATGCACGTCGACCAGCGGCACGCGCCGGCTGAGGTTGCGCAGCGCCGTGTCGACTTGCGAGCCCAGCGCCAGCTCTTCCATCAGCTTGCGGAACTCCATCCGCACCGGGTCGTAGGTCTCGGTGGCGATTACTTCGAGGCCGCTGTGGATGTTGTGCCCGGCGCGCATGGCTCGCGTGAACAGGTCGATGGCGTCCGGAAAGGCCGTTTCAAACTGCTTCAGCCGCCGCTGGCGTTTCCAGGCGATGTAGAGGATCGGCGCCCAGCCGGTTACGGCCGCCAGCAGCAGCTTCAGCACCAGCAGCGGCACACCTAGCGGCCCGCTGATCAAGTACGCGCCAATACCCAGGGCGATCGCCAGCGCCGCCACGTTGCCCGCCCGATACTTGAGGTTCGCCTGGTCGATGATCTCTTGCAGCCGCCGCGTCAGGCCCACCCACTCGACGAAGTTCTCGAGAAACGCGAAGGTCCCTTGCGGCTGCCGGCGGATCAGCTCCGGCCCGCCCGGCCGCGCGGTTTGCAGGCGCAGCTCCTGCATGCGGCGCCCCAGCGCCGCCGCCCGCTTCCGATCCGGGACCGCCCACACCAGTTGCGCCGCGCCGTACAGGGCCGCGGTGAACAGGACGCCGGTCAGCAGCAACAGCGACGTCACCGGATCTCCTTCACCTCGCGAAAGATGGCGTCCGCGAGGTGCACGCCGCACGCCTTCAGCCGCTCCATGGCGAGCGGCGCGGCGCCGGTGGCGCGAAAACGCCCCTGCACGCGGCCGCTGGGCGCGATTCCGGTGCGCTCGAACGTGAACAGCTCCTGCAACTCGACGCGGTCCTCCCGCGCGGCGACTACTTCTGATACCGATGTCACGCGGCGCGCGCCGTCGAGCAGCCGCGCCAGGTGCACCACCAGGTGAATCGCCGAGGCCAGCTGCTGGCGGATCACCCGGTCGGGCACATGCTGGCTGGCCATCATGACCATCGTTTCGAGCCGCGAGAACGCGTCGCGCGGCGAATTGGCGTGCACCGTGGTCATCGACCCGTCGTGCCCGGTGTTCATAGCCTGCAGCATGTCGAACGCCTCCGGACCGCGCGACTCGCCGACGATGATGCGGTCCGGCCGCATGCGCAGCGAGTTGATCACCAGGTCGCGCTGCGTCACCGCCCCGGCGCCCTCGATGTTCGGCGGGCGAGTCTCGAGCCGCACCACGTGCCACTGCTGGAGCTGCAGCTCGGCGACGTCCTCGATGGTCACGATGCGCTCTTCTTCGGGCACGTACCGCGACAGCGCGTTCAGCAGCGTGGTCTTGCCCGACCCGGAGCCGCCGCTGATGACGATGTTCAGCCGCGCCTCGACGCAGGCGCTCAACCAGTCGAGCATGCCCGGGGTCAGCGTGTCCTTCTTCAAGAGGTCCTCGGTCGCCAGGAGCTTGGCGCCGAACCGCCGGATCGACATCACCGGGCCGATCAAGGAAAGCGGCGGAATGATGCCGTTGACGCGCGAGCCGTCTTTGAGGCGCGCGTCGACGATCGGCGAGGAGTCGTCGATCCTTCTGCCTACCGCCGATACGATCTTCTCCAGGATCTGGCGCACGTGCTGCGCGTTGCGGAACCGCACGTTGGTCTCGACCAGCCGCCCTTCCCGCTCCACGTAGACGCTGTCGTAGCCGTTGACCAGAATGTCGCTGATGGCCGGGTCCTTCAGCAGCGGCTCGAGCGGCCCCAGGCCGAACACCTCGTCCAGGATCTCCTCGATGATGCGCTCGCGCTCGGCGAGCGTCATGGGGATGCCCTCGTCGATCACCAGTTTCTCGACGGTCAGGCCGATCTGGCCGCGCACCTGCTCTTTGTTGATGGCCTTCAGGGTGTCGGTGTCGAGCGAGCTGAGCAGTTTCTGGTGGATGAGGTTCTTGATCTCGAGCCAGCGCTCGGCCGCCGAGGTTGGTCTTGTTAAGACCCTGGAGCTGGCCATGCGCTACGCCACCCGCGCCGCGGCGTGATTCGCCGCCAGCGCCTTTTCGACGAACGCTTTCAGCGCCGTCCCCAGCTCGCCCGAGCCGGCGCCCGGATCGGCCACCATCGGCCGGCCCTTGTTGATGGCGTCGAGCGCCGCGGCGTAGGCCTCCGGCAGCCCGAAGAAAACCTCGCGGTTCAGCGTCTGCTCGATCTGCTGCCGGGAGGCGAGGTTGGAGTTCACGCGTTTGTTGTAACGGTTCACGACGAGCTTGATCTGGTCCTGGCTCAGTCCAATCCGGAGCAGGAAGCCGAGGTAGCGCTGGGCGTTGCGGATCGAGGCCAGCTCCTGCGTCAGCACCAGGAAGACGGAGGAAGAGATCTGCATGGCGGCGAGCACCGCTTCCTCGTTGATGCCTACGCCGCCGTCGACCACCACCGCCTCGTAGTTCTCGACCAGGAAGGTGGCGAACTCCTTGAACTGGTGGTCGGTGAAAAAGCCGCGCTGCTCGAGATTGTCCGGGGGCCCCACCAGGTAAAACCCGGCCGGATCGCGCGTCACGAAGCCCTCGAACAGCGCGCGGTCGAGACGGCCCAGGTTCTCGGCCACTTCGGCCAGTGTGTACTGCGGATGGGCGCCGAGCTGCAGCGCGGCGTCGTTGGCGCGGAGGTCGAGATCCAGCAGCACCGTGGAGCGCTTGGCGAGCGCCGCCTGCGCGGCGAAGTTCACCGCCAGCGTCGTCGTGCCCACGCCTCCCTTGGTTCCGACGAAGGTGTAGAGGCGCCCCAGGCGCGCGCCGGCGGCGGTCGGCGGCCGCGCCGCCCGCTCCAGGCGCGCCATCGCCTCCCGAAACTCGGTCCGCTTGAGGGGCTGCGCCAGAAACTCCTGCGCCCCGGCGCGCATGCAGGCGATGGTGAGCTCCGGGTCGGCCTGATAGTGCGAAGCCACGACATAGAGGTCCGGCGCGGCGTGCTTCACCCGCTCCAGCGCCTTGAGCGCCCCCTCGGTGTCGCCCGCCAAGTCGAGCACCAGCGCCGCGCGCGGATGCCGCTCCAGCTCGTGCAGCACCCGGACGTAGAGGTTCTGCGCGATCTCCGGAAACTCCGCGATCAGCGTCGCGTTGGCGACGTTGAGCAGACTCTCCCGGATCATTTCGCGGAAGTGAGCGTCCGGGCTGGCGACGATCAATGAGATGGACATAAAGAAGAATTCAGGAGTCAGAAGTCAGAAGTCAGAATAACCCCGCGCGCACCGGGGCCGGTTCGGCGCGACGCCATTCTGACTCCTGACTCCTGACTTCTTAGGGCAGGCACGTCCCCTCCTCCGGATTGCACCCCGCTCCTTCCATGGCGGTCGTGGTGCGGAAATCCGGCAGCGGCACGGGCGGCAGGCCCAGCACGTCGAGCATGCGGCGGAACTCGTAGGCGGCAACCGTGATCCTCACCGATTGCGGGACACATTCCGGCGTGCACTCGGCGCCTTCGCACTCGAAGGCGAGCATCTCGCCCGTCCCCGGGTCGGCGTTGAAGTATTCGACGTTGATCTCCACCTCGCCGTCGCGGAAGCGGTTCTGATCGACGACCGGCGGCACGTTGGCGCGCATCCACTGGCGGACGTTGTCGCCGCCGGTCTGAAAGCAGTGCGTGGCGGCGTACTTCGCGCCGGCGCGCGTCCACTCGGCCACGCTGTGCCACACCCACAAGAGCTGGCACCCGAAAACGAACATGAACGCCAGGGGCAGCAGGACAAGACCGTAGACGATCGCGAACTCGGTCACCGCCTGCCCGCTCCGTCGTGTGCCGCGACCGCGCATCGTCAGAGTCCCCCGAACGGCACGCGCACGCGCGGCCGCAGCAGAATCGGATCCAGCGTGCGGAACGGAATCCGCGGCTGGAAGGGGTAACCGTCGGCAATCGACGCCGTCAGGTAGTCGGGGGCGCGGCCGCCCTCGCTGGCGAGGCACCCGCTCGACCCGCTGCACTCGCACTCCGCCAACGTGGAGGTGGCGGCGTCGGCCCGCTCCGGCAGGATCTCGATGCGGTCGGCCGTCAGATCGCGAACGATGGGCGTAGCGGTGTCGCCGCCCGGGCCGAACACGACGAAGTTCTTGATGGCCAAAAGCTGCGTGTCCTGGGGATCGCAAAAGTTCGCCCCGCGCAGCGTGCTGGCTAGGCGGGCCGCGCCCCGCAGCGCCTTGTGCAGCGTAAAGTAGGTGACTGTGATCTTCCCGATCTCCATCGCGCCCACCAGCAGCAGGACCAGCATCGGCACGAGAATCGTGGACTCCAACAGGCTGCTCCCTCTTTTACTCCCGCTTCCCATCAGTGCAGCACCACTTTCCCCGGCCCCTGCGTCACCCCGCAAGCCCCGAACTCCCCTTGCCGCAGGGGCGCCGGATAGCCGATATACATAGCCACGAACCGCCCGACCGGATCGGCGGGGCTCAGCTCGGTCGAATCCGGATTCGGCTCCAGGAAAAACTGCCGGAAGCCGAGCACGGTCATGGTTCCCCCGGCGGCCAGGGTCAGGGCGTCCACCACGGCCACCGTCAGGATCCGCCGGCGGTTCCCTGTGTATTCCAAGTAGTCGTCGAGGCTGTCGGCGATGGTGTCCGCCGGAAACGACTCGATCATGGCGGCCACGTCCGGGATCGGTTCGCAGAACGGGTGCGGGACCGGGGTCAGCCGGGCGTTGAGCCCGCACAGCACGTCCCGCGGGATCGTTCCGCGGTTGACGGCGTTGCAGGCGGCCACGCTCAAGGCCGCGAGCCGCGTCTCGGTCGTCCCGATCGCCGGGCAGGCCAGGTTGCTGTCCTCCGCCACTGGAAACGCCGGCGCCGGTATGCCGCCGGCCAGCAGCTTGAACACCGTCTGATCGGTGTCGCTGGCGTCTTCGAGCGTCCGGTCGAGCACCGTGTAGGGCGCCAGTGCGGAGGTTCCCGTCAGCAGCGCCGGCTGCTGTCCGGGACACTGCGTGTGCAGGGTATAGGTGAGACCCCGCACGAAGCCGAAGTCGGTGGAGTCGTCGGTCGAGAGCGCCGCCACCGCCAGCGGCTCGATCCCGCAGGCCGAGCAAACCGGCTGGCTGACGCCGGCGACCACCGCGGTCTCGACGGAGGTCGCCGTGGCGGCCATGGCCGACGGCAGCAGCTGCCAAAACGTGAGCGGGGCGTCGGCGCGCACGCGCACGCGGACGTAGCGCGCCTCGGCGCCGGCCGAGGCGCTCCCCAGCTCGGCCGCTAAGGCTTCGTTGTAGGTAGCGTACAGCTCCGGCTCGCGAATTTCGCTGGCCAGCAACCCGCCCTCGGCGGCGATGGCGGCGCCGCCGAAATTGAACCGGTTGTCGTTGCCGGCGGCTTGCGTCAGCGCGATGGCCGCCTGGGCGCGGTCCAGCGCCCCGTTGGTTCCGATCAGCTCGCGCGCCGCCGCCAGCGCCATCGATTCGGCGGCCGCGTTCAGCTCGCCGCGGACCAGGTACAGGCGGCCCAAGTCCACCGCGAAGCCGAGAAAGCCGAACAGCACGAAAGCCAGGATGATGGCGACAAAAACGAGCGCCTGCCCCGCCTCCCGCCGGCGGCTCCGGAAAAGGCACGCCGCAACGCGCTTCCCAGCCCCCCGCCCCGCCTCCCGCCGGCGGCTCGGGAATAGCCCCGGCGCCGCCGCGCCTCGCTTCGACAGCGCCCCCTTCGCCTCTCCCCGACAGCTCAGCAGAAGGCCCCGCGCCGCGCGGCCTCGC